>Ga0157363_1000019_pt1 | contig 155773 bp, 146 predicted proteins | sample AttsexASBM1_FD_111477 | JGI IMG/M metagenome (GOLD analysis project Ga0157363, IMG submission 111477) | Fungus gardens microbial communities from leaf cutter ant in Ribeirão Preto, State of São Paulo, Brazil - Atta sexdens ASBM1 | ecosystem: Host-associated > Fungi > Mycelium > Unclassified ...
CAAGGGGATTTACGCAATGCGTATTATTCTGCTCGGTGCTCCGGGTGCAGGTAAGGGGACTCAGGCTCAGTTTATTATGGAGAAATACGGCATTCCGCAGATCTCCACGGGCGACATGCTGCGCGCAGCGGTAAAAGCCGGCAGCGAGCTGGGTCAGCAGGCTAAAGAGCTGATGGACGCGGGCAAGCTGGTCACTGACGAACTGGTTATCGCCCTGGTTAAAGAGCGCATTGCTCAGGAAGATTGCCGTAACGGCTTCCTGCTGGACGGCTTCCCGCGCACCATTCCTCAGGCTGACGCCATGAAGGAAGCGGGCATTAAGATCGACAACGTGCTGGAGTTCGCCGTGCCGGACGAACTGATCGTCGAGCGTATCGTCGGTCGCCGCGTACACGCGCCTTCTGGTCGCGTCTACCACGTGAAATTCAATCCGCCTAAGGTTGAAGGCAAAGATGACGTGACCGGCGAAGAGCTGACCACGCGTAAAGACGATCAGGAAGAAACCGTGCGCAAGCGCCTGGTGGAATACCATCAGATGACCGCGCCGCTGATCGCCTACTACAGCAAGGAAGCGGAAGCGGGCAATACCGCTTACCACAAAATTGACGGCACCCGTAAAGTGTCTGAAGTCAGCGCCGAGCTGGAAAAAATCTTCGGTTAATGCCTTTCGGGGCCGATGAAAGTCGGCCCTACTACAGCAATTGGTTTTCCTTCCCCGATTTTCCGCTAAAATGATTCTCGTTTTCATCACCTGAGATGCCAGATAAGGAATAACAATGCGGCAAGATAAACCCGGCGTGCTGCTGGTGAACTTAGGCACGCCTGACGCGCCCACCACGCCTGCTGTTAAACGCTACCTGAAACAGTTCCTCAGCGATAAACGCGTAGTCGATACGCCGCGTTGGCTGTGGTGGCCGATTCTGAACGGCGCGATCCTGCCGATTCGCTCGCCTCGCGTCGCCAAACTCTACGCTTCGGTGTGGATGGAAGAGGGCTCGCCGCTGATGGTTTACAGTAAACGGCAGCGTGCGGCGCTGGCGGCGCGGCTCGATATGCCCGTAGAGCTGGGCATGAGCTACGGCAACCCCAGCCTGAAGAGCGCGCTCGACAGCCTGATGGCGCAGGGCGTAACCCGGCTGATCGTGCTGCCGCTTTATCCGCAGTTTTCCTGTTCTACCGTAGCGGCGGTGTGGGACGGCATTACTGAGGTCTTTGCGGGCTATCGCAGCCTGCCTTCGGTGCAGTTTATTCGCGACTACGCCACGCATCCGACCTACATTGCCGCGCTGAAGGCGTCGGTGGAGCGCTCATTCGCCAAACACGGCAAGCCGGATCTGCTGGTGATGTCCTTCCACGGCATCCCGCAGCGTTTTGCCGATGAAGGCGACGATTATCCGCAGCGCTGCCGGGAAACCAGCGAAGCGCTGATCGCCGCGCTGGGCCTGAAAGAGCACGAAGCGATGCTGACTTTCCAGTCGCGCTTTGGCCGCGAGCCGTGGCTGACGCCTTATACCGACGAAACCATGCAGTCGCTACCGGCGAAAGGCGTGAAGCACGTACAGGTTATGAGTCCCGGCTTCTCCGCCGACTGCCTGGAAACGCTGGAGGAGATCAGCGAGCAGAACAGCGAGTTCTTCCTGCATGCGGGCGGCGCCAAGTTTGAATATATTCCGGCCCTGAACGACGACGAGCTGCATATCGATATGATGGTCGAGCTGGTCAACAGCCAGCGTTAAAACTCTGGGGTGTGGGCAGTCAGCCGCATCCCTGTTATCATTGCCTGCCTGTATCCCTTCCTGAAGTCAGCAACATGAAATTTCCCGGCCAGCGTAAATCCAAACACTACTTTCCCGTCAGCGCCCGCGATCCGCTGCTCCAGCCCGTGCAGCAGGAGAGCGAAACCGCGACCAGCTGGATAGCCGGCATCGATCAGATCCTGGTGGATATCGAAGCGAAAGTGGATGACGCTTTTATTGCGCGTTATGGCCTGAGCGCAGGTCACTCGCTGGTGATTGAGAACGACGTTGCCGAAGCGCTCTACGCGGAGCTGACGCGCGATAATCTTATTACGCACCAGTTCGCCGGCGGCACCATCGGCAACACGCTGCACAACTATTCGGTGCTGGCGGACGATCGCTCGGTGCTGCTGGGCGTGATGTGTAGCAACGTGCAGATCGGCAGCTACGCCTACCGCTATCTCTGCAATACCTCCAGCCGTACCGACCTGAACTATTTACAGGGCGTGGATGGCGCAATTGGCCGCTGCTTTACGCTGATTGGCGAGCATGGCGAGCGGACTTTCGCCATCAGTCCGGGCATGATGAACCAGCTGAGCAGAGAGAGCATTCCGGAAGAGGTGGTCGCCGGCGCTTCGGCGCTGCTGCTGACCTCCTATCTGCTGCGCTGCAAGCCGGACGAACCGATGGCGGAAGCGACCATGCAGGCCATCGCCTGGGCGAAAAAGCACAATGTGCCGGTGGTGCTGACGCTGGGAACTAAATATGTGATTGGCGATAACCCGCAGTTCTGGCGCGATTTCCTGCGCGATCACGTTTCCGTAGTGGCGATGAACGAAGAGGAAGGCGAGGCGCTGACCGGCTTCAGCGATCCGCTGCAGGCGGCCAATATGGCGCTCGACTGGGTGGATCTGGTGCTCTGCACCGCCGGGCCGAACGGCCTCTATATGGCGGGCTATACCGAAGAAGAGGGCAAGCGTAAGACTCAGCATCCGCTGCTGCCCGGCGCTATCCCGGAGTTTAACCAGTACGAGTTCAGCCGCGCCATGCGCTATCAGGATTGCGAGCAGCCGCGACGGATTTTCTCGCATATCGCGCCGTACATGGGCGGCCCGGAAAAAATCATGAACACCAACGGTGCGGGCGACGGCGCGCTGGCGGCGCTGCTGCATGATATCACCGCCAACGACTATCATCGCCTGAACGTACCCAACTCCAGCAAACATGGCCGTCGCTATCTGACCTACTCCTCGCTGGCGCAGGTTTGCAAATACGCCAACCGCGTCAGCTATCAGGTGCTGAACCAGCACTCGCCGCGGCTGACGCGCGGGCTGCCGGAGCGCGAAGACAGCCTGGAAGAGTCCTACTGGGAAAGATAAGCGCTGCGCCTCAGGTCGGACAGGCCTGCGGCGCCCGATCTTTTGCGGCCAGCATAATGTTTAACATGCTGTTGGCGATCTCCCGCTCGCCCATTACCACCTGATTCGCGCCGCGTTCGGTAATGTAGTTCACCTCTTCGTCGTGATGAGCGCGGGCGAGGATCTCAATTGCCGGACGCTTCTCGCGTGCCGCGATAACAATCTCGCCCGCTTCAAATCCGTTGGGAATAGTCAACAGCAGCCAGCGCGCGCAGTCCAGGCGCGCCAGATCCATAGTTTCCGGGCGGGCGGCGTTGCCCAGCACCGCGCTGATCCCTTGCGCCCTTAGCGCTTCCACCCGCGTGCGGCTGTTCTCTACCACCACAATCGGAATATTGCTCTCCATCAGCATTTTTCCCAGCAGGCTGCCGACGCGGCCAAAGCCGACGATAATGGCATGGTTGCAGAGATCGACCGGGATTTGCTGCTCTTCCTGTACCGCCTGAGCCTGCTGCTGTTCCTGCTGCGTCTCTTTTTTGTCCAGATAACGCTGCAGCAGCGCGAAAAGAACGGGATTGAGCATAATGGAAAGGATAGCGCCGGCCAGCACCAGATTGCGGCCTTCCTCAGGCAGCAGCTTTAGCGAAATGCCTAACCCAGCCAGGATAAAGGCGAACTCGCCGATCTGCGCCAGGCTGACGGAAATCGTCAGCGCCGTGCGGCGCGAATGGCCGAACAGCAGGACCAGCAGCAGCGCCGCCAGCGACTTGCCCAGGACGATAATCGCCAGCACGCCCGCGACGGCAAGCGGCTCTTCGACCAGGATCATGGGATTAAACAGCATACCGACTGAAACAAAGAAGAGCACGGCGAAGGCGTCGCGCAGCGGCAGCGTATCGTGCGCGGCGCGATGGCTCAGCTCCGATTCGTTCAGCACCATGCCCGCGAAGAAGGCGCCCAGCGCGAAGGAGACGTCAAAGAGCTCTACCGCGCCGAAAGCGATGCCGAGCGCCAGCGCCAGCACCGACAGGGTAAAAAGCTCTCTTGAACCGGTAGCGGCGCTGCGGGCGAGGATCCAGGGAACGGTGCGTCGACCCACCACCATCATCAGCACCATAAAAGCGACAACCTTGCCGATAGTAAGCAGCAGATCGAGCAGCAGCATACTGACGCTGGCGTTGCCTTCCTCGAACATGCCGGCGATGGCCGGCAGCAGCACCAGCGCCAGCACCATCACTAAATCCTCTACGATCAGCCAGCCGATAGCGATCTGCCCGCGTCGGGAATCGATAAGCTGACGCTCTTCCAGCGCGCGCAGCAGCACCACGGTACTGGCGGTGGAGAGACAAAGACCGAAGACCAGGCCGGTCATCCATGACCAGTCCATCAGTGATGCAAGCCCCATACCCAGCAAGGTGGCGACAGCGATTTGCGCGACCGCGCCGGGGATGGCGATGGATTTAACCGCCATCAGATCCTTTAGCGAAAAGTGCAGCCCGACGCCGAACATCAGCAGGATTACGCCCAGCTCCGCCAGCTCCGGCGCCAGATTGGTATCGGCCACAAAGCCGGGGGTGAAAGGGCCGGCCAGCACGCCAGCCAGCAGATAGCCGACCAGCGGCGAAACGCGAAGCTTGTTCGCCAACATACCCAGGAGAAAAGCGAGAACTAGTCCGCCGACTATAGTGGTGATAAGCGGGGTGGTGTGGTGCATGCTTTTCTCCTTGTATGTGCAAATGTATCCGAATGTAAGTTTAAAGTGTATGGCATAACCGGCTGCTTCGCTCAGAATATTGGTTTAAAAAAGCGAAAAAAAAGCATTAGCGGCAAAAAACCTCTTAATCTCCTCTTTTTTATCAGTTAAGCGTCTGAAGAGTTCAGGGTGAAGGCTCCAACAGGCTGAATTACGCAATTATCTGTGGAAGTGCGGGCCTTTTTCCTGCGTGGGAGTAGTGTGGAACCGGGCTGACTCCTCCATTTTTGTTGGAACCCTGCAGATTTAACAGACATCTTCCCGTCACGCTTAGGGTGTTTAAATTGTCTTTCGGGACGGGTGCCATGTGCCGCTTGCCATTCGACGCGCCTGTAGTAGATTGCTACCTCAGACCGCCAGCTTTACAAGTGCTTAAACAAGGAGATCCGCTGTGCTCTTACTGAAGAAAAAAACGCTAACGCTGTTGGCGCTGGCCATACTTGGCGCGCCGATTGCTGCTCAGGCCTGGGTAAAAGATCGGGTATACAAATTTACCGTGCTGCATACCAACGATCATCACGGCCGCTTCTGGCAGAATGAGCACGACGAATATGGCCTGGCCGCGCAGAAAACCATGATGGATCAAATTAAATACGACGTGCAGGCGCACGGCGGCGCGGTACTGATCCTCTCCGGCGGCGATATTAATACCGGCGTGCCGGAGTCCGATTTGCAGGATGCCGAACCCGATTTTCGCGGCATGAATCTGGTTGGCTATGACGCGATGGCGATCGGCAATCACGAGTTCGACAATCCGCTTTCCGTGCTGCGTCAGCAGCAAAAGTGGGCGAAGTTTCCGCTGCTTTCCGCCAATATTTACCAGAAGAGCACCGGCAAGCGCCTGTTCCAGCCCTGGGCGCTGTTTAACCGCATGGGACTAAAAATCGCCGTTATCGGGTTGACCACCGACGATACGGCGAAGATCGGCAACCCGGAATATTTTACCGACATCGTTTTTCATAAACCGGCGACGGAAGCGAAGGCGGTAGTGGAAGAGCTGCGCCAGCACGAAAAACCGGACGTGATTATCGCCGCGACCCATATGGGACATTACGACAACGGCAACCACGGTTCTAATGCGCCCGGCGATGTGGAAATGGCGCGTGAGCTACCCGCAGGCTATCTGGATATGATTGTGGGCGGTCACTCGCAGGATCCGGTCTGTATGGCTAAAGAAAACGTCAAGCAGAGCGACTACGTGCCCGGCACGCCGTGCCAGCCGGATCGGCAGAACGGCACCTGGATCGTGCAGGCGCACGAGTGGGGCAAATATATTGGCCGCGCCGATTTCACCTTCCTTAACGGCAAGCTGACGCTGGAGCACTATGAGCTGGTGCCGATCAACCTGCGTCACAAGGTAACCAACGCCGACGGCAGCGTCAGCTGGATCAACTATACGCAGGAGATCGCCAAAAATCCGGCGATGATGAAGCTGCTGACGCCTTTCCAGAAAAAAGGGGAAGCGCAGCTTAATGTGAAAATCGGCAGCGTTGACGGGCATCTGGAAGGCGATCGCAGCAAGGTCCGCTTTGTACAGACCAATCTCGCCAGAGTGATTCTGAGCGCGCAAATGGAGCGAACCGGCGCGGATTTCGCGGTAATGAGCGGCGGCGGCGTGCGCGATTCTGTTGAAGCCGGCGATATCACCTATAAAGATGTGTTAAAAGTGCAGCCGTTCGGCAATACGCTGGTTTACGTCGATATGAAAGGCAGTGAGGTGGAAAAATATCTGGCCGTGGTGGCCAATAAACAGGTCGATTCCGGCGCCTACGCCCAGTTCGCTAACGTCAGCCTGACGGCCGACGGCAACGGCGTTCACAACGTCAAAATCAAAGGCGAGCCGCTGCAGGCGGATAAAACTTATCGTATGGCGACGCTCAGCTTCAACGCTACGGGCGGAGACGGCTATCCGGTGATTACGCAGCTGCCGGGCTACGTCAACACCGGCTTTGTCGATGCCGAAGTGCTGAAACAGTATATTGAGAAACATTCGCCGTTGCAGGCCGCCGCCTTTGCCCCGCACGACGAAATTCTTTATCAGCAAAAAGCGGCGGCTACGGAGCAGAAAGCCGACGAGCCGCCAAAAAAATGGCGGCTGGCGCGTATTGAACTGGCTATGCGCGAGGCCTGGTCGTCACTGTTCTGAGGGAACGCGATGCGCTTTGTGCTGCCATTTGGCGCGAAGCGTATCGTACAGCCAGTTGTAGACGACCGTGTAGGGCAGAAAAAACAGGAAAAAACCGATTTCCAATAGTAGCGCCTGCCACAGCGAGACGCCCAGCATCCAGGCGGCGATCGGCAGGCCAATCAGGATAAAGCCGCCCTCAAAAGCCAGCGCGTGCAGAATGCGTAGCGGCAGGCCGCGACGCCCGTTTGGGAACAGACGATCGAAACCGGCGTTGTAAATCATATTCCACAGCATAGCGACGGTCGACAGCATCACCGCCAGCGCGCCCATCTGGAAAAGAGGTTTATCCATTACCCACGCGGCCAGCGGCGAAACCAGCACGATGGCCAGCGCCTCAAACCCAACCGCATGGAAAAAACGTTCTTTTAATGTACGACTCATTTACTCTCCTTAACGTCAGGCAACCATTTTGCCCGCAAATTTTGTTAAGCTGAAATGAACACCTATCGAAAAAAGCGATACTTTGATGCGTTATTCACCTGAATCTCTCCAGGCTTTTGTGCAGACCGTGGAAAGCGGCTCTTTCTCTGCGGCGGCGCGGGCGCTGCGCAAAAGCCAGTCCACTATTAGCGCCGCCGTCGCCAATCTGGAGGCGGATCTGGGCTTCGCGCTGTTCAGTCGCGACGCGCGTTCGCCAGTTCTGACGGAAAACGGACAGCGAGCGCTGATTCAGGTCAGGGAAGTGCTGGCGGCCAGCGAGCGGCTGGATGAGCTGGCGATTCGTCTGACCGGCGAGGTGGAACCCTGCCTGAGCATGGCGATCTCCGATTTCTGGCAGGCGGATTATCATGAATCGCTGCTAAGGCGCTTTGCCGATCGCTATCCGCATATTGAATTTGAATGCATGATCGCGGAAGACGCTGACGTTATCGATCTACTGCAGGCCGGCCGGGCGCATATTGGTGTGATCCGTGTGCAGCCGCATTACCCGGCCGATATCGCCACGGCCAGACTGCAGGTGCAGGCGCAGATGGCAATTTATCTGCATCAGGATCATCCGCTGGCGCAGCAGGCGAGCGTCAGCGAGAAAGCGCTGAAAAACGAGCGGCAGCTCTGCCTGAACACCTGGGTGGAGAAGCAGCGTCCGCATTCAGGGAACGGCGTCTGGTCGGCGCCTTCCTATCTGCTGCTGCTGGAGATGGCGGAGCAGGGCTTTGGCTGGACGATACTGCCGCGCTGGCTGGTGCAGCAGTTCGGACATCAGGTGCTGCGCGAACTGCCGGTCAGCGGCTGGCCGCAGAACCTGTCGGTGGATGTCGCCTGGTCCCGTACTTCGCCGCCTGGCCCGGCAGGACGCTGGATGACGGACCAGCTGCTGGCGCAGACCAACTAGCTCCGCTCGCGCTTCGCGATATCGGCGAAGCGGGCGCTTAGCTGACGCGCCAGATCCTGTGGCGCGATCTCTATTTCCAGCCCGCGCCGTCCGCCGGAGACGAAAATGGTGGGAAACTGTTCCGCCAGTTTATCGACCACCACCGGCAGACGCTTCTTCTGCCCCAGCGGGCTGATACCGCCAAGCTGATAGCCCGTCACGCGCTGGGCGATTTGCGGATCGGCCATCTCGACTTTTTTCGCGCCGAGCGCTCTGGCGACATTCTTCAGGTCCAGCTGGCTGGCGACGGGCGTTACGGCCACCGCCAGCGTCTGCGGCTCGCCGTTTAACGCGACCAGCAGCGTTTTATAGACCCGGTTTGGATCCTGATTCAGCTTGCGCACGGCTTCATCGCCAAAGTGGGTGTCGCTGCTGTCATGGTCATAGCTGTGCAGCTGGAATTTTATCTTTTGTTTTTCAAGCAGTTTTACGGCTGGCGTCACGGGTTTGCTCCATCAGGCTCGTCAGGAACCGACTGGTGAAAAAAAATACTGGCGGAATTGTGGCTTTCAGGCGACAATATGCGCCCTTTCGACAGCTGTCGAAGGCGAACTAAAACCAGAAAAAAAGATCTTATTCATGGCCGGTAGCGATATTGGCCTTTTTTTTCGCCTTTTTTCAACAGCCCGGGCAAGTTTCCTTCGCCATACAGGTGCAGCGCGCCGACCGCGACAACATAATTTCCGGGCGGCAACGCCGTCAGCTGATGTTGCCAGCTTCGGTTGCGCTGCAGCATCAGTACCTCGTTCAACGAACTGTTAAAGGTGCCGGGCAAAACAGGATGACTGTCGGCAGGCGGCGACTCCAGCCACCAGCCGATCATGGTTTGCAGCAGGCGAGCGTTGGTATGCCAGTGCTTTAGCGTATCCTGCAGCAGCGATAATCCCTTGTCTGGCAGCGCTTTCAGCAGCGCCAGCTGCGCCTGTGGCCCTTCCAGCTCAATGATCTTTTTCCCCTGCGCCTTCGCCGCGCCCAACAGTTGAAAATCGATGCCGTAGTCCGCCCGTAGCCCCAAACGCTGTGCCTGCTGAGCCTGCAGCATCAGAGCGATTTGCCAGGCAGGCAGCGTGTCGATCGCTTCCGCATCAATAGCCACCTCACGACACAGACGCTGCAGCGCCTGTAGCTCTTCAACGTTCAGCCGCTCCGCCAGCGACGGGCAGACTTCGCTTTCGCTAAAAGGCGAGGCGCCGGAAGTAATATCCGCTTCGACGATCAGCGCATCCGCCTGCGCCAGCTTTTTCTGCAGCGGCGTCGGCAACGGCATCATGGTTTGTGTTCCCATATGAATGCTGCCGACCAGATGCAGACGGCGAGCGCCGAGCGTCATATCCTGCGCCGGGTAGGCGTAGCGCGTCGGCGAGAGTTTGCGCCACAGCGCCGCAGCCTGCTGCAATAGTTTTCCCATAGGCTCCGCCTCGTTAGTTTTGATCATGCTAACGGTTTAGCTTAAGAAGGAACAGAGCAGAACGGGGCTTTCAGACAGAGACTAAAGGCGTCTGGTAGCCTGCACGGCGGCGTGCCTGGAGGCGGCGAGGGCGGCGGCTGAGCCTCCGCTAAGTCAGCCAGCGACAGGGCCGGGTTCAGTCGCAAGTCGAACATCGCTGTTTCTGAGAGGTATATTGACAGAATGGCGTTTGCCAGCTTCCAGCCTGACTCAGCGTAAAACGTCTTATTAAGCGATTAAACCTGTTTACCGCGTATGGCAAACGCCATCAGTTTCGCCACGTTGCCGCGTACGGCGAAAACGACAATGCCGCTCAGCAGATTGAACAGTGCCATCGGCCAGCTGCTTTGATAATAGCCGAATAGCCAAAGCAGGGCGAAGTTTCCATAAAATAAAATTAAACCCGCTGCAATCCAGGAAATTGCCTTTTTATAAGTTTTATCTGCTCTGTGAAAAAGCATAATCCGAAGCGCTATCGCCACGCAAATCGCCGCATCGATGAGGCTTAACAGGTCGGCTTTCATTATTTTCCTCCCAGCAACTTCTTGATAAAAGGCAGCTCCATTAAACCGCCATTTTTAAGCCAGAAATAGCCCTGCACGGCCAGGGCGGAGATCAAAACGGCGGCTAACGTATCCAGCCTGCTTTCCCTGTAATTAAAATATTCCGCCGCCTGGTGAGCGACAAAGCTGGCGCCGGATACGCCAACAGCGTAACCAAATATAAAGTAACCCAGCACCTGACGACGGTTCAGGTTATGGGCCGTCACCACAAAGCAGATGGAGCCGGCCAGCGCGCCGAAGGCGATCGCATAGTCGACAGAGGTAAAAAACTCCAGCAAATTCAGCGCTACCGTTTCCCAGCCTTTAGGGCTTTTTGCTGTTATCGTCGTTACAGTTGCTGCCATCACCTTATCCTCCGCACACAAAAATTGCTGCTGGCGACCCGGTATCGTTGATATTCCTTGTAATGTTGCAGCCGCTGGCTAACAGAAAGCATCGTTTGTCTGGAAAAAGGCTACCGATAACAGAATCTGCCTGCATTGAGATTAACTTTCTCTGAGCTAATATATTGGGAGGCAGAAGATAAAGGCATTATTTATTCTTTATTAAGATAAACAGGCAGCTTAAATGAATTTTGGTCATGCGCTAATTTGAAAGCGTATATTGCTTTGAATAAAGCAGACGATTTGCAATGGGGTTGCAGATTTATTATTAATATTAATGATGGCGGTGTTACGTTTTAAATAAAAGGCAGAGGTTAAGAGAGAAAGCCTTACAACACTTATTTGCCGGCATAAACAGAGGCCCAGGCCACTTTTTATGCCGGCTTTATAATTCTGGCTTTGCGAACCGAACCCGTGCTATTTCTGCGATGGTCGGTAGCGAAGCAGGCGGTTGGCGTTACTGACTACCGTAACCGAAGAGAGCGCCATCGCGGCGCCGGCGACCACCGGGCTCAGCAAGGTTCCGGTCAGCGGATAGAGCACGCCAGCCGCTATCGGGATGCCGCAGGCGTTGTAGATAAAGGCGCCCAGCAGGTTCTGCTTCATGTTTCGCAGCGTCGCTTTCGCCACGGCCAGCGCATCCGCAACGGCGGCAAGGTTGTGGCGCATCAGCGTAATGCCTGCCGTCTCAATCGCCACATCGCTGCCGCTGCCGATAGCGATGCCGACATCCGCCTGCGCCAGCGCCGGCGCGTCATTGATGCCGTCGCCTATCATGGCTACGCGCGCGCCCTGTTGCTGTAGCGAACTGATTGCCGCCGCCTTGCCGTCGGGCAACACGCCGGCAATGACTTTCTCTATGCCGGCCTCTCTGGCGATAGCATGGGCGGTTGCCTGATTGTCACCCGTCAACATCACCAGCTGATAGCCCTGCTGGCGCAGATGCCGCAGCGTGGCGACGCTCTCCTCGCGCAGCGAATCGCGTAGCGAGAACATCGCCTTTAGCTGGCCTTCCACAGCCAGCAGCACCGGTGTCATGCCTTTTGCCGCCTGAGCCGCGATAAGCTCATCCATCTCTGCGATAGCCACGTTTTGCCGCGCCATCATTTCGCGGTTGCCCAACCAGCAGGTTTCGCCCTGAACCTGGCCACTGACGCCCAGGCCGCCCAGGGTTCGAAAACCGCTGACTTCTGGCAGCGCAAGCCCTTGCGCCCGTTCGATCATGGCGCGCGCCAGTGGATGTTGCGATCCCTGTTCCAGCGCCGCCGCCAGCGTCAGCGCCTGCTTTTCGTCAGCGCCGTTAAACAGCGTTATCCCGACTACCCGAGGTTTGCCCTCGGTCAGCGTGCCGGTTTTATCAAACACCAACGTGGTAAGCGTGCTGGCGCGCTGTAGCGCATCGGCGTCGCGTACCAGCACGCCGAACTCGGCGGCGCGACCCATACCGGCCGTCAGCGACATCGGCGTAGCCAGACCCAGCGCGCAGGGACAGGCGATAATCAGTACCGTGGTGGCAATAACCAGCGTATAAACAATCTGCGGCGCGGGGCCGATAAAGTACCAGATCGCGCCGCTCACCAGCGCTATGGCTACCACAGCCGGAACAAATATGGCGGAAATTTTGTCTACCAGCCGGCCAAGTTCCGGCTTGCTGCTCTGCGCCTGACGTACCAGATGTACGATGCGCGACAGCGTTGTGTTTTTACCGACCGCGCTGGCGGTAAAGAGCACGCTGCCGTCCTGTACCATCGTGCCTGCGTGTACATTGTCGCCTGGGTTTTTTTCCTGCGGCAGCGCTTCGCCGGTCAGCATGGCTTCATCCAGCCAGGCTTCACCCTGAGAAATCACGCCGTCAACGGGCACGCGATCGCCCGTGACAAGGCGCAGCGTCATTCCCGGCGTCACTTCACTAAGCGGAACAACTTTCTCTTCGCCTGCCGCCACGACTCTGGCGACGGGCGGCGTCAGATCCAACAGACGTTCGAGCGCCTGCGAAGAGCGCTGACGCGCGCGCTGTTCCAGCATATGGCCCAGATTGATCAGACCGATAATCATCACGCTGGCTTCATAATAAAGATGGCGCGCTTCTGGCGGAAAAGCAGCGGGCCAGAGAGTGACCGCGCTGGAGTAAAGCCAGGCGGCTGCCGTGCCAAGCGCCACCAGCGTATCCATCGTGGCGCTGCCGTTCAGCAGGCTGCGCCAGGCGCTGCGATAAAAATGGCCGCCCGCGACAAGCATAATCGCCAGCGTAACCGCGCCCAGCGTCAGCCAGGTCGCACGGTTATCGGCCGTCAGCACCATATTATCGCCAATCATGCCCCAGCCCATCAGCGGCAGACCGAACGCCAGCGCCAGCAAGGCCTGCCAGCGAAAGCGGCGCATCGCTTTCAGCGCCGTTTGCTGCTGTTTCTCGCGCCGTTCGCTCTCGTCCTCAATGATTTCAGCCTCATAGCCCGCGTCCCGCACTGCCTGAATCAGCGAAGCGGGCGATGCTTCTCCCATCACCAGCGCGCTGCGTTCCGCTAAATTCACCTGCGCTCTGGTGATGCCGGGCACCTGCCGTAGCGCGTTTTCCACGCGGCTAACGCAGCTGGCGCAGCTCATGCCGTCAATCAGCAGATGAAAGCTGTCGTCGTCCGCCGGAAGCTGAGAGTGGGCCGCTGTCAGCGCTTCCGGCTGGGATTCTGATTCTGTCAGCGGTTCAGGCTTTGGGCGCGCGCCGTCCGCCGGCACGGCGTGATAGCCCGCCTTTTCGACAGCGTCGATAAGCGTCTGCGTGCTGGCTTCGCCGGTCACGCGCGCTTCATGAATGGAGACTTCAGCCTGTTCGACATCGGCGAGCTGCTCCAGCGTCTCTTTAACTCTTTTTACGCAGTGGCCGCAGGAAAGGCCGTCCAGCGTCAGCAAGATCGTATGTGACATATAAAACTCCTTGCGAATAGGTTTCAGTATCAACGGTAGATAAGGGTAAACCTTCCATCAAGGGGAAGGTCAAGCCTGTTTTGATTCACAGAGAATCCTGCCCTGATCACACCGCCGTTGTTTTGCAGGCGCCTCCATCGCCGGGAAAAACAGCCTGCGCTTCCATTTATAGCTATCGGGCAGAAGCGTTTTAGTCTCCCTCGGGAGAGTGCTAAAATTGAGCGAAATTCAGCAGATGAGATCGCGTATGAACATCAGCGACGTAGCCAGAAAAACCGGGCTGACCAGCAAGGCCATCCGTTTTTACGAAGAGAAGGGCTTGCTCACGGCTCCGGAGCGGGCCGAAAACGGCTATCGCAACTACACGACAAAGCACCTGGAGGAGCTGACGCTGCTACGCCAGGCCCGACAGGTAGGCTTTAATCTGGAAGAGTGCCGGGAAATGCTTTCGCTCTTTCACGATCCGCACCGCCACAGCGGTGAAGTGAAAGCCAGGACGCTGCATAAGGTTGCAGAGATTGAAGCCCATATCAGCGAACTGAACCAAATGCGCGAGCGCCTGCTGGCGCTGGCCGCCAGCTGTCCGGGCGATGAGAGCGCCGACTGCCCCATTATCAATAACCTGGCGGGATGCTGCCGCAGCGAAAGCGTGCGTTGAAGGCGCTTCAGGAAGGCTGGCGTCAGGCCCGATCGCGGCGAGCGGCTGATTTTACTGATTAGCCTCGCCGCTCAATGGTTGTTCAGCTGCTACCAGAAGAGTGTTTGACAATACGCAGCGTGATGCCTTCCACCGCAACGACGGTAACGGATGTGCCGGCCGGCAGGTTTTCCGCGGCCTGAACCCGCCAGCTGCTGTCGCCTACGCGGATATGTCCGGTCCCTTCCTGCAGCGGCTCCTCCAACAGCAGCGTCGTGCCAATCAGCTGATTGCCGCGCTGGTTAAGCGAAGAGGGCGGCTCTCTGCGTTCCCGGCCGCGCAGCCAGCGATACCACCACAGCGCGGAAAGAATAGTCAGCATGGCGAAACAGAGACCCTGCCATTCCCACGGCAGCGGCACCAGCCAGACCAGCAGGCTGACCAGCACCGCAGCAATGCCGCTCCACAGCAGGTAGCCGCTGGCGCCCAGCATTTCGGCGGCCAGTAAAATACCTCCCAGCGACAGCCATAGCCAGGCTGGATTGGCTAACAGGTCTGCCATTATGCCTCCCGATCTTTTTTGGTTTCCTTCAGCAGTTCCGAGATGCCGGCGATGGAGCCCAGCAGGCTGGAAGCCTCCAGCGGCATCATAATCATTTTGCTGCTGTCGGAAGTGCCGATCTGCTGCAGCGCGTCGGTATATTTTTGCGCGACAAAGTAGTTAATTGCCTGGATGTCGCCGGCTGCGATCGCTTCCGACACCATCTTCGTGGCGCGTGCTTCCGCCTCTGCGCTACGCTCGCGCGCTTCAGCCTGTAAAAACGCCGACTGGCGCTCGCCTTCCGCTTTAAGGATTTGCGCCTGTTTTTCACCTTCCGCACGCAGGATGGCAGCCTGTCGTACGCCTTCCGCTTCCAGAATATCGGCGCGTTTAGTTCGTTCCGCCTTCATCTGCGCATTCATCGACGCCGTGAGTTCCGCTGGCGGCCGCACGTCGCGGATTTCAATACGGGTGATTTTCACGCCCCACGGATTGGTGGCTTCATCAACAATACGCAGCAGCCGGGTATTGATGTTATCGCGCTGCGACAGCATCTCGTCCAGCTCCATGGAGCCCAGTACGGTACGCATATTGGTCATGGTAAGATTAACGATCGCCAGCTCAAGGTTGCTGACCTCGTAAGCCGCGCGAGGAGAGTCGATAACCTGAATAAAGCAGACCGCGTCGATAGTGACGCTAGCGTTGTCCTTGGAGATGATCTCCTGCGAGGGAATATCCAGCACCTGCTCCATCATATTGATCTTGCGACCAACACGATCCATAAAGGGCACCAGAAGGTTAAGGCCAGGCTGCAGCGTTTTAGTGTAGCGGCCGAAACGTTCCACCGTCCACTGATAGCCTTGCGGCACGATTTTGATGCCCGACCAGACGATAACCAGGGCGACAAGAATAATAACGGGAATAACCGTGAACATATAACCTCCGGATTGTTGAAAAACGGGCTGATTCATTCAGCCCGTACGCATTATTAATAGAGCAGCGAGTAAAGCTGACGGCGATATTTCGCGGCCAGCGCGTCGCCCGTGCCCAGCGCCGCCAGAATTTCCTGCAGTATTTTACGCGCCTGGCCGTCCGCCGCGCCCAGATCCTTTTGCAGATGTCCGAACAGCAGCGCCAGCGCCTCTTCGTTGCGGCCAACCTGATGCAGCTGTAGCGCCAGCTTGGTTGCCAGTTCAGCGTTATCCGGATCGGCTTCAATCTGCTGTTGCAGCTGTTGAATTTCCGGCGTATCGGCCGCCTGCTTCAGCAGATCGATCTGTGCAATCAATCCCTGGTAGCGGGTATCTTTATCCTGCAGCGGCACCACATCCAGCACCGTCTGGGCTTCATCGCTGCGGTTCAGGCTAATCAGCGCCTCGGCCAGCAGAAAGCCCATTTCGCTGTTCTGGTTGCTTAACTGCCAGGCTTCCTTCAGCAGCGGCAGCGCCTCCAGCGGCTTGCCTTCCTGCAGCAGCTGCATACCCTGCTGCGCCTTCAGCTCTTCCTCTTTCGGCAACACTTTGTGCAGCAGCGCGCGAATGGCTTCTTCCGGCTGCGGCCCCTGGAAGCCATCTACCGGTTGACCATTCTGGAAAAGATACACGGTTGGAATTGAACGAAGGCCAAACTGCTGCGCGACAGCAGGCTCCGCGTCGCAGTCCAGCTCGGCAAGGATAAACTGACCGGCGTACTCCTGGGCCAGCCGCTCCAGCACCGGCGTCAGTTCGTGACAGTGCTGACTGCGCGCAGACCAGAAATAGAACAGGACAGGAACCTGCATCGACTGTTCGAGCGTCTGATGCAGATTGCTTTCGTTAATAGTGACAATAGCAGCTTGTGATGACATGAATTTGTCTCTTTATACTGGGTTTCTTACTCTATTGGGGCGGATAGGTCAGCTTCAAGGTTTTATTGATCTTCACGCCGGTTAACCGCGCAAAATGCGATCCAGTATCCGACCCGGCAGCAAACGGCGCAGCAAACTCAGCGCATGGGCGACCACCGTCACAGGATAGCGCAGACGAGGCCGTTTACTCTCCAGCGCGTGGCGCAGCTTCGGCAGAATCGCTTCCGGCGGCAACGTGAAACGGGCGGCGATGCCGGGGTTTTTCACCGGCTTTTCCCGTTCGGCCTGGTTCACGTTATCGGTAAAGCGGGTTTTGATCGGGCCGGGTTCAATCAGGCTGACCTGAACGCCGCTGCCGTGCAGCTCCATACGCAGTGCGTCCGTCCAGGCTTCCAGCGCATATTTGCTGGCCGCGTAGGCGCCGCGTCCCGGCGTGGCGACCAGGCCCATCACCGAACTGGTGTTGATGATGCGGGCCTGGCCGCTGGCGCGTAAAGCCGGCAGTAGCAGCATTGTCAGCTGGTGAGTGCCGAAAAAATTGGTGGAGAACTGCTGCTCCATCTGCTGGCGGCCGATCGCGGTCAGCGGGCCGTAAACGCCATAGCCGCCGTTATTGAACAGGGCATAAAGCCGGTTATCGCTGAGGGCCAGAATTTGCTCTGCGGCGCGCGTCACGCTTTCGCTGCTGTCGAGATCCATTTCGATGCCGATAAAGCCCAGCTCGTTCATTCGCTCCACGTCCTGCGGCTTACGGCATACGGCCAGAATACGATAGCCGCGGCGCAGCAAATCATTAGCGGCGGCCAGGCCGATGCCGCTGGAAGCGCCGGTAATCACTACTGTTTTTTGCATAACTTTACCTGTAAGCAGTCTGCATCTTCGGTTACTCATGGTTAACTAGCGGAGCCAGCGCTTTCGCCATTACGTCAGCGATAAAAGGCTGCGCGTCCGGATTGGGATGAATGCCGTCCTGCTGCATCCACTCTGGCTTCAGATAAACCTGCTCCATAAAAAAGGGCAGCAGCGGCAGAGAAAACTCTTTCGCCAGCCTGGGATAGACATCGCTGAAGGCTTCCGTGTAGCGACGGCCATAGTTAGGCGGCAGGCGGATTTGCATCAGCAACGGCTGCGCGCCCGCGGCCTGTACCTGGCGGATGGTCTGCCGCAGGTGCTGCTCCAGCTGCTGCGGAGGAAAACCGCGCAGGCCGTCGTTTCCTCCCAGTTCAATCAGCACCCAACGTGGCTGATGCTGCTTCAGCAGGGCAGGCAGGCGAGCCAGTCCCTGCGTCGCCGTATCGCCGCTTATGCTACCGTTAATGATAGCGGGGGATTTCTGCCATTTATCATTGAGTAACGCTGGCCACGCGGCGCTGGCGGACATGCGATAGCCGGCGCTCAGACTGTCGCCGAGCACCAACAGCTTGTCCGCCGCCGTCGCCCGCAGCGTCGTCAGAGCCAAAAATAACAGGATAAGGTAATGCCAGCGGAAAACATTCTTGAAGTTCATCGTCTTAGTAAGTCCGTCGGTCAGGGGGAGCATCAGCTTTCCATCCTTACCGGAGTTGAGCTGGTTGTCAAACCGGCTGAAACCATCGCGCTTATCGGCGAGTCCGGTTCCGGTAAATCGACGCTGCTGGGTATTCTCGCCGGTCTGGACGATGGCAGCGCGGGCGAAGTTTTCCTGCTAGGGTCGCCTCTGCATCAGATGGATGAGGAGCAGCGGGCAGCGCTGCGGGCCAAAAGCGTCGGCTTCGTGTTTCAGTCTTTTATGCTGGTGCCGACGCTAAACGCGCTGGAAAACGTGCAGCTTCCGGCGCTGCTGCGCGGCGAAAGCGATGCGCAAAGCCGCGAGCAGGCCAGGAGCCTGCTGACGCAGCTGGGGCTGGCGGCGCGCCTGAGCCATATGCCGTCTCAGCTTTCCGGCGGCGAGCAGCAGCGCGTGGCGCTGGCCAGGGCTTTCAGCGGTCATCCGGCGCTGCTGTTCGCCGATGAGCCGACCGGTAATCTCGATCGCCAAACCGGCGAACGCATTGTCGACCTTCTTTTTTCGCTAAACCGCGATTTCGCCACCACGCTGATCCTGGTGACTCACGATGAGCAGCTGGCCGCCCGTTGCGATCGGCGTTTGCGTATGCGCGACGGCAAACTCCAGGAGGAAGCATGATCTGGCGCTGGTTCTGGCGGGAGTGGAGATCGCCGTCGCTGCTGATTGTCTGGCTGGCGCTGACGTTGGCGGTAGCCTGCGTGCTGGCGCTGGGCTCGCTCAGCGACAGAATGGAAAAAGGCCTGACGCAGCAGAGCCGCGATTTTATGGCGGGCGATCGCACGCTGCAAAGTTCGCGCGCGGTGCCTGAAGCCTGGCTGGAGGAAGCCAGGCGTGCAGGGTTGCAGGTTGGCCGACAGCTGACCTTTATGACCATGACCTTCGCCGGCGAGACGCCGCAGCTGGCCGCGGTAAAAGCCGTGGACGATCGCTATCCCATGTTCGGCGAGCTGGCTACCGAGCCGGCAGGATTGCGGCCCGCAGCAGGCACCGTGCTGGCCGCGCCGAGGCTGTTGGCGCTGTTGAATCTCAAGGCGGGCAGCGAGCTGGATGTCGGCGACGCCACGCTGCATGTTGCCGGCGAAGTGATTCGCGAACCTGACGTCGGCTTTAATCCTTTCCAGACCGCGCCGCGCCTGCTGATGAATCTGGCCGATGTCGGGAAAACGGGCGCGGTACAGCCAGGCAGCCGCCTGACGTGGCGCTATAAATTCGCCGGCACGCCCTCGCAATTGGCGAACTACGATCGCTTTATTCAGGCCAACATCAAACCCGATCAGCGCTGGATCAGCGTGGAAAACTCGGAAGATGCGCTGGGCAAATCGATGCAGCGCGCCCAGCAGTTTCTGCTGCTGTCGGCACTATTGACGCTGTTGCTGGCGATCGCGGCGGTCGTGGTCGCCATGAACCACTACTGCCGCAGCCGCTACGATCTGGTCGCCGTCCTGAAAACGCTGGGCGCTGGTCGGGCGGCCCTGCGTAAACTGATTATCGGGCAGTGGCTGGCCGTACTGCTGCTGGCGGCGATTTGCGGCGGCCTCGCGGGCAAAGCTTTCGAAGCGCTACTGCTGCATATGCTCGGGCCGGTGCTGCCGGGCGAATTGCCCGCTGCGAGCTTCTGGCCCTGGCTGTGGGCGATAGGTTCGCTCTTCACAATTTCTCTGTTGGTCGGCCTGCGGCCTTATCGTTTGCTGTTAGCCACTCAGCCGCTGCGGGTATTGCGACGCGACGCGGTGGCCGTAGTGTGGCCGCTAAAATTTTATCTTCCCGCTATGGCTGCGACAATCGTCGCCTTACTGGCGCTGCTGGTCGGCGGCAGCAAGCTGCTCTGGGCGCTGATAGTCGGTATTTTGCTGCTGACGCTGCTGCTGGGTGGTCTGGGCTGGGGCGCATTGTTGCTGCTGCGAAGGCTGCGCGTCCGTAACCTGCCTTTTCGGCTGGCGGTCAATCGGCTGCTGCGCCAGCCGTCGGCCACCTTCAGCCAACTGGCCGCCTTTTCGCTCTCCTTTATGCTGCTGGCTCTACTGCTGGTGATGCGTGGCGATCTGCTGGATCGCTGGCAGCAGCAGCTACCGCCGGACAGTCCTAACTATTTCCTGCTGAATTTGACCGAGGATCAGGTACCGCAGGTGAGCGCTTTCCTGAAGGCGCGTCAGGTCGAAACGCAGACCTTCTACCCGATCGTCCGGGCAAGGCTGACCGCCATTAACCAGCAGCCTGCGGATCCCTCGCTGGATAACTCGCTGAACCGGGAGCTTAATCTCACCTGGCTTCAGCAGCTGCCCGACCACAATCCTCTCGTCGCCGGCAGCTGGCCGCCGAAAGAGGGCGAAGTTTCTATAGAGGAGGCGCTGGCGGGCAGACTTGGCGTCAGGCTGGGCGATACGCTGACCTTTACCGGCGACACGCAAACCTTTTCAGCCAGAATCAGTAGCCTGCGTAAAGTGGACTGGGAGAGCCTTAAGCCAAACTTTTTCTTTATTTTTCCGCCCGGCGCGCTGGACGGCCAGCCGCAAACCTGGCTGACCAGTTTTCGTGTCGAGAATGACAATGCGCTGCTGGCGCAGCTTAACCGCGCTTTTCCCACGCTCAGCCTGCTGGATATCGGCAGCATTCTACGGCAGATAGGGCAGGTGCTGGCGCAGGTCAGCCAGGCGCTGGAGATCATGGTGGTGCTGGTTACCGCCTGCGGTATTTTACTGCTGCTGGCGCAAATCCAGGTCGGCATGCGCCAGCGCAGGCAGGAACTGGTCGTCTGCCGCACCTTAGGCGCGGGGAAAAAGCTGCTGCTGAGGACGTTGTGGTGCGAATTCGCGCTGCTGGGCTGCGTATCGGGCATTGCCGCCGCGACAGGCGCGGAAGCGGCGCTGTGGGCGCTGCAGCGTAAAGTTTTCGATTTCCCCTGGCAGCCTGACTACCTGATGTGGCTGATTTTGCCCTTAACGGGCACCGTCATACTCTCCGCGTGCGGCGGCTGGCTTGGCATAAGATTACTTAAAGGAAAGGCATTGTTCAGAGGGTATAACGCAGCGTAGAATAAAGGCCGATAGCAATCGGCCTTTATCGTTTTATCTTCATCGTCTGTTCGGAAACACCTGGGATATTCTGAATGGTTTTGCCTGACCTGTTTTTTCAGGAGTGGATAAAGGCCCCGAATAATGTAGATAGTGGAATAGGGAAATAGCTGAAATGTTGGATCTGCTGGATATAAAATATCGTCACCTTTCTGAGTTGAAGTCGAATGAGCTTTTTTCATTAAGAAAAAGGGTGTTCAAAGACAGACTCAACTGGATGGTTAACAGTCAGAATGAAATGGAATTTGATGAATACGACAATGAACGGACCACATACGTTTTTGGCATCCATCAAGATACCTGTGTTTGCAGCCTGCGCTTTATTGAAACAAAATACCCTAATATGATCACCGGCACGTTCCGCTCATGGTTCAGCGATTACACGCTTCCGGAAGGGAATTTCGTAGAGGCCAGCCGTCTTTTTATTGATAAAGAGCGGATTAGCCAATTAAAACTGCGTCAGAAGCCCGTCAGCGCGCTGCTTTTCCTGTCGATGATTAATTACGCCAGACACTATAAGTATGAAGGCATCTATGCGATTGTCAGTCATCCTATGTATCTCATTTTTAAACGTTCGGGATGGGAAATCAACGTCGAAGCGCAAAGCTATTCCGAGAAAAAGGAAAAGATATTTCTGATATTTATGCCGGTGGATGACAGGAATCAGCAAATACTCATCAACCTGGTTAAATCGAAGGCACCCGAGTTACAGATAACGCTGGATGCCTGGCCGCTTTCATTCCCCGTCAGCCAGCACAGGCCTGATCAGCTGTAGCTCTATGCTTAACCGAATCGCGTGCTTCATATTGGTGACGCCTAATTTTTTCACCGCGTTGCCAATATGGTACTTAACCGTGGTGAGTTTAATCCCCAGAATCAGCGCAATTTCCTGATAAGATTTCCCTACGCTGGCCCAGTAGATAATTTCATTTTCTCTTTTAGAAAATATCTCCCGCGTATTCATCTCGTCGAAATCACTTTTTCTGGCCTGCTCCTGATAGAGCGCCGTCAGCTTTTCATGCGCGTTGATCAACAACATTTGCAGCTTGTTTTTATTGGTCTGAATAATCTCTTCTATATTATCGTCACAGGAGTCATCAAGCATGATGGAAAGCACGACAAGATTGTTGTTGTGATCGTGAAGGACAAAAGTATAGCCATTAATAATATTATGGTTGCGCGCCATGTCGAAGAGCTTAGGAACTTTCACGCCCTTATTTAGCATGATGTTTTCGTCCCACGAAAAGGGCGAGACGCGATAAAGCGCGGTAATGAGTACGGGATCGATAAACTGAAAGTTGTTCTCGACATACACCTGAAACCATTCCGGCCTGTTGGAAATGATAGAAAAATCCGCCGGGTTCCGTTTACTCATAATCGCGTAGGCATATTTAACGTTATTAAACTGTGCCAGTTTTCGCTCAATATAATCTTTTATTGAGGAATTGATAACCTGATTACTAAAAAATGATTTAGACATGTCATTATCTCCCTGAGAAAGTGAGGCTTCCATCGTCAATGGCCGACTTTACCATGCTTTTAAAGCCAAACCTAACGTTACGCTTTACTCTGCCAGGTGGCTGAAGATGATTCGTATAAATAAAAAGATTAAATAATGTTCAGTATGACGAAGCAACTATAGTAGCTTCTTATCGCAGAGGATGAAACCGGAGGTTGGAACGAAAGCACTATTTGATGAAGAGAGGGGAGGAGAACCAAACCAGACCCTAAATGCGTAAAAGATGTAAAAAATCTTACGTATTTATCCTGACTGTCTGAGAGTGGTTCCCTTGGTGTTGGCAAAGAAAACTTCTAATTACTTAATAGTATTATGTATTTATTGTTTTGTTCGCCACTACAATACGGCTTTCGTTTATAAAATGATAGCCATACTTAAGTACAGTTAAGCACTGTCCTTTTTCAAATGCGCGCTGGCCCAGGCTATACCGCTGGCGTAATCCGCAGGCAAGTCAGGCGTCAGCGCCTGCAAAGCCTGCTGCAGCGATTCATGGCTGGTATCGCTAAGATTAAGGTGGCCAACCTTGCGGCCCGGACGCACCTCTTTTTCATACCAGTGCAGGTGAACCAGCGGCTGCTGTAGCCAGGCAAGGTTTACCGCTGTGCCAATCAGGTTGATCATCACGGAAGGTGTGCTAACGACCGGCTTCGGCAGCGGCAGATCCAGGATAGCGCGCAGATGCAGCTCAAACTGGCTAATCGAGGCGCCATTCTGGGTCCAGTGGCCGCTGTTGTGTACGCGGGGAGCCAGCTCGTTAATCAGCAAACCCTGCGGCACCACAAAACACTCCATCGCCATTACGCCGACATAATTTAGCTCGTGCATAATCGCTGCAAGCATACTTTCTGCCTGCTCTTGCTGCGCCGCATCCGGCTCAGGCAGCGCCACGCTGGCACGCAGAATGCCATCCTGATGCAGATTATGGGTCAGGGGATAGAAGACAGTGCTGCCGTCGTGAGCGCGAGCGCCGACCAGCGAAACCTCGCCGGAGAAGTTAATGCCCTGTTCCACAATGCATTCGCCGTAGCAGTCCGCAGGCAGGGAAGCGGCGTCGTTTGCCCGCAGACGCCACTGGCCGCGGCCATCGTAGCCGCCGGTGCGGCGCTTTACGATAGCCAGCTCGCCTAATTTTTCGAACACTTCTGGCCACTCGGCCGCTTCGCTTAACAGCTGCCACGGCGCTGTCGCCAGGTTTAGCCGATCCAGCAGCTGTTTTTGCGTCAGGCGATCCGCCAGCAGCGGAAAAATATCACGGTTAACAAAAGCGTTATGGTTAGCCAGCTCTCGTGTCAGCGCTGTTTCAGGCCAGCGTTCGATTTCCGCCGTGATCACGCTCTGCTGGATCGGCAGCGCTTCCGGTTCAGCGTCCAGCCCGACAGGATAGACGGCGATGCCCAGCGGCTCGCCAGCCTGACGCAGCATGCGGCCAAGCTGGCCATTTCCTAGTACGCAAACTGGTTTCATGCTTCCTCCCGCGGATCCGGATGATGCAACACTTCATCCGTCTGGCTTTGCCGCCAGGCAGCCAGACGTTTCGCCAGCTCAGCGTCGTGCAGCGCCAGAATTTGTGCTGCCAGCAGCGCCGCGTTGGCCGCGCCAGCTTTACCGATAGCCAGCGTGCCGACCGGAATACCACGCGGCATCTGCACAATAGAATAGAGGCTGTCGACGCCGCTCAGCGCCGCGCTTTGTACCGGTACGCCCAGCACGGGCACCAGCGTTTTCGCCGCCAGCATACCGGGCAAATGGGCCGCGCCGCCTGCGCCGGCGATAATAACCTGGAATCCGTTCTCCTCGGCCTGTTCAGCGAAACTGAACAGCTTGTCCGGCGTACGGTGCGCTGATACCACTTCGCAATGGAAGGGAACGGCCAGGCTGGTAAGGATATCCGCGGCAAATTGCATGGTTGCCCAGTCACTTTTGGAACCCATTACAATCGCGATGCGGGCCGGTGCGGCGTTGGAAGACATGCGGGTCTGACTCCTGTGATTATACAAATATCACCCATCAACCGGCGGGCTGACGGATGGGAAGGAGTGAGAGAATAGCATGACTGGAAAGCAAGGAAAACGTTTGCTCTGGCAGGAAAACGGCGGAGAACGCCGCTTTGGGCGAATCAGAAAGGAAAAGCGATTAGCCTGATTTCATCCGCGCTGACTTTAATCATCGACCCTTCGCTATGCCAGGCGCCCAGCACGGCGCGCTCGGCCGGCAGGCCGTCAACGGTCAGCGAATGGATTGCGGGACGATGGGTGTGACCATGGATCAGATGCCGCACCTGATGACGGCTCATCGCCGCCTGCACGGCTTCGGCGTTGACATCCATAATAGCTACGTCTTTGCTGCTGTTAGCCTGTTTGCTGCCGGCCCGCATTTTCAGGGCAATGCGTTGACGCAGAGCCAGCGGCAGCGCCAGAAAAAGCTTTTGCAGCCAGCGCTGGTGAACCTTACGGCGAAAGCGCTGATAGCCTTCATCATCGGTACACAGCGTATCGCCATGCATAATCAGGATGCGGCGACCATAGAGGTTCAGCAGCTGCTCCTGCGGCAGCAGTCGCATACCGCTGGCGGCGGCAAAACGCTGCCCCAGCAAAAAATCGCGATTACCGTGAATAAAATAGCAGGGCACGCCGGCGAGCCGTAAGGCATCCAGCGCGGCGGCAATCTCCGCGTGTAGCGGATTAGGATCGTCGTCGCCAATCCACGCTTCGAAAAGATCGCCGAGGATATAGAGTGCGTCGGCCTGACGCGCTTCGCGCCGCAAAAATGCAAGAAAACCGGCAGTAATTGCCGGTTCCTCTTCACACAGATGTAAATCTGCGATAAACAGCGTGTGCGACATTATTCGCTGACGGTGACTTTCTGGATCACCACATCTTCTTTCGGCACATCCTGATGCATGCCGCTGCGGCCGGTGGCAACGCCTTTGATTTTCTCAACCACGTCCATGCCTTCCACCACTTCGGCGAACACGCAATAGCCCCAGCCCTGCAGACTTTCGTCGCGGAAGTTCAGGAAGTCGTTATCGGCAACGTTAATAAAGAACTGCGCGGTAGCGGAATGAGGCGCCTGAGTACGGGCCATCGCCAGCGTGCCTTTGGTGTTTTTCAGGCCGTTGTTGGCTTCGTTACGGATTTCCGCTTTGGTGGCCTTCTGCTGCATGCCTGGTTCAAAGCCGCCGCCCTGGATCATAAATCCATTGATAACACGGTGGAAAATGGTGTTGTCGTAAAAACCTTCACGGCAGTAATCCAGGAAGTTTTTAACGGTTTCCGGCGCTTTATCGTCAAAGGTTTTAATAACGATATCGCCATGATTAGTCTGGAAAGTGACCATATTCTCATCCTGTAAAGGTTGAAGGAGTGGGTTCAACAGCCGTCAGCGTCTTGGCTGACAGGCAGTAAAATAGAGCGCTCTTATATCACAAAATGTGATGACGAGTCAGCACCGCTGCATAAACGGAAGCGGGCGGAGCCTTGCTTTGCATAGCGCTTGCGTTAACAATACGTCAGAATATGCATATCACTGTCACGATCGCACACGTTAAAAACGGAATGTCTCAATGCTAAAGATTTTCAACACCCTGAGTCGTCAAAAAGAGGAATTTAAACCTATCCATGCCGGGAAGATCGGCATGTACGTGTGCGGCATCACCGTTTACGACCTGTGTCATATTGGCCACGGACGCACTTTCGTCGCCTTTGACGTTGTCGCACGTTATTTGCGTTTTCTGGGCTATTCGCTGAACTATGTCCGCAATATCACCGATATTGACGACAAAATTATCAAGCGCGCCAACGAGAACGGGCAGAGCATTCAGGAGCTGACCGATCTGATGATCGGGGAAATGCACAGGGATTTCGCCGCGCTGAAGATTCTGCCTCCTAATCAGGAGCCGCGCGCCACGCATCATATCGACGATATTATTGAGCTGGTCAGCAAGCTTATCGCTCGCGAGCACGCCTATGTCGCCAGCAATGGCGACGTCATGTTCTCCGTAGCCAGCGATCCGGATTATGGTCTGCTGTCGCGTCAGGATCTGGAACAGCTTCAGGCGGGCGCTCGCGTGGAAGTGGCCGCAGACGTTAAACGCAACCCCATGGACTTTGTGCTGTGGAAAATGTCGAAGGCCGGTGAGCCGGGCTGGGCTTCTCCGTGGGGAGAAGGGCGTCCGGGCTGGCATATCGAATGTTCGGCGATGAACTGCAAGCAGCTGGGCGAACATTTTGATATTCACGGCGGCGGTTCCGATCTGATGTTCCCGCACCATGAGAATGAAATCGCGCAGTCCACCTGTGCGCACGACGGCCCTTACGTCAATTACTGGATGCATTCCGGTATGGTGATGGTGGACCGCGAGAAAATGTCCAAGTCGCTGAACAATTTCTTTACCGTGCGCGACGTGCTGGAGTACTACGACGCGGAAACCGTACGCTACTTCCTGATGTCGGGCCACTATCGCAGCCAGCTGAACTATAGCGAAGAGAATCTGAAACAGGCACGTGCGGCGCTGGAAAGGCTTTATACCGCGCTGCGTAATACCGATCCTCAGGCGGAGATAGCGGGCGGCGAAGCTTTTGAAGCCCGCTTCCGTGAAGCGATGGACGACGATTTCAATACGCCGGAAGCCTATTCAGTGCTCTTCGATATGGCGCGCGACGTCAACCGTCTGAAAGCTGAAGATATGGCGGCAGCGAACGGCCTGGCGGCGAAACTGCGACAGCTGGCCGGCGTGCTGGGGCTGCTGGAGCAGGATCCGGAAGTTTTCCTGCAGAGCGGCGCGCAGAGCAACGATGATGAAGTCGCGGAAATCGAAGCGCTGATTAAAATGCGCAACGACGCGCGCAAGGAGAAAAACTGGGCGCAGGCCGACGTGGCCAGAGACAAGCTGAACGAGCTGGGAATTATTCTGGAAGATGGGCCGCAGGGCACCAGCTGGCGTCGTAAATAACGAAATATTCAGGGGCTGCGGCCCCTGAATAGCCTGGGCGATTACGCCACTACCTTAACGCTGTTGCCGTCGAAAGCCACGGTCTGGCCGGCGACGATTTTACAGCGCTTACGGGTTTCCACCGCGCCGTCTACGGTCACGTAGCCGTCTGCGATCAGCGCCTTAGCCATCGCGCCGCTTTCCGCCCAGCCTTCCAGCTTCAGCAGATCGCACAGGTCTACGTGCGGATGTTTACCTAAAGAAAAAGTTGCCATTATTCTGCTCCATCATGAAATTCTTCGCACGCCTGCAGGGTATTCTGGATCAGCGTGGCTACGGTCATCGGGCCCACGCCGCCCGGAACCGGCGTAATAAAGGAAGCTCGCGCTGAAGCGGCTTCAAAATCAACATCGCCAACCACTTTGCCGCTTTCCAGACGATTGATGCCGACATCGATAACAATGGCGCCTGGTTTAATCCAGTCGCCCGGAATAAAGCCAGGTTTGCCGACGGCTACAATCAGCAGATCGGCATGTTCAATATGATGACGCAGATTTTTGGTAAAGCGGTGCGTTACGGTGGTGGTGCAGCCCGCCAGCAGCAGCTCCATGCTCATCGGGCGGCCAACAATATTCGAAGCGCCAACCACCACCGCGTTTAAGCCGAAGGTGTCGATTTCGTAGCGCTCCAGCAGCGTCACTATGCCGCGCGGCGTGCAGGGACGCAGTTTAGGCGCGCGCTGACAGAGACGCCCGACGTTATAAGGATGAAAGCCATCCACGTCTTTTGAAGGGGCGATGCGCTCCAGTACCTTCACGTTATTAATGCCAGCCGGCAGCGGCAGCTGCACCAGGATCCCGTCGATTTCACCATCGGCGTTCAGCTTGTCGATCAGCGCCAGCAGCTCCGCTTCGCTGGTAGAGGCGGGCAGATCGTAAGAACGGGAGATAAAGCCTACTTCTTCGCAAGCGCGGCGCTTGCTGCCTACATAAATTTGCGAAGCCGGGTTTTCACCCACCAGCACCACCGCGAGGCCCGGCGCGCGTTTGCCGGCCGCCAGCCGTTGCTGAACTTTTTCCGCAACTTCAAGGCGCACCTGGTGCGCAATCGTTTTACCGTCAATAATCTTTGCTGCCATCAGAAAGGGGATCCATCTGTGTTGAGTTAAAACGGGAGATGGCGCCTATTCTGGCAGAAGCGCGCGCCGCTGTCAGGCACAGATTCAGGCGAGGCTGTTCAATAGTGCAGCAACAAACTAAGCCGCTAAGTAAAATCGTTGACTCGACGGCTTCGCGCCGTATAATCCGAGCCAGTTCCCCATGCGCCCTTAGCTCAGTTGGATAGAGCACCGGCCTTCTAAGCCGTAGGTCACAGGTTCGAATCCTGTAGGGCGTACCAAATTCGCAAGCGTTTAAACCAGTTTCAATCCTCCCTGATCTCTTTGTACGTTGCTCCCCAAAAGAATAAGTAGTGGTTTCCGAAGCCTGCACTGACCGACTATCCCTGAAGCTCTCATCCCGTAAAACTGCGTCGCGCTGAACTGCCCATTTCCAAAAAATCGGCTAAAATAATCTGTCCATGACCCTGACCACCCGAGGTTCTTTGTGAAGAAAAGCGAACTCCCCACAAAAATCTGCACGGTTTGCGGACGGCCATTTACATGGCGTAAGAAGTGGGAAAAGTGCTGGGATGAAGTGCGGAAATGCTCCGAGCGTTGTCGGCGTAAGTGAGCCACGTTCGCACTAATTTGTTAATATCACGCGCCAGATTACATAAATCCCGCCAATGCATGCCTTACGACTGAGTAATCGGCAGGTTGAATGCCATCGTCAAGTTTGATTTTAAAACTCACCTGCCAAAACCACATGAAAACCAAATTTTACACAGCCTTCGACACTTGCCTTTCACTCCACAAATATTAATAGTAATATTGAGATTAATTAAATCACTGATATTTTAATTATCTATTAATCTGCCGTGCGGTAGCATGGTACACGAAATTAATTTCATTTATAAACAGTGGCTTATGTCATGTCTTTTTATTTTTTATATTTCTTATGGTCGTTAAGAAAATCAGTTCCCCCTTATTTCAACTCTGTTTAATCTTGCCTTGTATAGTAGGGATAGGTGGCAATAACTATACTCAGCGTGGGAGAGGGAAATGAGTAAATTAATAGCTATACTGAATTTTGAAGAAGGCTATCGTGAAGCCCCTTATCTTGACACACTTGGCTTTCCAACTGTTGCTGGCGGAATAAAAATCGGGCCGCAAAATGCGCCGCTGAGTTACTATCAGTTTACCGTGCCGCGCGAGGTTGGCGACGTCTGGAAAAAATGCATGGTGGATGAGAAAACCGCTCAGATGGCAAACCAGGCCGCTATTATAGCCGCCCTGGAAAAATGCAACGCTGCCCGCGCGGATATACTTTATTCGATGGCGTACCAGATGGGCGTAGTCGGGCTGGCCGGTTTTCGTAACACGCTAGCCATGATTGCGGCAGAGAATTTTTCCGGCGCGGCAAAAGGCATGTTAAACAGCCTGTGGGCCAGGCAAACACCAAACCGTGCCCGGCGTCATGCGGAAGTGATGCGCACGGGCACCTATGCAGCCTATGATGGGCTTATCTGACAGCGCCTGCCGATGGCAACGGCGCTGGCAGAAAGCCTATTATCCGGTCAGCAGCATCCCGATAAAACGATCTACCGGCCATGCTTTGCTGTCTGAAACCTGGCCGTCGCCAATCTCAACCAGTCTTAATTCGCCCTGTTTGTTTTCGATCATATCGACAGAAAAAAACGGGTTCTCTATACGTTCCGCAATTTCTTTTACGCTTTCAGGAATAAAATCGTCAGCGGCAAAGACTTTTTTATGCAGGACAAAATAGCGCTTCTCACTCTCTTTCCTGAAATCTTCAAAACGACGAAGACAAATGCCGCCGGTAATTTCACCACGAAATTTCTGTAGTAACTGAATAATTTCCCTGACTTCCTCTGCGTTATGCGCCACCGATCCACGAGCCGTGGTTAAAGACTTCACATAGTCCTTCACAAAGAAAGCAGGCCAGGGCAGCCTGCTTAGCAGGGCATCGAAATCGGCATCCGCCGCAACAACTTCCGTCTCCGGCGTGAATTCGCGGCAAAGGTCATACCAGCCCGGCAGATAGTGGCAACGAAGATACGCCTCTGGCGAAGTCATCATCTCCACGCCTTTTTTGGCAACGGCGGAACAGAGCTGACGATACCCCTGATCCGACATCATCCAGCCGCGCCAGATTGCTGGATTACCGGGTTGAAAAGCGGTGGAGAAACGGTATTCGCCCATAGCCGCAGCATCCGACGACAGCAGCAGACAATGCAGCCCTTTCTCTCGTGCGCATTCATATTCCTGAGCATAGGCTTCATCAGGAATTCTGGGTGAAAATAGCTGAGCGGGATAGATAATTTGCACAGAATACTCCTTTTCCTTGCACAGATAATTCTCTTTTTTGGTGAAAGAGTTCCTTTTATCAACCAAATAGTATTGCTGCTTTGGTTGGATAAACAGACTACCTAATAATGCTTTATTTACCAACTCAGAATAACGCCCGCTAAAACAAGCGGGCAGCCTGAAGCAGTTATATTTAACCGGCGACAGTGAATGATTGATTAATGAGCCTCATTCATAACATCAACCTCCGGCGCGCCGCTAATCAAGGCAGGCTATCGCTGCTAAGCTTCTTTACCCTGAAACAGACTATGCCCCGCTATATCATGAGCGAGGCATACTTAGTTACAACGTACTAACAGAATCGGAGCCGAAAGAGGAGATCGAGCATGCAGCGGGAACAAGCCCTTATTTATGACCTGGTCACCTGGATCGACGCCAACATCCATCTGCCGCTGAAAATTAACGATGTGGCGGAGAGAGCGGGTTACTCAAAATGGCATCTGCAAAGAATGTTTCAGCGCGTGATGGGGAAAAACCTGGGCAACTATATTCGCGATACCCGACTTGCGCTGGCGGCAAGAGATCTGATTAAAACCACCGAAACGGTAATGACCATCTCTCAGAAATATGGCTATGAATCCCAGCAAACCTTCACCCGTATTTTTGCCAGAAAGTACCAGGCGCCGCCATCCGCATTCAGAAAAATCCACGCGCAGAAGCGCGACCACAGTGATTATTGCTGAGTTGGCGTCATCGACGAAGCCTCCGTTGAAGGGAGATTTATGAATGGCTGATAGAATCGGCAACGACTCCGTTCATCTCAAGGATTGCTATGCGTCTTCTTCCGGCGGCTGTCGCGGCTATGCTGCTGACGGGCTACGCTTCTGCTTCTCCCCAACGCGTCGAGGTAAACAGAAGCGCGAAATATGATTTTTACTCGGCTCATTTTTTTGAGCCGGTTCACGATTGCCTGTTGCAGAACGTAACGAAAAAAGGCTATCAGCTGGAATGGCGCAGAGGCGAGGTAACAAATGGCGTTAACCGGTATGAGCTGCGCCAGGCGGGTAAATTCGTCGGCTATCTGGAGCTGGATACCGCCAGCGGCGGGCTTACCGCCTCAACGCACACTAAAAAGGACGCGCGGCTTATTCAGGATCTGAACACGGCTATCGAGCTGTGTCAGAAATCTATGAATGAGCTTCCGGGCCGCTAACTCTTCTCAGGCTACCCTGTACTTTTCTTCGCCGTTGCCGATAACACTCACAGAGTGATAAGCCGCGTGCCGTTGTACGCCGCTTACCAGCGTACAAACAGCAGGCAACCAGAGGTAGTTAATGGATAATTTCCAGAGAGAGATTGACGAGAGAGCGAATCTCGCCTTATCCAACAAGTTCGAGCTTCTGTTATTTCGTTTAGGTTCCGATCAGAACGACGCGAAATCAGAACTTTTCGGCATTAACGTATTTAAACTGCGTGAAATCGTGCCTATGCCGCCTGTAACCAAAGCGGCCGGGATGAAATCGCCGCTGCTGGGCATGGCGAATATTCGCGGCCAGTTTATCCCGGTTATCGATCTGCCTGCCGTGGCGGGCTGCACGCCGGAAACGGGCCTGAACCTGCTGCTGGTGACGGAGTATGCCCGTAGCACCCAGGCGTTCGCCGTGGAATCCGTCGACGATATCGTGCGGCTGAACTGGAGCCAGATCCATACGGCAGAATCGGGTATCAGCAGCCGTAATATTACCAGCATCGCCTGCCTGGACGATAAAACCAACAGCATGGCGATGGTACTGGACGTAGAGCAAATCCTGCATGACGTTATCCCTTCAGTGCGGGATGTTAAACAGGAAGACGTTAAGCTTAAGGCGTTCAACATCAAGCCTGGCTCGGTAGCTATCGTGGCAGAAGATTCCAAAGTCGCGCGCCAGATGCTGGCACAGGGACTGGAAGTCATGGGTATTCCGGCCGTGATGCATACTACCGGCAAAGAGGCCTGGGATAAGATCAAGCTGATGGCGCAGCAGGCGATGGCGGAAGGGGTTTCCATTCACGACAAAATCGCGATGGTGCTGACCGATCTGGAAATGCCGGAGATGGATGGCTTCACCCTGACGCGCAATATTAAAAGCGATTCGGGCCTGAAAAACATTCCTGTGGTGATCCACTCTTCGCTTTCGGGCAGCGCCAACGAAGACCATGTTCGCAAGGTTGGCGCCAACGGTTATGTCGCCAAATTTGAGATCAACGAGCTCTCCGCTGTTATCCATAAAGTTCTGGAAGAAGCTGGAAATTGATCGTGACTGGCGGTCATCCGGCCGCCATATAACAGTAATGAGCCAGGTTCAACACGGCATTAAGCATAAAAGCGAAACCCAGAGTACGATAAACGCGGCTTTGGCGCTTCACGGCCAGCCAGAAAAAAAGGCAGCCAGCAAAAAATAATATAATGGCGGCTATTAACATCGGTGCTCCCTGTGGATGTAATTAATAACAGCCATTATAGCTTATCCGTTAATCTATTAATATGCGCTTGCACAGTGCGTTTTATCGTCATTATTCTGAGTGTCCTTTCTTATTTTTACTTCTTATATTTTTAAAGTTGCAGATAATAAAGTATAGGCGCAAAGTCAGAAGTACATTATTATTTGCGCTGTCAGAAAATAAGGAGATGTTAATGACCATACTGGAAGTGAAAAAAGTACTCTATCTTAATAATCATCAGGATGAATATTTAAGGTATGAAATCCTCGCGAACGAAGTAGGGCAGGCCATCCTCGTTTTAGTACAGATGTCGCTACAAAACCAGATTGGCCAGCTCTCCTGGGCCGTATGGACAAAGGTCGACGAGCTGCCTTTGCCCGCAGAGGAAACAGCAAAAGCGACGCCTGAAGAGGCGCTGCGCATGGCTATTGATGCCTGCGTGAAGCATCGCGCTGAATGGCAGGCGCAGGCTTAATCCGCTATCGCCTTAAAGCTGTTGCGGACAGCTTTAAGGTTATGCGCTATTACTGACGCTTATCCCCGCCCTGAAAACCGTCGGCGCAAGGCTTACGGGTTTGCTTTCTGCGCGAAGCTGCTGCTACTCTGACGCTCCCTGTGCCCGCCTCGGTAATGATAATGATTTGGCTGATGCTTCTGACTTTGGTAGTGGTTTTTGTTATTGGTTTTCGCGTACTCAATTCCCGAACCCGACGCGCTACCGGCGCGCTGACCAAACGATTGAATATCGATCCGGTTTATGTCGAGTCATTGCTCAGCCTGATGGGCCAGACAGCCGGCAAAGAGTTTGTCGATTATCTCTCCCGCGATAGCGAAGCGCACTTAAGCAACGCGGCAAGCGTACTGCTAATCTGGCAGCTGTTTCTGGTGGACGAGTCTGAAGAGAATATCGTCTTCTGGCGCGGCGTGCTGAAGGAAGCCTGGCTGCCGACAGAGCTGGCGGGCGAACATGTTCGGCTGGCGCTAAAATTCCTGCGGGAACTGGAGCCGGACGCCCAGGAAATGCATGCTTTTCGCCTGCGCTACAATGCTCGCTTTGCGCCCGATATCACTGTCGCTGAAGGCGAAGGAAATAACGTGGTGTCGATTCATTCTCATTCGCATTACCACTGAATAATTTTTCCTGTCTGTTCACGCCTGGCATTATCACCCAGCTGAATTATCTTTAAGGCGTTATAAGGAAATAGTGCCTTTATCGGGCGGGAAAGTAATGGCAAAGCCTCTTTTTTGAACACAACATCCGGGTAGCAATTATATTGCAGTTTTATAACGAAGTTATAAAACTTAACTAAAAACAATTTTAATTTAATTTTTACATTTCGAAATACATTTATCCATAACATTACTTTTTTTCTGGTCGATAACAAAAGCTATTAACTCAAATTACATTTTATTATCATGTGAGAGTCGTAATGTTATGCTGCTACAAAAAGAAACTACCCGGCGTAAATTTTTACTGGGGTCGCTGCTAGCGCTGCCGCTTGGCGAACTGGTCTTTAAAGGATTAACGGCGGCGCAGGCGGCTGAAATGGCCGCGCCCGATCTGCTCGATTACAAACCTATTTTCTTCTCCGCCAGTGAATGGCAATTTGTTATGGCCGCCTGCGATCGTCTGATCCCGGCCGGCGGCAAAGGCAAAGCGCCTGGCGCGCTGGAAACCAACGTCCCAATCTTTATCGATCAGCAAATGCATGGCGATATGGGCAGCGAAATCTATATGCAGGGCCCGTTTGATCCTCATGCGCCGGCCACGATGGGTTATCAAATTCCTTTTCGTCCACAGCAAATCCTGCAAACCGGCATTCGTCTGGTCGACGGCTGGTGTCAGCAGAACCATCAGAAAGCCTTCCACGAACTGGCGACAGCCGATCAGGAAGCCGTATTAACTCAGGTGCAGAAAAATCAGATCCGCTTCGCCGATCTGGGAGAAAGCGCGCTGCAGGGTTCGCAGTTCTTTAGCGAATTACTCTCCAATACCAAACATGGCTACCTCGCCGACCCGATGTACGGCGGCAATAAGGGGATGAAGGCGTGGATTGCGATTGGCTTCCCCGGCGCGCGCGCCAGCTATATGGAATGGGTTAAGCAGCATAACGTTCCTTATCCGCTGGGTCCGATTAGCATCAAGGGCGAAAGAGCCTGAGTTTTTCTCTGATTACAGACTGGCAGGATTGAAAATGGCAACAATAAATAAAGAAGAAGTCGACGTAGTCGTAGTCGGCCTGGGCTGGGCTGGCTCGCTGATGAGTATTGAGCTGGCGATGGCCGGATTAAAAGTGCGCGCGCTGGAGCGCGGCGGCGATCGTGGTTATGAAGAGTTCGCCTATCCGAAACCGGCGGACGAATACGCCTATGGCGTGCGTAACAAAGTGATGGCGACGCCAGCGGAAGCGGCGGTTACCGTGCGTTACAACATGAGCCAGACGGCGCTGCCAACCCGCAAATGGGGCGCTTTTGCGCCGGGCACGGGCGTCGGCGGTTCCGGTCTGCACTGGACGGCGGTACTGATCCGCCCAACGCCAACCGATCTCAAGCTGAAAACCTACGCGGATCAGGCTTATGCGCCGGGTATCCTGCAGGAAGATATGCGCATTATGGACTTCCCGTTCAGCTGGGACGAAATCGAGCCGTACTACACTAAGTTTGAGCATATCTGTGGGCAATCCGGCACGACCGGCAACCTGCGCGGCCAGATTATGGAAGGCGGCGATCCCTTTGAAGGGCCGCGCTCCGAGCCTTACCCGCTGCCGGCGCTGGAAGAGACGCTCAATACCACTATGTTCGCCAAAGCGGCGAAAAAGCTGGGCTATCATCCGTTCCCGAACCCTTCGGCATGCGTTTCCCGCGCCTGGACCAACCCGTACGGCAACCAGATCGCGCCATGTAACTACTGCGGCTACTGCAGTAAATATCCCTGCCTGAACTACTCCAAAGCCTCGCCGCAGACGGCGGTAATGGATGTGCTGAAGCGTATGGACAACTTCTCTTACGAAGTGCACGCCAACGTGATGAAAGTCGTGCTGCACGACGACAAGAAAACGGCGAAGGGCGTGATCTACATCGACGCGCAGGGCAACGAATGCTTCCAGCCGGCGAAAATCGTGGTGCTGAGCAGCTTCCAGTTCTGCAACGTTCGCCTGATGCTGCTCTCCGGCATCGGCAAACCTTACAACCCGATTACCGAAGAGGGCGTGGTTGGACGTAACTACGCCTTCCTGAGCAACGGCGGCGCCACGCTGTTCTTCAAGGATAAAAATTTCAACCCGTTCGCGACAGCAGGCGCTACCGGACAGATGTTTAACGACATCTCGCCTGGCAACTTCGACGGCCCGTCGCTGGGCTTTATCGGCGGCGCAAAAATCCACAGTTCGCAGGCTACCGGCACGCCAATCAGCACCGCGCTGCCGAAAGGCACGCCAGCATGGGGAACCGGCTGGAAAGAGGGGCTGGAAGAGTGGTACGGCCACTCGATGAAGATCAGCATTACCACCACCTGCCAGTCCTATCGCGATATCTATCTGGATCTGGATCCGAACTACAAAGATGAATATGGCTATCCGCTGCTGCGCATGACCTTTGACTGGAAACTGAACGAGCTGAAACTGCAGCAGTATCTGAAAGGCATCGTCAGCGATATCACCAAAGAGCTGAACCCGGACAGCTACAGCGAAAGCTTCCTGCCGATGGACGCGCACTTCGACCTGACCAAATATGTCTCCACCCACAACGTGGGCGGCGCGGTAATGGGCGATAACCCGAAAACCTCGGCGCTGAACAAGTACCTGCAAAGCTGGGATGTGCACAACGTCTTTGTGCCGGGCGGCAACGCTTTCCCGCAGAACTTCCAGGCGAACCCGACCGACACTATCGGCGCGCTGACGCTGATGGCGGCGCAGGCGATCAAAGAGATCTACCTGAAAAACCCAGGCCCAATGGTACAGGCGTAAGCGACGATGAAAATAAAACATTTTTTACTCGCCAATGCCGTGCTGCTCAGCGCAGGCTCCGCGCTGGCGGCTCCGGCAGACAATGGCGAACTGATTAAGCAGGGCGAATATCTTTCGCGCCTGGGTGACTGTAGCGCCTGCCACTCGCTGCCGGGCAAACCGGAGTTCTCCGGTGGCCTGGCGATCGAGTCGAACCTCGGCACCATTTATTCGACCAATATCACGCCGGATAAAGAGCACGGTATCGGCAACTACAGCGAGCAGCAGTTCTCTGACGCGGTGCGCAAAGGCGTGCTGCCGGACGGCAAGCGGCTCTATCCGGCAATGCCTTATCCGGACTACGCCAAAATCAGCGACGAAGATATGCACGCGCTCTACGCATACTTTATGCAGGGCGTGAAGCCGAGCGCGGAACAGCCGCCGGAAACGGATCTGAGCTTCCCGTTCAGCCAGCGCTGGGGAATGCGCTTCTGGAACTGGGCCTTTACCTCCGATAAGCCTTTCCGGCCAATCGGCGGCGCTTCGGCGGAAGTGAATCGCGGCGCCTATATCGTGGAAAGCCTCGGCCACTGCGGCAGCTGCCATACGCCTCGCGGTCTGGGGATGAATGAAAAAGCGCTGGACAGCGGCGACAAAGAGTTCCTTTCCGGCGGCAATCTCAACGGTTGGGAAGTGCCTTCGCTGCGTGGATTAGCGCACTGGACAGAGCAGGAAACCGTTGATTACCTAGCAACGGGCCGCAACGATAAAGCCGCTGTGGGCGGTGAAATGACCTCCGTGGTTGAACACAGCACTTCCTATATGAGCGACGCGGATCTAAAAGCGATTACGGCCTATCTGAAGTTCCTGGGCGGCAATCCTTCTCTGCCGGCCGGCGATGACAAAGCGGCCAGCGCCACGGAAGCTAAGCTGACGGCGGCGAAAAACCTGACCACCGGCGAGCGTCTCTATCTGGACAACTGCAGCGCCTGTCACTTTGTCACCGGCAAAGGCGCGCCTGGCGTCTTCCCGCAGCTGGATCAGGCCACTATCGTTAACGCGGGCGATCCGGGCGGGCTAATCCATACCATCCTGGCCGGCGCGCAGCAGCCTTCAACGGCGAAAACGCCTTCCACGCTGGCGATGCCGGGCTTCGCTTCCCGTCTGAGCGATGAGGAGGTGGCGCAGCTGGCTACCTTTATCCGTCAGGGCTGGAGCAACAAAGCGGCGGCGGTGAAAGCGGACGATGTGAAAAAAGTACGCGAAACGCTGAAGCATTAATTCTTCACTCTGCAAGAGAGGCGCAACGCCTCTCTTTTTTTATCCTTTCCGACTATCTCCTTCACTACATTTCTTTTTTCAAAGAGATGGCCTGTTACCGGCCATCGCTTAGCCTGCTGCCGTAACAAATAAGAACAATCTATGACAGTGGGAACCCCGCCGCTTGTTCCGCCACTTAAGCCAAAGTTTTGCTCTTTTGCTTCAGGAGAAACAACGTGTTAACGGGGATCAGAACAGCTTTCGCCTCAGCGACAAACAGCGCGCAGCGCTCGACTTCACGACAAACCGGCCAGAACGCGCCGCAACAGCAACATGCGCAACCCAGCCAGCGCGGCGGCGGCACTTTGCAAAGCGCCGCTGGCAACAGCGCGGCAATACCGGCGAACGTTCAGCAGGGCAGCGCCGGACGAGCCACGGGACGAGGGCGCTTTCACGGCTTCAGTCATCTGCCGCTGTTCAGGAAAAATCCGCCGCGCGCGGCCGGGCCAGCAAGTTTTCAGCTACAGCGCCTGGACGTGCCGATTCCCTCCACGGCGGAAGGTTCGCTGGCGCAGGAGATCGGCGCGACGCTGGCCGAACAGCACGCGCATCAGACTCAGGAAAAAGCCTCGCTGGGCGTGCGGCTGACCGAACAGCGTAACGTCGCTATCGCCGCGCCGGCAGGACGCGACGCCCAACGCGCGCTGCTCCGGCAGACTGTCGGCCATCCTGAAATGCGCTACCAGAGCGTAGCGGCCACTAAAAACCACCGTCAGCATACTCTGCTGAGCGACGACGGAAAATTGCTGTCGCTGCACTCGTCACGGGACGCGCTGGTCGGCGTCGCCCACAGCAAGCCGACCTGGGCCAGAGAAGAGACGCCGGGCGCCGCTTTTCCCCGGCGCAAAGCGGCGAACGTTGTCGATCACGCTTTAACCCTCAACGACGATGGCGCCAGCGTGCAAATCAGCCGCAACAATACGCCAACGGCACGCACAGCCGAGGTAAAACTGCCGGATGCCGCCGTGCTTGGCCAACTGACGGACGTGCATCGTCTGGCTACGCCTGAGGGCGACAGGGCGTTTCGCCTTAGCGACAAAAAACTCTATCAACTGGCTTCCCACGAGCAGGGCTGGCAGCGGGTCGACCCTTTTAACGACGATAAAGATCTGTCGAAGCTGTCGCGGCAGGCTGACGATTCGCTCTATCTGATCCATGACGATCGCCACTTGCACCATCTGCAGACGCAAACCCAGAGCGTGCGCTTCGCGGATAAAATCAGCGGCGCCTCCGTGGCGGCTGACGGTCAGGCGATCGTGCTGCTCGCTAATGAAGAGAACAAACAGCAAAGCGTTAAGCTGCTGCCGCGCCTCGACAGCCCGGAAACGCAACAGCGCACGCTACAGCTGATACCCGCCAAAACCACGCTGGCGTCGGTGGCGCAAACTGACAGCCTGGTTATCGCCGTTGACCACAAGGGACATCTGCTGGTGGCGGATCGGCCCGGCGACGGCGACGAGCTTAATTTCGGCGACGCGCAGAAGCTGAACCTGCGCGACAGGATGCATCAGCAGATCGCGGAGGTCATTGGCGATCGCTTTCATGTACAAAGCCTGCTCTGCGGCGAAAACGGCCAGCTACATGCGGTAGTCAAAGACGGGATGGACAGGCAGCACGCTATCGCGCTGAATCCCGATCCGGCCAGGCCGCCGGTGTCGTCCAGCTGGAACCTCAGCGACAGCCTGGTGATGGACTTCCAAAAAGGGCTGCCGCAGCCCGCGCCGACGCGTACCGATATTGTCGCAGTCGGCGCTAACGGCAAGCTGGCGCTGCATGACGGCAAGGTGCATTTCTTTAATGAACTGACTAACGGTTGGGAGGCGACGGAAGTCAAGGCCGACCAGCTGCGTACCGGGCAGGACGGCCAGGCATGGGTATTGAAGGATAACGAACTCAAAAGGCTGAAGGTCAACGTCTCCAGCAACAAGATTAACTTTCAGCAGAACGTGTTTGCGCTGCATCAGGTCAAAAAAAGCGTCAGCGAAGATCCGGCGATGCCGGGGCTCGATAAAAACCAGAAAACCGTCGCGGCCAGCGCGCTGGATGATGGCCGCTTCGTCACGCTGGAAGAGAAGGGCGATATCCATTTTCATCATGTGCACACGGAGAGCCGTCGCGACAGGCAGCTTCCCCGGACGCTTCCGCGCGAGGCGTTGAGCCAGGCGATGAATAAGTCCGGCGCGGCGCTGAGCATGGCGGCTGGTGCGCAGGTCGATCATCTGGCGACGGATATGGTGCTCGGCCCGGAAAACCGGCTCTTTATTCTGAGCGACAAGGGTAAAGTCTTCAGCCTGCCGGCGGAGAGCTGGCAGCAGGGCAAAGTCGACGGCATGAAAGCGGAACAGCTGCCTAAACCAGGTGCTGACGACAGCGGTGAGCCTGCCGGAGCGCTGCCCGTGAAATTTTACGCCAATCAGAAAGGCGGGCTGCTGATGGCGATGGATAATAATCAGGTGCTGGCCCGAAACGAACACGGCTGGCATCCGGTTTCAGCGGACGTTTCCGCAGGCATCCGCGACGTGGAAAATCACGCGGACAGGAACTATGAGCGGCTGAGTTCCGCCACGCGCGACGGCAAGCTGGGCAAAACCGGTATCACCTACAAACGCGAGATCAACACCTTCGGCCAGTCCGGCCATGACGGCCATAAAGTGCATACGCCTTTCCGAACCCGGCTCAGCACTTTTGTGTTTCGCCCGACGCTGGCAACGCCGCGCCCGCTGAAAAATATGGGCAACCTTGTGCAGCATGGCCACAGCGGGCGACAGGGACTGACGGCGATCTACCAGCAGCAGACGCAGCAGCTGACAGAGCTGACCCAGCACCTCAGAAATCTGCCGACGCCGCTGCCGCAGGAGCCGCTCAGCCTGAAGCTGCAGGCGTTGGCGAAGCGTGAAGATCTGCCCGCCTGGTTTGGCGAGATGCAGCAATTCAACAAGCTGCTGGCGGAGAGCGCCGCGCATCAGGCTGGCCTGCTACAGCAGCACTACGGCGCCCAGGGCAGCGCGGGCAGACAGCTTGATAAGCTGACCGGCAGCCTTAATCCGGCCAGCACGCACCACGACGATCTGCTGAATAAGCTGCACCAGCTCTGGTCCCTGCATCCCAGCGGCAAAGGCAATAACGCGCAGCTTTCTTTAACGGCAATGCGCGACGCGGGCGTAAAGCTGGCCCACCAGAAGCCTGCGGAAGCGATCCCGGCAGGGATGAACCGCGACAAGCACGATGTAATGGGACTGACGAAATCACGCCTGATTCTGGACGGCCTGACCAACGTTAAAATGCATGACTTAACGGAGCGCCTTACCCGCGCGCTGGCGTTGCCGGAAGAGAAGCGCGAGCAGGCGCTGCAGGCGCTGGGCCGCGAGTTCCGGGAGCTGCGGGACGTGGAGTGGGAAAGCAATCCGCTTAAGCAGGTCACCGGCCAGGGGTTCACCGGCAACGACAAGCTGGAAGCCAACTATGACGCGATCAAGTCGATGACTAAAGCCTTTACCAAGGCGGATCACGCCATGAACGTCACTACCCGCACCGTGATGCAGGCGGAAGATCAGCAGCTGCTCGCCCGCCATCTGGAGAACACGGTACTGGATATGGAAAAAGGCGAAAGCCTGTCGTTCAGCCGGGCCTACGGCGCTACCACCACCATCAGCGCGCTGCCCGGTTCGCAGGTTATCGCGGGCGTCGGCGGCAGAGGCAGTCTGGATCGCGGCTATAGCATGAGCCTGACGCGCGGCGAAGGCGGCGTGACCGTCAGCTTTGGCCGCGATGGCGGCGGCTCGCTAACCGCATTTACCGGCGTAGGTTACAACCTGCTTACCGGCTATATGAAAGATCCGGCGCACGATGTCGCCGTCGACAATCAGCGCAATCTGGCGCCTGCCGTACGTCTGGGCGGCGTATTTTCCGCCACGCCGCTGGATGTGAAAAAACAAAACAGCGTCAGCTTCGATATTACCGAAGCGGAGCTGCCCGCTTTTATCGAGGGCCTGACTCAGGGCACGCTCGATCCGCTGACGCTGCTCAACCGCGGCATCAACCACAGCATTAAACATGGCGAGGTGCTGAACGTCAGCCTGGACGCCAATGCCGCCGCGCTGGCGTCGGCAGGCGTGCCTCTCACCAACAAGCATGAGAAAGAGACGCCTGCGAGTTTCCGCGTAGGCGGCGGCGCTTATGCCGGGGTCAATATGCTTTCCGGCACGCGCGAAAGAGGCAAGAGCAATAAAGAGGACAGCAGCACCGAAAGCCGCAGTAACAATCGCCTGCGCGGACTGAACAAAGCCAGCGTGGGCGTTAACTTCGCGCTGCCTGTCGGCGTATTGCTGAAAGGCGAAGAGGGGCGACTGCCGCTGTTTGCCGGGCCGGCGGCCAGCGTACAGCTGGCGGTGGATAACCGCACAAAGCAGAGTCTGACGATGGAAACCAAAACGGCTCGCCCGCTGGCGTCGACGCATATCGATAAACTTTCGGAAACGCTGGGCAAAAAATTTACCGATCCGGCCACGGCGGCCCTTATCGATTCGCTGAAAGATAAAGAAGATCAGACGCCGCTGACGCCGCGCCAGAAGCTGGACAAGCTGGATGTCCATTTTACCCCGCGCGAGATGCGTGAAAAAAACAACGAACAGCAGGCCGCGCTGCGCGATCTGGATAAGCATCTGCGCCAGCAAAGCGCGGCGGAGCGCGGGCAAAAACTGCTGCAGGGCGGCGAATATCAGACTACCTACGCCAACCTGAGCAAAGTGAACAGCAACGGGCTATGGCATCAGCTTTCCCACCTGCTTGACGGCACGCTTAACGCCAGCAACGCCACTAAAATGCGCGAGCTGATGAAAGATGACCATCAGCTACAGAGCCTGATCGCGGCGCTGCAGGATAATGTCAGCACCGAGGCGACGGTGACGCTGGAGCTTAAGGATGAGGTACGGGAAAGGCTGGAGCAGCGCTGGCTGCAGCAGGGCAACAGTCCGGATGAGATGCGGGCCGAGCTGACCAACCGTGACAACCTGCGTCTTAAATCCATCGGCTTTACCAAATCACAGACCAAAACCGACGGCTTCGCCACGCCCGCTTTCTTGCTTGGCGGTGCCAACAGCGCGTCGGTTTCGATGAAACGCAACCTGGGGAAAATCAGCTTTAGCTATGGCGAGGATCAGGACAAACCGCTTAATTATGCGCTGGAAGGGCGCATCGCCAAAGCCACGACGGAGCTGGCCGGCGCGCTGCGACGCGGTCAGGATCAAAACTTTGTGCTCAAAAGCTAACGGGAGAAAGGTATGAACGCTACAGAGCAGCTTAATCATTTTCTGGCCTACTACGGTCGTCGTCTCGGCATTGAACTGGGCTTAAAAAACGGCGTTTGCGCGCTGATGCGTGACCAGCAGGAGCTGGCTATCGTTGAACTACCGCCCGAAAGCGACTGTGTGATCTTCCATCGTCGGCTGGGAGATCTGAAAGAGGCGGCGGAGAGCTATTTACGCACGCTGCTGGCGCTAAATTTTGAGATGGACGCGATGCGCGGTTGCTGGCTGGCGATGGACGGCGACGACAGGCTGCGGCTCTGCAGCCAGCAGCCGCTGGCGGGGCTCGACGCGGCGGGCTTCGGCCTGTTGCTGAACGCGTTTATGCGCCAGGCGGATGAGGTTGGCGAATTTCTGGCCGAAACCCAGCGCGCCGCCTGACTTATCACAAATTATTTGGGTAAAACAGCTCCATAATTTACCCATAGTGTTAAGAAAGAGTCAGATTCAGGTAAATTACGGTAATACCAGAAGTTTTAAGAGTGTTAGATATGTTTTCGAAGCTTAGATTAGACGATAGTGTCGGTCAGCGGCGCAACAGAAGCCGTGAGCAAATCGAGGATGTAACCATGAAAAAAACGACCCTGGCGCTGTTAATGACCCTGTTTTCAGGCACGCTCTTTTCCACCGTTACCCAGGCTGAAGGCCCTCCGGGACAGGAGTGGCACCATCAGGGCGGACACGAAGGACGCGGCGGGCCGGATCGTGGCGGCCCTGACCATGGTCCCGATCGCGGCCCGGATCGCGGTCACGGCGACTTCCGTGGTCATGAAGGACACGGCCCCGACCATCATTTTGAAGAGCGCGATCGCTTCGCCTGGCAGGGGCACGAATTCCATCGCGGGCAGCCGTTGCCGCCTCGTTTCCGTGGTCACGACTATCGCGTAGACGACTGGCGCGCGCGTGGCCTGCATGAGCCGCCACGCGGCGAACGCTGGGCCTATATTGACGGTAACTATGTGCTGATTGCCGCCGCGACAGGCGTTATCACCTCTATTCTGCTGAACAGCGCTTTCCATTAATTTCCCGCTCTGCCGATATCTTCGGATATCGGCATGTTTTTGCCCGCCGATCCCGTCTCATGTATGCCCGCAGTTGCAGTCATTATCATTCATTTTTCAGAGCGTTATCGCAATTTACCCCTCGAAAAAGGCTGGCGTTTTTTTGTCCGTCCTCTATGATCGGCCACGCTCAGTTAAAAAGGAGAAGGAAAAATGGAGGAGAGAATGAAGCTGCTGGAAGGGAAAGTCGAGACGCTGTTGATCGACGTCGCCGTGATCAAAGCCAACTACGCCACTAAGGTAGATATCGAAAGCGTCAGAAAAGAGCTGCATACCTCGATCAATACCCAAACCAAATGGTTTATCGCCGCGTTGTTTATCGCGCTGGGCGTAGGGCTGGGCGTCGCAAGGCTGCTGTTTTAACGTCTGCTGGTGGTTTTTATTCCATTCTGCTCTTTCCTGACCGCCTGGCGAAAGCGCAAAAAAGCTGCCCCTGTTGGGACAGCCTTAAGCGTGACTCACCTGGAACGCGGTCGCTTTTAGTGGTGCGCAATCACTGAGGTGATTACGCCGGTCGCTACGGCGATCAACACATAGTCGCCGTTGATATTCTGCCAGCGATGCCCGGCTGGCGGCGCCTTCAGGCCGTGTTTACGCCAGTCATCTACCCGATAGCCCTCGCCGCGATATTTCTCCGGCAGCGGACGGCCTTTGCGAAAATCCGCATGCTGCGCCTGCCGATGCTCCGTCGGACGTGCATTGTGCTGCGGTTCGCGATGTTCCTGCGGCGGGTTACCGTGCTGCTGTGGATTGCCGTGCTGCTCATGCTTAACCGGCGGGCGCTCGTCATGCTGTGGCCCTTCGGCAAAAGCGCTCAGGCTGGTGGCGGCAAACAGCAGCGCGGAAAGCGTGATTACGCCTGACTTTTTCATTCTTATTTCCTTGCGGGTTTTGGATGTTTTAGGTCGATGGCACTAATCTGGGGAGGAGAAAGGCGCTTAACAATGACAATAATCTTAAGAAACGGTGGTTTAACGTAATTTTTACGCTTTGCGAATGAAAGACTGACACTCTCTTGTGCCGCGTCGGGAAAAAACGAGCGGCAGAAGCATTAGCAGGCGCTAAAACCGCTTACTCAATCCGGAAAGCCTGCTCCAGCATAAAGCGCTGCTGCGCCTCGCTGTAGGATACCAGCGAGTTTTTACTGTTGGCGCGAGCAAGTATCCACTCGGCTTCGGCAGAGGTGAGCGGCGGCGGGTCCAGCCAAAAAGGCGTTATCGCTTTGTCCTGCAGCCAGGAGGCCAGCATCCGCGCCGGCGGCAGGGTAAAACCAGGAAAGAGCGCGACGGCCAGCTCATCCATCAGCTTTTGCTGCTGCTCATTTTCACTGTCGTTTAACAGCTGTAAAAAAGGCAGCAGCAGGCGGCCGCAGACTTCGCCGTGGTGATAATCTTTGATGGCGCCCAGCTCGCCGGCGATACCGTGAATAACGCCCAAACCGGCCATGCTCAGGCTCAGTCCGCCCTGCCACGAGGCGATCATCATCTGCTCGCGAGCGAAATCGCCCTGTTCATCCGGCAGATTCAGATAAGGCCAGGCGCTGATAAAAGCCCGTAAGCCGCCGAGCGCCGTCTGGCGGCTGAGCAGATTGCCCTTAGCGGAAAGGTAAGCCTCAAAAAGATGGGTAAAGGCGTCGATAGCGCAGCAGGCCAGCACGGAGTCGGACGCGCCGCGCAGCAGGTCAGGATCGAGAATGGCGACCTGCGGGACAAAGCCGGGATGGCGCAGCGAAGCTTTAACTTGTCTGTCTGCTTTATCCGTCACCACCGCGTTTTGCGTCGCTTCGCTGCCCGTTCCCGCAGTGGTCGGAATGGCGATAACCGGCAGCGTTTTGCCGTCGATAGCCGTATCGCCGACCTTTTCCAGGTAGCGCAGGGTAGGGAGCGGATGCTGGCTGACGGCGGCGAAAGCTTTCGCGGCGTCCAGCACGCTGCCGCCGCCGATGGCCACCACGAGCGCGGCCCGATCGCGCCAGCGAGCCACCCAGCTATCGATTTCCGCTGGCGAGGCTTCATGGCGCACAACCTCAATGCCCGCCAGCAGCGGTTCCACTTCGGCCTGCACGCTTCGCCAGGCTTCGCCCTGTAAAAAGGAGTTCGCACAAAACAGCAGCGTCGGCTGCGCGTGTTGGCTAAGCAGCGGCGCCAGCTCGCGCAGGCTGCCACGGCCAAAAAAAGTCTGTCGGTTAGCTATCTGGCTGACAATCATTCCGTTCCTCGGCGCTTAAAGTAGTAAGTGTTAGATAGCGCGGGCAGGGCAGCTAAAGGTAATCATTCTGTCCTGCTGAGCATTGATCACGCTAAAACGGGTATCGGAGAGCCGCTGCGCCAGCCAGCCCTCTTTGGTGACGGCAGAAGGAATATATTGTTGCGGATTGCTGGAGTAAAGCTCGCCGCTCTCCAGCTTCAGCTTTTCCATGGTGACGTGGAAAGAGGTAAAGCGGTCGATGATTTTCCCTTCGGTATTGCCCAACGCCTGGCCGCTCAGGGTTTCGATTTTGCCTTCGCACACCATGCCGCCGTTGCCGGATGAGCAGGCGGTCAGCAGCGGAGCGGCGAAAATCAGAGCGAGCACGGGAAGAAGAGCGGAAAATTTACAGGAGTCCAGCCAGCGCATGATAATCCCTTGGCAACCAATAATGGCCTAAGTATAGCCTTCACTTTGGTTTCGTTATGAAAAAGCGCAAAACCCGATAAAAAGAGGGGATAAGCCGCGCCGCGCAAGGTTGTAATAAAAGTATTATCATTTTGTGGCTTATTGCTGAATCAGTTCAGCTAATTCGTTAACAACGGTTCGCAAAGAGTTTATTGAGTGCTACAATTCTGCTGTTTTTGATACTTTCATCTTATTCCCGGCCTGCAGGCAGGCGTTTGCATCGGCCAAAGACGCAATTACCCATACTTTGCAAGGGATTAGCGAGCAAGTTTCAAAACAGCTTGTATACTTTTTCTGCACCGGCCAGTTTTTGCTGCCGGCGGAGAAGTTCTATCGGGCGTCAGGCTGCAAGCATTCTGGCAATAAATTGATTAACCGAACCAATCCTGTGAATAGAAAATCTGCTCTTTTATTGACGCCGCTGGCGCTGTTTCAGCCCGTAGCCGGCCATGCTCAGTCTGCCGATGCGCAGAAAGATAGCGCGGAAAGTACGCTAATGGTGATTAAGCAGCGTGACGGCCTTTCCGAGCTGGATACGCCAGCCGCCGTCAGCGTTGTCAGCGGCCAGCAGCTACGCGGAAGTACGCCGCAGGTGAATCTTTCTGAAACCCTGGGCAACGTGCCTGGCCTGCAGGTTCAGAATCGCCAGAACTACGCACAGGATCTTCAGCTCTCGGTACGCGGCTTCGGTAGCCGCTCCATGTACGGCGTACGCGGCGTGCGCGTCTATGTGGACGGCATTCCCTCCACGATGCCGGATGGCCAGGGACAAACCTCCAATATCGATATCAACTCGGTCGATAAAGTCGAAGTGCTGCGCGGCCCTTATTCCGCGCTTTACGGCAATGCCTCCGGCGGCGTGGTTAACATCGACAGCGAAAGCGGCAGCCAGCCGACCACCTTAACCGCAGGCACCTATTACGGCAGCTATGGCAGCTGGCGCAACAGCGTTAAGGCAAGCGGCGCCACCGGTGACGGCACGCATGCGGGCGACGTAAACTATATGATCTCCGGGTCGCGCTTCACTACACACGGTTTCCGCGACCAGAGCGGCACGCAGAAAAGCCTGGGCAACGGCAAATTCGGCGTGCGCATTGATGATGTCAGCACGCTGACGCTAATGTTCAACACCGTTTCCGTGGACGCCAACGATCCGGGCGGCCTGACCCGTGACGAGTGGAAAGCTAATCCCCGACAGTCGCCGCGCGGCGAGGCTTACAACACCCGCAAAAGCCTCGATCAAACTCAGCTTGGCCTGCGCTATCAGCGTGAGATGAGCGAGAAAGATCTGCTTACCTTCACGGCATGGCACGGCGAACGTCACACCACGCAGTATCAGTCGATTCCGGTCGCGGTGCAGAAAAACCCGGCCTATCCGGGCGGCGTTATCGTGCTGGAACGTAAATATTCCGGCCTGGATACGCGCTGGCAGCATAAAGACCAGCTCGGTTCCGTGCCGTTCAGCCTGATCGGCGGTCTGGATTATGAAACCCTGACCGAACGTCGTCAGGGTTTCGAGAACTACCGCGTCGAGAATGGCGCCACGCTGCTGGGCGAAAAGGGCAGCCAGCGCCGTAACGAAAAGAACGTGATGTGGAATCTGGATCCCTATCTGCAAACCAGCTGGGATCTGACGTCAAAATGGACGCTGGACGCCGGATTGCGCTACAGCACCGTTAGCTTCGACTCCACCGACTACTATGTTACGCCAGGTAACGGCGATGACAGCGGCAGCAAGCGCTATCACAAGCTGCTGCCGATGGGCTCGCTCAACTACGCGCTGACCGACGCCTCGAATCTCTATTTTTCTGCCGGTCGCGGCTTTGAGACGCCGACCATCAACGAGCTCTCTTACCGTTCGATCAGCGGCAGCCAGACCGGGCTGAACCTGGGGCTGAAGCCGTCCACCAGCGATACCTTCGAGCTGGGCAGCAAAACCCGCGTTGGCTACGGCCTGTTTACCGCCGCGCTGTTCCAGACCAACACCGACAATGAGCTGGTGGTGGCGCAAAGCAGCAACGGCCGTTCCGTCTACAAAAACGCCGGTAAAACCCGTCGTCGCGGACTGGAGCTGGCGCTCGATCAACAGTTCGCGGAAAACTGGCAGCTGAAGATGGCCTGGACGCTGCTGGACGCGACCTACCGCAATGAAACCTGCGATAACGGCGGCAGCTGTACGCCATCCGGCAACCGCCTGCCGGGCGTGGCGCGAAATATGGGCTACGCTTCTTTGGGCTGGATGCCGGAAGAGGGCTGGCACGCAGGCGCGGAAGTGCGCTATATGAGCAGCATCCAGGCCGACGACGAAAACGACGCCAAAGCGCCATCCTATACCGTCGCCGCGCTGAACGGCGGCTACCGCTTTAACTGGGACAAGTGGTCACTGGATACTTTCGCCCGCGTCGATAATCTTTTCGACAAAGAGTATGTCGGCTCGGTCATCGTTAATGAAGGCAACGGCCGCTATTACGAACCGGCTCCGGGACGCAACTACGGCGTTGGCGCCACGCTCACTTATACCTTTATGTAAGAATCCAGAACAATCCGCCGCAGGTTACCTGCTCTGCGGCGGGTTCAAAACACCGGGATGGATAAGCAGTACAAAACCGGGTGTTTTTTGAGATTAGGCCCAGGCTTAATCGCAGACGTTAAATTTTGGTAAGGTCCATACTATGCAAAGTAAAGCACCGTTATCACGGACTCTCGTGATACTTACGGCTGTATTTGCCGCTCTCAGCGGGTTATACCTGCTGATTGGCGGTATCTGGCTGGCTAAACTCGGCGGCTCTTTCTACTACATCATCGCTGGTGTTGTGGAAGTGGTCGTCGCCTGGCTGCTGTTCCGTCGCCGTTCTTCAGCGCTGATGCTGTACGCGGTATTCCTGCTGGCAACGCTGATCTGGTCGTTGTGGGAAGTGGGTTCAGACTTCTGGGCGCTGACGCCGCGTCTGGACGTCACCTTCTTCCTCGGCCTGTGGCTGGTACTGCCTTTCGTTTACCGTGGCCTGTCTCAGGGCAAAGCCGCACGCGGCGCGCTGAGCGCGGTGCTGGTGGTAACAGTGATCGCGCTGGCTTACGCCGTGTTCAACGATCCGCAGGAAATCAACGGTTCCCTCAGCCCGGAGCAGGCGGCGAATGCTGAGAAGTCCGCTGACGGCATCGCGGCTGGCGACTGGCCTGCCTATGGCCGTACTCAGGCCGGCACCCGCTACTCGCCGCTGACGCAGATCAACGATAAAAACGTTGGCCAGCTGAAAGAAGCGTGGACCTTCCGCACCGGCGATATGAAGCGCCCAACCGATCCAGGCGAAATGACGGATGAAGTCACGCCAATTAAAATCGGCGATTCCCTCTACCTCTGTACGCCTCACCAGATCCTGTTTGCGCTGGACGCGGCTACCGGTAAAGAGAAGTGGAAATTCGATCCGCAGCTGAAAACCGATCCTTCCTTCCAGCACGTAACCTGCCGCGGCGTTTCTTATCATGAAACCCCGGCAGCAGCTGATGTAGCCGGCGGCAAGCCTGCGCTGTGCTCACGTCGCGTGATCCTGCCGGTGAACGATGGTCACCTGTACGCGCTGGACGCGGAAACCGGCGCGCTGTGCCCGGAATTTGGCGACAACGGCAAGCTGAATCTGCAGCAGAACATGCCTAACGCCCGTGCTGGTGCTTACGAGCCGACCTCACCGCCGATTATCACCGATAAAACTATCGTGATTGCCGGCGCGGTAACCGATAACTACTCCACCAAGGAGCCATCCGGCGTGGTGCGTGGTTTTGATGTCAACACAGGTAAACTGCTGTGGGCATTCGATCCGGGCGCGAAAGATCCGAACGTGGTGCCGGAAGGCGAGCAGCACTATGTGGCTAACTCACCAAACTCCTGGGCGCCGGCTTCTTACGACGCCAAACTGGATCTGGTTTACCTGCCGATCGGCGTTGCGACACCGGATATCTGGGGCGGCAACCGTACCCCAGAGATGGAGCGTTATGCGACCGGTATGCTGGCGCTGAACGCGACCACCGGTAAAGTGGCCTGGTTCTACCAGACCGTGCATCACGACCTGTGGGATATGGACGTGCCTGCTCAGCCGACGCTGGCTGACATTACCGTGAAAGACGGCAGCACCGTTCCGGTTATCTATGTACCGACCAAAACCGGCGACATCTTCGTTCTGGATCGTCGTAGCGGTAAAGAAGTGGTTCCGGCTCCGGAAACGCCAGTTCCTCAGGGCGCGGCGAAAGGCGATCGCGTTTCGCCAACGCAGCACTTCTCTGAACTGACCTACCGTCCGAAGAACAAGCTCTCCGGCGCGGATATGTGGGGCGCGACTATTTACGATCAGCTGATCTGTCGCGTTATGTTCCACAGCCTGCGTTATGAAGGCCCGTTCACGCCGCCGTCAGAGCAGGGCACGCTGGTGTTCCCTGGCAACCTGGGCATGTTCGAGTGGGGCGGTATCTCTGTTAACACCGATCGTCAGATCGCCATTACCAACCCAATGGCGCTGCCGTTCGTTTCCCGTCTGATCCCACGTGGGCCAAACAACCCAATGTGGCCAGGCGAGAACGATAAAGGCGGTAGCGGCACCGAAACCGGCGTTCAGCCGCAGTACGGCGTGCCTTATGGCGTGACGCTGAACCCGTTCCTGTCTCCGCTGGGCTTCCCTTGTAAGCAACCGGCCTGGGGTTATATCTCTGCGGTTGATCTGAAAACCAACGATATCGTGTGGAAAAAACGCATCGGTACCGTTCGCGACAGCTCGCCAGTGCCGCTGCCGTTCAAAATGGGTATGCCTATGCTGGGCGGCCCAATCTCTACGGCGGGTAACGTGATGTTTATCGGCGCGACCGCGGATAACTATCTGCGCGCGTTCAACGTTACTAACGGTGAAAAACTGTGGCAAGCCCGTCTGCCAGCTGGCGGCCAGGCAACCCCAATGACCTATGAAGTGAACGGCAAGCAGTACGTGCTGATCGCGGCTGGCGGTCACGGTTCCTTCGGTACCAAGCTGGGCGACTATATCGTTGCCTATGCGCTGCCGGATGATGCCAAAAAATAAGGCGTAAACCACCACGCTGACAGCATCAGGGATGCCCTTTATGGGCATCCTTTTTTTTTAATGTTAAGCGCTTCTGACCAATCCAGTCTTTACAACGTTACCGGTAAAAAACGACCACTTTTTTAAATTTAAGTTCCTGAATAAAAGTAATAAATTTCGTTAACCTTTATTGCTTACAATCTCGTCTGTCGCTAAAGCCTAAACCTATCCTCAACGACCTCTTTTTTAACATCCATTCTGTTACCCCATTCGCATTTTCTTAATCTTCCCCTAAGGTTTCTCGCCTATCGTTCAGCTTTGGTTGAATCAGCGCGGCTGAGCTCATGGCAGAATGCCCTGGCTTATTGTGAATCTAATGTGTGATTAATGTGAAATTCTCAAGCTAACTGCAGAAGGGCAAAGAGAGGGCCTGTATAGTTAAAAATTAATAATTTATCGTGTTTACCACTGTTCAATATCGCACGATCTGCTAAATTGGCTTAAGGTAATTGTTAAAGGAAATTTAATGATGTCCGAGTTTCTTCCCTTTTCTCGTCCGGCGCTGGGCGAAGCTGAACTGGCGGCGGTTGGCGAGGTGCTGACTTCTGGCTGGATTACGACCGGGCCAAAGAATCAGCAGTTGGAAAAAGCATTTTGCGAACTGACAGGCAACCAGCACGCGATTGCGGTCAGCTCCGCTACCGCGGGGATGCATGTCACCCTGATGGCGTTAGGGATTGGCGCAGGCGATGAGGTGATTACGCCGTCGCTGACCTGGGTTTCCACCCTGAATATGATTGCGCTGCTGGGCGCGGAACCGGTGATGATCGATGTCGATCGCGATACGCTAATGGTGACGCCTGAGCAAATCGAAGCCGCCATTACGCCGCGCACCAAAGCCATTATTCCTGTTCACTATGCCGGCGCGCCGGCGGATATCGACGCCATCCACGCGCTGGGCGAACGCTATGGCATTGCGGTTATCGACGATGCCGCCCACGCCGCCGGAACCGGGTATAAAGGCCGTCATGTGGGCGGAAGCGGCACGGCCATCTTCTCTTTTCACGCCATCAAAAATATGACCTGCGCCGAAGGCGGCCTGGTCGTTACCGACGACGAGGCGCTGGCAAACCGCATCCGCAGCCTGAAGTTTCATGGGCTGGGCGTGGATGCCTTTGACCGCCAGACGCACGGCCGCGCGCCGCAGGCGGAAGTGATCGCGCCCGGCTACAAATACAATCTGGCGGATATCAACGCGGCTATCGCGCTGGTGCAGTTAGGCAAGCTGACGCGGCTGAACGCCCGCCGCAGCGAAATCGCCGGGCGCTATCTGCATGAGCTGGCGGATACGCCTTTTTTACCGCTGGCGCAGCCGGGCTGGGATCACCAGCACGCCTGGCACCTGTTTATTATCCGGGTTGACGAGGCGAGCTGCGGCCTGAGTCGCGACGCGCTGATGCAGGAGCTCAAGGAGCGCAATATCGGCACAGGTCTGCATTTCAGGGCCGCGCATACGCAAAAGTACTACCGCGAACGCTTTCCGGCGCTCTCGTTACCCGCCACAGAATGGAACTCGGATCGTATTTGTTCAATCCCTCTGTTTCCCGGTATGACCGATGAAGATGTCAGCCGCATGATCGCCGCGCTGCATGAAATTGCTGAGAAATATCATGTCTGAACAGGCTATCAAAAAAGTCTCGGTCGTCATTCCCGTTTACAACGAAGAAGAAAGCCTGCCTGAGCTGCTGCGTCGCACGCGCGAGGCCTGCGCAGCGTTGCCGATGGCCTGGGAAATCCTGCTGGTGGACGACGGCAGCAGCGACAGATCGGCCGAGATGCTGACCGCAGCGGCGGAAGAGCCGGGAAGTCCCGTCGTCGCCGTTTTGCTGAACCGCAACTACGGCCAGCACTCGGCGATTATGGCGGGCTTCAGCCACGTCAGCGGCGATTTGATTATTACCCTGGACGCCGATTTACAGAATCCGCCGGAAGAGATCCCGCGGCTGGTGGCGAAAGCGGAAGAAGGGTATGACGTGGTCGGCACCGTCAGGCAGAACCGTCAGGACAGCTGGTTTCGTAAAAAGGCCTCGCATCTGATCAATCACCTTATCCAGCGCGCTACCGGCAAAGCGATGGGCGACTACGGCTGTATGCTGCGCGCCTATCGTCGCCATATCATCGACGCGATGCTGCACTGCCACGAGCGCAGCACCTTTATCCCGATTCTGGCTAATACCTTTGCCCGCCGGGCGATTGAGATTCCGGTCCTGCACGCGGAGCGCGAACACGGCGACTCCAAATATAGCCTGATGCGGCTGATTAACCTGATGTATGACCTGGTGACCTGCCTGACCACCACGCCGCTGCGTATGCTCAGCGTGGTCGGCAGTTTGATCGCCCTGATGGGGTTCGCCTTTTCGCTGCTGCTGATCCTGCTGCGCTTGTTTTTGGGGCCGCAGTGGGCGGCTGACGGCGTTTTTATGCTGTTCGCCATTCTCTTTATTTTTATCGGCGCGCAGTTTGTCGGTATGGGGCTGCTGGGTGAGTACATCGGCCGCATCTATAACGATGTGCGCGCTCGTCCCCGCTATTTTGTGCAGCGTGTCGTCAACGCCTCTCTCCCTGCTTCTGTTAAGGATGATCAAGAATGAAAACTGTTGTGTTTGCCTATCACGATATGGGCTGCATCGGCATCAATGCGCTGATTACTGCCGGTTATGAAATTGAAGCCATCTTTACCCATGCGGACAGCGCCGGGGAAAACCATTTTTTCGGTTCGGTCGCGCGCCTGGCGGCGGAACAAGGCATCCCGGTTTTCGCGCCGGAAGAGGTTAATCATCCGCTGTGGGTCGATCGGATTAAAGCGATGGCGCCGGAGGTAATTTTCTCTTTTTACTATCGCAATCTGCTTTGCGACACCATCCTGGCCTGCGCCAGCGTCGGCGCCTTTAATCTGCACGGTTCGCTGCTGCCGAAATATCGCGGCCGCGCGCCGCTGAACTGGGCGCTGGTCAACGGCGAAACCGAAACCGGCGTGACGCTGCATCGGATGATCAAACGGGCCGACGCGGGCGCGATTATCGCTCAGGAAAAGGTCGCTATCGAGGCGGAAGACAACGCCCTGACGCTGCATCGTAAACTCAACGCCACCGCAGAAAAACTGCTGGCGAACTGCCTGCCGCTGCTGAAAGCGGGCGATGCGCCGGAGCGCGCGCAGGATGAGTCCCAGGCCAGCTGCTTTGGCCGCCGCAGGCCGGAGGATGGTTGCATCGACTGGACGAGTCCGGCGGAGAAGATTAACAACCTGGTGCGGGCGGTCACGGATCCCTGGCCGGGCGCGTTCGGCTATGTGGGTTCCGCGAAGTTTATCGTCTGGAAAAGCCGCGTGCGTCACGATTTACCGGCGGCGAAGGCCGGCACCGTGCTCTCTGTCGCGCCGCTGATCGTCGCCTGCGGCGAAAATGCGCTGGAGGTATTAGCGGGACAGAGCGAAAACGGCGTCTGGATGCAAGGCTCGCAGCTGGCGCAAACGCTGGGGCTGGTCAAAGGCGCGCTGCTGAGCAGCCAGGCCGTCTCCGCCGTCAAACGCCGCACTCGCGTGCTGATCCTTGGCGTGAACGGTTTTATCGGCAATCACCTTACCGAGCGCCTGCTGCAGGATGATAACTTTGACGTGTTCGGCCTGGATATCGGCTCTGACGCCATCAGCCGTTTTGTCGGCCATCCGCGCTTTCAGTTTGTGGAGGGGGACATCAGCATCCATTCGGAGTGGATTGAGTACCACATCAAAAAATGCGACGTGATCCTGCCGCTGGTGGCGATCGCTACGCCGATTGAATACACGCGCAACCCGCTACGGGTGTTCGAGCTGGATTTCGAAGAGAACCTGAAAATTATCCGCGACTGCGTGAAGTATAAAAAGCGCATCATTTTCCCTTCCACTTCCGAAGTTTACGGCATGTGTACCGATGCGAACTTCGATGAGGATCACTCCAACCTGGTGGTCGGGCCCATCAACAAGCAGCGCTGGATCTACTCTGTCTCCAAGCAGCTGCTGGATCGCGTTATCTGGGCCTATGGCGATAAAGAAGGGCTGCGTTTCACCCTGTTCCGGCCGTTTAACTGGATGGGGCCGCGGCTGGACAACCTGAACGCGGCGCGTATCGGCAGTTCCCGCGCCATCACTCAGCTGATCCTGAACCTGGTGGAAGGCTCGCCGATCAAGCTGATCGACGGCGGCAGGCAGAAGCGCTGTTTCACCGATATCAGTGACGGCGTCGAGGCGCTGTTCCGCATTATTGAGAATAAAAACAACAACTGCGACGGCCAGATTATCAACATCGGCAACCCGGACAACGAAGCGAGCATCAAGGAGCTGGCCGAGCAGCTGCTGGCCAGCTTCGATCGTCACCCGCTGCGCGACAGCTTCCCGCCGTTCGCCGGTTTCCGCGAGGTGGAAAGCAGCAGCTACTACGGCAAAGGCTATCAGGATGTGGAGCACCGCAAGCCATCCATCCGCAACGCGCGCCGCCTGCTGAACTGGACGCCGGAAGTGAAGATGGATAAAACCATCGACGCTACGCTGGACTTTTTCCTGCGCACCGTGGAAGGCGTGGACGGAGAAAAATGAGGAAGGTCGGGCTTCGGATTGATGTGGATACGTGGCGCGGCACGCGGGACGGCGTGCCGGGGCTGCTTGAAGTGCTCGATCGGCATCGCGTGTGCGGCACCTTTTTCTTTAGCGTCGGCCCGGACAATATGGGCCGCCATTTATGGCGTCTGCTGAAGCCGAAATTTCTGTGGAAGATGCTGCGCTCCAACGCCGCTTCGCTCTACGGCTGGGATATTCTGCTGGCCGGCACGGCGTGGCCCGGCAGGAAGATCGGCAAAGGGCTGGCGGAGATCGTGCGCCGCGCGGCGGATCGTCATGAGATCGGCCTGCACGCCTGGGATCACTTCGCCTGGCAAACCTGGGCGGGCGTCTGGCCGCCGGAGGAGCTGACGCGGCAGATTCGGCTGGGGGAAGAAGCGCTCAGCGAAATCGTCCGCCAGCCTGTCACCTGTTCCGCCGTGGCGGGCTGGCGCGCCGATCAGCGCGTTGTGGCGGCTAAGGAACCCTTTGGCTTTCGCTATAACAGCGACTGTCGCGGCACGGCGCCTTTTCTGCCTCGCCTGGCCAGCGGCGCGCTGGGTACGGTGCAGATCCCGGTGACGCTGCCGACGTGGGATGAAGTGGTGGGATCGACGGTCAGCAAAGCGGACTACAACGCTTTTATCATCGAGCGGATAAAGCAGGACAGCGGCACGCCTGTTTACACCATCCATGCGGAGGTGGAAGGCATCGCCATGCGCGAGCTGTTCGATGAGCTGCTGACGCTGGCGGCGGAGCAGGGCATTCAGTTCTGTCCGCTGGGCGAACTACTGCCGGAAGATCTCTCCTCGCTGCCGACAGGAAAAATTGTTCGGGGTAGTCTCCCCGGTCGTGAAGGATGGCTGGGATGCCAACAATCAGCCGGATAACCTAATGAAACTCATGAGAAATGGCTTTCTCTTGCTGGCGCTTTTCGGGTTGTATTACCTGGCGCCTCTGGAATTTCGCGCGTTATGGCAGCCTGATGAAACCCGCTACGCGGAGATCAGCCGGGAAATGGTGGCAAACGGCGACTGGGTGGTGCCGCACTTTTTCGATCTGCGCTATTTTGAAAAACCGGTGGCGGGCTACTGGATAAACAATCTCAGCCAGCTGATCTTCGGCCACACGAATTTCGCCGTGCGCTTCGGAGCGGTTTTCTCTATTACCCTGACGGCGCTGCTGGTTTACTGGCTGACGCTGCGTATCTGGCGACAGCGCGCTACCGCGCTGCTGGCCAGCGTTATTTTCCTTACCAGCCTGCTGGTGTATGGCGTGGGCAGCTACGCGGTGCTCGATCCGATGATCGCGCTGTGGCTGACGGCGGCGATGTGCGCTTACTGGCTGGCGACGGAAGCGTCGACCACGGCGAAAAAAATAGCGGCCTGGCTGCTGCTGGGCTTCGCCTGCGGCATGGGCTTTATGACCAAGGGCTTCCTGGCGCTGGCCGTGCCGGTTATCGCCATTCTGCCCTGGGCTATTGTTCAGCGGCGTTTTAAAGAGCTGGTTGGCTTTGGCGGGCTGGCGGTTGTCGGCGCGGCGATTATCAGCGCGCCCTGGGCCATCGCTATCGCACAGCGCGAGCCAGACTTCTGGCACTACTTTTTCTGGGTCGAACACATTCAGCGTTTCGCCGAAGAGAACGCTCAGCATAAAGCGCCGTTCTGGTACTACCTGCCGGTGCTGCTGTGCGGCTGCCTGCCGTGGCTCGCCTTACTGCCGGGCGCGTTACGCAGCGGCTGGCGCGAGCGGCGACAGTCGCCCGGCGCGCTTTATCTGCTTAGCTGGCTGGTGATGCCGCTGCTGTTTTTTAGCATCGCCAAAGGCAAACTGCCTACCTATATCCTGCCGTGCTTTGCGCCGCTGGCCGCGCTGATGGCCAGCGAAGCGGTGCGACTGGCCGCGATTAACGGCAGGGCGCTGCGCGTCAACGGCTGGATCAATCTGGTTTTCGGCCTGGCCTGTACGCTGGCCGTGGTGGGTTTTCTGGCGCCCTGGGGGCTGGCGAAGCATCCGGTTTTCGCCGCGCATGAACAGCTGAAAGTGGGACTGGCCGCCGTCATCTTCCTGAGCTGGGCGGCCTGCGGCCTGGTGACCTTATCCGCGCCGTCGCAACGCTGGCCGTGGGCGGCTTTCGCGCCGCTGGCCCTGGCGCTGCTGATCGGCGCGGTTATTCCGGACCGCATCCGGGACGCCAAACAGCCGCAGGCCTTTATCCGCGAGATGAAAAGCCAGATAGCGCCCAGCCGCTTCGTGCTGGCTAACAATCCTGGCCTGGCTTCCGGGCTGGCCTGGGAGCTGCGGCGCAGCGATATTCTGCTCTATCAGCAGCCGGGCGAGGTGCAGTACGGCCTCAGTTACCCGGACGCCAAAGGAAAATTTATTGCTGAAGCGGACTTTGCCGGCTGGCTGCAACAGCATCGCCGTGAGGGCAGCGTAACGCTGATGCTGGTGAGGTCGCGCGACAATGAAAACACGGATGCCGAAGTGCCGAAAGCCGACGCCAGCTATCGTCGGGGACGGCTGGTGATCTATTACTACGCGCAAACGCCATGAATACGCTGATGATCGTATTCAGCAGCCTGCTGAGCTGCGCCGGCCAGCTCTGCCAAAAGCAGGCGGCCCATCAGGGGCTGCTGAAAGGCAAATGGCATCTACTGTTCTGGCTGGGGTTAAGCGTGCTGCTGCTCGGCTGCGCCATGCTGGTCTGGCTGCGGGTGCTGCAGCTGGTGCCGGTTGGCGTGGCCTATCCCATGCTGAGCCTGAACTTTATTTTTGTGGCGCTGGCGGCGCGCTGGCTGTGGCGGGAAGCGGTGCCGCCGCGTCACTGGCTGGGCGTGCTGCTGATCGTCGCCGGCGTGGCGGTGATGGGGATCTACGCCTGATGGGGCTGCTATTAGCTTTATGCAGTGTGCTGTTGGTGAGCGCAGCGCAGCTGCTGATGCGCTGGTCGCTGGTGACGTTGCCGCCTGCCAGCGATCCCGCCGCTTTTTTTGCCGCGCTGCTTGCGCTGCCGCCCGGTGCCTGGGGCCTCGCTGGCGGGCTGCTGGCCTATCTGCTTTCCATGCTCTGCTGGCTGCTGGCGTTAAGAAAAATAGCGCTGAGCAAAGTGTATCCGCTGCTAAGCGTCAGCTACGTGCTGGTCTGGTGCGGCGCGCTTTTTCTGCCCGGTTTCCACGAAGCTTTTCACTGGGGCAAGCTGGTCGGCGTGCTGCTGATCCTCGGCGGTCTGCTGCTGATCGGCTGGCCGCAGAGAGCAAAAGCAGGCAAATGAAAACGCAGGAAAAACGGCGTGGTTAGCGGTATAGTTTGCCTCGTTTATTTTTTGATGGAGAAACAACGTGACCATTCGCCGCTGGCTGTTGCTGGCTTCCCTGACCCTCTCTGCGGGCGCGGCCGCCACTACTTATCCGCTGCAGATTACCGATATGGATAATCAGCAGATTACCCTGGAGAAAGAGCCGCAGCACGTTATCCTGCAGGATGGCCGCGATATTCTGGCGCTGGCGCTGCTGGATCGCGAAGATCCCTTCCGTCGCGTGGTTGCGTGGAACAACCTGCCGAAAAAACAGGACCCGCAAACCTGGGCGCTGCTGAGCAAAACCTGGCCGCAGGCGAGCAAAATCCTGGATATGGGTTTCAACGATCAGGGACAGGTCAACCTGGAGAGCGTGGTGGCGGAGAAGCCCGATCTGATGATCGCCCAGCTGCGCGCCAAAGCGGCGCTGAAGCAGACCGGCGTGCTGGCGACGCTGCAGCGCCTGCATATTCCGGTGGTCTTTATTGACTATGAGCTGCATCCCGTGGAGAACACCGCCAACAGCATTACGCTGCTGGGCAAGGTGCTGAATCAGGAGACGCGCGCCAAAGCCTATACGGACTTTTATCAGCAGCGTCTGACCGCGATGCAGCAAACGATCGGCCATATCGATCGTAAACCCACCGTTTTTATCGAGCCGATAGCGGGCAACTCGGACAGCTGCTGCTTTACGCACGGCCATAACGGCTGGGGCGGCCTGGTGGAAGCGGTTGGCGGTAAAAATATCGGTTCGGCGCTGCTGCCCGGCTCATCGGGCTTTGTGGCGCTGGAAAAGATTATCGCCATGAAGCCGGACGTTTATATTATGTCCGGTTCGAAACGCCCGAATAACAACGTGCTGCCGTTCGGCTATAACGTTGCGCCGCAGGAGGTCAATGTAACCTTTCAAAAGCTGATTAACCGCAACGGGCTACAGCAGATCGCGCCGGTACAGCAGGGCAGGGTTTACGGCGTTTATCATCACTTCTATAACCATCCCTATAATATTATCGGCATGGAAATTCTGGCGAAGGATCTCTATCCCCAAGCGTTTGCCGGGCTTGATCCGACCGCGGATTTTCATCAGCTGGTCACTCGTTTTACTAAGTTGCCGGACGCGCCGGTTATCCTCAGCTATTCCGCTACCCAGCCGTAGCTTGTCGGGGCGGCCTGTGCCGCCCATTTTCTGCTCAGGCTCGATATGTCCGCTTTCACTCCTTTACTCGATGTGCAAAACGTCGGCTACAGCCAGCAGGGCGTTGAACTGCTGGCGCCCGTTTCTTTTCAGCTTAACGCGGGCGAGCAGCTCTGTTTGACCGGGCCTTCCGGCAGCGGGAAAAGCACGCTGTTAAAAATTATCGCCTCGCTGCTGGAGCCAACCAGCGGCGCGCTGCGATTTCAGGGCGATGCCGTGGCGCGTCTCAGGCCGGAACGCTATCGCCGTCAGGTTTCTTACTGTTTTCAGACGCCAACGCTGTTCGGCGAAACGGTACGGGATAACCTCGCTTTTCCCTGGCGTATTCGGGAGAAAAAAGCGGATGCGACGCTGATGCGGCGCTGGCTGGAGAGAGTGCGGCTGCCGGGCGAGATACTTGATAAACCTGTCGGCCAGCTTTCCGGCGGCGAAAAGCAGCGCATTGCCCTGCTGCGCAATCTGCAGTTTCCGCCGACTGTTCTGCTGCTGGATGAGGTCACCAGCGCGCTGGACGAAGAGAATAAGCGGGTGATTGCCGACCTGATTAAGGAAACGGCGTCAGAGCAGGGCACGGCGATTATCTGGATTACGCACGATACGGCGGAAATCAGCCGGGCGTCGCGGCTGCTTACTCTGGAAAAACCGCTAAGGAGAGAAGATGAGTCAGCATAATATCAGCAACGAGTCGCTGCTGCTGGCGCTGGCGCTGGTGCTGCTGGCGTTACTGGTGAGTAAAAAAGAGCGGCTGCGGCTGGAGAAAGAGATGCTCTGGAGCATTACGCGGGCGGTGATTCAGCTGATCGTCGTCGGCTACGTGCTGAAATATATTTTCGATGTGAACAATGGCTGGCTGACTCTCGCTATGGTGCTGTTTATCTGCGTCAACGCCGCCCTGAACGCCCGTAAGCGCAGCCGCAATATTGATCGGGCCTTCACGCTCTCCTTTATCGCCATTACCGTCAGCACCACGCTGACGCTGGCCATCCTGCTGTTGAGCAAGGCTATTGCGTTTGTACCGATGCAGGTGATCCCCATTACCGGCATGATTGCCGGCAACGCGATGGTGGCGGTAGGGCTGTGCTACAGCAATCTTAACCAGCGCTTTGACGACAACCGCCAGCAGATTCTGGAGATGCTGAGCCTGGGCGCGTCGGTGAAAACGGCGTCGGCCAGCTATATACGCGACAGCATCCGCGCAGCGATGATCCCGACCGTGGACGCGGCGAAAACCGTCGGTCTGGTAAGCCTGCCGGGCATGATGTCAGGGCTGATTTTTGCGGGTATCGATCCGGTAAAAGCGATTAAGTATCAGATCATGGTGACTTTTATGCTGCTGGGTACGGCGAGTATCGCCACGATTATTGCGGGCTACCTGGCCTATCGGCGCTTTTTTACCGCGCGGGCGCAGCTGAAGTAAGGCGGGCGTAAAGCCCGCCTGAAGAGCATCAGAAGTTGATGGTGGCGGTGATGCCGCCAACGAAGGCGTCTTTGACTTCGCTGACCGCGCCAGGCGAGGCCACGTACTGCAGGTTAGGACGCAGGTTCATCCAGTTGGTGACGTGCGCGTTGTAGTAGATCTCGTAGTTATATTCCGAACCGCTCTGAATCGGCAGGTAAGTCGGATTATCGTAGCTGTTTACGCCGTTTTCACGGTTAGTCTGGCGCAGCATCTTGCTGTAATCGTCGTTGACGTGAATACGCGCCGCGCCGATACCAATCTCATCTTCCGCACGGGATTCAAACGGCCCGGTCCAGACCAGCGCCAGCGACTGATAGTTGTCGGTTTTCGAGGTCTTGTGATCGTTCATCACGCCCTGAGCCACTACGCTCAGCCCGCGCTTGTTGTCGCCGCCCATCGCGAACAGCTGCTGCTGCAACAGCAGATAGCCGCCGTAAGAGTGGTTGTCCTGGCCGTACTCGCCGTTGCTGTAGGAGCTGTAGTTGTCGCCTCTGACCGAAGAGTAGTAGAAGCCCGCGCGGTAGTTGCCCTGGAGCTTATCCGCACCCAGCGTCGGCTGCCAGCCCAGCTCGACCGGTACCAGGTTGCCTTCGGTATGGCCGCCGTCCAGGCGGAAGCCGTTGCCGGTGTCGTAGTTGGAGGCGGTCTGGTTATAGAAGCCGACCTGCAGGAAAACTTCCGGCGTGAAGTTAACCTTAACGCGGCCGCCCCACTGAGAAACCGGCCAGTTGTACCAGCGATCGCCGCGCCAGTTGCCCGCCTGACCGCCGCCGAACGCCAGGTTCTGGAACTTGCTCGGCCAGCTGTCAAAGTCTTCGCCTACGGTGACGCGACCCGCTTTTACTTCCACCGTATGGTCAAAGAAGCCTTTGTTCAGCCAGAACTGCGTCAGGCGCCAGGTCTGCCCGCGTCCCCAAACCTCCTGCACGGAAGAGAGGCCGCCGGAGCGCGGATCGTTGATATAGTCGGTAAGATTCTGCCCGTTACGGCTGGTGATGGTCGCCTGGAACTGGGTATCGTTCCAGTTCAGCAGCTTTTCCAGATCCAGCGTGGTGCCGAAGCCCCACTGATCGGTATAACGCGCCGAGGTAGAGTGGTTGTAGCCGCCGGAGAAGTTGCTGGCGGATTCCATCGTGTAGTTAACCTGAAACTGCACGCCGTCCTTCTCAAGCTGGGTACGGTTGCCGGCCCAGTCGCCGAAGGCGTAAGGCGAGTCGATGCTGAGCGGCGCGTAGTCCGCCAGCGCCTGGCCGGAGGCCAGCAGTAAGCCAACACCACAGAACGCCACTGTTCTTTTCAAGGTGAATTCGCTTTTCATAATGGGAAACCCTGTTTTAGTGAGAGCGCCGCGCTTCCGCAGGCGGAAGGCAGGTTGCGGCCATCATGCTTTTATCAGCATTATCTCCGGCGTTAAACCTCTGGTAAGGAAGAAAAAGCTGACATAACGCGCGGGCGATGGCCTGTACGCCAGGATGTAACCACTAATCCGGAATAAAATTGTTATAAATAGTGCTGAATATGTTTTGTTTTTGCTAAAAAAGTTGCACAGATCACGGTTTGGGGCGGGAAGGCGAGGAAAAACGGTGGAAAGCTGGGCATAACAGGAATAAAAAAGGGCCGGAGAGCCGGCCCTGTTTACGCGACGTTACGCGACTAGCGGCGACCAAAAATCTTCGCGGCCAGGAAACCCACGCCCGCGGCGATCGCCAGCGAGACAAAAGGGGAATCCTGGGTTTTGGTCTTGACGCAGTCCAGCGCATCGTCAACGGCATAAGAGGCTTTCGCAGCGCTCTGGCGCACTTTGCCCTTAAACTCATGCTCCGGAGACTCGGCGGCCTTACCAAACTGCTCCTGGCCTTTGCCCAGCGCTTCGTCGGCTTTATCGTTAGCTTTATCCAGTAAACTCATAGTGCCTCCTTCTGATGGCATGATTACCTCATGAATGAATTAAAAGCATAGACCATGAATAGCGATCTGCCGCTGCGGTTGTGTGTAAATTTATGAATGGTGTAAAGAAATGCGCGGAAACAGCTCGGATAGTTCTGAATAGCGAAGCGAACGGCGGCCATAAAAAAGCCCACGCTTAGCGTGGGCCTGGTAAACCGGCAATCAGAGTATCAGTGTGACTTCATGCCAGCTGCGGTCATCATAAAGCGGAACAGCGTTGCCACGACGCCCAGCGCCAGCACGCTGCCTGCATAGATGACGACCAGCCACAGGATGCGTTTCCACACCGGGAGCTTAGGCGCTTGCTGAGTTTCAACCATACTATCCTCCGAAAACCCGTTATTAGTGGTAATGCTCTTCCGGTTTAATCTTCCCGCGGAACACGTAGTAGCTCCAGAAGGTGTAGAACAGAATAACCGGAATAATCAACAGACCGCCGACCAGCATAAAGCCCTGGCTCTGCGGTGGCGACGCCGCCATCCAGATGGTGATGTGCGGTGGAATAATGTTCGGCCAGACGCTGATGCCCAGGCCGGTAAAGCCCAGGAAAACCAGCGCCAGCGTCAGCAGGAACGGCGAATAGTGCGCATGACGCTTCAGGGCGCGCAGCAGCGCGATAGAGGCCAGCAGCACCAGTACCGGCACCGGCAGGAACCAGAACAGGTTAGGCAGCGTAAACCAGCGGTGCATAATGTCGGCGTGCTCCAGCGGCGTCCAGACGCTGACGATGGCGATAATCGCCAGCAGCACCAGCAGCAGCGGTTTGGTGATCGCCGTCATTTTGCGATGCAGCTCGTTCTCGGTTTTCATAATAAGCCAGGTGCTGCCCAGCAGCGCGTACGCCACCACCAGACCCAGGCCGCAGAACAGCGAGAACGGCGTCAGCCACAGCAGCTCAGGGCCGCTATAGGCGCGGTTGGTCACTTCAAAACCATTGATAAAGGTACCCAGCACCACGCCCTGGCTGAAGGTCGCCAGGAACGAACCGAAGATAAAGGATTTATCCCAGAACGCGCGATGCTCTTCAGTGGCTTTAAAGCGGAACTCAAAGGCCACGCCACGGAAGATCAGGCCGATCAGCATCAGCGTCAGCGGCACGGAAAGCGCGTCCAGAATCACCGCATAAGCCAGCGGAAAGGCGCCATACAGCGCCGCACCGCCCAGCACCAGCCAGGTTTCGTTACCGTCCCAGACCGGCGCGACGGTGTTGACCATCATGTCGCGCTCGGTAGCGTCTTTATTGAATGGGAACAGAATGCCGATACCCAGATCGAAACCGTCCATCACGATATACATCAGCGTCGAAAAGACGATGATGGTGAACCAGATAATAGAAGTATCAATGCCCACGTTATTTATCCTCTTCCGCGCTTAACTTTTCTTTCACGGCAGACAGCGGACGCGCCTGGGTGTGGCGTGTACCTGGGCCGCCTTCAGGTTCGTCGTGACCTTCGCCCTGTTTCGGACCTTTTTTGATCAGGTTGAACAGATAGGTATAGCCTACGCCGAACACCGACATATAGACCACGATAAAGGCGATCAGGCTGATGCTCATATGCATGTCGCCGTGCGCCGATACCGCATCTTTAGTGCGCAGCAGACCGTAAACCACCCACGGCTGACGACCGATCTCGGTAGTGAACCAGCCCGCCAGCAGCGCGATCAGACCGGAAGGGCCCATCAGCAGCGCGAACCACAGGAAAGGACGAGAGGTGTACAGGCGCTTGCGATAGCGCAGCCACAGGCTCACTACGCCCAGCAGGATCATCAGCATCCCCAGGCCCGCCATCACGCGGAACGACCAGAAGACGATCAGCGAATCAGGACGATCCTCTTTCGGGAAAGTCTTCAGCGCCGGAACCTGTTTATCCAGGCTGTGCGTCAGGATCAGGCTGCCCAGATAGGGAATTTCCAGCGCATATTTGGTTTTTTCCTGCTCCATGTCCGGGATACCGAACAGGATCAGCGGCGTAGGTTCGCCCGGCGGGTTTTCCCAGTGGCCTTCGATTGCGGCGATTTTGGCCGGCTGATGTTCAAGCGTATTCAGACCGTGGGCGTCGCCCAGCATCGCCTGAATTGGCGAGACGATCAGTGCCATCCACAGCGCCATGGAGAGCATTTTGCGGATTGCCGGCGTGTCGTTTTTACGCAGCAGATGCCATGCCGCGGAAGAGCCAACAAAGAAGGCGCTTGCCAGGAAAGCGGCGGTGGACATATGCAGCAGGCGGAACGGGAAGGACGGGTTAAAGACAATCTTAAACCAGTCAGCCGGTACCACCAGGCCGTTTTGAATCTCATAGCCCTGCGGCGTCTGCATCCAGCTGTTGGAAGCGAGGATCCAGAACGTGGAGATAATGGTGCCGAGCGCCACCATACAGGTCGCGAAGAAGTGCAGGCCCGGACCAACGCGGTTCCAGCCGAACAACATCACGCCCAGGAAGCCTGCTTCAAGGAAGAACGCGGTAAGCACTTCGTAGGTCAGCAGCGGACCGGTGATGCTGCCCGCAAACTGCGAGAAGCCGCTCCAGTTGGTGCCGAACTGATACGCCATCACCAGGCCGGACACAACGCCCATACCAAAGTTCACGGCGAAGATTTTCGACCAGAAGTGATACAGGTCGCGATAGTCTTCGTTTTTGGTTTTCAGCCACAGGCCTTCCAGCACCGCCAGAAAGCTGGCGAGCCCGATGGTGATGGCCGGGAAGAGAATATGGAAGGAAACGGTAAACGCGAACTGTATCCTCGCCAGGTGGAACGCATCTAATCCAAACATTGCTTACCTCGATCTGACATAAACTGCCTTTCTTTTTTATTTACCGCACATTAACAATAGAGCTACATGTATAACGCTATGCAGACCCTGTTTATGCGGATATTTCAACGAAGTTTGATCCTGAGACCAAATCGGGAGAAGGAGTAGCAACAGTAATCGCAATTTCAGCGATAACAGCATGGATCTTTGCGATGAATTGTTTCACCGCTGCGTTAAATCATTGCCGCCTACTGTTAAATGATAATTACCCGTTGCTACATTTTTGTAAAAATAATGTGGCTTTTGAGCAATGGAAGCGTTTTCATTGCCTGCCATTACCGATTGGTGAACGGATGAATAAAAAAGTTAACTAATCTTTTTATTTATAATAGCGCGTTGAAATGTCACTTAACAGAATATCAATCCCGCGAATAAGCGCACAAATTGGAAATTAAACGGCGGATTAACGTCCCTGCAGAAGGTAATGTTATTGTTATGTTGCCACTTGGGTGGCTGGCGTTTAAATATTGCATTAGTGATTGTTATCAACAACAGGTAGTCACTGGCAGCAATCATCTCTTGCGCAAAGCATTGTAAATGTTAAACCATAAAAACGCATTATGATGCAGATAGAATCATTTGGTTACATTTTAACTTACGTTAAGTCAAATTTTTTTGTTTCATGTCAAGGTGCGGTGGTATTGATTATGGATTCAACCTTAAAAAAGGAAAGGGGCTATGTCAGCAACATTGTTAACACTGTTACCGGTATACCTGGCTTATTTGCTGGGCACGGTTAGCCCCGGCCCGAGCAATCTGGCGATCGTGAACGTGGCGATGCGGCAGGGCAGGGTTGCTGCACTGGCGCTGGCTGCAGGCGTGGTGACGGGCTCCATAGGTTGGGCGATATTCGTTGCCTGCGGGCTTTCTACGCTGCTGCTTGCCTGGTCGAAAGCGCTGTTCGTCCTGAAGATAGTCGGCGGCTTTTATCTGCTCTGGATGGCGTTTAAAGCGGCGCGTAGCGCCAGGGTGAAAAACCAAAGCGCAATAAACACCAGCGCAACTGCGCCTGTATCGCCCGGCGCGCTTTATCGGCGAGGTTTACTGCTGCATCTCGCTAATCCCAAAGCGATTCTGGTATGGGTGGCTATTATCTCGCTCGGCATTCATCCGGGCGCGCCTGCGACAGTATTGCCGCTGATTGTCGGCGGCTGCGCGCTGCTGGGCGCGCTGGTGTTTGGCAGCTACGCTCTGCTTTTTTCAACGGCCGCCGCGACCCGGCTTTACCTGAAAGGTCGGCGTCTGATTGAGGGCGTCTTCGCGCTCTTTTTTGGCGCAGCCGGTATTTTGCTGCTGACGCGTAAATAACGCCTGCATTTCGGTTAGAGCGCTGCCGCCTGTGATGCGGCGGCGCAGATGCTTTGTTGTCGTTATGTAACCAATGTGGTAACGAAAGTTTGATCTTCATCTCAAATTGTAAATTCCCTCGCCGCGCCCCATTTTAGTTGCGTCATGTTACCGTTAACATGCCGGCAGCAGGCAGACGCCTGCTTAACTGTTCCCCGACTCATTCGCCGCCCTGGGCGGAAAAACAGAAGCGGCCAACAGGCTGCCGGAGAAACATCATGCCAATACTCTTTGTCGTCATCGGCGTTGCGCTGCTGCTGCTTTTGATGGTTCGTTTCAGGCTGAACGGCTTTATCGCGCTGATCCTGGTGGCGCTAGCGGTCGGCGTTATGCAGGGAATGCCGGTCAACAAAGTCATCACCTCAATAAAAGCTGGCGTGGGCGGCACGCTGGGCAGCCTGGCGCTGATTATGGGTTTTGGCGCAATGCTGGGAAAACTGCTGGCCGACTGCGGCGGCGCGCAGCGTATCGCCACCACGCTTATCGACAAATTCGGTAAAGAGCGCATCCAGTGGGCGGTAGTGCTGACTGGCTTCACGGTAGGCTTCGCGCTGTTCTACGAGGTTGGTTTTGTGCTGATGCTGCCGCTGGTGCTTTCTATCGCCGCCGCCGCCCGCGTGCCTCTGCTGTTTGTCGGCGTGCCGATGGCGGCTTCGCTGTCGGTAACGCACGGTTTTCTGCCGCCGCATCCTGGCCCGACCGCTATCGCCACGCTGTTTCATGCTGATATGGGCAAAACGCTGCTGTTTGGCACGCTGTTGGGTATTCCCACGGTTATTCTGGCCGGGCCGGTATTTGCGCGCTTTCTGAAAAATATCGATAAGCCGGTGCCGCAGGGACTCTATAACCCGAAAACCTTTACCGAAGCGGAGATGCCGACGTTCGCGGTCAGCGTCTGGACGGCGCTGGTGCCGGTGGTGCTGATGGCGGTGCGCGCGGTGGCGGAGATGGTGCTGCCGAAAGGGCATACGCTGCTGCCTTACGCAGAGTTTTTCGGCGATCCCATTATGGCGACGCTAATCGCGGTATTGATCGCAATTTTCACTTTCGGGCTGAACCGCGGTCGCACCATGGATCAGATTACGGCCACGCTGGGCGACTCGATTAAAATTATCGCCATGATGCTGCTGATTATCGGCGGCGGCGGCGCCTTCAAGCAGGTGCTGGTGGACAGCGGCGTGGACAAATATATCGCCAGCCTGATGGAAGGCAGCGCGGTGTCGCCTATTTTAATGGCCTGGTCTATTGCGGCCGCGCTGCGCCTGGCGCTGGGCTCTGCTACGGTCGCCGCTATTACCGCCGGTGGTATTGTGGCGCCGATTATTGTGACCACCGGCGTCAGCCCGGAGCTGATGGTGATTGCGGTCGGTTCAGGCAGCGTTATTTTCTCGCACGTCAACGATCCGGGATTCTGGCTGTTTAAAGAGTACTTTAACCTCACCATTGGCGAGACGCTGCGTTCCTGGTCGGTGCTGGAAACCATTATCGCCGTGTGCGGCCTGGTGGGCTGCCTGCTGCTGCAGGCGGTGATCTAAAAGGTCGAGTGCTACTGAAGCCGCTAAAATCAGCACAACGCTAAACACAGCGGCTTATGCCGTATGCCGCTGTGAACTGGCCGTGCAACAAGAGATGACCGGCGGGCGACAGCCTCGCTATGAGCGTAACAGCGACGGCCAAATCGCTGAGCCTGATAATAAAACTGGCCAAAAGCGAAGGTGAAAGGCGCGGCCTTAAAACCAGTAAAACCCTTTTGCCATTAGCGCGGCCAGCCCCAGCACCGAGGTGATAAGCGCGGCGAACATCAGGCGGAAATCCGTTTTCATCTCGCTACGCAGGCTGGTATCCAGTTTACCGATGTCCCGACGAATTTCACGAACATCCATTTTGACGTCGCTGATGTTGCCTGTGATGTTGTCGACATTGGCTTCAAGCTTCGCGATTTTGCCTTCCATCTCTTTTCCTCCTTCTTTACCGGTGATCGTCACGGCGGTACAGGGAGAAGCGCACTGATAAAAATGTGTTATTTTTGCCATCCCTGCTGTCCCGTTTGCTTTTGATAGCACTGCACTGTTTCTGCTGAAGCAGGCTTTCAGATTCGGGTTTACTTTATGCCTTCAGGATTCTCCGTCAACCTCAAATGGCCATAGTTCTGCATGGCTTTTTGTTTCTGGAAGATATCGCATAAAAAAATGAAAATGCCTGCAACCGCTCGCAGGAACGACCGCTACGGCTTGCGCATGGCGCCTGCCCAACCCGGCAAAATTTCGGGCGCTAATTTCACTTAAAAAGAACTATTCTGTTGCGCCGGCGCTTTTTTTCTTTAGGCCGCTTTTTATTATCAATTTATCCTCTACGCTTAGCTGCTCATTTTAAAAGATATTTTATCCGGGCAACGGGAAGCTTATTTCAGCGGTTGCCAGATGAGGGCGCAGAAAAGTATAATGCTTTGAATTAACTTGAATTTTTAACTTAAGCCAAATAAGTGGCGGCGTGTCGTCGGCGGATGCTGACGCGGCCTGTTATTTTCGGCTTTGCCTCTTTTTATCCGAGCGAACGGGCGGGCTTCCGCTTTTGGGGATTATTGCAGTATGGAAGAACAACCAGACATCGTTAATTCAGCGCCTGATTTGCCGCTGGACGGTATTCCGTCGTCGATTCTTCGGCTGGGCAAGCGGCTGGCGGACACGAAATATCAGATCGATCTGCTGGGTAAAAACGGCTGGGCGGAGCTGACGTCGAATCTGCACGGGCTGGAAACGGGCGGCGAATGGGACGGCCCGGACGATGCGCTGACCTTTTTCAGCAAGATTTTCCCTTTTGCCGTTTCGCCAGCCGAAACCGAACCGATGGGCGTGTTTAACGTGCCAACGGAGCGCGTCATCGGCCGCAGCTGGCGCTGGTGGCCCGAACATCTGAACGGCAGCAGCGAAGCGAGATTCCTGGAGCACCTCAACGGCCCGTTCGCGGCAGAAGGCACCTCCTGGTATTTTTTGCCTTCGCTCGGCGTGCTGCTTGCCGCGCAGGGGCAGGGCAGAGTCAACTACTGCCGCTATCATCATATTCCCACCATGCAGGCGCGCGTCAGCCATCTGCACTATCCACCGGCGGATCGTTTCCGGCTTTACCACGTGATGCGCGGCGAAACGCGGCAGAGCTGGGTGGTTTATAACAATCGCTATCTGCAGCCGGTGCAGTTACCGCGCATCACCTTGCCCGCGCTGACCGCTTACGGCGTACACAGCGCCAGCTGGCCGCTGACCTTTCCACCGATAGCGCGGGTGTTTGACGAGCTGCATCATCCGCGGCCGCTGGGCGATTTTATTGCGCCGGGAATCGATCTGGAGGCGGTAAAAGGCAGGATCCGCGCCGAGAAAGAGGCGGAGAAGCGAGCGGTTAAGCCGGTGAAAATGGCGCTCAGCGATATGGATATCACCAATATCTGGCCAGTGAGCCTGACGCTCTCTTTCTTTTTTATTTTGTCGCTGGTGGTGGCCGGTATCACTTCCGGCGCGGGCTGGCCGGGCGGCATCAGCCTGCTGGTGTGCGGCATGGCGGGCAGCCTGCTGCTGTTTATCGCCACGCCGATCTTTCTGGTAAGCAAGCGGCACCATCGCGCCTGGCAGCCGGAAAAACCGCAGGCGGAAGAGACGCCGCCCGCAGAGGAGACGCCGCCGGAAGCTACTGCACCAGGCGGTGGCTGATAGCGTACCTGACGATATCGGCGTTGCTGCCAAACTGCATCTTTTCCATCATGCGTGATTTATAGGTGCTGACGGTTTTGTTGCTGATAGCAAGCGCTTCGGCGATGGCGTTAATGGTTTCGCCGTGCGCCAGCATCATCAGGATCTGCCGTTCGCGCGTGGTCAGGGTTTCGTGCAGCGCCCGGTTGCCGTTCTGGTATTCGGCGAACACAATCTCCTGCGCCAGATCGTGGTCGATATAGCGGGAGCCGCGCGCCACGCTGCGGATTGCCGCCAGCAGCGCGTCCGGGTTTTTATCTTTGGTGATATAGCCCAGCGCGCCGCAGTTGAGCACGCGCCGGGCTATTTGCGGCTCGTTAAACATGCTCAGCACGAGGATTGGCAGATTTTCATACTGCGACCGGATGCGGTTAATCAGATCCTCGCCGCTGATGCCGGGCATGGAGATATCCAGCAGCAGCAGATCGAGGCCGCCAAGACGCAATCTTTCCAGTACCTGGCCGCCGTCGCCAGCTTCGCCCACGACGGCGATATTGTCGTCGAGCGCGAATATCTGCTTCAGCCCTTCGCGCATCAGGGCATGATCGTCGGCAATCACTAATCTTATTACTTCATTCATTCGCTATCCCTGGTTGCTGACGGTGAACATCGACTTACTGTTTTAACGGCAGGGTCAGCTCCAGCTGGGTGCCTTCGCCGGGACGGCTGGTAATGGTTACCTGCCCCTGCAGCATATCGACCCGCTCTTTAATGCCCAGCAGGCCAAAAGCGTCATGACGCACGGCGTGCGTCTGGAAACCGCGCCCGTTGTCGCGCACCTGAATCACCAGCGTCTCCCGGCTGGTCTGTACGATAATAGAAACCTTACTGGCGCGGGCGTGGCGGGAAATATTGGTCAATGACTCCTGCACGATGCGGAACACAGTCGTCACCACCTGATCGGAAAGCGTCACCGGCTTGCCTGTCGGCACAATCAGCATACAGCTGCAGCCGCCGTTTTTGACGAACTCGTCGCGCAGCCACTCCAGCGCGGGCATCAACCCCATATTCAGCATATTAGGCCGCAGTCGCGTCGAGACATCGCGTACCACCTGGATAGTGCTGTCGATCAGGGTCATCAGGTATTCCACCTGGCTGGCGACGCGCGCGGGATCTTTATTCTGCATCCCAATCACCGACAGCCCGGCGCGCAGGCTGGTCAGATGCTGGCCCAGCTCGTCGTGAATTTCACGGGCGATATGTTTGCGCTCCTGCTCGGTACGCTCCTGCTGGTTGCTGGCCAGCAGCCGTAGCTGATGGTGAGCGGCGCGCACCTGGTTTTCCGCCTCACGAAGCTGAGTAATATCGCGGCCTACCGCCAGGATAGTGACGACTTCGCCTTTTAAATCGTACTCCGGCACGCAGCGGACGTGCAGCACCATAGCGCGCTCGCCGAAACGCGCCTCAAGCTCCGATTCGCTCTTATCGCCGCTCGCCAGCGTATTGGAGACGAGGCGAAACAGCTGCATACCCGGCTCATCAAAGGGAATGCTGTCGGTCAGTCGCCAGCCGCGCGCTTTTTCTTCGCTACAGCCGATTAAATCCAGCACGCGCGGATTGGCGTAAAGGCAGCGCAGCCCGGTATCGAAGCGGGCGATCAGATCCGGCGAGTTCTCCACCAGCGAGCGAAACTGCTGCTCCTGCTGCAGATAGCGCTCCGTGCGCTGCTTGAGTTCACGCACGTCGCGCACCACGCACAGCACCAGCATCTCGCCTTCATGCTCCCAGGCGCTGGAGTTAACCTCCACCGGGATGATTTCGCCATTGTGCATCCGATGCTGCGAGGTAAAGCGGATCCCTTCCGGGCGCAGGCTCAGCTTCCACCACAGTGCGGCCACGTCCGGGTCCTGCAGCTCGCCTTCAATATCGGAATAGCTTAATCGAATAAGCGCCGGGTAATTATAACCGAGCATTTCGCAGGCTTTATTATTGATATAAGCCAGCCGGGCATCCTGGCGCACCAAATAGATCGCGTCGTTAACGCGATCCAGCGCGAAGTCGGGCAGGATAGCGCGACCATTATAGGGTTCTTTACTGACGTTAAGGCTAAATATTTCCGACGAAAGCATTTCTCTCTCTGTTCAGGGAAAAGGAAAGAATAAGCATAAATTATTACAGCTTATCGTGCAGCAGCGAAAAAAAATCGCCTGCGTGAAATTACAGCAAATATTTAAGACAATGACCATTGAAGCGGCTCTGAAAATGGCGACGGATCGCAAATAATTAATTATTACGGCAATCAGCCTGCAAAAAGCGATTTCTTCAGCTTATCGTGCTTTTCAACGATTCGCGCACGCGCGACAGGCGCGATTTTACCGTACCGAGAGGAATATTCAGCGAAGTCGCCACATCCTGATAGCTGCCGTTGCGCTCCACCAGGATAGTCAGCATACGGCGCGTCTCTTCCGGCAGGCGATCGATAGAGGCGGCCATCACGCTCAGCAACTGATCGTTGGCGATAATATCGCTGGGATCGCACTCCTGAATGAGATCGGGCGCGTTGTCTTCGCTGATGCTGTCGAAAAGAAAACGGTTTTGATGCGTTTTATAGTAGTTACGGATCAGGTTGGCGGCGATGCCAAACAGCCAGGTTTCCGGCCGCGACGCGCCCAGAAATTTATGGCTGTTGCGCAGCACTTCAACGCAGGTCATCTGCGCGATATCTTCCACATCTTCACGGTTCGCGACGCGTTTACGAATAAAGTTATGCAGCTTGCGATTTTGCTGGCAAAGAATTTCCTGCCATAAAACGGCGACCGGGGCTTCAGCGGTATAAGTCATTTCAATTGGCGCGGCAGTGAACATTTTTTTGCTCCAGGCATTATTTAGTTACGTTCTTTATTGCAAAGGGTGTGCCAGGCGAAAAAATGCGGGAAATAGCAGTAACGGCGCGGCTCTTGAGATTTATCTAAGAATCGTCTGAGACAAATTCCGGCGAAATATTAAAAAAAGCTGTGCAACTTTTTACACTAATAACGCAGGTTGAAAGTTTCAGCTGTACGCCTTTTTTTCCTTTTAATCATCGGGAACCCGTTCGTCTTTTTCGCCACTTAACAACATCGCGAAATCAACCTTCGAGGCCGGAATGATCAAAGTTCATTCTTCTCTGCAGTATCAACAGGCGCTGGTCAAAACGCTGTTAAAGCAGGATGGCACGCGTCCGGCCGCGACAGGCACGGACGTGCAGCCCCGATCGGTCAATACCCATTCAGCGGCGGCGTCGCTGACCGATTCGCTGGAAGAGATCGGCATGATGTTCAGCGAAAAAGTAGAGAAAAAAAGCAAAGGGCTGAGCCGTCGGCAGATCAATACCCAACATCTGCGCAGCAATCGCGGCGCGGTTGAGCGCATTGAGCGGCTCGGCGAGCTTTATCAGCTGCTGGATGACCAGCAGCAGGAGAAGCTGGAGGAGCGTCTCAGCGCGCTGAGAGGCGCGCTGGGCAGGCAGGCCGAACCGGATACGGAACAGCTGGTGGCCGCGGCGGATAACGATCCGGCGCGCTGCGATCTGCTGCTGCGCATGACGCTGCGCGAAGCCGATCGCAGCGGCGATATCGCCACCGCCAACGCGGCGGGCGAGGCGCTGAGCAAGCTGGACGAGCACTATGGCGAAAGCGTACGCGCCGGTCTGAACACCGCGTCGGCTATCGCCAGTTTCACCACCGATCCCACGGAGAAACAGTCGATGCGCCAGCTCTACTATCACGGCATCGTCAAGCACCAGTCGGCGGCGGTGATTCTGGACAGTTTGCTGGAACGCTTTGGCCGCGAACAGTTTATACCGGGTTTACGCACGCTGCAGCGCGCGCTGGCGGAGGATATCGCCTCGCTGACGCCTTCGCTTTCTTCCCGCTCGCTGCACAAAATTCACCTTGGACTAAGCGAAGCGGGCCAGCTGACGCAGCTGATCGCCAACAGCGACAAGCTGCTTAACCGACTGCGCAGCGGCGGTAAAATCCCGATCTCCGCGCTCGGCGGTCTGGATATGGCCAGGCGTTTGTTGGGCGTGGCGGAAATGGGCCTGCAGCCGCGCGATATCAACGCCATCGGCCAGGAGTTCGCGGGCGAGCAGCCGCAAGCGCGGATGCGCTTTCTCAACGGGCTGCTGCCGCTGGTCAACGATATGCCGCCGATGCTGTGGCGGGACAAGAAAAACCGCTCGGAGGCGGCGACGCTGCTGCGCGGCGCCATCACCCAGCTGATCAATAACCAGAACCGGGCGGGAAGTCAGGGAGCGGCATGAACAACCTGTTTCTGATCCTGAACCGTATCGCGCTGGCGGCTATGCAGCGCTCCGAGATCATCGGCGCCATCTTCGCGCTGGCGATCGTCTTTATGCTGATTATCCCGCTGCCGCTGGGGCTGATCGACGCGCTGATCGCGGTCAATATCTGTCTCTCCTCGCTGCTGGTGGTGCTGGCGATGTATCTGCCCAAGCCGCTGGCGTTCTCCAGCTTTCCGGCGGTGCTGCTGCTGACCACTATGTTCCGGCTGGCGCTGTCGATCTCCACCACGCGTCAGATTCTGGTGCAGCAGGACGCCGGCCATATCGTGGCGGCTTTCGGCACCTTTGTGGTCGGCGGCAATCTGGCGGTTGGTATGGTGATGTTCCTGATCCTGACCGTGGTCAACTTCCTGGTGATCACCAAAGGGTCGGAAAGGGTAGCGGAGGTGGCCGCGCGCTTTACGCTGGACGCGATGCCGGGCAAGCAGATGTCAATCGACAGCGATCTGCGCGCGGGCATCATTGATGTCAGCACCGCCAAACGCAAGCGTGTCGACCTGGCGAAAGAGAGCCAGCTTTTCGGCGCGATGGACGGCGCCATGAAGTTCGTGAAGGGCGACGCGATAGCGGGCCTGGTGATCCTGTTTATCAACCTGATCGGCGGCTTCAGCATCGGCGTGATGCAGCTCGATATGGCGGCCGGCGACGCGATGCATACCTATTCGGTGCTGACCATCGGCGACGGCCTGATCGCGCAGATCCCGGCGCTGCTGATCTCGCTGACGGCCGGGATGATCATCACCCGCGTTTCGTCCGACGGCGACAGCAACATGGACAACAATATTGGCCGGGAGATTGCGGAGCAGCTCACCAGCCAGCCGAAAGCCTGGGTTTTCTCTTCCGTCGGCATGTTCGGCTTCGCGCTGCTGCCGGGGATGCCGACCGGCGTTTTTATCGTGCTGGCGCTGCTGACGCTGGCTTCCGGCAGTTTTCAGGTCTGGCGCGCCAAAAGAGAGCTGGTGGCCAGCCAGCCGCAGATGGAAAACGAGGTGATCCCGCCGGAGCTGAACGGCACGGAAGATCTGCGCCAGTTCAATCCCACGCGGCCCTATCTGCTGCAGTTTCCGGCCAGCGCGCGCGGCACTGCGGAGACGCTGGAGCTGGTGCAGGCCATTCGCCGCCTGCGCAACAGCATCGTTTATAACTACGGCTTTACGCTGCCCGCGTTCGATATCGAGTTTCAGGAGCAGCTACCGGCCGATGAGTTTCGCTACTCGGTGTATGAAATTCCGCGTGTGGTCGGCACTTTCGGCGTGACCGCGCTCGCCGTCAGTCGCTATCAACACGAAGCGCTGGCGGAGCAGGAAGGCGTTCAGGCGGGAAGCGAAGCCCGAAGGGAAGCGACGCTGCTCTGGCTGCCCGCCGATCACGCCGCCCTGCAGGATGAAAGCGTGCCGCGCTGGGGCTTCCACGAACTGCTGATGAAGCGGATGGAGAACGCCATTCACGCCAGCGCGCCCAACTTTATCGGCCTGCAGGAAACCCGCGCGCTGATGGGCTGGCTGGAGAGCGAGCAGCCTGAACTGGCGCAGGAGCTGCAGCGGGTGATGCCGATCGCGCGCTTCTCCAACGTTCTGCAAAATCTGGTGGCGGAACGCATTCCGCTGCGTTCGGTACGCGCCATCGCCGAAGCGCTGATCGAGCATGGTCAGCACGAGCGCGATATCAGCCTGCTCACCGACTTAGTGCGCATCTCGCTGAAAGAACATATCTGTTATCAGTACACGCAGGACGACGGCCTGCATGTCTGGCTGCTGACGCCGGAGATGGAAGAGCAGCTGCGCGACGCCCTGAGGCAGACGCAGAACGAAGTCTTCTTCGCGCTGACCCAGGAGCAGACGATGGCGATCCTCGCCCAGCTGCGCGGCGCCTTCGCGCCGGAACAGCCGGCATCCGCGGTGCTGCTGGTGGCGCAGGATCTTCGCAGTCCGCTGCGCGGGCTGATTCAGGATGAGTTCCATCAGGTGCCGGTGTTGTCGTTCGCCGAACTGCAAACCAACCTGGCGATTAACGTGGTTGGCCGTCTTGAACTGGATGAGGGCGTCGACGCTTTCGACGCCTGAGGAGCGGATTATGTTTGAGCTACGCGTACTTACTGGCCGCCATCAGGGAGCGGCCTTGCCGGTTAGCGGCGGACGCTGGACGCTGGGGCGCAGCGATGAGGCCGATCTGCAGCTGACGGACGACGGCGTGCTGCCTCTCCATGCCGCGCTATGTTTTGTCGACGATGTCTGGCAGCTGCAGGAGTTAGAGGGAAAAGTGCGTCAGCCGGACGGCGACTTGCTGTCGCCCGATACGCCTTTCGCGCTGGGCGAAGTCTGGCTCTCGCTGACGCACGCGGCGCAGCCGTGGGACGAGATGCGCGCCGCGCCGTTGCCCGTTGCTGTCACACCCACCGAGGCCGCACCGGCGATGGCCGCGCCAGCCGCGCCGTCACGGCTTTTTTCCCGTGGCGTTCAGGTATTGTCGGTCAGCCTGATTCTGCTGCTCAGCTTCACCATTATCAGCTGGATACTGCAGCCCACCGTGGCGCAGACCTCCACGACGCCTTCCAACCGTAAAATACTCGAAACCCTGCAGGAAGTCCGGCCGCCGCTGCTGGCGATGCTGCGCGAACGCGGCCTGACGCCCGGCGTGAAAATCGATATGGATAAGGGCCGTCTGATCCTTAACGGCGAGCTGAGCAAAGAGCGGCTGCAGATACTGGATCGGATGCTGACGCGCTTTCAGGCGCAGTATGCGGTAGTGCCGCAGCTGGTCAACCATACGCGCCTGCGCAGCGCGAAGCTGCCGTTCCGTATCGTGCAGATCACCACCGGCAAACGGGCCAACGTGGTAACCGATGGCGGAGAGCGCCTGTTTATTGGCGATCAGGTGGGCGATCTGCGGCTAGTGGCGATTACCGCAAGCGAAATCGAATTCGCCGGACGGGAACAGATAAAGGTGAACTGGTGAGCGCTGATTTTCCTCTGCTTGACGACTGGTTCACCGCTCATCAACAACGGCTGGCGCGCTTTGCGCCGGTTGCGCGCTATGGCCGCATTACCGGCATCAGCGGCATTCTGCTGGAGAGCAGCCTGCCGGAAGCGCGTATCGGCGATCTTTGCCAGATTGAAGGCAAAAACCAGCTGCCGGTACTGGCGGAAGTGGTGGGATTCAATCCTCAGCACACGCTGCTTTCCGCGCTGGGACAGCTGGACGGTATTGCGCAGGGCGCCCGCGTTACGCCGCTATTTTTGCCGCACAGCATCCGCGTCTCCGACCAGCTGTTGGGCAGCGTGCTGGACGGCTTTGGCCGCCCGATTGAAGAGGGCGGCGTCAGCGCTTTCGCGCTGCCTGGCGAAGCGGACAACGTCAAGCCGGTGCTGGGCGACGCGCCGCCGCCTACGGCCAGGCCGAGAATCGACACGCCTTTGCCAACCGGGATGCGCGCCATTGACGGGCTGCTGACGCTGGGCGTCGGGCAGCGCGTAGGCATCTTCGCCGGCGCGGGCTGCGGCAAAACCACGCTGCTGGCCGAGCTGGCGCGTAATACGCCCTGCGACGTGATTGTTTTCGGCCTGATTGGCGAACGCGGTCGTGAACTGCGGGAATTTCTCGATCACGAGCTGGACAGCGAGCTGCGCAGCCGCACGGTGCTGCTCTGTGCCACTTCCGACCGCAGCAGCATGGAGCGCGCCCGCGCCGCTTTCACCGCGACCGCTATCGCCGAGGCTTTTCGCGACCAGGGCAAAAGCGTGCTGCTGATCCTGGATTCTCTGACCCGTTTTGCCCGCGCCCAGCGCGAAATTGGCCTTGCGCTCGGCGAACCGCCGGGCCGCGGCGGTCTGCCGCCTTCGGTTTATACGCTGCTGCCCACGCTGCTGGAACGCGCCGGGCAGACCACGACCGGTGCCATTACCGCGCTCTACTCGGTGCTGATTGAACAGGATTCGATGAACGATCCGGTGGCCGACGAGGTGCGCTCGCTGATTGACGGCCACATTGTGCTGACCCGCAAACTGGCGGAGCGCGGCCACTATCCCGCCATCGATATTCTCGCCAGCCTTAGCCGCACCATGAGCAACGTGGTGGCCCGCCAGCAGATCAAAGAGGCGACCGCCGTGCGTCAGCTAATGGCCGCCTGGCAGCAGGTCGAGATGCTGATTCGCCTGGGCGAGTATCAGCCGGGCAACGACGCGCTGACGGATGCGGCGGTTGAGGCGCAGAGCGCAATCAACGGCTACCTGCAGCAGGCGATGCGCGCGCCTTCCGTTTTTGAGCAGAGCTGCTATCAGCTGTCGGAGGTAAGCCGCTATGCGCCGTCTCGCTAATCCCGAACCGGAACCCGCCGTTGACGCCACGGCGCAGGAGCTGCGGCGCACGCTGGATCTGCTGCTGCCGATACGGCGTCAGCGGCTGAACCGCAGCGAAAGGCAGCTGCGCGAACAGGAACAGGCGCTGCGCCAGCTGGAGGAGCAAAGGGCGCGGGCCGATGAGCAGCTGCATGAGCGTCAGCAGCGCTATCAGCAGCTGAAAGCGGGCTTCGCACAGCAGAATTGCGGCGTTCGCCAGGCGAGCTATTTGCTGGAGCGGGCGCTGGAGCAGGAGCAGCAGGCGCTGAAAAACGTCCACGGCGGGCGGCTGACGCTGCAGGAGATCGATCGGGCGCAGCTTGAGCGACAGCAGCATGTTGAAGAAGCGCGTCAGGAGACACGGCAGCGGCAGCGCGAAGTGGAGAAGCTGGAATTTTTACTACAGCAGGAGGTAAACGAATGATTACCCTTCCCGGACAACAGCAGGCGGCGCAGCAGCAGTTGCTGCGCGACACGCGGTGCGAGCGCCATATGCAGCAGCAGCGCGATACGCAGCGCCAGGGAGAGACGCGAAGCGCGCAGCGCAAAGAGGCATCCTCCGCCAGCGAAACGCCAGCCACACCGCGCCGCGAGCTGCGCAAACCCGCGCGCGAAGACGATGCGCTATTCAGCGAGCTGCTGGAAGAGAACGACAGACCTTACTCGCCGCCAGCCTTTAGCCAGTCCGGCTCGCAGCAGCAGGGATTCGGCCAGCTGGAAGAAAACAGCGCCTCCGGCGCGCCGCCCGCGATGGCGATGTGGCAGGAGATTGAAACAGATCTGCTTGCCGCCACGGAAACGCGTCCGCCGGGCGAGATGACGCTGACGCTGATCCTGCCGAAGCTTGGACAGGTCGACGCTCGCTTTTCCGCGCTTGCCGCTGGCGGCTGGGATATCGCCCTGCGGCTGCAGCCATCCGCCTGGCGCGCGCTGTTGCCGCATCAGGAACGCTGTCGCCTGTCGCTGCGCCAGCGCATGGCCTGTCGGGTAAAACTGCGTTTTGAGCAGCGCGCAGCGGAGCAGGAAGCATGAGCCGGTTACGCCTGAGAAAGCTCAGCAGCCAGGCGGCGCAGCTGCGTCGGCAAATTGGCGCGGGCTGTTTTTATCCTTATCTGCTGGCCGGAGAAACCGGCGTGCTGCGGCTGCAGCTTGCCGATGGCTCTCAGCCGGAAGAGATGAGCGACTGGCGGTGCGAGGCGGGAAATCTGCGGCTTTCCGACGCGCAGTCGGTGCTGTCGCTGATGGCCGCAACCCCAACTTTCGCGCTGCCGACAGCGGCGCCGGAACAGAGCTGGTACTGGCCGTGGTGGCAAAGTCAACTTTCTGCCGAACTTCTGGCGCTGTTCGGCCACATAACCGTAACGGAAGAAAAAGCAGCAGAGGAATTTTTGCTGATTATGACGCTGGAGTGGGGAGAGCAGCAGGCGCGTAGCCTGCTGGCGCTCTCTGCGGAGACTTTGACGCGGCTTCTCGGCAAAACCGGCTGGCGGCGGGATACGCTGCCGCTGTCGACCGATATGCCGCTGACTTTGCCGATAACCGTCGGCCATGTCGTGCTGTCGCCAGGCGAACTAAAGCGCGGTGACGTGGTGCTGCCGCCACGGCCTTTTTTTACCCCGGACGGTCGCGGCGCGATTCGCTGCGCCGGGCGCCTGCTGCGCGGAGAGCTGCAGATGCAGCAGGCGACGGCGCATTTTTACCTTAGCCAGATGGAGAACGATGACGTGACTTTGCCCCCTGACGAGTTTGAGCAGCCGATCTCTCCCGATCCCAACTGGGATGCGGGATCGATGACGGATGCTACGGATTTCTCCGTGTTGCCGCTGGCGCTATCGGTACGCTGCGGCCAGCTGCGGTTGACGCTGGGAGAACTCTCCACGCTCGCTCCGGGCGCCACGGTGATGATCGATAACGTCACGCCAGGCGAGGCGCTGCTTTGCCACGGCGACTACCCGGTAGCGAAAGGCGAGCTGGTTGACGTGGAAGGCCGGCTTGGCCTGCAGATCACCCAGATGCTGCCGGGCCACAACCCGCTGGCACGGTAAACGCATGGATTCTCTGTCGCTAAACCCGATGACGCTGGCCCTGTTTCTGGGCGCGCTGTCGCTGGTGCCGATCCTGATGATCGTCTGCACCTGTTTTCTGAAGATCTCAATGGTGCTGATGCTGACCCGCAACGCGATGGGCGTGCAGCAGGTGCCGCCTAACATGGCGATTTACGGCATCGCGCTGGCCGCTTCGCTATTCGTGATGGCGCCGGTTTTTAACGAAATCAGCCAGCGGGTAAAAGCGGTGCCGATCGACACGCAGTCCGCCGAAAGGCTCGACTATACCGTCAGCAACGGCGCGGAGCCGCTGAAGCGCTTTATGGTGAAAAACACCGATCCCGATATTCTGATCCACCTGCAGGAGAATGCGCAGCGTATGTGGCCGAAAGAGATGTCGGCTACCATCGCGCACGACAGCCCGCTGCTGCTGATCCCCTCCTTTGTGCTGTCGGAGTTGCAGAACGGTTTTAAGATCGGCTTTCTGATTTTTATTCCCTTTATCGTGGTGGATCTGATCGTTTCCAACGTGCTACTGGCGCTGGGGATGCAGATGGTGTCGCCGATGACCATCTCGCTGCCGCTGAAAATTCTGCTCTTTGTGCTGGTCAGCGGCTGGACGCGGCTGCTCGACGGCCTGTTTTACAGCTATCTGTGAGGAAAGAATGGATATCCTGACGCTGTTCCGCCAGGCGATGCTGCTGGTGGTGATCCTCTCCGCGCCGCCGCTGATTGTGGCGGTTATCGTCGGCGTCATCGTCTCGCTGCTGCAGGCGGTGATGCAGCTGCAGGATCAGACGCTGCCGTTCGCCATCAAGCTGGTGGCGGTAGGCGTCGCGCTGGCGCTGACCGGCCGCTGGATCGGCGTGGAGCTGACCGAGCTGGCGCAGAGCGCCTTCGCCATGATGCCTAACGTGAAGTACTAGACGAGGCGCTTCCTGCTATGGCGTAATTCGTAAAGAACCCGCCGTGAAAGGCGGGTACAGATAATATATGCTTCAGGCGTTAGCCGTCATTCAGGCAGAAAAAATTTCCATGTTACTCAGCTCGTAACCGCTATTCTGCGCGCCCGCAAAGAAGCCGATGACCTCGCCGGCTGGGAAAGTGCTATCGGTAATTTCCCAGATCAGCTCGCTGTCCGCATAAACTTTGATGCTGCTGCCTTTTGCCGTGACGCCGATCGTTTGGCCATCGGCCACCCTGGCGTCGGCAGGACTGAGAAGGGTATGGGTAACGGTGCCCGCAGCATCCGTGACCCGCTTGACAAGTCGCATGATGCTGCCATCAGCGCTTTTTGCCTGTAAAGTCAGGCGATAGCAATCCACCACGCCGCCCTGTTGCTTTCTGAACTCATAACCTGCGTTAGGCGTTGAGCTGTCCGCCGTGGCCGGACCGGAAACTAATTTAAATCTGGCGGTGAAATCGCTCAGGCTGATACGCAGCGAAGCCGAGGTATTTGATTTGGCCGTAATAAGCAGGCTTCCCGCTTGCGTATTGTAGCCACCGTATCCCGCAGACCAGCTATAAGTCCCGCTGCCGCCCAGTTTATTATCCACATTGGAACCGTTGATATTACCGGTGCGCGAAAATTTGTCTGACAGTAGCGCGTCCGTTTCCAGTGGAATGCGGTAGTTAATGCCGTTAATGCGCATTCGCAGTTTAGCGTCTTCCAGCAGCGCTTTAGTGGTTAAAACCAGCGTGCCGTCAGTATCGAAAGCGATGCCGTTTCCTTTAAGCGTACCAAAAGCCGCGGCCTCAACAGGCGTCCAGGCATAGGTCAGCGTGTCCACCACGCTATCCTCTACAACCTCGCCGTGCGGCGTCCAGATAAAGCATGTGCCGTTATGAAAGCGACTGTCGGCCGTGCTTTCAACCTGCACATGCACATAGCCGCTGTTGGCCGGAAGCTGCACGTAAATATTCACGTTATCGGCATAGGGCCTGTTCAGTCTGATATCCATAACCGGGCTGCTGCCCCTGACTTCTACTGCGCCCACAGGCTTAACCGTATCGTTGCCTTTAGCACGGCGCATACGCAAAATAGCTTCGCCACCGCCGAAATTATTGGTGAGGTTATTAATAGCACCGCTTGCCGCCGATGATTCAGACCGGGCGCCGACAAAACGCACGGTCACCTGATCGCTCTCTGCGGTGGTTTTATAATCGCCGACGTAAACCCATACCGGCGCCGCTGTCGTATTGTTGAAGCGCAGGTTCGAACTGTACCAGTTAGCTGCCATAGAGCCATTAAGCGCCGTGCCATAAGCTTCCTCGCGGCGATAGCCCAGCTGATAGGCGTCGATATAGCGAACGACCGAGGCGTTGTTACGATTGAAAGCGGCTTTTTGCAGATTGATCTGACGCATTGTCACCATAGCGTAAGTGATATCGGCAGGCACAGTCGCGCCTTCCATACTGAACACATCAATGGTCCATTGACCATTGCTGATATCCATTGGATAAACGCATTTTTCCATCCAGCCGTTATAAATACAGGATTGCGTGGCACGAGGCAGATCGAAGGCCGGCGTAGAGGAGCGACTGTTCTGTACATTGAAGTTACTGAGTTCAATTGCGGTAATATGATCCCAGGATCCCTCGGTAGAGTAAGAGGGACGCGCTCTTAAAATCGAATCGAACGTTTGATCGGTATAAAAACTATTGAATTTTGTATCCAGCGTATCCAGCATATTGAATACAACGCCGCCAGTCTGGCGAATCCAGAGTCTGTCGCACTGATAATATTGTCCCGACGTACATTTATTGGTCATAAACCCTCGCGTATTTTCCGCCTGGTCGTATTGACCATAAAGATCAAGGCAGGAAACTTCCGTGCGGCGTGCGTTGGTACTAAAAGCAAAGCTACTTTCATCGCCAATAAGCGTAAGTTTTGCTATAGGGGAATAGCCAAAAGAAACACTCGGTCCATTAATGCGCAGAATATCCAGATAGGTAGATGAAATATTCAGGCTGGAAATGGCGTAATTGCCAGCCGGAATAGCAATAAAGGCTTTCTTTTTATTATCCGAATTGTTCAGAGTAAAGTTATACATGGCTTCTACAGCGGCGATAGCATCCGTCTTGCCATCCGGTACAGCACCGAAGTCGCCAATGGTCAAATCGGCCAGGTTGTTGATTTTACGCCGCCAGTGGTAAGCGCTGCCGTCGGTGCTGGCGACAGTGCCGCCATCGTCTGCCGCAGCGGTTAGAGAGCCGATAAACCAGCCTCCGCCGATATTCTGATAGAGCGTTTGAGCGGGCGCTGTATGGCACTGGAGCAGGACGACCTCACCTTCATACGCAGGCACGCGTTTACGGAGGTCATTAAAGTTGGCTACGCTATTAGAAGCGCTCTGCGCCTGCACTGCAGTTTGAGAAATACTATTATCAGTCATGAAAGACTCCATAATAAAAGGGGTTGATTTATGAAAATAAGCATATTGGAACGATGATTTTTACAATAAATAAATTATTTAATAAGCCTTTTACTCTCCAGTATTTAATTGTGATTATTTTTTATCATGAAGAATTCGTAACGAATACAGTTTTTTTATTTTTCTTTTTTATCTATTCGTAACGATAATATCCCTTAGTGTTAATTTTACGGGGGTTACTAATTCCTGACGCTGAAGTTCGCGTTAGCCATAATGGCGTTCTTTTATTTTTAATGAACTTCTTACGCTTTTTTTCCACTCAGTCAAATCGGCAATCCAGTAAGGCCCGGAGATATGTGGAACAACGTCCTTTTTGATGGCTATCATTTTATTCTGGCGCTGACGCTGGCGATGGCGCGTATTTTTCCCTGCCTGCTGCTGTCGCCAGTCTTCTCTTTTAACGCCATCAAAGGCGGTTTGCGCTCCGGCATCGTGCTGGCGCTGGCGCTGTTTCCCGCGCCGATGATCCAACAGCAGCTGGCCGCAGACGATCCCTCGCTGTTTCTGCTGGCGGCGCTGGCGCTGAAAGAGGTGATTATCGGCGTTGTAATTGGGTTGCTGATGGCGATGCCTTTCTGGCTGTTCGAGTCGGTGGGCGCGCTGTTCGACAACCAGCGCGGCGCGCTGATGGGCGGCCAGCTTAATCCGCAGCTGGGGCCGGACGCCACGCCGCTCGGTTTTCTGATGCAGCAGTCGATTATTCTGCTGCTGGTGGTAGGGCTGGGGCTGTCGACCATCACGCAAATCATCTGGGACAGCTATCAGCTTTGGCCGCCGATGCAGTGGCTGCCGCTGCCAAACGAAGCGGGTTTCAAGGTCTACCTTGCTATTTTGGGCGGCATCTTTACCCATATCGTGCTCTATGCCGGGCCGCTGGTGGCGCTGCTGCTGCTGGTGGATTTCAGTGTGGGCATTCTCAGTATCTACAGCCCGCAGCTGCAGGCGACCGTGCTGGCGATGCCCGCCAAATGTCTGCTGGGGATGCTGTTTTTTGTGCTTTATCTGCCGATTCTTAATTATGTGGCGGACGAGCGGCTGTTTGACCTGAAAGATCTGGTGCCGCAGTTGGCGGATATGTTTGGTAAAGGAGCGGGCTGATGGCGGAAAAAACCGAAGACGCCACGCCCCAAAAGCTCAAGGAGTCGCGAAAAAAAGGGCAGGTCGGCCAGACGCCCGATATTCCGCGCCTGCTGATTTGCGTGGGCGTGATGGAGACGATTTTCGCGCTGGTCGGCGGCGGAATGCAGCGGCTGGAAGCGATGATTATGCTGCCGCTCGCGCGCCTGAACGATCCTTTCGGCCACGCCATGCAGGAAGTGATGATGGATGGGCTGATGGTGCTGTGCTATTTCTGCGGCATCGTCTGCGCGCTGATTTTTCTGCTGCGCATTCTGGGCGGCTGGCTGCAGTTCGGCCCGCTATTCGCCACCGAGGCGCTGGCGCCAAAGTTCGACGCCATTAATCCGGTCGGCCACCTGAAAAATATGTTCTCCGCCAAACAGCTAAGCACGCTGCTGACCAGCGTGCTGAAGGCGATCGCCATTGGCTTTGTCTTTTATCTGGCTATCGAACCCGATCTCGGCCCGCTGGCGAAGCTGGCTTACGGCGAAGATTTAAACGGCTTCTGGCAGGCGGTGCTGGCGCTGTTTATGAAAATCGTCCGTGAAACCCTGGCGCTGCTGCTGGTGCTGAGCGCGTTTGACTTCGGCCTGCAGAAATATTTCTTCCTTAAGCAGCAGCGCATGAGCCACGAGGATATTCGCAACGAATATAAGCAGAGCGAAGGCGATCCGCATATGAAAGGGCATCGTAAGTCGATGTCGCATCAAATACTTAATGAAGCGCCCAAACCCCGCAGGGAAGTGGCGGTGGAAGAGGCGGATATGGTGCTGGTCAACCCGACGCACTTTGCCGTCGGGCTTTACTACCGCGCTGGCGAAACGCCGCTGCCGCGCCTGCTGTACAAGGCCGAGGGCTACGAGGCGCAGGATATTATCGAGGAAGCTAAAAACCGCCAGATGCCGGTGATCCGCTTTGTCTGGCTGACACGCACGCTGTTCAGAACGGTGAATGAGGGCGACTATATTCCGCGTGAAACCCTGAAAGCCGTCGCCCAGGTCTACCGGCTGCTGAAAGAGCTGGAGGATCAGCAGCTGGAGGAGATAGTGGAAATTGAAGAGTAGCTTCTAACCGGCCTTGCTTTGTGATGCGGGCGCCGCAGCCGCCTTGCTGCCCGCATCGGCCACCGTAAGCAGCTCCGCTTTTGCTTTGCCGCGAGTTTTCTCCGCGGGTAATGCCGATTTTTTCTGCGACTGGCCGATAAAGATGCCGCCTTTATCGATAATCAGCTCTTCGGTGAAGATGGTTCCTTCCACCAGACCTTCGCACTGCAGCGTAACGGTATCCGCATGCAGTTTCCCAACGGCCTGGCCATTGATGACGATATATTGCGCTGTGATATCGCCCTGCACCTTGCCGTCTTTCTCAATCCGCACCTGCTGCGCGGTGATATTGCCTGTTACCTCGCCTTCAACTATCACGCTGCCGCCGCTTTCCAGATTGCCGGTGAGTAGCGTGGCGCAGGCGACGATGCTGGTCTTATCGGCGCCCGTCGCGATGGCGCTTTTCGCCTGCGCACCCGATCGGACATCTGCTCCGGCGCGGAACGCCGGCAGAAACGGGGCAGCCGTTTTATCAGCCTCGGCGGGCTTTGGCTTACGATTAAAAATTCTCATTTTACGTTTTCTCATCATAATTTGATAAAAAATGAGCGCCGGTATGAAGACGGCTAAGAGCGAACCGCTCCCTTTCACTATGCCGGCGGAAGGAAATAGGCTGTGTAGCAGCCAGGACGCCCAGATAAACCAGACAATCCAGAGAAACCTGTATTCACGCATCGCGCTTCCTTATAGCGACGCTCTTCTGAAAAGAAGCCAGCGTGCTCTCCTGAGCTGAAATATCGTGACCAGAGGGCCAGGTAAATAAAAAGTATTGCAATGTTAACAAAGATAACAACCCCGCTATGCCGGAATTATTAACTCTGTCTGTAGTCGGCGGCTATAATAAACAGGACCAGGTTTTTTCTCAAGTCGGTTTATTCTGTTTGCCTGCGCCGGACTAGCGTTATAGTGAGTTAGTTAAAAAGATAAATAGATTTTTTGGCATGCTGTTCTGATGGTTTGCTTAATTAATTTATGATTTTATTGATCTTTTTGCTGGATCGCTAGCCGCGCGCGCTGACAGGTTTTACGCGCGAATCTGTCAGGCTACGCGACGGCATAAAGGTTATTTATTTGGCGGGTAACAGCAGGCTTTAATACCGGTTAATAATGAATGGATGACCGTCTGCCTGGCGCATTTTCTTTTATGAGCTTAGGGTTTAAAAGATATCATCCTCTGGTAAAGGAAGCATCTTCAATTAACGTAAGCAGTATAAAACTACCTTTTTTAGTAAAGATATTTGCCTGCGATTATTTTTTAAAGTCAGTAAAAGTTGCCTTACTGCCGGGCGCCGCTATTTCTACTCCGCATCCGCCAGCGAATAAAGCGTTGCTATCGCATCCTGCGGCACATCCCGGGCATTTAGCAGGTAGAGCAGCAGCGGCGCGCCTTCGGCCGTCACGGAAAGATGACAGCCGTCGTAGCGATCGGGAGAAAGAAAGCGACGGCTCAGCGCCTCGCGCAGCCGGAAAGCGGAGAACGCGCCGGGCAGCAGCTGGAGCATCGGCACGGGATGGGGAAGAAAACGCAGCTCATGTCCGGCGGCTTCCTGCCAGCTGCACGCTGCGCCGCGTTGCCAGGCGGCCAGAAAGGCCGCCATTGTCTCCGCGCGGATCACTGGTTAACCGAAGCCTGAGAATAGTCAAAAGGGCCGTTGCGCATATCCGGCTGCCACCAGATAGTGATCGCCCGGTCATCCGAAACCGGACGGCACGCTATGTCGTTACAGCCCGCAAATTTGGGCTTCGCGCAGGCGGTCAGCAGGGTCGCCAGCAGCAGAATAAAAAGCGGTTTTCTCATGTTGCTTCCTTATTGCGACAGCAAACGCGTGGTGGTGGCGCTGACGGGAACCGCAGCCGACTGCAGCAGCGAGACGCGGCCTGGTCGGGCTGGCGCTTTGGTATCGTAAGCGACGTAAACCTCGGTCGATTCGCCCGGTTTTAATCGGGTATGCGGCCAGGCCGCCACCGCCAGCGTGCGATCGCCGCGGCAGAAGGATTCGTCAAAACGGGCCTCTTTGCTGCTGGTATTGGTGATCACCCCGATCGAAATCTGCATATCGCCATTGCCGTACCACTGCTGGCGGGCGCTGGCGCGGAAGGTCAGCGGCACCGAACAGAGCGAACCAAGCGGCAGCCCGCTCTGGCTCGGCTGCAGTCCGGCTGGCTGGCGGCTTTCGGCCAGATCCTGCATGGCGTTTTCGATGTTGCGTTTCATATCGCCGAACTGATGGCGACGGTTGATATCCCGCAGCGTGTCGTTAACCTGCGCGCTGTTTTGCGCGTCGACATAGCGTGACGGATCGACCTGGTCGCCAATCAGATGCGGCGTAATGATAAACAGCCGCTCGCGCTGGGAGGTCGTATGGTTGTTTGAGGTGAACAGCTTGCCCAGCAGCGGAATTTTGCCGAGGATCGGCACGCGCTGTTCATCGTCGCCGCTCTGTTTGGTATGGAAGCCGCCCATCACCAGCGAGCGTTTCTCCTGCACCAGCGCCTGGGTACTGATCACGCCGTTTTCCGTGCCCTGAGCGCTGCCGTCCTCGTTTTTATCCAGCTTGCCATCTTCCACATCCACTACCAGCTGGACGGCGGCCTTGTCCGGATTGTCGCCGATCGAGCGCGGCGTTACGCGCAGGCTGGTGCCCGCCGTCACTTCCCGGATATCCGCCACGCGTTCGCCAATGGCGGTGATAAAAGCGGTGTTGCTGAAGTCGATCACCGCAGGCTGATTCTCCAGCGTAAGCACCGAAGGATTAGCGATAATCGAGGCAGTGCCTTCGCCTTCCAGCGCCTGAATATCGGCGAAAAAGCGGTTGAAATCGGTGACGAAAAGCGTGCTCGCGCCGCTAAGCATCGACGCGCCAGCGGTGACGTTGCCGAACTGTCCCGACCAGTTGGTGGAGAGCCGTGCCAGCTCGTTGCGATCGATATCGACAATAACCGCGTCGATTTCAATCAGCTTTTGCGGCACGTCGATCATTTTGACCAGCTCCTGATACTCGGCGCGCAGCTTTTTATTATCGCGTACCAGCAGCGTATTGTTGCGTACGTCGGCGGAGACTTTGCCCTGCAGCGTTTTTGTTTCCTGCCGCTCGTTGCTGCGGCCCAGCCGGGTGTTGCGGCCGATCATCTGCTCCATAATGCTGCGGCTTTCGCCCTGTAGCGCCTGGTAAGGGCTGTCGCTGCCGCCGCGCCCGTTCTGCGTCGTGGTTGTTCCATTGGCCGAACCGTTGCTGTTCTGTCCCAGCAGCTCGTTGAGCATGGTAGCCACGCCGGGCACCACCAGCGTTTGATCGCGGTATCGGATGGTGCGATCCGCCACGTCGGCGTATTTCAGCGGAAAGGCCATCATCTGCTTGTCTTCGCTGGTTTCCGGCTCCGACTTTTTGCTGAACTCTGCGATCAGCTCGACATATTTCGGCGGCCCGGTGACCAGCACCACGCCGTCGTCCGGCAGCTCGCCCCAGCCGAAGCGCGGCTCCAGCAGGCCGACGCCCTGTAGCGCCTGTTTAATATCGGGCGCGGCGTCGGGACTGATCTTCAGGCGGCGCGAGGTCTGCTGCGACTGCGGGCTGACGTAAAGCGTGTTGTTGTAGACGAACCACTGGAAGCGATGCTCCAGCGCCAGCCGGTTCAAAAAGGCTTCCGCGTTGTCAGATCGCAAACGACCGGTGACAAAGGTGTCGGGCAGGCCGGTCACGTTGACGTCCACGCCGTGGCTGCCTGCAAAATCCTGCAGGATCACGCTGAGCGGCGTATTGTCGGCGGAGTAGGCGTAGGCGCCATCGCGCCACTCTTCCGGCGTATTAGCATAGCTGTGTGAGACAGAAAGCCCGATCGCCAGCGCAAGCAGCAGAGGACGAAAGGGTAAAAAAGCAGACGGCGTAGGCACGCTTCTCTCCTTGTTACAGGCTCGTTGGCCGCATTAACGTCAGCAGGATCGCCTGCCAGACTTCACACTGGTTGCAGAGGTTTTCCAGTAGCGCAACGGCGTCGTCGCACCGATCGCTTTCCAGTCGTACCAGCAGGCAAAGCGTTTCCCGCTGCGGGTTGAGACTGAGGGCGGCGGTCTGCGCGCCGAAATGCAGCAGCGCCGGGCCGGTCAGCCGCAGCGCCCGCTGCATCAGCGGCTCATCCACTGCTGCAGGCAGCTGCAGCTCGGCAAAGAAAAACCAGCCGCCGGGCAGGCGCTGCAGCCTGACGGGCATCTCGTCAATCCACAGCGACAGCTCGCCGCCGGGCCGATCGAGACAGGCTTCGATCAGGTCGGCGACATCAGTTGATGGCATCAATAATCGCCTTGCGGATGCCGTGTTTGTACTGGGTGTACTGCGAGCTGGCCCAGTTGGCGTTGGAGAGGTCGAGCATCTCGTTCTGAAAGGCGTACATATCGCTGACGTTAAACGGCTGGTCCTGACTCTCTTGCGCAAACTGATACATATCTTTTTGCGCGTGCACCACCTGACTGGTCAGCCGGCGCTGGATCGCATCATCATTGCTCATGGTTTCACTCTCCGGTATGGGGTTGCCATTAAGTGGCTGAGATCGCGGGCAGGTTCCGGCAGAGCGAAAAAATTATTGCGGCTGAAAAAGCGGAGGCTAAGCGGGTAGCAGCGCCGCGCAAAGCTGAGGCCAGTTCAGGCTCAGCTCGCCGTTTTCGGTGGTGAGCCGCAGCGTGTCGTTATCCAGCGAGCTGTCGCCGACAAGCTGCCAGTCAAGCGGATGCTGCCGCAGCCAGCAAGCGACCTCTTCCAGCACGGCAGGCGCGCAGTTCAGCGTGGCGGCGGCCTGACGGCCCTGCGCCTGCTGTAGCTGATGCAGCATGGCAGTCAGCCGCGCTTCAGCGGGCAGTTCGGCCAGCAGCTGGCCCATTGCCTGTTTCAGCAGCGCTTCCGCACGCGGAATCAGGGCTTCGTGCCAGCGCTGCCGCTCCTGCTGCCAGTCAGCGAAAAACGCTTTCGCGTTGGCGATAAAGGCCTGCTGCGCTTCGGCAACGGCCGCCGCCGCGCTCTCCCGGGCGTCGGCCAGCAGCTGCTGTGCGGCTTCTTCGGCCTGAAGCAGCCGCGCCTGCGCCTGCTGCTCCGCGGTTTGCAGCAGGCTCAGCGCCTGCTGATGGTCAGCCAGCGCTTCCCTGGTCAGCAGCGGCCCGATGGCCTGCTGCGAATCGACCAGCACGCTCAGTTTTTTAGTTGCCCACATGCGGTTCGGCTCCTGTTTGCTGACACTGCCAGATCACGGCATCGTAAAGGGCCGCCAGCCGGGAGACGGGCAGGGAGAGCGGAGGATACTCATCCAGCTGTTCTACCCATGGATAGGGGAAGCGCAGACGCAGACGCGGCCAGCTTTGCGGATGCAGCGTGCGCAGCAGCAGCAGGCCGCCGACGGGCCAGGGTTGAAAACAGGCGGCGTCCAGCCAGCTGTCGCAGCGCAGCGCCTTGCTCAGGCGACGGCACCAGATCAGGTCGCTGCCCGTCATCTCCGCAGGCGCGAACTGCGGCGCGCAGATGGCGGCGAGCAGGGCCAGCAGCCGCTGCCAGTCGTCGTCGCTAAAGGCCAGCAGCGTCAGCAGGCGCGCAGGCGGCTCCGGCGGCAGGGCAGGAGAGATGCCGAAGCTGGCCGCCACGGCCTGCGGCTGCTGCCAGCACAGTTTCTGCTGCTGCGCCAAAGGCAGGGCGAAAAAATCGGATGACCAGCTCGCGTCCGCCTGTTGCCACCAGCCCTGCTGCCACCAGTGCAGCCAGGCCGCGATCGCTTCATCCTTCTCGCTCATCGCTTATTTCCCGGCGGCGGCCGCAAGCGGCTTCTCTTTTTTCCTGCCGGGTCTGAACAGCAGCAAAGCGAAAGCGATCAGCAGCACGATGGCAAACAGCGCAAAAACCCATTTCACCGTGGAGTAGCCATCGGGCGAAAGCTGAAACGGCCCCATCTGTACCACCTCAATCTTGTCCTCGTAGGTTTGCGCCGGCACAAAGACGATAGCCAGATCTTTGTCGCTTTTTCCCGCCAGGCCAGGGATGCTGGTGGAAACCATCTGCCGGATGCGCGGTTCGATGCTGTCCGGGTCCAGACTGTTGTGATATTTGATAAATACCGAAGCGGAAGCGGGCTGTACCGGCTCGCCAGGCGCCAGCCTTTCCGGCAGCACGACGTGGACGCGCGCCACCACCACGCCGTCGATCTGCGCCAGCGTCGACTCCACTTCCTGCGACAGCGCGTAGATATAGCGGGCACGCTCCTCCATCGGGCTGGAGATTACGCCGCTTTTCTGAAATACCTCGCCAAGATTGGTGCGCGCCTTGCGCGGCAGGCCGGCGGAATCGAGGATTTTCACGCTGCGCTCGATATTTTCCGCGTCAACCGAGACTGAAATCCCCGCTTTTTCGATCAGCTTTTGCGCGGCGATCTGATGCTGATTCAGTTCGGCGATGATATCGTTGGCGTCGTTTTCCGCCAGGCCGCTGTAGAGCACGGTTTTATCGCCACAGCCGGCCAGAAAAAGCGCCAGCGAGCCTATCATTAGCCATTTCAGCAAAAGTTTCATAGCGGCTTACTGTAGGTTGGTCAGTTTATCAATGCTCTGAACGCCTTTAGCGACGATTTTCGCATTCATTAAATTTTCAATATAGTAATTAGATAAAGCGGCGTTGGCCTGGCTGAACTCTAATAAATTGGAGGAGCGCGACGCTTTTTGTAAATCCTGATAGGCTTCTTTTCGCTGACGTTCATTATTATTTAATGAACTGGCGATGCCGGAGAGAAAGTTTGTAACTTCGGCGGGCGCGGAAACTTTTTCCACCTGCGGCTCTTTAAGCTGGGCGGAAAAAAAATCGACGTCGCTTTGCTGCGGTTCTGCCGTACTTTTTATTTGCGGAAGCTGGGTTAAATCTGCCGGGGAGGAGTTTATTTTCATAGGGATCTCGCGCAAGACAAAAAAAGCAACGCGGGCCGCTTTCGCCGCCCGCGCCGTCAGTACTAGTACTGGATTTTTACCTGAGCGGCGGCGGAACCAGCCTTGCTGGCGCTGTCCGCGATGCCGTTCATTTTGTTGTTCTGCGCATCAAGCTTGGCCTTATCCACCATATCCTGCTGCATCTGGCCCTGGACTTCCTGCATCTGTGACATGAAGCTGGCGCCGTCAGTCGCGCTTTCTACTTTTGTTGCCGCTGCAGCTGTGTTCGCAATACCGCTGGATACTGTAGACATAGTGTGACTCCCGATTAAATTAAAGTTTAAACATCAGCGTATTCGTTTGTTAAGTGGGTGCGGCGCAGCAAGAGTTCCAAAGGAAATAAATTATTTTATAAAAAATATCAGGCGACGATATTCAGTAATTTAATACGGTGATAAAGCGTGCGGCGCGGAATGCCTAATTCATGCACCACGTCGTCGATTTTATGGCCGTGACGATGCAAACACTCTTTAATCAGGCTGCGCTCAATACGGCGCAGGCGATCTTTTAACAGCGTCGCTTCGCCTTCGCCCGGCGTAATATTGCAGAGCGGCGGCAGATGCAGCACGTGTCTTTCCGCCGCCGCCTTCAGCTCGCGGATATTGCCGGGCCAGCTGTGCAGCAACAGCGCTTCATCCAACGCCAGCGATCGCGGCGGAATCGGCTGCTGTAGCCGCATCGCCGCTTCCTGAGTAAAGCGGCGAAATAGCGGAATAATCAGTTCCGCATGGGAGCGCACCGTCGGCGTCTCCAGCTTGATGGTCGAGAGACGGAAATAGAGGTCGCGACGGAAGCGGCCCGCTTCAACCAGCTCCGCCAGCGGCGTTTGCGAAGCGGCGATCACCCGCAGATCCAGCGGTACCGGCTGCGTGGAGCCGAGCCGGTGAATGGCGCGAGTCTCCAGCACGCGCAGCAGCTTGGCCTGCAGGATCAGCGGCATACTGTCGATTTCGTCCAGAAAAAGAATGCCCTTGTCGGAGGCTTCGATATAGCCGGCGCGGGAGTGGCTGGCGCCGGTATAGGCGCCGGCCATTACGCCGAATAGTTCGCTTTCCGCCAGATTTTCCGGGATGGCCGCGCAGTTCACCGAAATCAGCGGGCCTTTAGCGCCGGAAAGCTGGTAGATGCGGCGGGTCAGCGTATCTTTACCGGTGCCGGTTTCGCCTTCCAGCAGCAGATCGACTTTCAGTGGCGCAAGGTTATCAACCATCGGATGCAGGCTGGCGTGAATGTCGGTTTTGACTCGCTCAGCAGCCGTACCCGGCTCGGTAAGGAAAGCCGTGACTTTATCGCGACGGATACTGCCTGACTCTTTCTCACTACCCGTGACCATATTTTCTCCTGTCTTCCCTCGGACTATGCGGTTACCCGTTGCGAAATAAGCAGAAACAACAGGAAACCAGAAGCGGGCTGCTCGGGGATTTCATTTACTATTTATCAGCGCGGCATGGCGAGACTATCAGTTTCCTCTGAAGTTCTTGTGGGGATCTCCGGGTAGCAACGTAAGGAAATCCCTACAAAAATTTCTGAGCGTGGCGCTAAGTCAATGTAAACGAGCGCATTATCGTGATTACAAAACGTTAAGAATATGTAATTTAGTTTTCCGTAATTAAGACTTTGTCAGTGTCGTATGGAACGGTTAGGGCGCCGCCGCCACCCAAAACTGAGACGAAGCCTGACCCGCAGGCTGGCTCATTTCACTTAACAGAGGAAGCGATATGAAAATAGGCGGCGGTTTAAACGGCGCGTCCGGCGGCGGCAAAACGGGCGAGATGGATCTGACTACAAATCTGGTCGGCAAGGGTAAACAGAATGGCCCGGAGGCGGGCAATTTGGGCAACGTGCTGAGTTTTGGCACGTCGGCGCTAAACGGCAGCGGCGGCCAGGGCGTGCAGTTCGGCGACAGCAAGGCGCTGGCTCAGACCGGCGAAAGCGGTAAAAGCCAGTCGGGCAGTAGCGAAAACACTATTACCCAGCTGCTGAACGCCATTCTGGAACTGCTGAAAGGCAGCGAAGCGAACAAGGAGAAAAATGGCTCAGGTTCCGGCACGGGCAACGGATCTTCCGGTACTCAGGATGCCTCCGGCAGCGGCGACATCATGACTCAGCTGATGGAGATGATTAAGAAGATGCTGGGTCAGTCCTCTGAAGGATCGAACGCCTCCGGCCAGAACGGGTCGCCGTCCTCTTCCCAGAGCGGGAGTTCTCAGAGCGGTAACGGATCCGATCAAACTCAGGACAGCAGCGGACTGGCGGCTAAGCTGGGCGGCGCGTTACAGATGCTGGGGATGGGCGCAATCCTTTCCGCACTCTCCGGCGGCGCTGGCGCACAGGGCGGCGGCGAAAGCAAATAGCCTTTGCGGCAAGCCTGAAGCGTTCAAAGCCCGTGACAGAGCAGGCGTCACGGGCGACTCAATCCGCCATGGATGGCGCCCGCTTGGCAACCTTAAGGGCGATCCTCGATCGCCCTTTTTCAGTCAGGCCGGCAGCGTTCCTTTACCGGTGGCGATGGTATTAGCGAAATCCATGACCTTATCCACATAGGTCGCATCGCCCGTTCCCGTTTTCGAGATATCGCTTAAATCGCTGGTGTTGACGTTATTCGGCCCTGAGTTATAGGCGCGCAGCGCCGCGCCCATACCGCCGTCAAAGGCGTTGAGCTGCTCTTTCATATAGAGCGCGCCAGCCATGATGTTGTCGTGCGCATTGTTCGGGCTGGCGTTGGCGCCCAGCAGATCGGGATTTTTACTCTGCAGATCGGCGAAAGTATTGCTGTTGACCTGCATCAGTCCCGCGTCCTGCAGCCCGTTACCGCCGTTGACCGTCGCCGCGCCCAGGTTGCCGCGCGACTCCTGCCAGATCTGCGCGGCCAGCACGTTAGCCGGCACGCCGGTAGCCTGCGCGGCGTCCTGAATATCGGCTTCATAAGGCTTGAGTGAGTCCGGCAGATGAAGATCGCTGCTGCCGACGGAGAGCGCCGCGCCGGTGCTTTGCGTTTGCTCAGCGGACAGCACGGGAAGAGTGGGCGAAGTCGTTTGCGCCGCGCCGTTTTGCGCTGTTGGACTGGCGCTGTTGAAGTCGATCGGCATATTGCCGCTGCCTGAGCCGTTGCCGCTGTTTTCAGCCTGCTTGCCCTGAATGATTTGCAGTATGGTCGGCAGCACGGCCTTAAGGATTTCCCCGATCAGCTGCGACAGCTCGTTGTTTTGCGGCTGACTCTCGTCGCTGTTCAGCAGGCTTGCCAGCGAAGTGCCCTGGCTACCGGATTGGCCGAAATTAATCGCAGCGCCGGATTTCTCGTTAAGCGGGCCGGGCAGATTATCCCCTGGTCGCAGCAGATCGCTGTTGAGATCGGAGGAAAGGGGCGAAAAAGAAGTACCGGAAGAAACGGAAAGCATAGTTTTTCCTTTGGCGCAGAGGTAAGTAGTGAAGATGAGTGGCTTGCTGCGCAGGCGGGTTCCGCTCTGAAAGGAACTTCTGTGCCAGCCGCGCCACTCACAGCCACTCGTTCTGTCTGATGGAAAAATTATGCCTTTTAATCTCTTTGGCGCGCCTGCCAGCGCCAGCCGCCACTCGCGACAGTCTGACCCGAAAGTTATGCTGCCAGGCAAGCCTGGCCTGGAAGGAACGCATCAGGGGCGCGTTATTACCGTTACGGAAAGCCAGCAGCAGATTTTGAAAAAAGCGAACCGCTCGATTGAAGATACCTGGAAGGCGCTGGATAAAGGTTCCGCCAATCAACTCCACGATATTATTCATACGCGCGGCGGCGTGATAAAGCGCACGTCCGCCTGCCGGGCAGAAAGCACCACGGCGGAAAGTCGCCCCTGGCGCGCCGCGCGCTTTCGCGCCGGCAACTGTGGCGAAATGGCGGCGGTGAACGGCCTGCTGCTGGCCTCTTCCGGCATTAGCGAACCGGTGTCGGTGTGTAGCGCGCTGGATGGCGATCACGCTTTTGTTATGGTGGGCGACAAACGTATCAACGGCGAGCGTATTTACTCCGATGCCTGGCCGCTCTATGGCCGCGCCGACAAAGAACAGAATTATGAGCTGTCCAAACGCTACCGCATTGTCAAAGAGTATGCGCCTCAGGCTGCCAATCCTGAGGTTCGGGAACAGTTGCTGCACGGCGACAAGGCCAGCCGCGAGGAAGTCAACTTGCTCTATCAGCGGGAAATGCGACGTCAGGGCGAGCCGATCGACAGCAGGGATCTCAATTCGCTGAAGCATATCGCGCGTCGACATGGCGGCGGGCTCTATCAGCAGTATCAGGCGTCGAGAAACATCAACGTTTACTACCAGACCGAACGCGGCGGCAGCGATACGCAACTCAAGCCGGAGATGAAGCGGTCGGTCTATGAATCCCGCAGGCGACGACAGGATGACGCGACCCGCGAAGAGGTTGCGGAGCTGATGCGCAATGTTAATCGCGGCGTGTGATAACAGGATACGGAGGAAAAAATGGCAGCCACAAAACGGTTGAAAACGCTGCTCGGGCCGCTGCTGCGGCAGCTGCGTATTGACGGCTCGCAGCTGGAGGAGAGCGAAAGCTATGTGATGGAGGCGCAGGGCATCACGCTACAGTGGGAGGAAAGCCCGCGCGACTATCTGACGCTAAGCTGCCTGCTGCCGATGCGCGAAAGCGACTTCAGCGACCCCGCCACGCTAAACGTGCTGCTGCAGTGTAATGCTCTGGGACTGGCCCATCCGCCCGTACTGACTGCGACGCTGCCGGAGCAGCGACAGGTGCTGTTGTGGAGCAGGGAAGCTTTGGTGCTGCTTGAGCCGCACCAGCTATTGACGCTGTTTGAACGCTTTACGCAACAGGCGGAAAAGGTGCAGCGTTTTTTACAGCTGCCGGCGGTGGAAAAAGAGTAGGGCGTTTACGGCAAAAATGAAAAGGGCCGCAGAAGCCGGCCCGTGACGATCAGTGCGGCTGTTCAAAGCCGGCTTTTACCATCTCTTCCCGGAAAGCGTTGGTAATAGCGCGATTACCGCCGGTGACAGGATAGACGACGTTATTAATGACGTCGTCAAGGTAGTGCTCGTCAAATTCCTGAAGCGTAAGCGGCGAGCCGCCTTCGTCGTTGATGGCGATAGAGCCATGAATATGGTCGCCAGCGTGCTGCGCCTTCAGGCTGTAGCGGCCCATACTGCTGTTTAACGTGCTCATAAGATCTCCTCATAACCGTCAGGGACAGGCATAACAGACAGGTTTATTGAGTCTGGTCAGCTTTGCCTGACCTGTCTAAGAATCCTCTGTAAAGAAATCACAGAGCGTGATCGCGATCGCGAAAAAAAATCAGGCGCGAATGTTTTTTTAATGGTTTGATTTTAATAGTTTTTTTATAGGTTCAGAAAAAATTGTAGCGGTTGCAGCAGGTTAGAAGGCTTCGTTGAGCGTCGTAACGGGATCTTCTCTGTTCTGGCCGCCATATGACGAAAAAATGGTGCGAACCCCAGGGCTAAACGCTGGCCGCGATACGACGGCGTGGGCGCGTCAGGTCGTGAGAAAAACCGCTGAAAAAGCGCAGAGTAAAAATCTTCTTCTATACTCAAGTGACTACACGGTAGTGATTTTTTTATCTGGCTGAGGAAAATGGAATGAAGATTATTCTCTGGATTATTGCGATTATTTTTATTGTCGGCCTGCTGACGTTAACCGGCGTCTTCAAGATCCTTTTCTGATGGATCACAGGGTGACAATACGCGCGTATTGTCACCTTTTGCCGGAAGGTTTAGCCATGCCCGAAATCGTTTTGAGTTTTTCACTGTTTTCAGACAACGAATGGAAAAGATCGACTTCTTCTTCCGTCGTGGTCGGCATGAGACGCGGAAACAGGCAATCTTTTAACGTGATAGGTTTCCGGCAATGCGCGCATATCGCACCATGATGCTGACCAAAGCGATCGCCGCGAAAAGTAAATATGATTTCTGCGTGTCCGCATCTTCCGCACCGAATTCTCACGCCGGCTCCTTAAAGTTGCTGATTTAACCAGGATTAATCTTACCAAAAAAAGGCGCTGGAACGATAAATAATCTTTATCAGTTTCGTGAGATGATATTAACCTATAACAACATGATTAAAAAGGGGTAACTTTCCTTACTGCAGTTATTTACACTGCTGTGACGATTAATGTTATTTCTTTAGACACTTTTATTTTACTTTTTGGCTAAATAAGCATTCATTAGGCAGAATTAATGATCTGGATCAACATTAGTTCCGGTTAATTATGTTTGAAAACAGCCAGGCAGCGATCGGGCAGCGCTGCGCTTTCTTTAAGCAGACCCGCTTAAAACTTTCCCTGACGGCTAAATCAACGCGATTTCTTAAAAAAATGTACAGAGATGAAAATTTGTTCATCGTGCATTCAGGAAGCGTTTAGCCAAAGTAATTACAATATCGCCCGGATTTACATTATGTCTAAGGCTGCCGCTTTTAATCAGCAACGTCAGGCATTTTTTAACAACACCATTTGCGACCGGTAGATCAACATGAAACATATTCGCCTTTCTCTTCTTTTACTGAGCCTGGCCGGCACGGGAGGAGCGACCGCGTCGGCTCAGGTGCAAACGCTGGGCGCCGCGCTCTCCGACGGCTGGCAGAATTTCAGCGGCAAAGTCACCACGACATGGAACGAACCGCAGCATTACGATCTCTATGTTCCGGCGATTACCTGGCACAACCGGGCAACCTATGACCGGGCGCATATCGATAAGTATAATGAACGTCCCTGGGGCGCAGGCGGCGGTATCTCCCGCTACGACGAAAAAGGCAACTGGAACGGACTCTACCTGATGGCTTTTAAAGACTCCTTTAACAAATGGGAGCCCTTTGGCGGTTACGGCTGGGAAAAAATCTGGCGTCCGCTTGATGATAAAGATTTTCGGCTGGGGCTGGGCTACACGGCGGGCGTAACGGCCAGGGATAACTGGAAATATATCCCGGTCCCGGCGGTGCTGCCTCTTGCATCAATAGGTTACAGTAAAGCGACCTTTCAGATGACTTATATTCCCGGCACGCACAACAACGGCAACGTCTATTTCGCCTGGTTCCGCTGGCAGTTTTAACGGCGGAAAAAGGCTAAAATTAAAATCTGTCGGTCAAAAAGGCGATATTTATCACTTTTTCGTGAAAGGTTACTGGACAAAAGGCTCAGCAATTGCTGTACTAACTGCCGACACAGTTTAGTGTCCATTTTTCATGTAAAGGTAATATAGATGTCTAAGATCAAAGGTAGCGTTAAGTGGTTTAATGAGTCCAAAGGATTCGGTTTCATTACTCCTGAAGATGGTAGCAAAGATGTGTTCGTACACTTCTCTGCCATCCAGAGCAACGGTTTCAAAACTCTGGCTGAAGGTCAGCGCGTAGAGTTCGAAATCACCAACGGTGCCAAAGGCCCATCTGCTGCTAACGTTGCCGCTATTTAAGTTATCAGACAGAATTCTAAAAACCCGCCGAATGGCGGGTTTTTTTTTGCCCTCACGCTGGCGATGGATGTCCGGGAGGTAGAAGCCGTTCCCTGTCGAAGCCTTACGCCGCGCCTTTAGCCGGGTTTGCGTTAAAGAGTGTGGCAAAACATTATAAAAGAAACACTAATCATTCTGCCTTGCCCCTGCCCGGCGGTTCTGAGCGCCATTTCGCCTTATTCTGTAACACAAGGCTGCCGAAGAGAAGTTGCTTATCCTGACGGGCAGGCTATAAAAATGGTACGACGAAAAGAGTTAAAACCCGCAGCGGAACGCAAGCCGCAGGAGAGAGGATGAGAATTCGACTGGCGAATACGCACGACGCTTTTGCCCTGAGCGCCCTGTTAACCGAGCTGGGCTACGCTAACAATGAAGCTTTTATCGAACGCCGGCTGGCTCAGCTGATTGACGATCGGGCAGAGCAGCTGCTGATCGCCGAGCAGGGCAGCACCGTGCTGGGTTTTCTCTCGCTGCATTTTATTCCTCAGCTCGCGCTGGCGGGTGATTTCGCGCGCATCAGCTATTTTTGCATTGCGGAAGGCAAACGTAGCGAAGGCGCCGGTCACCAGCTGTTGAGCTATGCCGAGAAGCTGGCGAAGGCGCACGGTTGCGATCGCATGGAAGTCCACTGCAACGAGCATCGTATCAAAGCCAACGCTTTTTACGCCCGCGAAGGCTATAGCGAATCTCCTCGCTATCTGATTAAAAATCTGCCCGGCTAGCCTGTTCGCGGTGACAGGCCAGCGCCAGCGCGTCGGCAATGCTCTCTACGTTTTCTGTCGTTATCATCGCCGTGCAGACCCGAATAAACTGCCTACCGCCGCTGCGGCAGCGTTCGCCGGGCAGTACCGCAATGCCTCTTGCCGCCAGGGTTATCATAGCGAACTGCTCCGACTGAACCGGGATGCAGAGGCTGAGGCCATCGCGATCCGGCAGGTCGATGCCCCTATTTGCCAGCGCCGCCAGCAGCAGTCGCCGACGCTGTTGATAAACTTCCCGCGCATGGGCTATCTGCCGTTGCGTTTCTTCATCCTGCAGTAGCCAGGCAACCGCCTGCTGAAGAATACGGCTGGTCCAGCTGGCGCCGAAATGACGCCATGACTGAATGCGCCCAATCAGCTTTTGCGGCCCGGAAAGCACTGCCAGACGCAGATCCGGCCCGTAGGCTTTCGAGAAAGAGCGAACGTGCAGCGTGCGTTCAGGATAAATTCGCCCAAGCGTGTAAAGCGGCTGGGCGGAAAGCTCGCCGATGCCGTCATCTTCAATAATCAGCGCCGTGCTGTTCGCCAGCGCCGCCGCCAGCGCTTCGCTGCGCGCCAGGCTGACGGTATGGCCAGTGGCCGAATGGGTACGCGGCTGATAGATCAGCGCCGATGCGCCTTTCTTCAGCAGCATCGCCAGCGCGCCCGGCAGCGGGCCTTCGTCATCGCACGCCAGCGGCAGGATCTCCGCGCCGAGATTGTCCAGCATATCCAGCAGGCGAGTGGCGGTGGGATCTTCAATGATGATCTTATCGCCAGGCCGAAACAGCGTCTGAATCAGGCCGTTCATGGCGTCAAAGCCGCCGTCGGTCGCCAGCCATGCCTCAGCCTTGTAAGGCCATCGCGGCGTTATCGCCGCCAGCAAGGCGGGTACGATGGCTTCGCGGCGATAGCTGTTGAGCGTCGGGCAGACCAGGCCCATCTGCATCGCCGTTTTCAGGTCGGGCAGCAGAGCGGGATCGGGCGCGGCCAGCGCCAGATCGGCACGAATTGCGCTGCCGTAATTGCCTATTTGTTCAAAGCGCACCGGGCGCGGCGTCAGGCTGTCGCCGCAGACCCAAATGCCGCTGCGGCCTTTGCCCACCACCACTTTTTGCTGTTTTAGCTGGCGCCAGGCGGCGGAAATCGTCGCCGGACTCACCCCCAGTTTTTCCGCTAAATCCCGTACCGGCGGCAGCTGCGTACCCAACGGGATTTCCCCTGAATGGATAAGCGCCGCCGTTTCGACAGCGATGCCTTTAACCGAAACGTCGGTTAAGCGCGAAGCGAGCCATGACAGATCCAGAGCCATAAGAAATCCCTTTGTTCAGTAACAAAGAAATTATTGTACAGCTAATATTATCGACTTAGTATCAAAAACAGGCAGATTTTCCGCGCGCCAGGCGATGGCCGCTTTTGATAATAAGAGAGAAAGCATGGTAACGATCAGACTGGCGGTACGCGACTGGGACTATTTTACGCCGCTCGCGCTTGGCGATATTCGTCCTGAAGGCTTTGCGCTGGAAGTCCATCGCGTCGGCACGCTGGTAAACGACCTGGCGAACAGCGAAACGTACGACGCGGCGGAGATCTCCTTCAGCCGCTATGCTCAGCTCAGGGCCAGAGGCGACAGCTCGCTGTGGGCGCTGCCGCACTTTTTAATGCGCGGCTTTCGACAGCGCTGCATCATCACGACGGAAAACAGCCCGCTGATTTCGCTCGATCAGCTGAAAGGCAAGAGGATCGGCGTAACCGGCTGGCAGGATTCCGGTAACAGCTGGACCCGCGCGCTGCTACGCGAAGCCGGTGTGGAAATTGAGGACGTTTACTGGTACGCCGGACGGCTCACCGCAGACCATCCGATAGTGGACAGACTGGGCAGTTTCGGACGTCCGGGCCATATCGAAGCCGCGCCGGGCGAGCATCCCCTGATCGATCTGCTGAAGGTCGGCGAGCTGGATGCGATCTTTACACCTTTTATGCCGCAGGGCTTTTTTAACGGCTCCGGGTTGCGTCAGCTGCAGCGCGACTTCCGCGAGGCGGAGCTGGCCTGGTTCAACCGGGTCGGTTATATCCCCGGTCATCATATTCTGGCTTTTAAGCCTGACATCGCCCGGCGCTATCCGGATGTTGCCGCTGAATTAAGTGAGCTTATCGAGCGGTCGGCACGGCTGTGGCACGAAAAACGTGAGAAGTACGCCGACACCACGCCCTGGCTGCTCGACGATATCAGGCGCACCGCGCAGGATCTGCCCGCCGACTGGAATCGCAATGGTCTGGAGGCGAATCGCAAAATGATCGGGGATTTCGCCAGCGAACTTTTCGCTCAGGGCATTATCGCGCAACGCCTGACGCCGGAAGCGCTGTTTCCAACCCTTAACTACGGAGAGGCATAATGAAAGTCGCTTCAGGACAGTTTGCGGTCAGCCGCGAATGGCAGGAAAACGCAGCAATCTGCACGGATTTAATGGCGCAGGCGCTGGCTGGCGGCGCAGATCTGCTGGTGTTGCCGGAAGGCGTGCTGGCGCGCGATATCGCCGATCCGGATCTGGTGCTGAAAGCCGCCCAGCCGCTGGACGGCCCGTTTCTGACGGAGATCTATGCGGCAAGTCGCGGCAATAGCCTGACTACCATGATGACGGTGCACGTGCCGACCGACGACGGCAAAGCGTTAAACGTGTTGCTGGCCATCCGCAACGGCGAAATTATCGCGCGCTACGACAAGCTGCATCTTTACGATGCTTTTGCCATGCAGGAGTCCCGCAACGTCACGGCGGGCAACGAAGTGCCGCCGCTGGTGGAGGTCGCCGGAATGAAAGTAGGGCTGATGACCTGTTACGACGTGCGTTTTCCCGAGCAGGCTCGTCGCCTGGTGCTGGACGGCGCGGAGGTGCTGGTGCTGCCGGCAGCCTGGGTTAAAGGCCCGCTGAAGGAGATGCACTGGGAGGTGCTGGTAACGGCTCGCGCCCTGGAAAACACCTGCTACATGGTTGCGGTTGGTGAGTGCGGGCCGCGCAATATCGGCTGTAGCCTGACGGTAGATCCGCTGGGCGTGGCGATCGCCAGAGCTGCGGAAGCGCCGATGCTGCTTTTCGCCGAGCTGGAACCGGCCCGCGTCGCCCATGCGCGCAGCGTGCTGCCGGTGCTGGAAAACCGTCGTTTTTCCCGTCCTGAACTCAATTAGCGGAGAAAATAATGAAAACAGCTACCGCTCTCGTGCTGGCCGTAAGTTTAGCCACGGGTCTGGCTCAGGCCGCCGACGCCATTCCTGTTGTTAAAATGGACCAGGCGCTGCACGACCGACTGCCTGCGTCGATTAAGCAGGCCGGCAAGATGATTTCCGTCAATAACGGCTCTTTTCCTCCCTACGAAATTGTCGAAGGGCCAACGTCAATGAGCGGCGCATCCGCCGATCTGACCGAGGCGCTGGCTCAGCTGCTGGGTATTAAAATAGAACACGCTACGGTCAGCGGCCTTTCGGGCGTGCTGGCGGGGATTAAATCAGGACGCTATCAGCTGGCGATTGGGCCGGTAGGCGACTATCCCGACCGCCAACAGCAAAACGATTTTATCGATTATGTGCAGGAGTTTGTGGTCTTCGCCGTACAAAAAGGCAATCCGGCGAAAATCAACGGCCTGCAGGATACCTGCGGCAAGCGCATCGCGGTGATGGCGGCAGGCTCGGCCGAGCAGGTAATCCGCAAGCAGTCGCAGGCCTGTACGGAAGCGGGCAAACCGGGCGTGACGGTGCAATCCTTTACCGATCAGCCTTCCTCTATCCTTGCCGTACGTTCGAAACGGTCGGATGCCTTTTTCTCCTCCCAGGCGCCGCTGGTTTATTTTGTCGGACAGGCGCACGGCCAGCTGGAGCTGACCGGCCAGGGGAGCAAAAACGGCTTCGGCGATATTTTTCAGGGCACCGTGGTGCCGAAAAATTCTGAACTCGGCAAAGTGGTGCTGGACGGCTACAAAATGCTGTTTGCCAACGGCACCTACGCGGCGATTATGAAAAAGTGGCAGCTGACGGGCAATATGATTAAGGCGCCCGGCATCAATCTGGCGCAGGGGACGGCAAAATGAGATCTCCCGATACGCCTGCACGCATCAGGGAAAGCGAGCAACGCAATGTCGCGTTTGCCCGCGCTAAGCCTCGCTATGGACGGCTGATCGCCTGGATTGCCGTGCTGTGCGTAGCGGCTAACGCTGGCTGGCTGGTGGCGACCAACCCGAATTTTGAATGGAGCGTGGTGGGACAATGGTTTACCGAAGCCTCGGTGCTGAAAGGGCTACAGGTCACGCTGGGACTTACCGTGGTTTCAATGATCGCCGGCACGCTGCTGGGCCTGCTGCTGGCGGTGGCGCGGCTCTCCGATAACCGGCTGCTCAGCGGCCTGGCGGGATTGTATATCTGGTTTTTCCGTGGCACGCCGCTGCTGGTGCAGCTGATCTTCTGGTATAACATGTCGACGCTGTTTCCCACCATTACGCTGGGCCTGCCTTTTAACGGGCCGCTATTCGCCAGCTGGAACACCAACGATCTCATCACGCCGCTGACCGCCGCGATAGCTGGGCTGGCGCTGAACGAAGCCGCCTACATGGCCGAGATTATCCGCGCCGGGCTACAGTCGGTAGACAATGGCCAGGTCGAGACAACGCAGGCTTTCGGGATGAGCCGCGCCCGCGCGCTGCGCCGTATTATTATTCCCCAGGCGATGCGATCGATTATTCCGCCGACGGGCAACCAGCTGATCAGCATGATTAAGGCAACCTCGCTGGTCAGCGTGATCGCCATGGGCGATCTGCTCTATTCGGTACAGTCGATCTACAACCGCACCTTTGAAGTGATCCCCATGCTGATGGTGGCGGTGATCTGGTACCTGTTGATTACCTCCGTGCTCAATGTCGGCCAGTCGGCCATCGAGCGTTATTACTCCCGCGGCGTACGGCGTAGCGTTTCCGTAGCGAAACGGCCTGCGGCAGTAGCGCCTCGTCCTTTACTGCATAAGGAGGAACTGTGAATCAGCCGCTGGTGCGGGCGCGCAACGTGCAAAAAAGCTACGGCGACAACGAGGTGCTGAAAGGCATCGATCTGGATGTGATGCCGGGCGAAGTGGTGGTGATTCTGGGGCCGTCCGGCTCGGGGAAATCCACTTTTCTACGCTGTATCAATCATCTGGAGGAGATGAACGCCGGTTCGATTATGCTGGGCGAAGAGCAGATCGGCTATGAGCTGAAAAAGGGACGGCTACAGCGGCTTTCCGCACGCCGCATCGCTCGCCAACGCCAGCGCATCGGCATGGTGTTTCAGCAGTTCAACCTCTATCCACATATGACAGTGTTGCAGAATATTATTGAGGCGCCGATTGGCGTGCATAAGCAGTCGCGGCAGGAGGCGACGCGCTATGCTGGCGAACTGCTGGCAACTGTAGGATTAAGCGATAAGTCGGACGCATGGCCGCGTCATCTTTCCGGTGGTCAGCAGCAGCGCGTCGCCATTGCCAGAGCGCTCGCCATACGGCCCGAGCTGATGCTGTTTGACGAGCCTACTTCCGCGCTCGATCCTGAACTGGTCGGCGAAGTGTTGGCTACCATGCGCACGCTGGCGGAGCGTGGCCTGACGATGATCGTGGTGACGCACGAGATTGGCTTCGCCCGCGAGGCGGCGGATCGCGTGGTGTTTATGGATGGCGGCGTGGTGGTGGAGCAGGGGCCGCCGGAAGAGGTGCTGGTAAATCCCCGTCATCCGCGATTTCAGGCTTTCCTGAGCCGTTTTATCTGATATTATTCGTCGGCCCTTTGTGCAGTTCTTACTCTGTTACAGATGGCGGTTGTATTGACCGACGATCTGCGCGTTAATACACTTCATGGTTATTGACCCTTACCGGTCCGGTTAAAAAAGAAGGTGTGTATGGAAGGTATCAGTATTGCCAAACTGCTGATCATTGGCGCTCTGATTGTATTACTTTTCGGAACCAACAAGTTACGCTCGCTTGGCGGCGATCTGGGTTCGGCGATCAAAGGCTTTAAAAAGGCGATGAGCGACGACGACACCTCCGCGAAGAAAGCGCCTGTCGCTGAAGAAAAAGCGGCTGAACAGGTTGCTCATAAAGAGTAACGTGCCGCATAAAGCGATAAAAAAACGGATGACACTGTCATCCGTTTTTGTTTTCAGGCGCCGGCGTTATTTCACTTCCAGCCCTTTCGCCTGCATATCCGCATGGTAGGAAGAGCGCACGAACGGGCCGCAGGCCGCATGGGTGAAGCCCATCGCCATCGCCGCCTCTTTCATCTCGTCGAATTCGGCCGGACTGACGTAGCGCTGTACCGGCAGATGGTGACGGCTTGGCTGTAAATATTGTCCCAGCGTCAGCATGGTGACGCCGTGGCGGCGCAGATCGCGCATCACTTCCACGATCTCTTCGTTGGTTTCGCCCAGGCCAACCATCAGTCCCGATTTGGTAGGGATCTCAGGATGCGCCTCTTTAAACCGCTCCAGCAGCTTCAGCGACCACTCATAGTTGGCGCCCGGACGCACCTGACGATAGACGCGCGGCACGTTTTCCAGGTTGTGGTTAAACACGTCCGGCGGCGTGGCGTTAAGGATATCCAGCGCGCGATCCATACGGCCGCGGAAATCCGGCACCAGGGTTTCGATTTTAATGTTTGGACTTTTCGCGCGGATAGCGCTGATACAGTCGGCAAAGTGTTGAGCGCCGCCGTCGCGCAGATCGTCGCGGTCAACAGAGGTGATCACCACGTAGCGCAGGCCCATATCGGCAATAGTTTGCGCCAGCTTTTCCGGCTCGTTAACATCCGGCTGCACGGGACGGCCGTGCGCCACGTCGCAGAAAGGGCAGCGACGAGTGCAGATCGCGCCCAGGATCATAAACGTGGCGGTGCCGTGGTTAAAACATTCGGCAAGGTTAGGGCAGGAAGCCTCTTCACAGACGGAGTGCAGACCGTTTTTACGCATGGCGGCCTTGATGCCCTGAATGCGGCTGGAGTCGGCAGGGAGTTTGATCTTCATCCACTCCGGCTTACGTAGAATCTCTGTGCGTTCGGTGACCACGGTTTTCACCGGGATCAGCGCCATCTTATCCGCGTCGCGGTATTTGACGCCGCGTTCCATCTGAATAGGTTTACTCATAATCTTGCTGTTTCCAGGTTGGCATGCGCTAGTCAGCCGCGTGACATTCAAATTTTTTTGAGAAAAGCGCAAAAATTATATCATCTTGCGGCGCCGGTTTCAGCCGGGTCGGATGAGAAAATGTGACGAAATTGTAAAGTTAAAGCGGCCGTCACCGATCCAGCCATTTAACATCCGTCACCGCCAGCTCGCGCGCGAAGTGCTTCACCAGCAGCGGCTGTACATCCGCCAGCGTCACGCCTTCCTTAAAAGCGGCGAGCTGCGTCATTTCCAGCCCGGCGTAGCCGCAGGGATTAATGCGCATAAAAGGTGAAAGATCCATCGCCACGTTCAGCGCCAGCCCGTGAAAAGAGCAGCCGTTGCGAATACGCAGGCCCAGCGAACAGATCTTTTTGCCGTCGACGTACACGCCCGGCGCATCCGCTCTGGCGGCGGCCACGACACCGTAATCCGCCAGCGTGGCGATAACCGTTTGCTCAATAGCGGTAACCAGCTCCCGCACGCCGGTTTTGCGGCGCCGCAGATTGACCAGCACATACATAACCTGCTGACCTGGCCCGTGATAGGTGATCTGTCCGCCACGATCGCTCTGCATCACCGGAATGTCGCCCGGCGTCAGCAGATGTTCGGCTTTGCCCGCCTGGCCCTGAGTGAAAACCGGCGGATGCTCTACCAGCCAGAGCTCATCCGGCGTTTCCTGAGTGCGTTGATTGGTGAAGTCGTGCATCGCCTGGGAAACGGGCGCCCAGGGCTGCAGGCCGAGCTGACGAACGAATAGGGTATCCTGATGCATGGAGAGTCCGGTCAGGGAAGAAAGAAGGGAGTATAACGCCGAACGAGGGCTGCGGTCAGCCCCCGAACGGTCACGGCTACAGCACCATCCGCACGATCTCTATCTTGCCCAGCTCTTCATACAGCGTTTCCACCTGTTCGATGTGGGTCGCTGTGATGGTGATAGAGACGGAATGGTAGTTGCCTTTGCTGCTTGGTTTAACATCCGGAGAGTAGTCGCCGGGCGCGTGACGCTGCACGACTTCGACTACTTGATCAACCAGCTCCGGCTGCGCCAGACCCATCACTTTATAGGTGAAAGGGGTTGGAAACTCGAGCAGTTCTTTAAGATTGGTTTTCATAGGGGCTCCGGTAATGCCAAAACAAAGACTCCCGCGTCAGCGGGAGCCTGGATATAAATTTAATATGGGGTGCATTCAGACTGAAATCAAGCGTCCGCGTGCGGCTTAGCCGAACCAGTGATGGAACATCAGCTTGATGTAATCGACGATACGGCCGAAGAAGCCGCCTTCCGGCACTTCATTCAGCACCACCAGCGGATGCTGCTCAATGGTTTTGCCGTCGAGCTGGAAGTTGATAGTGCCCACGACCTGGTTTTTCGCCAGCGGCGCATGCAGCTCGGTATTGCTCAGCGTGTAGCTGGCTTTCAGATCTTTCATGCGGCCGCGTGGGATAGTCAGATAGACATCTTTCTGCACGCCCAGCTGTACACGGTCGCTGTTGCCGAACCAGACCGGCTCGGAAGCGAACTCTTTGCCCGCCTTCAGCGGCGCCACGGTTTCAAAGAAACGGAAGCCCCAGGTCAACAGTTTTTTGCTTTCGGTTTCGCGACCTTTATAGGTATGGCCGCCCATGACTGCGGAGATCAGACGCATCTGGCCTTCCGTAGCGGAAGCCACCAGGTTGTAACCTGCGGATTCCGTATGGCCGGTCTTGATGCCGTCAACGTGGAGGCTGGTATCCCACAGCAGGCCGTTGCGGTTGGTCTGGCGAATATTATTAAAGGTGAACTCTTTCTCTTTATAGACGGCGTATTCATCCGGCACGTCGCGGATCAGCGCCTGGCCAATCAGCGCCATATCGCGGGCCGAGCTGTACTGGCCTTCGGCATCCAGGCCGTGTACGGTCTGGAAGTGGGTGTTCTGCAGGCCCAGCGCCTTAACATAGTTGTTCATCAGGCCGACGAAAGCGTCCTGGCTGCCCGCTACGTAGTCCGCCATCGCCACGCAGGCGTCATTGCCGGACTGCAGTACGATGCCGCGCGTCAGCTGGGAAACCGGTACGCGGTCGCCCGGTTTCAGGAACATCAGCGAGGAACCTTTAAATACCGGGTTGCCGGTCGCCCAGGCGTCCTTACCTACGGTCACCACGTCTTCCTGATGAATTTTGCCCGCTTTCACCGCCTGGCCGATAACGTAGCTGGTCATCATTTTGGTCAGGCTGGCCGGATCGCGGCGCGCGTCGGCATTTTTCTCTGCCAACACTTTACCGGAGTTGTAATCGATCAGCACATAGGCTTCTGCGTCGATATCCGGCACGCCTGGGATCATGGTTTTGATATTCACGTCTTCAGCGTGGGCGAAGGCGGTGAGGCTGAGGGCGATCAGCGAACCCGCCGTCAGGCGTTTGAACAGTTGGGAAGAGGTCAGAGTATTCATGTTGGGGACAACAACATCCATGGCTAAGTTAAAAAAGTGACTCACTATAGCAAATGCGTTTCCGGGCGGCATCCGTCTTTACCTGCGTTATCAGCGTAACGCGGGCAAAGACGGAAAGCCGTCACCTGCCGCCTGCTGCCGTGGTCACGAAAGAGTTGAGACTGGCTTCGCTGGCAAGCCGCTGCTGCAGCGCCGTCGCCTGCTGGCGTGAGGTGAAATTGCCCAGCTGCACGCGATAAACGTTACCGCTCATCGTCACCTTGCCCGGCACGCCGAACTGCTTGCCTAACGAAGAGGCCAGCTGATGGGCGCGAGTCGCATCGCTTAACGCGCCTGCCTGCACGACATAGGAAGCGCTTGCGACTGGCTCGGCAGCAGGCGATGAGACGGGCGCAGGCTGAACTGGAACGGGCGCGGCCACGACCGGCGCGGGTTCAGGCTCGCTGCCTTCCAGTACGCCGTTGGCTAACGGCTGCGGCGCGCCTAAAAATCCGCTGCTGCGCACCGGCGCGCCCAAGCTGTCATCGCTGCTCAGCGTGCTGTTGTCTACGGGACGCACATCGGGCTGCGCGGCGACGGCAGGCTGGGACATTTCACCGGAAGAGGCATCCTGCGACGCGGCCGCGCCGCCCATCACCACCATGCCGCCGCCGATATCAGGACGCGGCGGCAGCGCGTAGCTCTGTTTGGCGACGGTAGTGCCGACAGTGCCCGGGCCGGAAAGCGACCCGTCCGGCGCGACCTGGATATAGTCAATTTTTACGCGGGTATTGTTGGAGATATTCAGGCGGTCGCCTGCCGCTTTTGATAAGTCGATAATCCGGCCTGGCTTGTAGGGGCCGCGATCGTTGACGCGCACCACTATCTGCCTGCCGTTCGCCAGGTTAGTGACGCGCACGTAGGCGGGCAACGGCAGAGTAGGGTGCGCCGCCGTCAGCGCCTGCGGATCGTACTGTTCGCCGATAGCGGTGCGGCTGCCGTCGGCGCTTTCGCTGTACCAGCTCGCCAGTCCGGTTTCGCTGAAGTTCGACGGATCTTTAACGATGCGGTAGTTCTGACCGTTAACGCGATAGTCCTGGTTGGCATTGGGGCTCAGCGGCTCATAGCGCGGCTCGACGCCGCCAATCTCCACAACAGGGCCGTTATAAGTTTGCTGCTGTTGGGTAACAGGCGCCTGCTGTTGTTCGCTGACACAGCCTGCCAGCAGCGCCGCAGCCAGACTAATACAGAGCCAATCCTTACGCATATAAGCCTCTTAAACGCTTTTCGACAACAGTTTACGGTGGGTATGAATCGACATAATAATGCCGAAGCCGGCCATCAGTACGATCAGGGCGGAGCCGCCATAGCTTACCAGCGGCAGCGGTACGCCGACCACGGGTAATATACCGCTGACCATGCCGATATTCACAAAAACATAAACAAAGAAAATCAGCATCAGGCCGCCGGCCATCACCCGGCCAAAAGTGGTTTGCGCTCTCGCCGCCATCAGCAGGCCGCGCATGATCACCAGGATATAGAGCAGCAGCAGCACCAGCACGCCGACCAGGCCCAGCTCTTCCGCCAGTACCGCAAAGATAAAGTCGGTATGGCGTTCGGGCAGAAACTCCAGCTGCGACTGGGTACCGTGCAGCCAGCCTTTACCGCGCAGCCCGCCGGAGCCGATCGCTATTTTCGACTGAATAATATGGTAGCCCGCGCCTAAAGGGTCGCTCTCCGGATCGAGCAGCATCATGACGCGGTCGCGCTGATAGTCATGCATCAGAAAGAACCAGAGCACCGGAATAAAGGCGGCGACCAGCAGCACGGCCACCAGAATCAGCTTCCAGCTCATGCCCGACAGAAACAGCACGAACAGGCCGGAGGCGGCGATCAGGATCGCCGTGCCGAGGTCGGGCTGCGCCGCCACCAGCAGCGTGGGCATAAAAATCAGCACCAGCGCGATGGCGGTGTTTTTCAACGTCGGCGGACAAACATCGCGGTTGATAAAGCGCGCCACCATCAGCGGCACGGCTATCTTGGCTATCTCCGAGGGTTGAAAGCGCACCACGCCCAGATCCAGCCAGCGCTGCGCGCCTTTACTGATATGGCCGAAGGCGTCTACGGCGACAAGCAAAATGACGCAGACAATATAAAGATAGGGCGCCCAGCCTTCGTAAACGCGCGGCGGAATTTGCGCCATTACCAGCATAATCACGATGCCCATCGCAATCTGGCCCAGCTTGCGCTCCATCATGCCCGGATCCTGGCCGCTGGCGCTCCAGATCACCAGCGCGCTGTAGACTAGCAGGGCGAAAATCAGGATAAAAAAGGTGGGATCGACGTGGATCCTCGTCCAGATCGTGCTTTTCTGGTGACGATCGTTCATGGTTATTCGCCTTCGTAGCCCGACGGCACCGGAGCGGCGTCTGGCAGGTTGGTGTTGTTGTCCCCGAGCATTATATGGTCGAGGATTTGTCGCATAATGGTGCCGACCGCCGGCCCTGCGCCGCCGTTTTCCAGAATCATCGCTACCGCTACGCGTGGATGATCGTAGGGCGCAAACGCGGTCATCAGCTTATGGTCGCGCAGCAGTTCAGAAATCTTGTGGGCGTTGTAGGTTTCGTTCTCTTTCAGGCCGAATACCTGCGCCGTACCGGATTTGGCGGCAATCTTATAGGGCGCGTCGAAGAAGCTTTTGCGCGCCGTGCCGTTAGGGCGGTTGGCGACGCCGTACATGCCGTCTTTGGCGATCTCCCAGTAGCCGGAATGGATATCGGCCACCGGCGGGATCTCCGGCTGCTTCCACGGCACCGTAACGTTATTCAGTTTGTTGGCCATCATCAGATGCGGCGTGCGCACGATGCCGTCGTTAATCAGGATCATCATCGCTTTATTCATCTGCACCGGCGTCGCCGTCCAGTAACCCTGGCCGATGCCTACCGGAATGGTGTCGCCCTGATACCAGGGTTTTTTGAAGCGTTTCATCTTCCATTCGCGAGTCGGCATGTTGCCTGCCGTCTCTTCCACCAGATCGATACCGGAAAGGCGACCATAGCCGAACTTGCCCATCCATTCGGAAAGGCGGTCGATGCCCATATCATAGGCGACCTGATAGAAGAAGGTATCCGCCGATTCCTCCAGCGATTTGGTGACGTTCAGATGACCATGACCCCAGTGTTTCCAGTCGCGGAAGCGTTTTTCCGAACCGGGCAGCTGCCACCAGCCGGGATCGAACAGGCTGGTGTTTTTATTGATCACGCCGGCGGAGAGCGCGGAAACGGCAATATAGGGTTTTACCGTGGAAGCGGGCGGATAGGCGCCCTGAGTCGCGCGGTTGATCAGCGGACGGTTCGGATCCTGCAGCAGTTTGTTGTAGTCCTTGCTGCTGATGCCATCCACAAACAGATTCGGGTCATAGCTGGGCATGGAAACCATCGCCAGGATTTCGCCGCTGCGCGGATCGGTCACCACCACGGCGGCGCGGCTGCCCGCCAGCAGCGTTTCAATATACTGCTGCAGCTTGAGATCGATAGTCAGCCAGATATCCTGTCCGGCCTGCGGCGGCTGCTCGTGCAGCTGGCGGATGACGCGGCCGCGGTTGTTGACTTCCACCTCTTCGTAGCCGGTTTTGCCGTGCAGGATATCTTCGTAATAGCGCTCAATACCCAGCTTGCCGATATCGTGCGTGGCCGCGTAGTTCGGCCATTTGCCCTCTTTATCCAGCCGCTCGACATCGCGATCGTTGATCTTGGAGACATAGCCCAGCACGTGGGTCAGGGCGGAGCCGTAAGGGTAGTAGCGGCGCTGATAGCCTTTGACTTCCACGCCGGGAAAAGCGTACTGATTAACGGCGAAGCGTGCGACCTGTACCTCATTCAGCCCGGTTTTAACCGGAATCGAGGTAAAGCGGCGCGAGCGCTTGCGCTCTTTTTCAAAGGCCGCGATATCTTCATCGGTGAGATCGACCACCTGGCGCAGCGCCAGCAGCGTTTTTTCAAGGTTTTCGACTTTTTCAGGAACCAGCTCAACCTGGTAGATAGTCCGGTTGAGCGCCAGCGGCGTGCCGTTGCGATCGTAAATGATGCCGCGGCTGGGCGCGACAGGCACCAGCTTGATACGGTTCTCGTTGGAGCGGGTACTGTAGTCGTTATAGCGAACAATTTGCAGATGATAGAGATTAGCTATCAGGATGCCGGAAAGCAGTAAGATGCCAAAAAAAGCGATCAGCGCCCGGCGAACAAACAGCGTCTGTTCGGCGGTATAGTCACGAAAGGCGTTACGTTGTAATTTCATCCGCTGCGTTAATCTGTCCGGTTAAGGGCTATTCGCGATGGTAAGGGTGATTGGCTGTGATGCTCCATGCCCGGTAAAGGCTTTCCGCCACCAGCACGCGCACCAGAGGATGAGGCAGCGTCAGGGCGGAGAGCGACCAGCTTTGCTCCGCCGCCGCTTTGCAGGCGGGCGCCAGTCCTTCCGGGCCGCCGATCAGCAGGCTGACGTCGCGGCCATCCTGCTTCCAGCGTTCAAGCTGCGCGGCCAGCTGCGGCGTTTCCCACGGCTGCCCCGGAATATCCAGCGTGACGATGCGGTTGCCTTTTCCCACGGCGGCCAGCATCGCTTCACCTTCTTTTTCCAGAATACGTTTGATATCGGCGTTTTTCCCGCGCTTGCCGGCTGGCACTTCGGTCAGCTCAAAAGGCATGTCTTTGGGAAAACGGCGCAGGTATTCCAGAAATCCGGTTTGCACCCAGTCGGGCATTTTGGTGCCAACGGCAACCAGCTGCAGCTTCACGCGTCAGCTCCAGAGCTTTTCGAGTTCGTAGAGGCGACGGCTCTCTTCCTGCATAACGTGCACGATGACATCGCCTAAATCGACCACCACCCATTCGGCGGAGGCTTTACCGTCGACGCCCAGCGGCTTCAGCCCGGCGGCGCGCGACTCCTGCACCACATGATCGGCGATGGAAGCGACGTGGCGTGTGGAAGTACCGGTACAGATAATCATGCAGTCGGTGATACTGGATTTGCCCTGTACGTTGACAGAAACAATATCCTGGCCTTTCAAATCGTCAATTTTATCGATGACGAATTCCTGGAGTGCTTGACCTTGCAAAAGGTTCCCCTCTGAATACGGTTGAATGAAATAGATCCGCCAGGCGGAAGCGCTATTATCCCACGTCAGCGTCGAAGATCCACGCTCCTGAGCCGAATAATTGTGTGCTTATGTGGACGCCCGCTTAAAAATCATGGCAGCGGAGAATAACAGTCCGTGGCTGAGAGTCAATGACCGCTGGCCGGATAGTTGTTTCAGGGCAGAGAGGCTGCGTGGCGCGTAGAGAGAAACGGCGAGCTGAAAGCGGAAGAGCGCGCTCGCTCTTCCGCCGTTTTTAACGCGGGTTAATCGGTAATCACCAGATCGGGGAAGTGCGCTTTGACGCATTCCGCGTAGTCGCCCTTTTTAAAGGCGCTGTAAGGCGTCTGATAGCCGACCAGTTTGCAGGCGTAGCTTTTACCGCCCGGATTTTTTTCATTATAGTCCCAGTTCTCCTCCCAGTAGATGGGCAGCGCGCCTGCGCCGCCTTCCGAGAACTGCTTCATATTTTTACAGCCGAGTACCTCGTTAGCGGCAATGGGTACGTTCAGCTCTTTGGCAAAAGCCTCGTAGTACTTGATACGGTTCAGCGACTGCGCCACTTCAACGCTGCCGCCGCACTCCACGCCGCCGTTGATGATCTGCGTGGTAACGCCGAAACCAGGCACCAGGCCATCCGCTTTATCCTGTGCGTTAGGCTGCCATGTCCCGTCAATAACGAACTGCATGCTGGGCTTAGGCGGCTGCGGATAGATATAGAAGAAGATGGCGCTGGCAAGGTTGAGCCAGGTATCGGCGACCAGTTCAGGCTTATCCAGCAGGACGCGGACATCGCCGAACATCGCTTCTGAAAAGGGGCCGTAATTGTAGTTATAGCTGAGCTGCTTGGCGCCGCGGCCAAAATAGCTCAGATAGCGGCCTTCTTTATCTTTGCCGCATGGCCAGGCTTTGCCCTGCCAGGTGTCCGGGTTGCATTCGCCGTTGTAGCCGTTCGGCTGGCCTTCCACCCAGCCCATTTCGCGCACCCAGTGCAGGCCCTGACGCCATTCCGGCACGTCGCCGTGGACATTGTGCTCGCCGGTTTCCTGCGCGAAGTGCGCGAACATGGTTGCCAGGGTTTTACGACAGATGCCGTCCGCGTCGCGACCATCTTTAAAGTCGCCGCAGAGACGCGGGAATTTGCCGACCGCCTTCAGAAAATTGTCGTAGGTATAGGCGGCGTCGCGACGAGGGAAGAGATAATCCCAGCGTCTGGCGTCGATAATCTTTTCCACCCGCTTCACGTTATCTGGATTCTCTTTGGCGCCAGCGGTAATTTTTTCAACCTTTGCGTTATCCAGCGTGGCGATAGAAGTCATCACTTCGCTCATCAGGCCGCCGCTGGTCAGCTGCGCTTCGGTTTTAGCCAGCTCGGCGCGGGAAAGGGTCATGGAGGCTTCCGGCTGCGTGTCGCTGGCGTCTCCGCCGCCTGCGCTGTCGCTTGAGTAGATGGCCCAGGCTGACTCCCAGCCGTGACCTACGCCAGGTTCATAGGCCAGCGCACTGCCGCTGCACCAGGCGGCAACGCCCTCTTTGCAGATATAATTTTTTCCGGCATTGCTGACGATGTCGCCAGATTTGTAGGCGGTTCCCGCCACATAAGGCGGATAGTCGGATGGCGTGACTTCTGGCGCAGGATCGGGTTTTACCTCCGGCGTTGGGTCTGGCTTCACCTCCGGCGCGCCGCTGTCATGGACCAGCTCCCACGGCGTATCCCACGGATTTTCCACTACAGCGTCCGGCCGCTGACCCGCGCCGACCCACCATTTGGCATGATAGGTTTTGCCGTCCAGCGTGACGTAAGATCCGGCGGGGTAGGTTTGCTGCGGATTATATAAGTCGTAAGCGAAGGCGTTGAAAGAGAGCGCTATGCAGCTTGCCAGCAGCAATTTTTTCATCTTATTTTCTTTCATTTTTCTTTCCCGGTAGAGAGGCTTTTTATTCCCACGCCCGGCGACGAAAAAATAAAAGTGGCCGCTGTGCGTGGGATCCGGGTCGGATTTTTGAAGCGTGGCTGCGCAGAAGCAAATCAATAATAGTTAATCAAAATAGTTTGTTATTCAGTAACCGCCGGATAATTTATTCGCGGCGGGCAGAAATAAATTAATAACTACTGCTGTGCCGGATAAAGGCCTTGTTGATCCATCCACTCGATAACCTCGGCTGGCAGCACTCCTTCGCAGGAAAGTCCGGCGCGGCGGCGTTCGCGAATCTCCGTGGCGGAGATGGGCAACAACAGGGTGTCGGCCAGAAATACCGAACCGGCAGGGGAATGATGCAGCTGCGATATCTCTTCCGTACGGTGAGTATCAAGCCAGCTTTGCTGTTCCGGCGTGCTCATTTTTTCCGCGTAACCGGGACGTTTGCATACCAGAAGATGGCAGTAATCCAGCAGTTCCTGCCAGCGATGCCATTTATGCAGCGTCAGCAGTGAATCCTGGCCGATAATAAATCCCAGCGGCTGCCGCTCGCCGCGCTCCCGGCGAAGCTCGATCAGGGTATCGATAGTCCAGGAGGGCGTCTGGCGCTGCAATTCGCGCTGGTCAATATCGAACAAAGGATTACCGGCTATCGCCAGCGAAATCATTTTTACGCGTTGAGCCGGCGACGCTTCCGGTTGCGGGCGATGCGGCGGCACATTATTGGGCAGCAGCGTGATCTTTTGCAGGCCAAGCCGGTCGGCCAGCGTTTCCGCCGGGCGAAGATGGCCATAGTGAATGGGATCGAAAGTGCCGCCGAACAGCGCCTGCAGCTTTGCGGACTCAGCCATCGCAGAAGGCCTCCGGGAAAGAAGCGGTGCAGAGCAGCAGCGACAGGGTTTCCAGCTCGTTCCAGATCGCCTGGCCATAATCCTGCTTCAGCGTCAGCTCAATGCGCGTCAGCAGGCTTATCGCCTGCGCCAGCTGTTTCGCCGTCAGCCTCTGTAGCGCTTCCGTTAACAGCGGACGCCGGTTCTGCCAGACCCGATGCTGGTCGAACAGCGTGCGCAGCGGCGTTTGCTTCATTTGCCGCTGCAGGGTCAGCAGCGTCATTAGCTCTCTTTGCAGCGTGCGCAGCAGGATCACCGGCTCGCTCTCTTCCGCTTTTAGCTGGCGCAAAATATGCTGCGCCCGCTTGCTTTTGCCGCCCAGCAGCGCGTCCACCCAGTGAAAAGGGGTAAAGTGCGCGGCGTCGTTGACCGCCTGTTCGACTCTCGGCAGCGTCAGCTTGCCGTCCGGCCAGAGCAGCGACAGGCGCTCCAGCGCCTGCGACAGCGCCAGCAGGTTGCCTTCGTAGCAGTAGCAGAGCAGCTGTACCGCCGCTTCGTCCACCGTCAGCCCCATGCTTCTGGCGCGCGCGTTGACCCAGCGCGGCAGCTGCGCCTGTTCCGGCGTCTGACAGGGAACGATAACGGCGTTGGCGCTGAGCGCTTTAAACCACGCGCTGTTCTCCTGCGCTTTGGTCAGTTTCGGCGCGCGCAGCAGCAGCAGTATATCTTCATGCAGCAGCGTGGAGAGCGTCAACAGCTTTTCGGCTATGGCGGCGTTAGCGCCGTTTTCCGGCAGCGAGAGCTGCAGCGTCTGGCGGCTGGCGAACAGGCTGAGCGCCTGACAGGTAGAGTAGATAGCGTCCCAGTCGGTTTGTTGGTCGACCACGACGCTGAAATGTTCGGTGAACCCCTGCTGCTGTGCGCTGGCGCGCACGGCGTCCTGCGACTCCTGCAGCAGCAGCGGCTCGTTGCCGCTCAGAATGTAGCAGGCGCGCAGCCCCTCGCGGAGCTGCGCGCCAAGCTGTTCAGGATAGATCCTGATCATCTGGCGTAAGAGTTATCAGGCAGAACGGAACGCGGCGAGGTTTGATCGATAGCCGGCGGCGAGTTGCCCAGCGTATTGACCGAACTGTCGTTTTCCGCCGCGTGCACGGTCAGCAGCTTGCGTACCAGCTGCTGGGCAGCCTGAACGCGCATTTCGCTGATGATGATGTCCTGCTCCGAATCCTTCGCCAGCGCCGCCAGTGGGTTATCAAAGAAGGAGCGATAGACCGTAGCGCTAATCGGATAGATGCCCTTGTTCGGGATCAGCACCTGGGCGTTAACGGTCATCACCAGCGAATACTCGGCGGTTTTGCCATCCTGGAAGATAGACGCGGTGTCGCGTCCCTGCGTTTCCGTGCCCAGACGCAGCGACGGCACGTCTTTACGCAAGCCCGGTTTTTCCAGAATAGTGACGTTATTCAGACGCAGCTGTTCGCGCACGGCGCGCGCCAGCGGCCCGTAAGGATCGCCCGTATCAACAATCATGGTTTTCAGTTCGGGCGGAACCGAGGTGGTTCCGCGCAGATGATAACCACAGCCGGCGGTCAGCAGCACCAGACCAGCGATAAACAGCGAAATAATATGTCGCACTCTTCCTCCCGACATTAACCCACGACCAGGTTAAGCAGCTTGCCCTGAACGTAAATCACTTTGCGAATGGTGACGCCGTCCAGGTATTTTGCGACCAGGTGCTCCTGAGCGGCGCGCGCCTGTACCTGTTCCTGAGTAGCATCCGCCGGCACGGTGATTTTACCGCGAACCTTGCCGTTGACCTGAACCACCACCAGCAGAGAATCCTCTACCATAGCGGCTTCATCAGCCTGCGGCCACGGCGCGTTGTCTACTTCGCCTTCGCCGCCCAGCACTTCCCACAGCGTGAAGCAGGCGTGCGGCGTAAACGGATAGAGCATACGCACAACCGCCAGCAGCGCTTCGTGCATCAGCGCGCGATCCTGTTCGCTCTCCTGCGGCGCGCGCGCCAGCTTATTCATCAGCTCCATGATCGCGGCGATGGCGGTGTTAAAGGTCTGACGACGACCGATATCGTCCGAGACTTTGGAGATGGTTTTGTGCAGATCGCGACGCAGCGCCTTCTGATCCTCATTCAGGTCGTTCAGATCCAGCGCGCCAGCCGGGCCTTTCGCGGTATGTTCATAAACCAGTTTCCAGACGCGTTTCAGGAAGCGGTTAGCGCCTTCCACGCCGGATTCCTGCCACTCCAGCGTCATTTCCGCCGGGGAAGCGAACATCATAAACAGGCGTACGGTATCTGCGCCGTAGCGCTCTACCATGACCTGTGGGTCGATGCCGTTGTTCTTCGACTTCGACATTTTGCTCATGCCCGCATAGACCAGCTCGTGGCCCGCTGCATCGGTAGCCTTCACGATGCGGCCTTTCTCGTCGCGCTCTACGGTAACGTCAACCGGCGACACCCAGTTGCGTTCGCCGTTGGCGCCCAGCCAGTAGAAGGCGTCGGCCAGCACCATACCCTGGCAAAGCAGGCGTTTGGCTGGCTCGTTGGAGGTGACCAGGCCAGCGTCGCGCAGCAGCTTGTGGAAGAAGCGGAAGTAGAGCAGGTGCATAATCGCATGCTCAATGCCGCCTACATACTGATCGACCGGCAGCCAGTAGTTAGCCGCTGCCGGGTCCAGCATGCCTTTATCAAAATCCGGACAGGTGTAGCGCGCGTAGTACCAGGAGGACTCCATAAAGGTGTCGAAGGTATCGGTTTCACGCAGCGCCGGCTGACCGTTAACGGTGGTCTTCGCCCACTCGGGATCGGCTTTGATTGGGCTGGTGATGCCGTCCATAGCAACATCTTCCGGCAGGATGACCGGCAGCTGATCTTCCGGCGTCGGCATCACCGTGCCGTCTTCCAGCGTCACCATAGGAATTGGCGCGCCCCAGTAGCGCTGACGGGAAACGCCCCAGTCGCGCAGACGGTAGTTGACTTTACGTACGCCTACGCCTTTGTCCGCCAGCCTGTTGGCGATGGCGTTAAAGCCTTCTTCATAAGAGAGGCCGTCGAATTCGCCGGAGTTAAACAGCGTGCCTTTTTCAGTCATCGCCGCCGCGCTCAGGTCAGGCTCGCTGCCGTCGGCGTTAAGGATGACCGGCTTCACCGGCAGATCGTATTTGGTGGCGAACTCCCAGTCGCGCTGGTCGTGGCCCGGCACGGCCATCACGGCACCGGTGCCATATTCCATCAGCACGAAGTTGGCGACCCACACCGGCAGCTGCTCGCCGGTTAATGGATGCGTGGCGAACAGACCTGTCGCCATGCCTTTTTTCTCCATCGTCGCCATATCGGCTTCGGCGACTTTGGTGTTGCGGCATTCGGCGATGAAATCCGCCAGCGCAGGATTGTTGACCGAGGCCTGGATTGCCAGCGGATGACCCGCGGCCACGGCCAGATAGGTCGCGCCCATAAAAGTGTCCGGACGCGTGGTGTAAACGGTCAGCTTCTCTTCGCTGTCGGCGACGTCAAAGGTGATTTCCACGCCCTCGGAACGGCCAATCCAGTTGCGCTGCATGGTTTTAACCTGCTCAGGCCAGCTTTCCAGCGTGTCCAGGTCGTTTAACAGCTCGTCGGCGTAGGCGGTGATTTTGATAAACCACTGCGGGATCTCTTTACGCTCGACCTTGCTGTCGCAGCGCCAGCAGCAGCCGTCGATAACCTGCTCGTTAGCCAGTACTGTCTGATCGTTCGGACACCAGTTGACGGCGGAGGTCTTTTTGTACACCAGACCTTTTTCATAGAGCTTAGTAAAGAACCACTGCTCCCAGCGATAGTATTCCGGCTGGCAGGTAGCCAGTTCACGGCTCCAGTCGTAGCCAAAACCCAGCAGCTTGAGCTGGTTTTTCATGTAGGCAATGTTGTCGTAAGTCCATGGCGCGGGCGCGGTGTTGTTTTTTACCGCGGCGCCTTCGGCCGGCAGGCCAAACGCGTCCCAGCCGATCGGCTGCAGGACATTTTTGCCCAGCATACGCTGGTAGCGGGAGATAACGTCGCCGATGGTGTAGTTACGCACGTGGCCCATATGTAGGCGGCCGGAAGGATAGGGCAGCATGGAGAGGCAGTAATATTTCTCTTTGCCTTCCTCTTCGGTGACTTTAAAAGTTTGCTTCTCGTCCCAGTGCTGTTGAACACGGGATTCTATCTCTTCCGGGCGATATTGCTCTTGCATGGCGGCCAGTGGTCCTTTTTAAATAACGCCGGGCACCTGGTGAGACGCGCCGGGCTTCATGTTCATTCAGATCCGCATAGCATAGCCGATTCGCCCCCGGCGCAACAACAGTAACCGCCCTGACGACGGGCATTTCTCTGCAAGCTGGAAGACGGCAGGCAAATTTCGCTGTCATCCCGCTGCAATAATGCGATTAGCGCTAAACTGAAAGAAGCGAATGTCGGCATGCTCAGGAGATAAAATGAACAAGGTTGCTCAGTATTATCGTGAACTGGTTTCCTCTTTGACGGAGAGAATTAACAGAGGCGAGCATGATATTGATGCTCTGGTGGAAGCTGCGCGGCAGCGAATGAACAATCGCGGCGAGCTGACCCGTAGCCAGATTGACGACGTTGCCCGCGCCGTGCGCCGCGATCTGGAGGAGTTCGCCCGTAGCTATACGGAAAATCAGCAGGATACCGGCGACAGCGTCTTTATGCGGGTGATCCGTGAAAGCGTCTGGAAAGAGCTGGCGGACATCATGGATAAGAGCCAGCTGGAGTGGCGCGAGGTTTTTCAGGATCTGAATCATCATGGCGTCTATCAGAGCGGCGAAGTGGTGGGATTGGGCAACCTGGTCTGCGAAAAGTGTCAGTTTACCCGCGCTATCTATACGCCGGAGACGCTGACGCGCTGCCCGGAGTGCGGCAACGATCAGTTTCAGCGGCAGGCTTTCGAGCCGTAGCTCGTCTGATTGCTAGAAGGTGTCTGATGATCTGAATTTCAGCTGGCGAACGCTAATTCAGACAGGTATAGCAAGGAGAGAAAGTAAGGGACTTTGTGACCGCAGATTTCAGCGAGAAAGGCAGAGCAGTGCTCTGCCTTAACACTATATCAGTGCAGGATTTTCGCCAGGAAATCTTTTGCGCGGTCGGACTGCGGATTATTAAAGAAATCATCTTTCGGCGAATCTTCGATAATTTTTCCCTCATCCATAAAGATCACGCGGTTAGCCACTTTTCGGGCGAAGCCCATCTCGTGCGTCACCACCATCATCGTCATGCCTTCATTCGCCAGCTCGACCATGACATCCAGTACTTCGTTGATCATTTCCGGGTCAAGCGCGGAGGTCGGCTCGTCAAACAGCATGGCGACAGGGTCCATACAGAGCGCGCGCGCAATCGCCACGCGCTGCTGCTGACCGCCGGAAAGCTGGCCGGGATGCTTGTTGGCGTGCGCGGAAAGCCCTACGCGCTCCAGCAGCTTCAGGCCTTTCTGCCGCGCTTCCTCTTTATTTCGCTTCAGCACTTTTACCTGCGCCAGCGTCAGGTTTTCGACGATGGTCAGATGCGGAAAAAGCTCAAAGTGTTGGAAAACCATGCCAACCTTCGAGCGCAGCTGCGCCAGATTGGTTTTTTTCTCGTTAACCGCCGTGCCGTTAACTGCGATGGTGCCCTGTTGCACAGGCTCCAGGCCGTTAACCGTTTTAATCAGCGTCGATTTGCCGGAGCCGGAAGGGCCGCAAACCACCACTACTTCGCCTTTTTTAACCTCGGTAGAGCAGTCGGTCAGCACCTGAAAGTGACCATACCACTTAGAAACGTTTTTCAGGGTAATCATTTAAACTGTCCTTTTTTTCTTCAGATAGCTGACCAAAAGCGAAGCGCTAAGGCTGATAACAAAGTAAACCGCGCCGGCGAACAGCACCATTTCGATCTCGGTACCGTTGTTAATACCTATGGTGTCGGCGGTGCGGAAGAAGTCGGCAAGGCTGAGCACATAAACCAGGGAGGTATCCTGAAACAGCACTATGCCCTGGGTAAGCAGCAGCGGCACCATAGCGCGAAACGCCTGCGGCAGGATAATCAGCTGCATCGCCTGCCACTGCGTCATACCCAGCGCCAGCGCGGCGTTGCCCTGGCCGCGAGCGATGCTCAGAATGCCCGCGCGAATAATTTCCGAATAGTAGGCAGCTTCGAACAGGGCAAAAGCTACCATCGCGGAGATCAGGCGGATGTCGGTTTTCGGCGAAATCCCTAATACCTGCTGCAGGAAGCTGGGTACCACCAGATAGAACCACAGCAACACCATCACCAGCGGTACGGAGCGGAACAGGTTAACGTAGAGTTTGGCGAACCAGCTGACAGGTTTAAAGCTCGACAGCCGCATCACGGCCAGCAGCGTTCCCCAGAGAATGCCGAACACTACGGCGACGGCAGTAATCTTCAGCGTGATAATCATGCCGTTAATCAGATAAGGCAGATTAGGAACGATGGTGCTCCAGTCAAATTCGTACATTATTTGCCTCCCATGCTGCCAGGCAGGCGCACTTTGCGTTCCACCAGGCTCATCAGCAGCATGATGACCGCGTTGATGGCGATATAGGCTACGGTGATGGCGGTAAAGGATTCATAGGCGTGCGCCGAGTAGTCCAGCAGTTTGCCTGCCTGCGCCGCCATATCAACCAGCCCGATAGTGGAAGCGATAGCGGAGTTTTTTACCAGGTTAAGCATTTCCGACGTCATCGGCGGTACGATCACCCGGTAGGCGTTAGGCAGCAGCACGTAGCGGTAGGTTTGCGGCAGCGTCAGCCCCATCGCCAGCCCGGCGTTTTTCTGGCCGCGCGGCAGCGACTGGATGGCGGCGCGTACCTGTTCGCAAACGCGAGCGGCAGTAAAAAGGCCGAGGCAGAGCACCGAACAGGTAAAAAACTGTACGTTGGGATCGAGCTCTGATTTAAACCACATGCCGATGCTTTCCGGCAGCAGTTCCGGCACCACCAGGTACCAGATAAAGAATTGCACGATCAGCGGTACGTTGCGGAACAGCTCTACATAACAGGTGCCGATAGCGGAAAGTCCGCGATGAGGCACGGTGCGCAGGATGCCGAACAGCGAGCCGACCAGAAGGGCGATAACCCAGGCGCAAACTGAGACAGCGAGGGTGACCTGAAAGCCTGACCACAGCCATCCCAGATAGGTAGTGTTGCCGAACGGAGCCTGCTGCAGAAAAATGCCCCAGTTCCAATCAATTGACATAAGTCACTCCGGTAGAAAAAAAGGGTAGCCGGGCTACCCTGAAGATTGATGAAAGGCGTGTTCGTCACGGGGAACGACCGTGGCGAACCTCAGCCCGAATGTCGACGTCGTTGCGCCGCGCTGTTCAGGCCGCTGTCTGTCCTTGCCCGGGTTCAACAATCAAAGGCGGCGTACCGCCCTTATTCTTGTTATTAAAGTGCCTTGTCGTTCGGCGTTTTGAACGTAGCTTTCATATCGTCAGAGAGCGCGAAGTTCATATTCAGGTTTTTCGGCGGAATAGGCTGGGTAAACCATTTATCGAACCACTTCGTCGCTTCGCCGGAAGTCTGTGCTTTAGCGATGGTGTCATCCATCAGCTGCTTAAAGCCGGTATCGCCTTTGCGTAACATGCAGCCGTAGGCCTCTTTCGACTGTGGCGTACCGACGATCTCCCAGTTATCCGGCTTTTTGGCCTTGGCGCGTTCGCCAGCCAGCAGCGCGTCATCCATCATAAAGGCCACGGCGCGGCCGCTTTCCAGGGTACGGAACGAATCGCCGTGATCTTTGGCGCTGATGATGCGCATGTCCATTTTCTTCTCGTCGTTAAGCTTATGCAGCAGAATTTCGGAAGTGGTGCCGGAGGTCACGACGACGGTTTTGCCTTTCAGATCCGGGAAATCTTTAATCGGGCTGCCTTTTTTCACCAGCAGACGCGTGCCGATGACAAAAATCGTATTGGAGAAGGCGGCCTGCTGCTGACGTTCCGCATTGTTGGTGGTAGAGCCGCACTCGAAATCATAGGTGCCGTTTTGCAGCAGAGGAATGCGGTTCTGCGAGGTGATCGGCAGCATTTTTACCTGCAGATCGGGCTTGTTGAGTTTAGCCTTGATCGCCGCCACGATGGCGTTGGAGTAGTCCTGCGAATAGCCGACCACTTTTTGCTGATTGTCATAGTAAGAGAAAGGCACGGAAGATTCGCGGTGCCCAACGACGATAACGCCATTTTTAGCGATTTTATCCAGCGTATTTTGCGGTGCGTCGTCTGCGTGAACCACGGCGGAGGACAGGCCAGCCAGTGCCAGCAGGCAAAGCCCAGTTTTCCGAAATTTCATCTCCAACTCCTTCGTTGTAAAGCGCCATAACGGTGCGCTGATTTTGATGTTGTGTTTGTCATCGCTTTTGTTTTGTCTGTCGCTGCCGGAGCCGCGCCGGATAGCCTTAACATAGCTGAATGTTAACGTTATGAAACAATAAAGTTTCTATTTTGCGAAGCGCGCCGCACCAAAATAAAGCATCCCGAAAAGTGCTGCCCATTAACAGCGCAGGGCGCGGGCAGTTATGGTGCGTCTCCGGCTAATCGGTCGCTGCAGGCCGACGGTTCAGCGTTGTCTCAGAGATAATTGCAATCGCCATGCCAGATTTTTTCAGATGGTTTTAATTTGGGTGGTTTTCAGCCGTAAAAGGTTCTGAAGCGGCAAGAAAAAAGCGCCGCAATGCGGCGCTGAAGAGAAGAGGAGAATGCGGTGTTTTGACGCTAGCGGCGTTTTCGCCAGCCGGTAAGCAGGGCGGCTGCGGCGAATAGCGCGGAGACAATCCACACCGTCCAGTTACCGAAACGCGCATAAGGCGTCAGGCCGCGGGTTGGCGTTACATCGGTGGCCAGCACGCCCGGGACAAACTGCGGAATCATCTCTTTCGCGCTGCCGTCCGCGTTAATCACTGCGGTTACGCCGTTATTGGTATCGCGCAGCAGCGGACGGCCCAGCTCCAGCGCGCGCATACGCGCCATTTGCAAGTGCTGCCACGGGCCGATGGAGTGGCCGAACCAGGCGTCGTTAGAGATGGTCAGCAGGAAATCGGTATCGGGACGGAAATTGTCCCGCAGCTGCTGGCCCAGCACGATCTCATAACAGATGGCCGCCGTCAGCCTGTAGCCGCCAGCCTGCAGCTGCGGCTGCAGATAGTCGCCGCGGCTGAACGAAGACATCGGCAGATCGAAGAACGGCGCCAGCGGACGCAGCAGCGCTTCCAGCGGCACAAATTCGCCAAAAGGCACCAGATGATTTTTCTGATAGCGGCTGCCGTTTTCGTAGCTGTAAGGGTTTTTGTCACCCAGCACGATAATCGAGTTGTAATCGTGATAGCGATTATTTTCCAGTCGTGAATCGACAATGCCGGTAATCAGGCTGCTGCCCTGCGAACGCAGCTCGCGGTCAATGGTTTGCAGGAAAGGCTGCTGGTTGGTTTCCAGATCCGGGATCGCCGATTCCGGCCAGATAATCAGCGGCGCATTGTTAACGTAAGGCCGACTCAGCGAGGTATAGGTTCGCAGCGTGTTGATCAGCTGATTGGGGTCCCACTTCAGCGACTGCGCAATATTGCCCTGTACCAGCGCGACTTTTACCGTGCGCTCGGGCTGCGGCTGATACCAGCCAATCATGCGCAGCGGCGAGGGCAGCAGCAGCAGCGCCAGCGCGCCAACCGCCGCCATCCAGCGACGAGCAGCGAACGCCCAGACTATCAGCCCGGCGACGAGGGTTAACGCAAAAGTAATGCCTTCCACGCCGATCAGCGGCCCCAGGCCTTTCAGCGGCCCGTCAATCTGGCTGTAGCCAAACTGCAGCCAGGGAAAGCCGGTAAGAATCCAACCGCGCAAAAACTCGGTGATTTGCCACAACACGGGCGCGGCTAGCGTCAGGCGCGTCAGTGAGGTTTTAGGGAATAACCGGTTAAGCAGGGCGGCGAACAGCATAGGGTAAAGCGAGAGATAAGCCGCCAACAGCACCACTAAAAAGACGTTGACCGCACCGGGCATACCGCCAAAGGTGGCGATGCTGACGTAAACCCAGTTGACGCCGCTGCCGAACAGGCCGAAGCCCCAGACGAAACCGATAGCGGTCGCCTGACGGGTCGATCGATTCAGGGTCAGCGCCAGCAGGCCGCAAAGCGATATCAGCGCGGCTGGCCAGAAGTCGTAAGGCGAAAACGCCAGGGTGCCAGCGGCACCCGTCAGCAGCGCTAAAAGCAGGCGAACCCGCTGGCGCTGATATAAAGAGGCAATAGCCATAGGGGAGTTATTCTTCCAGTATCGGTTGCGTCGCGTTTTCCGGAATTCTGACATGCACCTGAATAATACGGCGGCTGTCGGCCATCGCGACCTTGAACTGGTAGCCCTCGATCTCGATGCTTTCGCCGCGCGCCGGCAGATGACCGAACGCCTGCATAACCAGGCCGCCGATGGTATCCACCTCTTCGTCGCTGAAGTGCGTTTCAAAGACTTCGTTGAAATCTTCAATCGGCGTCAGGGCGCGAATAGTGTAGGTGTGGCGGCTCAGCTGGCGAATATCGCGATCTTCTTCATCGTCATATTCGTCTTCGATCTCGCCGACAATCAGCTCCAGAATATCCTCGATAGTCACCAGGCCGGAGACGCCGCCGAATTCGTCGATCACTATCGCCATATGGTAGCGCTGCGAACGGAACTCTTTCAGCATGCGATCGACGCGCTTGCTTTCCGGCACCACTACCGCCGGACGCAGCACTTTTTCGATGCTGAACGGGGCGGACTCGCTGCTCATAAACGGCAACAAATCCTTCGCCATCAGAATGCCTTCGACATGATCCTTATCTTCGCTGATCACCGGAAAGCGAGAGTGAGCGGATTCGATAATGGTATCCAGGCACTCGTCGAGCGACTGGTTGCGCTTTAGCGTCACCATCTGCGAGCGCGGGATCATAATATCGCGCACGCGCTGCTCGGCGATATCCATGACCCCTTCGAGCATATCGCGGGTATCCTGGTCTATCAGCTCGTTCTGCTCTGAATCGCGGATCAGCTCCAGCAGATCGTCGCGATTTTTGGGCTCACCGTGAAACAGCTGGTTGAGGATAAGGGTAAAAAATCCCTTTTTACTACTGGGGGCGTCGTTGTTCTGTGAATGGTCATCGCTCATGGCGTTTTTGTTTCTGTCACTCTTGTTGAGATAAAAAGGTGTCCCTTCCGATACGGAAGGGACGCGGTTTAGAACTCTTTCTCCGAAATGTACGGGTCGGCATAACCAAGAGCAAGCATTATCTCTGTCTCGATCGCCTCCATCTCTTCGGCTTCATCATCTTCGATATGGTCGTAGCCCAGCAGATGGAGGCTGCCGTGCACCACCATATGCGCCCAGTGCGCCAGCAGCGGCTTCTCCTGCTCAAGGGCTTCGCGTTCCACCACCTGGCGGCAGATAATCAGATCGCCCAGCAGCGGCAGCTCGATGCCCGGCGGCGCTTCAAAAGGAAACGACAGCACGTTGGTGGGCTTGTCCTTGCTGCGATAGGTGTGATTCAGCTCGCGGCTTTCCGCTTCGTCCACCAGGCGGATCGTTACCTCGCTCTCTGCCTGAAACTGCGGCAGTACCGCTTCCAGCCAGCGCTGAAAATCCGCTTCGGCCGGCAAGCCTTCCGGCTGTTCGCACGCCAGCTGTAAATCCAGTATTACGGTACTCATTTCTGCTCCTGCGCGGCCTGCTGTAGCGCCAGCGCCTCGCGTTTACGTTCTTCTGCCAGCGCGTCGCGGCGCTTCTGATCTGCGGCTTCCCAAGCTTCATAAGCGATAACCACGCGGGCGACCACGGGATGGCGCACGACGTCCTCGCTGTGGAAGAAGTTAAAGCTGATCTCCTCCACTTCGGCGAGTACTTCTATCGCGTGGCGCAGACCCGACTTCAGGTTGCGAGGCAGGTCAATCTGCGTGACGTCGCCAGTGATTACCGCTTTAGAGTTAAAGCCGATACGCGTCAGAAACATCTTCATCTGCTCGATGGTGGTGTTCTGGCTTTCATCAAGAATGATAAAAGCGTCGTTCAGCGTGCGGCCGCGCATATAGGCCAGCGGCGCGACTTCGATCACGTTGCGCTCGATTAGCTTTTCGACGCGCTCAAAGCCGAGCATTTCAAACAGGGCGTCATAGAGCGGACGCAGATAAGGGTCGACCTTCTGGCTCAGATCGCCGGGCAGAAAGCCCAGCTTCTCGCCCGCTTCCACTGCCGGACGCGTCAGCAGAATACGGCGCACTTCCTGACGTTCCAGCGCGTCTACCGCAGCTGCCACTGCCAGGTAAGTTTTGCCTGTACCGGCCGGCCCGATACCAAAGGTGATATCGTGATCCAGCATATTGGCGACGTACTGCGCCTGGTTAGGCGTGCGCGGTTTAATAACGCCGCGTTTGGTCTTGATGGTGACCGCTTTGCCATATTCCGGCACGCTGTCGGCCGACTGCTCCAGTACCCGGCTCTCTTTGATCGCCAGGTGAATCTGCTCGGGATCGATATCCTGAATATGGCCGCGCATGGGCGCCGTATCCACATAGAGATCGCGCAGAATATGGATGGCCGCTTCCACAATCAGCGACTTTCCGGTCAGCTTAAAAGCGTTGTCGCGACGATTGATCTCAATGCCTAATCGACGCTCCAGCTGCTTGATATTATCGTCGAACGGGCCGCACAGGCTCAGCAGACGCTGGTTATCGGCAGGATCTAAAGTGATTTCGCGTGTTTCAATATTCAAACTAATCCTTTGGGTCGCTCAGGGCCAGTTGAGGATGGCTTTTCACAGGCTGGTCAGCCGGTAAAGGCGTGACCATACAGGAATTATTTATGGCTGCGCCCTAATACGCAAGCGCAGTTGATGATATTTGGGCACAGTGCGCAGAAAGCAAGCCGCGTACGCGTTTTCAGGCGGCGAAGCTGTGAGATTCGCCGCAAATATTCGGTGGGATTAAGGCTGGAAGAGGCCGACGCCCAGCTCGTTTTCCTTGCGGGTACGAGCGATAACGGAAGCCGGAGATTCGATGGCGCGCAGACCCATCTCATCTTCAGTGCGCACTACTTTGCCGCGCAGAGAGTTGGTGTAGACGTCGACAATCTCTACATCAACAAACTTGCCGATCATCTCTGGCGTGCCTTCGAAGTTCACCACGCGGTTGTTTTCCGTACGGCCGGACAGCTCCATCACGTTCTTACGCGAGGTGCCTTCCACCAGAATACGCTGCACGGTGCCCAGCATCCGGCGGCTCCACGCCATCGCCTGCTGATTGATGCGATCCTGCAGGATCCACAGGCGCTGCTTTTTCTCTTCTTCCGGCACGTCGTCCGGCAGATCCGCAGCCGGCGTTCCCGGACGGGCGGAATAGATAAAGCTATAGCTGGTGTCGAAATTGACTTCGCCGACCAGCTTCATGGTCTGCTCGAAATCCTGCTGGGTTTCGCCAGGGAAGCCGATGATAAAGTCTGAACTGATCTGGATATCCGGACGCGCCGCACGCAGCTTGCGAATAATCGCTTTATATTCCAGCGCGGTATGCGCGCGCTTCATTAGCGTCAGAATGCGGTCTGCGCCGCTCTGAACCGGAAGATGCAGGAAGCTGACCAGCTCCGGCGTATCGCGGTAGACCTCGATAATATCGTCGGTGAACTCAATCGGATGGCTGGTGGTAAAGCGGATGCGGTCAATGCCGTCAATCGCCGCTACCAGGCGCAGCAGGTCGGCGAAGGTACAGAGCTCGCCATCAAAGGTTTCGCCGCGATAAGCGTTGACGTTCTGCCCCAGCAGGTTAACTTCACGTACGCCCTGCGCCGCCAGCTGAGCGATTTCAAACAGGATATCGTCGCAAGGACGACTCACTTCCTCGCCGCGGGTGTAGGGCACCACGCAGAAAGTACAATACTTGTTGCAGCCTTCCATAATAGAAACAAAGGCGGTTGGGCCTTCCGCTTTCGGCTCCGGCAGGCGGTCGAATTTTTCAATCTCCGGGAAGCTGATATCGACAATCGGGCTTTTTGAGCCGCGCACGGTGTTGATCATTTCCGGCAGGCGGTGCAGCGTCTGCGGGCCGAAAACGATATCGACGAAGTGCGCGCGCTGGCGAATATGCTCGCCTTCCTGCGACGCCACGCAGCCGCCCACGCCGATGACCACATCGGGATTGCGATCCTTCAGCGTTTTCCAACGCCCAAGCTGATGGAAAACTTTTTCCTGGGCCTTTTCACGAATGGAACAGGTGTTGAGCAGCAGCACATCGGCTTCTTCCGCCACTTCCGTCAGGGAATAGCCGTGGGTGCTGTTTAACAGGTCAGCCATTTTGGATGAGTCATACTCATTCATCTGACAGCCCCAGGTTTTGATATAAAGTTTTTTCGTCATCTGGTTGCCATTTATCATGCAGGAGAGAATGCAGGGCGCGTATTGTAAAGCTTTGCTGCTGTTGTGACCAGCGTCTTACCGTTTTCTCAATGACCGCGAAAATTCCGGTACACTTAAGATAATGAAACCGGCTCGCGTACGCAAAGGCGCGCGCATGTCCAGCGGACAGGAAAAAAGAATGACAGAGACAATGCAAAAATGGGATGTCGCTATCGTGGGCGGCGGCATGGTGGGCGCGGCGCTGGCCAGCGGCCTGGCGGCTCAGGGTTTTCAGGTGACGGTGCTGGAACGCCAGGAGCCGGCGGAATTTGTAGCGGAAAGCGACCCGGATATCCGTATCTCCGCGCTGGGCGCTTCTTCGGTGGATCTGCTTAAGCAGTTAGGCGTTTGGCCTCGCGTTCAGGCGATGCGATGCGCGCCTTATCGCAAGCTGGAAACCTGGGAGTGGCAAACGGCGCAGGTCGGCTTCGACGCCGCTTCGCTTGGCCTGCCGGAGCTGGGTTATATGGTGGAAAACAGCGTGCTGCAAAGCGCGCTCTGGCAGCAGCTGCAGCAGCAGGAAGTAACGCTGAAGTCGCCTGCGCAGCTGCAGACGCTGGAAGCCTGTAACGGCGGTTGGGCGCTAACGCTGGCGGACGGCGAAAAGCTGCACGCCAGGCTGGTGGTTGGCGCGGACGGCGCTAATTCTCAGGTACGCCAGCTGGCGGGCATCGGCATTCGCGGCTGGAACTACGCGCAGTCCTGTATGTTAATCAGCGTACGCTGCGAGCATGATGCGGGCGACTGCACCTGGCAACACTTTACGCCTGACGGGCCACGCGCTTTTTTACCGCTGTTCGACGGTTGGGCGTCGCTGGTCTGGTATGACAGTCCGGCGCGCATACGCCAGCTGCAGTCCATGCCCATGCCGCAACTGGCACAAGAGATAAAAGCGCATTTTCCGGCGCGGCTGGGCAGAGTGACGCCGGTAGCCGCAGGCTCGTTCCCGCTGGTTCGTCGTCACGCCACCCGCTATGTGCTGCCAGGCCTGGCGCTGGTAGGCGATGCCGCACACACCATCAATCCGTTGGCGGGGCAGGGCGTGAATTTAGGCTATCGCGATGTAGACGCGCTGATTGACACGCTGGTTGCGTCGCGCGAGCGAGCGGAAGACTGGGCGTCAGAAAGAGTGCTGCTGCGCTATCACCGCTCGCGCTACAGAGATAATTTGCTGATGCAAAGCGGCATGGATCTTTTTTATTTCGCTTTCAGCAACCAGGCTGCGCCTTTACGCGTGTTGCGTAATTTGGGGCTGATGGCGGCGGAAAGGTCGGGCGTCCTGAAGCGGCAGGCGCTGCGCTATGCGTTGGGTTTATAACAGGGCTTCGGCCCGCCGATCGTGTTTGCCCTGACGAGCAGCTTCTGCTCGTTACCTTTTCAGAAGGAGTAGCCGGCTACAGAAAAGGGCCGTTTCGTGCGCGGAAAATTATTGATGCGGTTGCATCCAGATTTTCTGGAAACAAGAGAGCACAACCGCATCATTGAAACCTTATTCAAACTTGCCGGCTATATCTCGGGCATCACCACTGAAAATTTTATAAAGTTTCCGGTTAAGAGGGCGGGCTTTACGGTGGGATAGTTGTCAGGCGAACTGTTCTGCCATAAAGCTGAATATAAGAAAGTACTCTTTGTTGAGATCGGTAAATAGTGTGCGGACAGAAGAAGGATAAGCGGAAACGCAGACGTAAAAAAGCCCGCTTGCGCGGGCTTCTTTACTTATTGGCTGGGGTGCAGGGATTCGAACCCCGGAATGCTGGTATCAGAAACCAGTGCCTTACCGCTTGGCGACACCCCAATTTTTTGGGTGCGACCCGTTTGCACAGGTCGTCTTTTTTATGGCTGGGGTGCAGGGATTCGAACCCCGGAATGCTGGTATCAGAAACCAGTGCCTTACCGCTTGGCGACACCCCAATAAAATTGGTGGCTACTACGGGAATCGAACCTGTGACCCCAGCATTATGAGTGCTGTGCTCTAACCAGCTGAGCTAAGTAGCCTAATTTTACTGCGTTACAACTATACTACATTCTGACTGGCTGGGATACCTGGATTCGAACCAGGGAATGCCGGTATCAAAAACCGGTGCCTTACCGCTTGGCGATATCCCAACAGGCGGTCAAGCCACAAACCATCAGAAAAACTGGCTGGGGTACCTGGATTCGAACCAGGGAATGCCGGTATCAAAAACCGGTGCCTTACCGCTTGGCGATACCCCATCCGTGCAATGCTTTCGAAATGGTGCGGGAGGCGAGACTTGAACTCGCACACCTTGCGGCGCCAGAACCTAAATCTGGTGCGTCTACCAATTTCGCCACTCCCGCAAAAAAAAGATGGTGGCTACTACGGGAATCGAACCTGTGACCCCAGCATTATGAGTGCTGTGCTCTAACCAGCTGAGCTAAGTAGCCATCTTTTTTCGCGTTACCTTCATCGGCGTTGCGGGGCGCATTATGCTAAGTTGGCCTTAAAGCGTCAACAAGTTTTTTCCCGTTTTTTTGCTGAAACGATCTGTTTGTTTGGCTTATAACCAGTATGGCGACTAATTCAGCAAAACTCGCCTTTTTTTAAACAATAACGGGCCCCGAAAGGCCCGTTTTCTCAGCAAAAGCCGCAGGTTATTTATAGGCGGACTGATGGACGCCTACTGCGCGGCCTGAAGGATCGTCCATTGTTTTGAACGCTTCATCCCATTCAATCGCTTTAGCGGACGAGCAGGCTACGGACGGGCCGCCCGGCACGCACTCGGCAGCGCTGGCAACAGGAAACAGCTCTTCAAAAATTTCCCGATACAGATAGCCTTCTTTTGACGTCGGCGTGTTGTACGGGAAGCGGAAGTGCGCCGTTTGCAGCTGCTGGTCGCTGACCTGCTGCGCCGCCACCTCTTTCAGCGTATCAATCCAGCTATAACCTACGCCGTCGGAGAACTGCTCTTTCTGACGCCACGCCACGCTTTCCGGCAGGTAAGAGGCGAAACACTCACGCAGGATATGCTTCTCCATTTTGCCGTTGGCGCCACACATTTTGTCCGCCGGGTTGATGCGCATCGCCACGTCGAGGAATTTTTTATCCAGGAAAGGCACGCGGGCTTCAACGCCCCAGGCCGACATCGCTTTGTTAGCGCGGGCGCAGTCGAACATATGCAGCGCCAGCAGCTTACGCACGTTCTCTTCATGAAACTCTTTGGCGTTCGGCGCCTTATGGAAATAGAGGTAACCACCAAACACTTCGTCGGCGCCTTCGCCGGAGAGCACCATCTTGATGCCCATCGCCTTGATTTTACGTGACATCAGGTACATCGGCGTCGAGGCGCGAATGGTGGTCACGTCATAGGTTTCGATGTGGTAGATCACATCGCGAATCGCATCCAGACCTTCCTGCACGGTGAAATGGATTTCATGGTGTACTGTACCCAGATGGTCGGCGACGGATTTCGCCGCTTTCAAATCTGGCGATCCTTCCAGACCTACCGCGAAAGAGTGCAGCTGCGGCCACCAGGCCTCGCTCTTGTCCTGATCTTCGATACGCTTGGCCGCAAACTTTTTGGTCACGGCAGAAATAATAGAAGAGTCCAGGCCGCCAGAGAGCAGAACGCCGTAAGGAACATCAGACATCAAATGGCTTTTAACGGACTCTTCCAACGCTTCTTTCAGCAAGGTCGCATCGGTTTTGTTGTGTTCGACAGCCTCGTAGCTGAACCAGTCACGCTGCCAGTAGCGGCGAATTTCACCATCGGTGCTGGAAAGGTAGCTTCCCGGCGGAAATTCTTTAATTGATTTGCACACCGGCACCAGCGCTTTCATCTCTGAAGCGACAAAAAGGTTGCCGTGTTCATCGTTGCCCATATAAAGCGGGATGATGCCGATATGGTCGCGGCCTACCAGGTAAGTGTTTTTCTCGGTGTCATACAGGATAAAGGCGAACATGCCCTGCAGCTCGTCGAGGAAGTCGACGCCTTTTTCCTGATAAAGGGCAAGAATCACTTCACAGTCGGATTCCGTCTGAAACTCGTAGCGATCGCTCAGCTCTGCACGCAGCGCCTGATGGTTGTAGATTTCACCGTTTACCGCCAGCACGTGCGTACGGGCTGCGTTATAGAGAGGCTGCGCGCCGTTGTTAACGTCGACGATAGAAAGACGCTCATGGGCCAGAATCGCGTTATCGCCCGCATAAACGCCTGACCAGTCCGGGCCGCGATGACGCATAAGACGGGAAAGCTCCAGGGCTTTCTTACGCAGTTCAACCGGATCGCTTTTGAGATCCAACACGCCAAAAATAGAACACATAGCTAACTCCCTAACGACAAACCGCAACGGTAACAGTGATAAGAAAAAGGGTTTTAACGGCGACTTCTTCGCCCGATAGATAAGAAAATGCTCTGGTTTGGCAGAGAGTGCAAGCAATTTAGCGTTTTGCTGATAAATAGCCTGTTGACCTGCGCTCAGTTTTGATGGTTATGCAATAAAATGGCTAAAAATTTAATGATTCGATAATAAAAGAGAGAAATTGAACAAAAAGTAATCGGCGGGCGACGATAAAAAAGCCCGACGCGCTGGTCGGGCCGATTATTCAGAGAATGTCGATATCTGCGACGGAAGGGAATACCCAACTTGGCCGGAAAGGCATGGTATCAATATCACTCAGTGTGGAAACGCCCGACAGCACCAGAATCGTTTCCAGACCGGCCTGAAAGCCAGCCAGGATATCGGTGCGCAGGTTATCGCCGACGATTACCGTCTCTTCCGAGTGCGCCTGCATCTTGTTCAGCGCCGCGCGCATAATCCACGGGCTGGGTTTGCCGACATAGAACGGCGTGCGGCCAGAGATCTTTTCAATGCCGGCGCACAGCGCGCCGCAGCCAGGCACAAAGCCGCGCGCATGCGTATCGGGATTGGTGGCGATAAAGCGCGCGCCGTTTGCGACGAAATAAGCGGCTTTATGCATCATATCCCAGTTAAAGGAGCGGGTTTCGCCCACGATAACGAAATCGGGATTGATATCGGTGATGGTGAAACCTGCTTTGTACAGTTCGTGTACCAGCGCGCCTTCGCCGACAACGTAGGCTTTCTTGCCTTCCTGACGACGCAAAAAATCCGCAGTGGCCATCGCCGAGGTATAAAACACGCTTTCCGGCAGGTCGATGCCCGCCGAGGCGAAGCGATTAGCCAAATCTAACGCCGTTTGCGAAGGGTAGTTGGTCAACACGACCAGCGGCATCTCCTTTGCCAGGATTTGTTGCAGGAACTCATTTGCGCCGGGTACGGCGGTATTGTCATGCATCAAAACGCCGTCGATGTCGCAGATGACGTTTTTAATGGTCATTTTTTCACTGTCGTTCAGAGTTAAAGCGCTCATCAACTTTCCATTAAGTGTTGTAACAGAATGCCGTTCAGCATGGCGCGTTTCGCCAGCGCAAAAGCGCCAATCGCGGAACGGTGATCGAGCTCAGAGCGCACTACCGGCAGATTTTTACGGAAATCCTTCAGCGCCTGAGTATTAATGCAGCCTTCGATAGCGGGCAGCAGAATTTTATCCGCTTCGGTGATCTCGCCAGCTATTACGACTTTCTGCGGATTAAAGAGGTTGATAGCTATCGCGATCGCCTTGCCCAGCTGGCGACCGACGGATTCTATCACTTCTGCCGCCAGCGCGTCGCCGCGATTGGCCGCCTTGCAGATTTTCGGCATGACGCACTCATCCGGCGTCAGCGTGCTGGGATAGCCCTGATTCAGCAGATGGCGCACGCGGTTTTCAATCGCGCTGTTGGCGGCAATGGTTTCCAGGCAGCCGAAGTTGCCGCAGTGGCAGCGTTCACCCAGAGGATCGACCTGAATATGGCCCAGCTCGCCGACGTTGCCGTTGCTGCCCAGGAAAATATGGCCGTTGGTGATGATACCGGCGCCGGTACCGCGATGAACGCGCACCAGAATTGAGTCTGCGCAGTCGCGGGAGGCACCAAAATAGTGCTCGGCCAGCGCCAGGCTACGAATATCGTGACCAACAAAACTGGTGACGTTGAAACGTTTCTGCAGATTGGCGACCAGCGGCCATTCATGTACGGCGAGATGCGGCATATAGCGGATAATGCCGTTGTTGGGATCGACCAGGCCTGGCAGAATGACCGCGATGGCAATTAGCTCGCGCAGCTTGCGCTGATGCTGTTCGCAGAAGCTGGCGATGGCGCTGAACAGCGCGTGCTCCAGCGCCTCCTGCGTACGTTCCGGCAGCGCGTAATCCTCCTGCGCCAGCACTTTGCCGCTGAGGTCGAAGAGCGTTAGCGTGGCGTCGTTGCGGCCCAGGCGAATACCGATAGTATTAAAGCCGCGCGTTTCGGTAACGATAGAGATAGCGCGGCGGCCGCCGGTAGACGCCTGCTGTTCCACCTCTTTGATCAGCCCGCGCTCAATCATCTGGCGGGTAATTTTTGTGACGCTGGCGGGCGCTAGCTGGCTATGTTCGGCAATCTGAATGCGCGATATCGGCCCCTGTCGATCGATAAGCCGGTAAACGGCCGCGCTGTTGAGTTGCTTGACTAAATCGACATTTCCTATTTGAGCCTGGCCGCCAGTGGTCATTCAGTTTCTACTCGCTTAAGACTTCGTCACCATTAACGAGAGTCTGGATTATTTGATAGTCGCGGGTGAACAACGTCAGGTTCGCCACTTTTCCGGCTTCGATGGAACCTAACTTGTCTGCCACCCCTATAGCTCGGGCCGGATAGAGCGTCGCCATTCTGATCGACTCATCCAGCGCGATACCGGCATATTCAACGCTGTTCGCTACAGCTTCGATCATGGTCAAAGCAGAGCCGCTAAGCGTGCCGTTTTCGTCGACGCAGAGTCCATCCCGATAGTATATTGTTTTTCCTGCAAAAATGAACCGATCAATGTTCGCGCCCGCCGGAGCGGTAGCGTCGGTGACCAGCACCAGCTTGTCGCCTTTGACGCGTTTTGCATTACGAATGTTAACGTAGTTGACGTGTAAACCATCAGCAATAATGCCGCAGTAGACCTCCGGAGAATCGAACAGCGTGCCGATCAGACCCGGTTCACGGCCCGTTAGCGCAGGCATAGCATTATAAAGGTGGGTTGCGAAGCTGATGCCGGCAGAGATCCCGCGACGCGCCTCTTCGCTGGTTGCATGGGAATGCCCGGCGGAAATCACAATACCCGCCTGGCGCAGCTGGCGGATAACGGCTTCATCAACCTGTTCTGGTGCCAGCGTAATTTTAGCGATAACGTCGCTGTTGTCGCACAGATAGTCGACCATCGCCTGCTCCGGACGACGGATGAGTGCCGGATCGTGAGTTCCCTTTTTCAGCGGATTCAGCCAGGGGCCTTCCAGATGTAAACCGAGCGCCTGGTTGGCGTTTTGTGCCAGATAAGCGCGCATCACTTCTACCGCGCGTTTCATCAGCTCATCGCTGCTGGTGATCAGCGTCGGCAGAAAACTGGTGCAGCCCGATTTTTCATTGGCTTTCTGCATCACGTTCAGCGTTTCGACGCTGATAGCGGCAATATCATCGTTAAACTGCACGCCGCCACAGCCGTTAAGCTGCAAATCGATAAAGCCGGGAGCGATCAGCGCGCCTTTCACGTCGCGCTGGGCGATATCCGCAGGCAGATCCTCCAGCCTGCAGACGCGGTCGATCAGGCCATCGGCGATAACAACAGCATGATTATCTAATACTTCGTAGCCGGTAAAGATACGGCCATGAGTTAAAGCATACATAAATTTCTCCCGGCCAGCGCCGATAGCCTTGTACCAATGGGTTACAGATTTTCCATGTTTTCCGCTTCCATCTCGCGGAAGTATTTAACCGTTTTCACTTTCAGTTCCATGGTGGCCGGCTCGTCACAGACCACGATGGATTTGGCATGCAGCTGCAGGCAGCTGATAGTCCACATATGGTTGACGTTGCCTTCGACCGCCGCCTGCAGCGCCTGAGCCTTAACGTGACCCGTCACCAGAATCATCACTTCTTCCGCATCCAGCAGCGTGCCGACGCCGACGGTCAGGGCATATTTCGGCACCTGATTAACGTCGCCATCAAAGAAGCGAGAGTTCGCCACGCGCGTATCGTGCGTCAGGGTTTTGATGCGGGTACGGGAAGCCAGCGAGGAGGCAGGCTCGTTAAAAGCGATATGTCCGTCGTTGCCTACGCCACCCATAAAGAGATGAATTTTGCCGTAGGCGCGAATCTTCTCTTCATACTGACGGCATTCTGCGTCAATATCCGGCGCGTTTCCATTAAGAAGATTGATATTTTCACTTTGAATATCAACGTGATCGAAAAAGTTGCGGTACATGAAGCTGTGGTAGCTTTCCGGATGCTCTTTCGGCAGGCCAACATATTCGTCCATATTAAAGGTCACTACATGCTTAAAGCTGACCTGGCCTGCTTTATGCATCTCAATCAGATGGCGGTAAGCTTCAAGCGGCGTGCCGCCTGTTGGCAAGCCCAGCACAAAAGGACGTTCTGCGTCAGGCTGGAAGGCGTTGATACGGTTTACAATATGACGAGCGGCCCATTTTCCGACCTGGTTTGGCGTAGCAAGGGGAATCAATCGCATTTTTTAACCTCTTTATAAGCAATATCAGGAAAGTATTTTACACCGTTTCTTCTTTTTGAAGCGTAATCCGCAAGGGAAACAACATGAAGGAAACAGGATAATAATGATTTTTTTCATCATAAAATAAGTAGGCGTGCGTAGCCAGCTGTGACGGAAATAAAATCGTCGCTTTGGTGATAAATATCACAAATGTTACGGTTTTAATTTGCGCGGCGAATTAAATTTTCTCTACACTGCATCGGATAAATATCAGTGCCATTGAGCAAGCAGTCTGCCCGATAAAAAGCTGCATAACTGGCGCCTTAACGGCTCTCATAGGGGGAATAGTGAATATTTTAGGATTTTTTCAAAGGCTGGGGCGCTCTTTACAGCTGCCGATAGCCGTATTGCCGGTGGCGGCGCTGATGCTGCGCTTCGGCCAGCCCGATCTGCTAAACACGCCGTTTATCGCTCAGGCTGGCGGCGCTATTTTCGATAACCTGGCACTGATTTTCGCCATTGGGGTCGCTTCCACCTGGTCAAAAGATAACGCGGGCGCCGCCGCGCTGGCGGGCGCCGTTGGCTATTTTATCCTTACCAAAGCAATGGTCACCATTAATCCAGCGGTCAATATGGGCGTGCTGGCGGGGATTATCAGCGGCCTGGTCGCCGGTGCGACCTACAACCGCTGGGCGGATATTAAACTGCCTGACTTTCTCAGCTTCTTCGGCGGCAAGCGCTTTGTGCCTATCGCTACCGGCTTTTTCTGTCTGATTCTGGCTGCCGTGTTCGGTTACGTCTGGCCGCCGGTACAGAACGCGATTCATGCGGGCGGCGAGTGGATTGTTTCGGCCGGTGCATTTGGCGCTGGCGTGTTCGGTTTTGTTAACCGTCTGCTGATCCCAACCGGTCTGCATCAGGTGCTGAACACCATAGCCTGGTTCCAGATTGGCGAATTTACCAACGCGGCGGGCGCGGTATTCCACGGCGATATTAACCGTTTCTACGCCGGCGACGGCACGGCGGGCATGTTCATGTCCGGCTTCTTCCCTATTATGATGTTCGGTCTGCCGGGCGCAGCGCTGGCGATGTATATGGCGGCGCCGAAAGCGCGTCGTCCGATGGTGGGCGGTATGCTGCTTTCCGTGGCGGTCACCGCTTTCCTGACCGGCGTCACGGAGCCGCTGGAATTCCTGTTTATGTTCCTGGCGCCGATGCTTTATCTGATCCACGCCGTGCTGACAGGCATCAGCCTTTACGCGGCGACGGCGCTGGATATCCATGCCGGCTTCTCGTTCTCGGCGGGCGCGATTGACTACGCGCTGATGTATAACCTGCCTGCGGCGAGCAGCAACGTCTGGCTGCTGCTGGTAATGGGCGCTATCGCCTTTGTGGTTTACTTCGCTCTGTTCAGCGCGGTGATCCGCATGATGAATCTGAAAACGCCGGGCCGCGAGGATGTCAGCGTGCAGGCGATGGAAGAAGCCAACAGCAATACGGAAGAGGGACTGGAGCAGCTTTCCCGGCAGTATATCGCCGCCGTTGGCGGTTCCGAAAACCTCAATGTTATCGATGCCTGCATCACCCGTCTGCGTCTTTCCGTAAAAGATTCGGCTCTGGTCAACGACGCGGCCTGCAAGCGTCTCGGCGCGTCGGGCGTGGTTAAGCTGAACAAGCAGACTATTCAGGTTATCATCGGCGCCAAAGCGGAATCCGTGGCGGAAACGATGAAAAAGATTATCGCCAAAGGCCCGGTCGCGCCGGTTGCGGTCAGCGCCGCTGCCGCGACGGTAGCGCCGACTACGCCGCCGACGCAGGCCGTGCCTAACGCAGCGAAAAGCGTTATTGAGACGCTGCTGGCGCCGGTAAGCGGCGAAGTGGTGGCGCTGGAGCAGGTGCCTGACGAGGCTTTCGCCAGCAAAGCGGTAGGCGAAGGCGTGGCTATCAAACCCACTGGCTCTACCGTGGTTTCGCCAGCCAACGGCACTATCCTGAAAATCTTTAACACCAACCACGCTTTCTGCCTGGAGACAGAGAAAGGACTTGAGGTAGTGGTGCATATGGGCATCGATACCGTCGCGCTGGAAGGCAAAGGCTTTACGCGGCTGGTGGAAGAAGGCGCGCAGGTTAAAGCCGGGCAGCCGATACTGGAGATGGATCTGGTCTGGCTTAACAGCCATGCAAAATCGATGATTAGCCCGGTTGTGGTCAGCAATATCGAGGATTTCAGCGGCATTAAGCTGGTGGCTGGCGCCACTGTAGTCGCGGGCGAAACCCCGCTTTGCGAAATCACCAACTAACCACAGCGGTCAAAAGTTGAGGGCGGGAAGCGATTCCCGCCCTTTTTTATGCGATACGCTAACAAACGGTTGTTTCCCTTCGCGGCTTTGTGGATCATACTCCGTTATTTCACGCACTAAAGTATTCCAGAGGATATTGAGATGAGTGAGGCTGAAGCCCGCCCAACTAATTTTATTCGTCAGATCATCGACGAAGACCTGGCGAACGGTAAGCACAAGAGCGTGCATACCCGTTTTCCGCCAGAGCCGAACGGCTATCTGCATATTGGTCACGCCAAGTCTATCTGCCTGAACTTCGGCATCGCGCAGGATTACCAGGGCGAATGTAACCTGCGTTTCGACGATACCAACCCGGTCAAAGAAGATCTGGAATACGTAGAGTCAATCAAGCGTGACGTGCAGTGGCTGGGCTTTGAGTGGAGCGGCAAGGTCCGTTATTCCTCTGACTATTTTGACCAGCTGCATCACTACGCGATTGAGTTGATCAACAAAGGTCTGGCCTATGTGGATGAGCTGTCGCCGGAGCAGATCCGTGAATATCGCGGTACGCTGACCTCACCAGGCAAAGAGAGTCCTTATCGGGATCGTAGCGTAGAGGAAAACCTGGCGCTGTTCGAAAAAATGCGCAACGGCGAGTTTGCTGAAGGCAGCGCCTGCCTGCGCGCTAAAATCGATATGGCTTCCAGCTTTATCGTGCTGCGCGATCCGGTGCTCTACCGCATTAAGTTCGCCGAGCATCACCAGACCGGCAACAAGTGGTGCATCTATCCAATGTACGACTTTACCCATTGCATTTCGGATGCGCTGGAAGGGATCACGCATTCGCTCTGTACGCTGGAGTTTCAGGACAACCGCCGTCTGTATGACTGGGTACTGGATAATATCACTATCCCCACGCACCCGCGCCAGTACGAGTTTTCGCGCCTGAATCTTGAATACGCCATCATGTCCAAGCGCAAGCTGAACCTGCTGGTGACTGAAAAGGTCGTAGAAGGCTGGGACGATCCGCGTATGCTGACCGTTTCTGGCCTGCGCCGTCGCGGCTACTCCGCCGCCTCTATTCGCGAGTTCTGTCGCCGTATCGGTATCACGAAACAGGACAATATCGTGGAGATGGCGTCGCTGGAATCCTGCATTCGCGACGATCTGAACGAAAACGCGCCGCGTGCAATGGCCGTTCTCGATCCGGTCAAGCTGGTGATTGAGAACCTGCCGGCCAATCACGAAGAGATCATCACCATGCCAAACCATCCGAACAAACCGGAGATGGGGACGCGCGAGGTGCCGTTCAGCCGCGAGGTCTATATCGATCGTGCGGATTTCCGTGAGGAAGCCAACAAGCACTATAAGCGTCTGGTATTGGGTAAAGAGGTTCGCCTGCGCAACGCTTACGTCATCAAAGCCGAGCGCGTGGCGAAAGATGAACAAGGCAATATCACCTGTCTGTTCTGTACCTGCGATATCGATACCCTGAGCAAAGATCCGGCCGATGGTCGCAAGGTAAAAGGCGTTATTCACTGGGTTTCTGCCGAGCACGCGCTGCCGGCTGAATTCCGCCTTTACGATCGTCTGTTCAGCGTGCCGAATCCCGGCGCCGCCGAAGATTTCCTGGCTACCGTCAATCCGGAGTCGCTGGTTATTCGTCAGGGCTTTGTCGAACCTGGCCTGCAGACGGCGGAAGCGTCGAAACCCTTCCAGTTTGAACGTGAAGGCTATTTCTGCGCCGACAGCGTCTACTCCAGCAGCAACCACCTGGTATTTAACCGCACGGTAGGTCTGCGCGACACCTGGGCAAAAAGCGGCGAATAAGTCGATATTTAATAAAAAAGCAGCCTTCGGGCTGCTTTTTTTTTGAATAATATATGCAACCCATTAACGGTTAAATCACATAAAAAATATAACCTGTTTTATATCATATTTTAAGCTGGCAATAATTGTTATTAATTGATAATTCGTGCTGCGAAAAATATAATTGCGCCGTACTCGGGTGGCTTGCTTTTAATACTGATATTTTTTGAGATTATTTATTGTTTATTTATAGTTCGTTTATCTTCTATTAGAGAAGGATTTCTCAATGCACTCTGTCAACTTAACGCGAAAAGCGCTGGCGATAGCTGTCGCCTGTGGTTCTGCCCTCGCTGGCACTATTTATTCTCCTGTTTCTTTCGCCGCGGGTTTTATTGATGATTCGACCCTGACCGGCGGCATTTATTACTGGCAGCGGCAGCGCGACAGAAAAGAGATGGATCCGGTCCATAATAAATATGGTCAGTATACAGAAAACCTGCATCACTCCACTTTTAACGGCAGCCTGGATTTCTCCTCGGGCTACGCGGCGGATTTTATCGGCATTGAGCTTGGCGTGCATGGCGCGCTACAGCTGGCGGGTACCGGCCCGGCGGCGCCGAACGAGATTGCCTTCAGTAACGCAAAGAATCGCTGGTCGGAAAAATTTGACGGCGACGCCAACGGCGCCTCTTTTTATAAAGCCGCGATTAAACTTAAGCATGATAATTATTGGTTAAGAGCGGGTTATATTCAGCCACAGGGACAGACACTGCTTATGCCCCAATGGGGGTTCGTGCCGGGAACCTATCGCGGTTTTGAAGTGGGTTCCGTTTATGATTTTGACGATGCCGGCGCGCTGTCACTCTCTTATATGTGGACGGATGAGTATAAGGCGCCCTGGTATCGCCAGATGTATAGCTTCCGTAAGCCTGACTTAACAACCGAAATAAAATATCTGCACTCTGTCGGCATCAAATATGATTTCAAAAATAAACTGGTGCTGGAAGGCGCGGTGGGCCAGGCCGAAAATTATATGGATCAATATTTCACCGAGGTGTCATGGGCGTTTCCTGTAGCGGGCAACGATCTGCATACCAGCTGGCAATTCTACGGCGCGCGTAATAAAGAGCAGGGCGGCGTTAACAACGTTAATAATGTTTATGACGGCCTGGCCTGGCTGCAGGCGGTTACGCTGGGCTATAAAACCGGGCCGTTTGATTTCCGCGTCGAAGGCACTGTGGTCAAAGCTCGCGGCAACCAGGGCTTTTTCCTTGCGCGTATGACGCCGGTCGGCGCGACCTCCAATGGACGTAACGATGTCTGGTGGGATTCCCGCAGCGACTTTAACGCCAACGGACAAAAAGCGCTTTACGCGGGCGTAATGTATGACCTCAAAGGCTGGCAGATGCCCGGGTGGGAAGTCGGCACCTCCTACGCTTACGGCTGGGACGCTCGTCCTTCAACCAATCCGATCTACGATCAGAGCATGCGCCGCAGCGAGTCCGCCTGGAATATGGATTTGCGCTATACGTTCCAGCATGGTCGCGCCAAAGATACTCAGATCAACCTGCACTATACCCGTTACAAAAATCATTCCGATATTCCGAGCTTCAGCAACGGCTACGGAAATATGTTCCAGGACGAAAAAGACGTGAGGCTGACCGTTATCGCGCCTTTCACCATTTTTTGATGCAGGCGGTTTGTTGACGTCCGGCCAGGAAAGCGTACGGCGCTTTCCTCTCTGGCGGCAGGCAAATCCTTTAACAGCGGACGAGGAAAGTGATGAAAATATTAAGACTAACGCTCGTGGCGGCGGCGCTGATGTCAGCGATGGCCAGCGGCGTAGCCAGGGCGGATCAAAGCGTTGTCGATCAGATTAGCCAGTTTGGCGTGAAGTACACCGTTAACGATAACCATGCGGCGCAGCACGGCATAGATTGCGCGACGCTGGGCGCGGACTGGGCTTCCTGCAATCGGGCGACCATTACGCTGACTAATCCGGGCAAGGCGATTACCAGCAAAGACTGGGCTATCTGGCTGCCTAATATTCGCCAGACGCTGCGGGTCGATAACGATCAGTTCCGGATGGTGCATGTCGTAGGCGATCTGACGCGACTGGAGCCAACCGAGAAATTTAAAGGGTTTGCCGCGGGCGAATCGGTTGAAATTCCCATTATCAACGAGTACTGGCAGCTTTTTATTACCGACGTGATGCCGCGCTGGTATGTTACTGCTGAAAACGCCCAGCCTAAAATTATCGCCAGCACGGATACGGAAGACTTAACCTCGTTTGTTTCGCCGATGGCCGCGCACTGGAAACGAACGCCGGACGACCGCAACATCCTGATGACGCCTGCAAGTCGCTTTGAAAAAAACAGCGATACCGCGCCGCTGGCCGCTGAAGCGCTGCGCGGCCAGATTCTTCCTACGCCGCTGCAGGTCACGCTTCATACGGAAGATGCCGATCTGAGCCAGGGCGTGCAGTTTGAGCTGACTGGCCTGAGCGCGGAATCGGCGGAAGCGGTAAGAGAGCGTTTCGCGCTGATGGGCGTGGCGGAAAAGTCGCAGGGCTACAAAATCAAAAGTCAGCTTACGCCTGCCGCTTTTACCGGCGACAAGGCGGTTTCCGGCGCCTATAAGCTGACTATTCGCGAGCACGAAGCGCAGATAGAAGGTTTTGACGAAGCCGGCGTTTATTACGGCATGATGTCCATTCTGTCGCTGCTGCCGGCCAGTGGCGAGCAGAAGATCGCCACGCTGGACGTTACCGATGCGCCGCGCATGGCCTATCGCGGCATCTTTCTTGATATCGGCCGCAACTTCCACAGCAAAGAGGCGGTGCTGCGCCTGCTGGATCAGATGGCGGCCGTGAAGCTGAATAAATTCCACTTCCACCTCAGCGACGATGAGGGCTGGCGTATTGAGATACCAGGCCTGCCGGAGCTGACTGAAATCGGGTCGAAACGCTGTCACGATCTGACAGAGCAGCGCTGCCTGCTGCCGCAGCTGGGCTCCGGGCCTTTTGCCGATGCGTCGGGCAACGGCTATCTGACTCGTGATGACTATATTGATATTCTGCGCTATGCGAAGGCGCGCGCCATCGAGGTGATCCCGGAGATTGACATGCCTGCGCACGCTCGCGCAGCGGTGATCTCAATGGAGGCTCGCTATAACAGGTTGATGAAAGAGGGCAAAACCAGAGAGGCGAACGAATATCGCCTGGTCGATCCCACCGATACCTCGAATACCACATCCGTACAGTTCTACGATCGCACCAGCTATCTGAACCCCTGCCTGGATTCCTCGATGCGCTTTGTTGATAAAGTCATTGGCGAAATCCAGGCGATGCACCAGGCCGCGGGCGTGCCGCTGACGACCTGGCACTTCGGTGGCGACGAAGCGAAAAATATTCGCCTCGGCGCGGGCTATACGGATGCGGCGAAACCGGAAGCGGGCAAGGGTAAAATTGACCTCAGCCGGGAAGACAAGCCCTGGGCGAAATCTCAGGTTTGCCAGGCGCTGGTGAAGTCGGGCAAGGTCGCCGACATGGATCACCTGCCCAGCTATTTCGGCAAAAAAGTCAGCGAGAGCGTTAACGCGCACGGTATTGAGAAAATGCAGGCGTGGCAGGATGGCCTGAAGGACGCGAAGGGCGCCGCAGATTTCGCCACCAAACGCGTAGGCGTCAACTTCTGGGATACGCTCTTCTGGGGCGGCTTCGACAGCGTTAACGACTGGGCTAACAAAGGCTACGAGGTCACCGTTTCCAATCCGGACTATCTCTATATGGATTTCCCTTACGAGGTGAATCCGCACGAGCGTGGCTATTACTGGGGCACGCGCTTCAACGACGAGCGTAAAATGTTCAGCTTCGCGCCGGACAATATGCCGCAGAACGCGGAAACCTCGGTGGATCGCGACGGCAACTACTTCAGCGCTAAATCCGACAAACCGTGGCCGGGCGCCTATGGCATCTCGGCCCAGCTCTGGAGCGAAACCGTGCGTACCGATGAGCAGATGGAAGCGATGATTTTCCCTCGCGCTATTTCCGTGGCGGAGCGTGGCTGGCATCGTGCGGCCTGGGAACAGACCTATCAGGCGGGACGTGAATATAAGGGCGGCGAAACGCACCATGTCGATCAGGCCGAGCTTAGCCGCGACTGGCAGCGCTACGCCAATCTGCTGGGACAGCGTGAACTGGCGAAGATGGATAAAGCCGGTATCCATTACCGTCTGCCGCAGCCGGGCGCGCGCATTGTCGAAGGCCGGCTGGAAGCCAATATCGCGCTGCCCGGTCTTGCTATCGACTACTCGCTGGACGGCGGCAAAAGCTGGCAGCGCTATCAGGATAACGCTCGTCCGAAGGTTGCAGGCGAAGTCATGATTCGCGCCGTCAGCAGCGACGGCAAGCGCTTCAGCCGCGTGGAAAACCTGAAATAACCGTTTCTCAGACGAAAAAAAACCGGCGAGCGATCGCCGGTTTTCTGTTTTTAAATTAGCTTACTTGTCGTGCAGCGTATCATCTTCACGGCAGTCGCCGGTAGCGCAGTGGCCGTAGAGATAAAGGCTGTGGTTGCTGAGCTTGATACCGTGTTTCGTCGCGATATCACGCTGGCGGGATTCAATCGACTCATCGCTGAACTCGATAACTTTGCCGCAGTCCAGGCAGATCAGGTGATCGTGATGATGCTGTTGGGTCAGTTCAAAAACGGACTTTCCGCCTTCAAAGTTGTGGCGGGTAACGATCCCCGCATCGTCAAACTGGTTCAGAACGCGGTAAACCGTCGCCAGGCCAATCTCTTCGCCCATATCGATCAGGCGTTTATACAAGTCTTCCGCACTGACATGATGGCACTCTGGTTCCTGAAGCACTTCCAGAATTTTCAGTCGAGGAAGCGTGACTTTCAGGCCGGCCTTCTTTAATGCGGTGTTATTGTCAGTCATGCGGATATTGTCCTGTTACTTTACTGGTCACTAAGTGGCTGAAAAGCCGTGAGCATCGGTCGACGCAAAAGCTGAGCGTCTCATTATAGAACCGATGCCTTGAAGAAACCACAGCGGAGATGCAAAACCATCAGAGGATGTAAGGATTACGAAGTCGTTACGTCCGAAAAAGCAAGCACCCATGTACGCTGGGTTATCCGTTCGATCTTCCGATGCCAAATACTGGCGAAGCGGAAACGAAGCAGGGTTATTCTACCGTTTTGAGGGTAAAAGTTACAAATATGTATCTATTACTGCTATAGGAAAAACCGCTGGCCCACTGTGGTTAACCCAGTGGGCCAGGCTGTCAGGCTTCGATGATATCCTGCAGCTGCAGTTCGTCAGAGATCTGTTTGACCCACTTCTCAACGCGTTCGTTGGTCAGCTCCGGCTGGCGATCTTCGTCGATGGCCAGGCCCAGGAAGTGATTGTCGTCAGCCAGCCCTTTAGAAGCTTCGAAGTGGTAACCTTCGGTAGGCCAGTGACCTACGATCACCGCACCGTTAGGTTCGATGATGTCGCGGATGGTGCCCATCGCGTCGCAGAAGTACTCCGAGTAGTCTTCCTGATCGCCGCAGCCGAACAGCGCCACCAGCTTGCCGTTGAAGTCGATCTCTTCCAGCGTCGGGAAGAAATCATCCCAGTCGCACTGTGCTTCGCCGTAGTACCAGGTTGGGATGCCCAGCAGCAAAATATCAAAGGCTTCAAGGTCTTCTTTGCTGCTTTTAGCGATATCATGAACTTCAGCCACCTCTTTACCGAGCTGCTTCTGGATCATTTTTGCAATGTTTTCCGTATTGCCCGTATCGCTGCCAAAGAAAATGCCTACGATTGCCATGAGTTTAATAACCTCTTGAAACTTAATGATATGCGGCGACTAGCCTGAAAATGTTAACGGCAATGATAGCAGACAGCCACAGGGGGATAAACGGCTAATCCGCCCGCATTTGTCGCTTTGTGCTCTACCGTTGCGCGCCGATCAGCGCTTTGGTCTGGCTAACTGCGCCATAACCATCTCTTCGATCAGCTCGCTGCGGCTCATGTTGCGCTGCTCGGCGAGCTGGTTCAGGGCATCGACCGCGTCGCTGTTCATTTTCAGCTCAACGCGCCTCAGCCCGCGCACTTTATCGCGTTTGAGCTGATTGCGTTTGTTGATACGCAGCTGCTCGTCACGCGTCAGCGGATTGGTTTTGGGTCGTCCCGGGCGACGCTCGTCTGCGAACAGATCGATCGTGGTGCGGTCCGTGTTTTCTTTTGCCATAGAATCGTGATACTGAAGGCTGGAGTTCTGA
>Ga0157363_1000020_pt1 | contig 154947 bp, 145 predicted proteins | sample AttsexASBM1_FD_111477 | JGI IMG/M metagenome (GOLD analysis project Ga0157363, IMG submission 111477) | Fungus gardens microbial communities from leaf cutter ant in Ribeirão Preto, State of São Paulo, Brazil - Atta sexdens ASBM1 | ecosystem: Host-associated > Fungi > Mycelium > Unclassified ...
AATTTGCTGTAAATCGCAACTTAGATACAATTAAACCAGCCTTGAAAGAACATGGTGTAACTGAGGAGCAAATAGAAGCTGCCAGAGAGAAAATGCACCAAATAAACGAAAATATGGGGTTATGTAACAAATGACTATACATGTAGAAACATTGATTCGTAGCCTTGGGAAATCTTATCCTGATCTTGTTAAAACTGGATTAATAACTTATCAAACAAAACCTCAAGGGGCACCTGGCTCTCCTGTAATAAGTTTGGATATGGCAAAAGAGGGAGTCTTTTTATCATTCAACCGCGAGGGGCAAGTTCTGAAAGAGATAACGTTACGAATTCAGAATAGTAAGGCTAAAAATTGGGTGTTCCCAAACGAATTGCCCTCGCCATTAAAAGAGAAAATGTCTCGCGGTTGGATTCATGAAAATTTTGCTGAGCCAGAAAAAATCCTTCCTCCAAAAGTGGTTGCAGGATTATTATTTGGTCTGACAGAAAGATACTCTCTTGAAGGGTTTCATATTCCTGTAACCTTACAAGTTCGGTATGACGAAAATGAAATGGTTGAGAAATTAACCTTTTTGCCAACATCAGAACTTCGCTGGTAGTCATGATGCAGCAGTTTCTTTTAGAGACTGTTGCTTCTTCTCAATAAACTGGCACATCGGTTGGGATTTATGCCACGAATACACTACTTACTTTAAAACGCCCCTCAGCAGGGATAAAGTGCCTGATAAGTAGGCACCGTTACAGCAGCTAGCAGGCGTATCCAGCGCCTGGGCGAGCGATGAGCTGATGATTAAACCGGGCATATGGCTTATACCCAGATTATAAGCGTGGCGATCGCCGCCTGAACCACACTGGGATCGCAATATAGCCGTAATTCAAGTAATTCGGAATGATAGCGAAACTTATGGAGGCCGAAATGCTCCTGAAAAGATAATTGCTCACAGCTATGATCCCCGTGCTGCAGCAGAGCAGAACTTTGACACTATAAAATCGGCTCTTAAAGAGTATGGGGCTACAGATGAACAATCAGAGGAAGCAAAGGCAAAATTGCATCAGATTAATGAACGCGTGGGGTTATATAAAAAATGACAGTAAACGTAGAAGGATTACTAAGAAGTATCGGTAAGACCTATCAAGAAATTTTCGATAAAGGCCTGATCCCCTATAAAACTAAGCCAACTGGTGATTCTGGCGATCTTGTTCTTGAGCTTGATATGATTAAAGAAGGCGTTTATCTGGCATTCCATCGTACATCCCGAAAACTATTTTGTGTGACACTCACGCTTTTAGATGAGGGCAAACCTGCAGTGCGTTTTCCAAATAAGTTGCCTTCGCCGCTACAGAAAGAAATGACTCTTAGCTGGATGCATGAGCAATTTGGTACCCCGGATAAGTCGATTTCCCCCAAAGTAATCGGCGGCCTACAATTTGGAATGAAAGAACGCTATACACTTGAGGGCTTCCACATACCACTATCAATGTAGGCGGCTTACACCGCAAGCGACCTCGTGGAATCGCTTACGTTTATGCCTCACACAGATTCCTGCTGGTAATTCTGCACATCACTGCATCGGCTGTTTACATAACAGGCGTATCCAGTGCCTGGGCGAGCGATGAGCTGATGATTAAACCGGGCATGTGGCTTTATGCCCAGGTTAAAAGCGTGGCGATCGCCACCTGAACCGGAGGCAACCGCTACAGCACTTCCCGATAAATCGTTTCGGCAATGCCCGGTTCCAGATTAGTGCCGATAACCCGATGCGCGCGGGCTTTGATCGCTTCGTCGGCATTGCCCATCGCCACGCCCAGCCCGACGTTTTCCAACATGCTCAGATCGTTGTAGTTATCGCCGAACGCCAGCACGTCGCGCATCTGCAAACCTTCTGACGCTACCCATTCCGCCAGCCGTCTGCCTTTGCTGTTGCCCGCTTTGGCGATATCGACCTGATCGTGCCATGACCATTCGCAGGCCAGCCCCATTTCCTGCTCCACGCTGTCGGCGAACTGCTGTAAAGCGCGGGTATCAGGATGCGACAGGGCGAATTTCCAGATGGCGTCGGCTTCCCGCGCCGCCTGCGCCAGGTCCGGCACCTTGATAAAAACCGGGCGCTGGTGTTCGGGCAGCGACAGCCCCCAGTTGATCGTGCGGGTAACATGGCCGGTTTCGGTCTGATAGAGCATCGCGTTATCAACATAGAGCAGACCATGGATGGCGGCTTCATCCAGCATGGTGATCACCCGCAGCGCCTGATTTTGCGGCAGCGGATCGGCGCTGAGCACCTTTTCAGCTTGATAATCATACAAATAGGTACCGTTACAGCAGATAGCAGGTGTATCCAGCGCCAGCGCCTGATAAAAAGGATGAATGGCGACATGATGGCGGCCAGTCACAATCACCACCTTTACGCCAGCTCGCTGGGCCTGCCGCAGCGCTTCCAGAGATTCAGGAAGAATAGTCTTACGCGGCGTCAGCAGCGTGCCGTCCAGATCTAAAGCAATAACGCGATAACTCATAATTCGTTCCAGAAATGGTTAAAAAACGCATTTTTGAGTCTACACCTTGTGACGGCGTTAACAAAATCACCCGGCACAATCCGTCTGCGCGACCGCGAAAAACGCGCTACGCTGAAGCAGAGCCGATTGACCTGAAAAAAGGAGCATTCATGAAACAAGTCGTTTATACCGCCAGCCCGGAAAGCGGGCAGATCCACGCCTGGCAGCTTGATCAGCAGGGCGCGCTGACGCTGCTGCAGGTGGTCGATCTGCCAGGCCAGGTGCAGCCGATGGTGGTCAGCCCGAACAAAGCCTTTCTCTATGTGGGCATCCGTCCCGATTTCCGCGTAATCGCTTTTCATATCGACAGCGAAGGTAAGCTGACTAAAGCGGCGGAAGCGCCATTGCCGGGCAGCCCGACGCATATCTCCACCGATCGCCAGGGTCGCTTTATCTTTACCGGCTCCTATAACGACGCCTGCGTCAGCGTGACGCCACTGGATGCCGAAGGGCTGCCGGGCGAGCCGCTTCAGGTCATCAACGGTCTGGATGGCTGCCACTCGGCCAATATCGATCTGCGCAATGAAACGCTGTACGTGCCGGCGCTGAAGCAGGATCGCATCTGCTTGTTCGATTTACAGGAAGGTGGTCAGCTGACGCCGCACGCGCAGCCGCAGGTCACCACGGTAGAAGGTGCAGGCCCGCGTCATATGGTGTTCCATCCTAATCAGCAGTACGCCTACTGTGTCAACGAGCTGGACAGCACCGTCGACGTCTGGCAGTTGAACAACGCGCATGGCGAAGTGGAACGCGTGCAAAGCCTGGATATGATGCCGGCGGGTTTCAGCGACACGCGCTGGGCGGCGGATATTCGTCTGACGCCAAACGGTCGTCATCTTTACGCCTGCGATCGTACTGCCAGCGTGCTGACGGTGTTCAGCGTCAGCGAAGATGGCGGACTGCTGATCCTCGAAGGCCACCAGCCGACGGAAACGCAGCCGCGCGGCTTTAACATCGATGCCAGCGGGCAGTTTCTGGTGGCGGCGGGACAAAAATCGCACCATATCGAAGTCTATAAAATTGCGGAAGAAAGAGGGCTGCTGACGCCGTTGAACCGCTATGCGGTAGGGCAAGGACCGATGTGGGTGACTATCACCGAGCTGTAGTCGAAGCAGGCGGCCCGCAGACCGCCTGTTTTTTTAGCTATAAATAGCGGTAATCGATGCGCTCGCCAGCTGATGGAAATGCACGTTAAAGCCCAGCATCGCGCCGCTGGCCTGGTCGTCCACTTCCAGTTTCTCCACGTCCAGCGCGTAGACGGTAAAGATATAGCGGTGGCTTTCGCCTTTTGGCGGCGCCGCGCCGCCGTAACCGGCTTTGCCGAAGTCGGTGCGGGTCTGCACCGCGCCGGAAGGCAGCTCGGCTACGCCGGAACCGGCGCCCTGCGGCAGCACGCGCGTATCGGCAGGCAGATTTGCCACGCCCCAGTGCCACCAGCCGGAGCCGGTCGGCGCATCGGGATCGTAACAGGTGACGACAAAACTTTTGGTGCCGGCCGGTACCTCATCCCAGGCAAGATGCGGCGAGAGGTTATCGCCTTCATAACCCATGCCGTTAAATACCTGGCGTAGCGGCAGCTTGTCGCCATCGTTAAAATCCTGACTAAAGAGTTTCATTTCCCCTCCTTATTGATGAAGCAGTTTCAGCAGCTCCTCGGCTGCGGCGGCAGAGGATGCGGGGTTCTGACCGGTGACCAGATGACCGTCCGTGATGGCGTAACTGCCCCAGTCTTCGGTTTTCTCATAGTCGCCGCCAAGCGCTTTCAGCGCATCCTCGACCAGGAAAGGTACCACATCTGTCAGGCCAACGGCGCTTTCTTCGCTGTTGCTGAAACCGGTGACGCGCTTGCCGGCCACCAGCGGCGAGCCGTCCGGCTTTTTCGCCCGCTTCAGCACGCCGGGCGCGTGGCAAACCGCGCCGACCGGCTTGCCGTTGGCGTAGAAGCTTTCGATTAGCTCGATGCTTTGCTGATTCTCCGCCAGATCCCACAGCGGGCCGTGGCCGCCGGGATAAAATATCGCGTCGAATTTACAGCTGTCGATAGTGGCGAGCTGTTGCGTATTGGCCAGCGCCTGCTGGGCGGCGATATCTTTACGGAAGCGTTCGGTGTCGGCAGTTTGCGCGTCAGGCTCGTCGCTTTTCGGGTCCAGCGGCGGCTGTCCGCCCGCGGGTGAGGCCAGCACGACGTTGGCGCCCGCGTCGCGGAAGATATAGTAGGGCGCCGCGAACTCCTCCAGCCAGAAGCCGGTTTTCTTGCCGGTATCGCCAAGCTGGTCATGGGAGGTCAGCACCATCAAAATTTTCATTTCAGGCTCCTGTTGGTTGATCGCCAGCGACTCTGATCAGCACCTTGCCGAAGTTTTTACCTTCCAGCATACCGATAAAAGTTTCCGGCGCGTTGTCGAGTCCATCGACGATATCTTCGCGGAACACGAAGCGATCTTCCGCGACCCACTGGCTCATCTGCTGGAAAAATTCATTAAAGCGATGGCCGTAGTCCTGGGTGATGATAAAGCCTTCCACACGCAGGCGCTTACGTAAGATTGCGCCCTGGAACTGCGGAAGACGGTCAGGGCCTTGTGGCGCATCTTTGCTGTTGTAATCGGCGATCAGACCGCAGACGGGAATACGGCCTTTGGTATTCATCAGCGGCAGCACGGCGTCGAACACCGGGCCGCCGACGCTTTCAAAGTAGACGTCGATACCGTCACGGCAGTAGCGTTTCAGCGATTCAGAAAGATCGCCCGAGCGGTGATCCAGACAGCGGTCAAAGCCAAGTACTTCTTCGGCATAACGGCACTTCTCTTCGCCGCCGGCAATGCCGACCACGTAGCAGCCTTTGAGTTTGGCTATCTGACCGACCATTGAGCCGACCGCGCCGGTAGCCGCGGCCACCACCACGGTTTCGCCCGGCTGCGGATTACCGATATCCAGCAGCCCCATATAGGCGGTAAAGCCGGTCATACCCAACATGCCAAGCGCCCAGGAAGGGTGTTTCAATACCGGGCCGCTAAGCTTAAACAGGTCTTTGCCGTCGGAGACGGCGAAATCCTGCCAGCCGCTCTGGCTGACTACCCAGTCGCCCTGCTGATAGTCTTCATGATTTGATTGCTCAACGATGGCGACGGTGCCCGCGCCCATCACGTCGTTAACGGCGACCGGCGGCACATAGGAAGGTGCATCGCTCATGCGGCCGCGCATATAGGGATCCAGCGAAAGCCAGATGGTGCGCAGCAAAACCTGACCTTTGCCGGACGTTGGCACATGCTGCGACTCAAGACGAAAGTTGGCTTCGGTTGGCGCGCCGTGTGGACGCGAGGCCAGCACGATGCGGCGATTGGTCTGTTTATCTTGCGGCATAATTCTTCTCCTTCACAAAGTACAACCCGTAAAAAGCGTAGTGCATTAGCCACGGCCTCGCCCGGACGCTTGTCGCAGGTAGCCAGGATCAGGCAAGAAAAAGCTCAGACTGTTCAACTGCCATCGCCACCGCATCGGTAAGCTTTTGCAGTGCCGCCGGCTCAATAACGTAAGGCGGCATCAGGTAGATCAGTTTGCCAAAGGGGCGGATCCAGACGCCGTGTTCCACAAAAAAGCGCTGCAGCGCCGCCATGTTCACCGGACGGCGGGTTTCAACCACGCCAATCGCGCCCAGCACTCTGACATCGGCCACTTCCGGCTGGGCTGTCAACGGCAGCAGCGCGGCTTTCAGCTGACGCTCGATCGAGGCGACCTGCTGCGGCCAGAGGTTTTCCTGCAGCATCGCCAGGCTTTCGCTGGCGACGGCGCAGGCCAGCGGATTGCCCATGAAGGTTGGGCCATGCATAAAGCAGCCCGCCTCGCCGTTGCTGATGGTGTTGGCTACGTGGCGCGTGGTCAGCGTGGCGGAAAGCGTCATAGTGCCGCCGGTCAGTGCCTTGCCGACGCAGAGAATATCCGGCGAGATCCCCGCATGATCGCAGGCGAAAAGCTTGCCGGTACGGCCAAAGCCGGTGGCGATTTCATCGGCTATCAGCAGCACATCATGACGATCGCACAGCTCGCGTACTCCCTGCAGATAGCGCGGATGATAGAAACGCATACCGCCGGCGCCCTGGACTATCGGCTCCAGAATCACCGCCGCCAGTTCGTGCGCGTGCTCGCCAATCAGTCGGGCGAAATCGGCGAGATCTTCCTCCTGCCACTCATCGTCAAAGCGGCAGCGCGGCGCGGCGGCGAAGAGGTGGTTCGGCAGATAGCCCTGGTAGAGCGAATGCATTGAGTTCTGCGGATCGCAAACCGACATGGCGGCAAAGGTATCGCCATGATAGCCGTTGCGCAGCGTCAGAAAGCGCTGACGCTTTTCGCCGCGCGCCTGGCAATACTGCAGCGCCATTTTCATCGCCACTTCGACGGCGACCGAACCGGAGTCCGCCAGGAAAACGCACTCCAGACCCTGCGGCGTCATCGCTACCAGACGACGGCACAGCGCCACGGCGGCCGGATGCGTGATGCCGCCGAACATTACATGTGACATCTGTTCGATTTGCGCCCGCATCGCCTGGTTCAGGCGCGGATGGTTGTAGCCGTGGATCGCCGCCCACCAGGAAGACATACCGTCAACCAGTTCGCGGCCATCGTCCAGCCGTAGCGTGGTGTTGTAAGCGGCCACCACCGGATAAACCGGCAGCGGCTGGCTCATCGAGGTGTAGGGATGCCAGATATGGTCGCGGTCGAAGGCGAGATCGAGAGGAGTCATAAATTACTTGTAAACCAAAATTAAAAAATTTAGTTTACAAGGATAACCGTAAAATGAACATGAGATCTATTTTTTGGAGCAAGCAATGGCAAATCGCTGGACAATCGCCCAGGCTCAGGCCCTTTTCGACAAGCCTTTTCTGGAGCTGATGTTTGAAGCGCAGCAGGTGCATCGTCAGCATTTCGATCCGCGTCAGGTACAGGTCAGCACGCTGCTGTCGATTAAAACCGGCGCCTGTCCGGAAGACTGCAAGTACTGCCCGCAGAGCGCGCGTTATAAAACCGGGCTGGAAGCGGAACGCCTGATGGAAGTGGAAGAGGTGCTGATCTCCGCCCGGAAAGCCAAAGCCGCAGGCTCCGATCGCTTCTGTATGGGCGCCGCATGGAAAAATCCGCACGAGCGCGATATGCCCTATCTGGAGCAGATGGTGCAGGGCGTGAAGGCGATGGGACTGGAAACCTGTATGACGCTGGGTACGCTAAGCGACGAGCAGGCGCAGCGGCTGGCGCACGCCGGGCTGGATTTCTACAACCATAACCTGGACACCTCGCCGGAGTTTTACGGCAGCATTATCACTACCCGCAGCTATCAGGAGCGTCTGGATACGCTGGGCAAAGTGCGCGATGCGGGTATTAAAGTCTGCTCCGGCGGCATCGTCGGCCTGGGCGAAACCGTCAACGACCGCGCCGGTCTGCTGGTGCAGCTGGCTAACCTGCCGACGCCGCCGGAAAGCGTGCCGATCAATATGCTGGTCAAAGTCAAAGGCACGCCGCTGGCGGACAACGACGATGTCGATCCTTTCGACTTTATCCGCACTATCGCCGTCGCACGCATTATGATGCCGACCTCGCACGTGCGCCTCTCCGCCGGACGCGAGCAGATGAGCGAGCAAACGCAGGCGATGTGCTTTATGGCCGGCGCCAACTCTATTTTTTACGGCTGCAAGCTGCTGACCACGCCGAACCCGGAAGAAGACAAGGATCTGATCCTGTTCCGCAAGCTGGGCCTGAATCCTGCGCACACCACCACGACGGCAGGCGACAACGAGCAGCAGCAGGCGCTGGCAGGTCAGTTGCTTAACGCAGATACCGAACAGTTCTATAACGCGGCCGTGTAAATGGGCTGGCAACAACGCATTAGCCTGGCGCTCGCGGAGCGCCGGGAGAAGCAGCAGTTTCGCCAGCGCATCGTCGTGCAGCAGGACGATGCGCGCACGATTTGCGTCGGCGATCGTCGCTACCTGAATTTCTCCGCCAATGACTATCTCGGTCTTAGTCGGGATCCGCAGGTGATCGCGGCCTGGCGGCAGGGCGCGGAACGCTATGGCGTCGGCGCCGGCGGCTCAGGCCACGTTACCGGCTACAGCGCGCCGCATCAGGCATTTGAGCAGCAGCTGGCCGACTGGCTGGGCTATCCGCGCGCGCTGCTGTTTATCTCCGGATTTGCCGCTAATCAGGCGATCATTGCAGCGATGCTGCAGAAAAATGACCGTATTTTCGCCGATCGCCTGGCGCATGCCTCGCTGCTGGAAGCGGCCTCGCTTAGTCCGGCCTCGCTGCGAAGATTTGCGCATAACCAGCCGGAAGCGCTGGCGAAGCTGCTCGCGTCTTCCGCCGACGGTGGCGAAACGCTGGTCGTGACGGAAGGCGTGTTCAGCATGGACGGCGACAGCGCGCCGCTGGGCGAACTGCACGAGCTGGCCGTTAAACACAACAGCTGGCTGATGGTGGACGACGCGCACGGCATCGGCGTGACGGGCGAGCAGGGACGCGGCAGCTGCTGGCAGCAAAAAGTGCGGCCGGAACTGCTGATCGTCACCTTTGGCAAAGCGTTCGGCCTTAGCGGCGCGGCAGTGCTCTGTAGCGAAGAAACCGCCGATTACCTGCTGCAGTTCGCCCGCCATCTGATCTACAGCACAGCGATGCCGCCGGCTCAGGCCTGGGCGCTGCAGGCGGCTTTGCAAGCCGTGCAACAGGGCGACGAGCTGCGCGCGCGGCTGCAAAACAATATTGGTCTGTTCCGGCAAGGCGCAGCGGCGAGCGGGCTGGCTCTTCTGCCTTCCACTACCGCTATTCAGCCGCTGCTGGCAGGCGAGGAGCAAACGGCGCTGCGGCTGGCGGACACGCTGCGCGAAAAAGGCTGCTGGGTAACGGCTATTCGTCCGCCAACCGTTCCGCAAGGTACCGCTCGGCTGCGCATTACGCTGAGCGCGGCGCACCGGGAAGAAGATATTCAACAATTACTGGAGGCGTTGCATGACGCAAATGGTCAATAAAGCGGCGGTCGCCAGAGCTTTCGGCCGGGCGGCGCAAAGCTATAACCAACATGCGCAACTGCAGCGATTATGCGGCGAGACGCTCTACTCAATGGCCCGTGTAACCTGCGATCGGCAGGTGCTGGACGCGGGCTGCGGGCCGGGCTGGTTCAGCGAACGCTGGCGCAGCGCGGGCAACCGCGTAACCGCGCTGGATCTCTCCCCGGAAATGCTTAACAAAGCCAGGGAGAGCGAGACGGCTGACGATTATCGCCTGGGCGATATCGAAGCGCTGCCTTTTGCCGACGCCACCTTTGACGTGTGCTGGAGCAATCTTGCGGTGCAGTGGTGCAGCGACCTGCAGCTGGCGCTGAGCGAGATGCGCCGTGTGACCCGAGACGGTGGTCAGGTGCTGTTTTCGACGCTGGCTGCCGGCTCGCTGGGCGAGCTGACTCAGGCCTGGCAGGCGCTGGATCAGCCCGCGCCCGTCAACCGTTTTCTCAGCACGGCGCAAATTTGGGAAGCAGGGCAAAGGCTGGGAGTACGGCTGGTGCCGCAAACACTGACGCTGGCGTTTCCGGATGTGGCTGGCGCGCTGCGATCGCTGAAGGGCATCGGCGCAACCCATCTGCATCAGGGACGCCGCGACGGCCTGAGCCGTCATCGTCTGACTCTGCTGGCGCAGCGCTGGCCGCGCGACGAGCGCGGTTTTCTGCTCAGCTATCATCTGCTGTATGGAGTTATCGATTGTGAGTAGCTGGTTTATTACCGGAACGGATACGGAAGTAGGGAAAACGGTGGCGAGTACCGCGCTGCTGCAGGCCGCTAAGGCCGCCGGATTGCGCAGCGTAGGCTATAAGCCTGTCGCTTCCGGCTGTGAAATGACCCCGGATGGCATCCGCAACAGCGACGCGCTGGCTCTGCAGCGCAACAGCGTGCTGGATTTGCCTTACGAGCAAATCAATCCGCTGGCTTTTCTGGAACCTACTTCGCCGCACATCGTTAGCGCGGAAGAGAACCGGCCCATTGAGTTCGCCACGCTTTCAGCGGGACTGATGACGCTGCGGCAGCAGGCGGACTGGGTGCTGGTCGAGGGCGCTGGCGGCTGGTTTACGCCGCTGTCGGCGTCCACCACCTTCGCCGACTGGGTGACGCTGGAACAGCTGCCGGTAGTGCTGGTGGTCGGCGTAAAGCTGGGCTGCATTAATCACGCCATGCTAACGGCGCAGGCGATTAAAGCCAGCGGATTGCGTCTGGCGGGCTGGATTGCCAATCAGGTGCAGCCGCCGGGCAAACGCCACGCGGAATATATGGCGACGCTGCAACAGCGGCTGCCGGCGCCGCTGCTGGGCGAAATTCCGTATCTGACCAACAGCGCCGATTTTGAGCGGCTCGGCGGCTACGTGCGCCTGCCGGAGTAAGCTATAGCGTTCGGCGCGTTTTTCGCGCCGGATCGCTCTGTTAAACGGTCAGCCAGGTATTGACCATACTTTCGTCAAGCTGCGCCATTCTGCCGTGAGCCACGTTGCGTCCGCGATGCAGCAGCAAAAAATAGTCGGCGACCTTGCGGATAAACGAAATACGCTGCTCCAGCAGCAGAATGGTCAGGCCGAAATCGTGATTCAGCCGATGGATCAGATTTCCCATCTCCTCTTCCAGCCAGGGCGACATTCCCTCAGTCGGCTCATCCAGAATCAGCAGTTTGGGCTGCAGCACCAGCGCTCTGGCCAGCGCCAGCTGCTGCTGCTGAGCGAGCGGCAGTTCGCCGCTGCGCTGATGGCGCAGGGAATAGAGTGCGGGAAAAAGATCGAAAACCATCGGCGGAATGGCTGGATGACGCTGCTGTCCGGCGCCCGCCAGCAGCGCTATCTGCAGATTATCCTCAACGCTGAGCTGCGAGAAGAGATGACGGCCCTGGGGAACGTAGCCGATACCCAGCGCCGCGCGTTTCTCTACCGGCTGCAGCAGCAGATTCTGCGGCGGCAGATTGTCTTCCTGCCACATAATGGAACCGCTGTTGATCGGCAGATGGCCCATGATGCAGTTTACCAGCGTGGTTTTTCCCATTCCCGGTCTGCCCAGCACGCCGGTGCAGGTGCCTGGCGGCAGCTCCAGATCGACATCCCATAAAATATGTTCCTGCCCGTAAAACTGATTTATCGCATGTAAGCTCAGCATCTGACCCTCTCCTCCAGACAGTTTTCGAGCGCGCCTTCGTGTTGTGGCCGACAGCGGTCGACGTTGACGCAACGTTCGCGGCTTGTGCTTCTCGCTCTGGTATGTTGAAAGCGTGAGGCGGTCAGGGAGTACTGCAATTCACAGGCCAGTTTTTTGCGCCGCATAAAAAACGGCGCGGCCAGAGAGGAACAGGGCCAGGTATTGGTCAAAAAAAGTTAATAATCACCCAGGTAAATTTCTGGCTGCACTTTGATGGTGCCGAAAACTTATCTTTGGTGGTGCAGGCGCCTGCCGATAAGGCAAAGCTGGGCGATTTTGCGTCAGAAAAAAAGCGCAAACAACACTGGTTCTGCAAGGGGATTTGTGCCTGGGAGCAGTCGAAACCGCCACGGGTAAACGAAAAATTTATGGAAAAAATTTTTTTTGCGTACGCGCTCACAGGCCAATCCATTTTATACACAGCAGACGGCTTGGGCGCTGAAATCAGTTATCCACTATTCTTGTGGATAACCATGTGTATGAATCAATGAAAACCTTTGCCAGACGAGAGCCGGCGCGGCTTAGGCTTGAGTTGATGCTAAACTCGTCTTCACGATGAATTATTTATATATCAACAAGTTATTTAAAATCAAGCGGCGGAGGAGCCACGGCGGTTTTGCAGCGGCCATTTTGTCAGCGCGTCTTGACAAATGTTAAAGTTTCCTCCCGGCTGGGGATAACCGCGCCACTTTTCCGCCGCTTAAGCATCCGGCGGCCTTAAGCAGGGCGGTTTCATCAGGCGCTTACTCTGTTGTACTGAATAACTGTTGATATATCCAGTATTTTTTGCTGGCAAAATCGGCACAGCAGAGTAAAATTATCAGCCTGTCCGCGCTTTTCATCACCAGGTAGCCATGCAATGAGCAAAGTCTTTAAACTTAATTCCGCCTTTAAGCCTTCCGGCGACCAGCCAGAAGCCATTCGCCGTCTTGAAGAAGGGCTGCAGGATGGACTGGCGCACCAGACGCTGCTCGGCGTAACGGGGTCGGGCAAAACGTTCACCGTGGCCAACGTGATTGCCGATCTCAATCGGCCCACGATGGTGCTGGCCCCGAACAAAACCTTAGCGGCGCAACTTTACGGCGAGATGAAGGAATTCTTTCCGGAAAACGCGGTGGAGTACTTCGTCTCCTATTACGACTATTACCAGCCGGAAGCCTATGTGCCCAGTTCGGACACCTTTATCGAAAAGGACGCGTCCGTTAACGAACATATCGAGCAGATGCGCCTGTCGGCCACCAAAGCGCTGCTGGAGCGTCGCGACGTCATCGTGGTGGCGTCGGTATCGGCGATTTACGGTCTGGGCGACCCCGATTCCTATCTGAAAATGATGCTGCACCTGACGCGCGGCATGGTTATCGACCAGCGCGCCATCCTGCGGCGGCTGGCGGAGCTGCAATATACCCGCAACGACCAGGCGTTCCAGCGCGGCACCTTCCGCGTGCGCGGCGAAGTTATCGATATCTTTCCGGCGGAATCGGACGACTACGCGCTGCGCGTCGAGCTGTTTGACGAAGAGGTCGAGCGGCTGTCGATATTCGACCCGTTAACGGGCCAGATCACCTCGGTGATCCCGCGCTACACCATCTATCCTAAAACGCACTACGTCACGCCGCGCGAGCGTATCCTGCAGGCGATGGAAGAGATCAAAGTAGAGCTGGCCGACCGTCGTAAGACGCTGCTGGCCAACAATAAGCTGCTGGAAGAGCAGCGCATCTCCCAGCGCACGCAGTTCGATCTGGAGATGATGAACGAGCTGGGCTACTGCTCGGGCATCGAAAACTACTCGCGCTATCTTTCAGGCCGCGGGCCGGGCGAAGCGCCGCCAACGCTGTTCGACTACCTGCCGGCGGACGGCCTGCTGGTGATTGACGAATCCCACGTCACCATTCCGCAAATCGGCGGCATGTATCGCGGCGACCGCGCGCGTAAAGAGACGCTGGTGGAGTATGGCTTCCGCCTGCCGTCGGCGCTGGATAACCGTCCGATGAAATTTGAAGAGTTCGAAGGGCTGGCGCCGCAAACTATCTACGTGTCGGCCACGCCCGGCAAATATGAGCTGGAGAAATCGGGCGGCGAAGTGGTGGATCAGGTAGTACGTCCAACCGGCCTGCTGGATCCGCTGATTGAAGTGCGTCCGGTGGCGACTCAGGTCGACGACCTGCTGTCGGAGATCCGCAAGCGCGTGGCCATCGACGAGCGCGTGCTGGTAACGGTACTGACCAAGCGCATGGCGGAAGATTTAACGGAATACCTGACCGAGCACGGCGAGCGTGTGCGCTATCTGCACTCGGACATCGATACCGTGGAGCGCGTGGAGATCATCCGCGATTTACGTCTGGGCAAGTTCGACGTGCTGGTGGGCATCAACCTGCTGCGAGAAGGGCTGGATATGCCGGAAGTGTCGCTGGTGGCGATTCTGGACGCCGATAAAGAGGGCTTCCTGCGTTCCGAACGCTCGCTGATCCAGACCATCGGCCGCGCCGCGCGTAACGTTAACGGCAAGGCGATCCTTTACGGCGATAAGATTACGCCGTCGATGGAAAAGGCGATTGGCGAAACCGAGCGCCGCCGCGAGAAGCAGGAGATCTATAACAAGGAAAAAGGCATCGTGCCGCAGGCGCTCAACAAGAAGATCGCCGATATTCTGGAGCTGGGCCAGGGCATCAACAAAAACAAACCCAAGCGCCTTAAATCGCCTCGCGATGTGGTGGAAGACGATGCGGCGGTGGTCGATCTGTCGCCAAAAGGGCTGCAGAAACGTATTCGCGAACTGGAAACAAGAATGCAGGAGCACGCGAAGAATCTGGAGTTCGAAGAGGCGGCGAACGTGCGCGACCAGCTGCATCAGGTACGCGAGCTGTTTATCGCGGCTTCGTAACGGCGGATCGAAGCTCTGTAGCGACAGCGCAGTCGGACTATCCGGCTACGCTGTCGGTCAGCGGTAATTTTTGTGGCTATCCCAGTCGCTGAATAGCGTGTTCCAGCGCGTTGCGTAGCAGCTGCCGGTCATGACGATATTTGATATCAGCCGCTTCCAGCGGCTCCTGCACCACCAGACGCCCGGCAATGTTGGCTGTATCAACCTGCGGGCCGACCACTACCGCGTCAATCACTTTCCTGCCGATATACTTTTCCATGATCGCCAGCTTGTCCGCCAGCGTCAGCTGCGCGGCGGCCGGACTAAGCTCTTTGCCCAGATTGCCGATAAAGACCATTGGCGCGGGCGTACGGCGCAGGGCCTGCGCCATTTCCGGCAGCAGCAGCACCGGCATCAGGCTGGTATAGAAGCTGCCTGGCCCAATCAGGATCAGATCGGCTTCGTTAACGGCCTCGACGGCTTCTTTGGTGGCGCTGACGCTGGCGGAAAGCAGCAGCTCGCGCGGCGGCATGGCAAGCTTATCAATCGCCGTTTCGCCGTAGATCTGCTGGCCTTGATCGTCAATCGCCATCAGATCTATCGGCTGTTCGGACATCGGGATCAGAAACGCGTCCACCTTCAGCAGATTGCGGATCAGGTTGATCGCTTCGATCGGCCGCACGCTCAGATGATCCAGCGCTTTCAGCATCAGGTTGCCCAGATTGTGTCCGGCCAGCTCGCCCTGACCGCCAAAGCGGTACTCGAACATGGCGGAAGCCACGCTGGGTTCGGTGATCAGCTGGTTCAGGCAGTTACGCATATCGCCCCAGGCGATACCGCCTTCCGCGCGACGAATGCGGCCGGTAGAACCGCCGTTGTCGGTCGTGGTGACAATGCCGGTCAGGCGAGAGCCGAGCGAGGAGAGCGCCGATAGAACACGGCCCAGTCCGTGTCCGCCGCCAAGCGCTACAACGCGGTCAAGATCGGCCAGAGTGCGGTTACGCATAAAATTCCTTCAGGATGTTAACAAGGCGACCAGCCCGTCAGTGGCTTTTGCCTTATTTTACGCTAAGGTGCGGTAAACGAGAGTAAAAAAACGTTATATATCAAAATACATAGCGAAATTCCCCGCTGGCGTCAATCTGTTCTAAGCGGTAGAATTCGCTAACCATGACGGCCATTTCGGTTCGTCACACTTAGCCCTGGCGCCTAAGTCTTCGGATAGGGCGCCCTGGCCGCAACCCCGAGTTGCCAGGGTGCAGAAAGAAATGCCTGCATCTCCCGATATTTGGAAAGGTGTTCTGGTGTCACAATTTACTGATAATTTCGACCGCAGTTTCTACTATCTGCGCCTGTCGATCACCGATGTTTGCAATTTCCGCTGTAACTACTGCCTGCCGGACGGCTATAAGCCACAGGGCGTCAGCAACAAAAGCTTCCTGTCGCTGGACGAGATCCGGCGCGTGACCCGTGCCTTTGCGGCAGCGGGCACGGAAAAGGTGCGCCTGACGGGCGGTGAGCCTTCGCTGCGCCGCGATTTTACCGATATTATCGCCGCCGTGCGTGAAAACAGCGCTATCCGTCAGCTGGCGGTGACCACCAACGGTTACCGTCTGGCTCGCGACGTCGCCAGCTGGCGCCAGGCCGGTTTGACCGCGCTGAACGTCAGTATCGACAGCCTGGATGCCCGTCAGTTTCACGCTATTACCGGCCAGGATAAGTTTCACCAGGTGATGGCGGGCATCGACGCGGCTTTTGAGGCAGGATTCAGCAAGGTGAAAGTCAATACCGTACTGATGCGCGACGTCAATCACCATAGCCTGCAAACTTTCCTCGACTGGATCCGTACCCGGCCAATCCAGCTACGCTTTATTGAGCTGATGGAAACCGGCGAGGGCGGCGATCTGTTCCGCAAGCACCATATTTCCGGCGAGTTTATTCGCGACCAGCTGCTGCAGCAGGGCTGGATCCGGCAGATCCGCGGCCGCAGCGACGGCCCGGCGCAGGTCTTTTGCCATCCGGATTACGAAGGCGAGATCGGCCTGATTATGCCCTATGAGAAAAACTTCTGCGCCAGCTGCAACCGGCTGCGCGTCTCGGCCGTCGGCAAGCTGCATCTTTGCCTGTTTGGCGACGGCGGCGTGTCGCTGCGCGATCTGCTGCAAAGCGACGAGCAGCAGGACGAGCTGCAGGCGCGCATCGCCGCCAGCCTGAAAACCAAAAAGCAGACGCATTTTCTGCATCAGGGCAATACCGGCATCACGCAGAATCTCTCTTTTATCGGCGGTTAACGCATGGAGTCAACAATGGCAAAATCGACAGCGGAATTTGTGCCGCTTAACGTGGCGGTAATGACGGTATCCGACAGCCGTGATGCGTCAGAAGACAGCTCGGGCGACTACCTGCGCGAGGCGCTGAGTGAGGCGGGCCATCAGGTGCTGGATCATGTGCTGGTGAAAGATAATCTTTACCGTATTCGCGCGGTGGTTTCCAGCTGGATCGCCAGCACCGATGTGCAGGTGGTTATCGTTAACGGCGGGACGGGTTTCAACAGTAAAAACAGCACGCCTGAAGCGCTGCTGCCGCTGTTTGACCGCGAAATCGACGGTTTCGGCGAGCTGTTTCGTATGGTGTCTTACGAAGATATCGGCGGCGCCACCATCCAGTCGCGCGCCGTAGCCGGTATGGCTAACCAGACGGTGATTTTCGCGCTGCCGGGTTCCACCCGCGCCTGTGAAAGCGGCTGGGAAAGAATTATCCGCGAACAGCTGGATGCCCGTACTCGTCCCTGTAATTTCGTCTCGCACCTGAAGAAGCCTTAAGCCATGTCCCAACTGACCCATATCAACGCCTCCGGCGAGGCGCACATGGTGGATGTCTCCGCCAAAACCGAAACCGTGCGCGAAGCGCGTGCGGAAGCCTTCGTGGTGATGCATCCTGATACCTTGCAAATGATCCTCGACGGCAGCCATCACAAAGGCGATGTGTTCGCCACGGCGCGTATCGCGGGCATTCAGGCCGCCAAACGGACGTGGGAGCTGATCCCGCTCTGTCATCCGCTGCTGTTAAGCAAGGTCGAAGTCACCCTCAGCGCCGAGCCGGCCCACAGCCGCGTGCGTATTGAGTCGCTGTGCCGCCTGACCGGCAAAACCGGCGTGGAGATGGAGGCGCTGACGGCAGCTTCGGTGGCCGCGCTGACCATTTACGATATGTGTAAAGCGGTACAGAAAGATATCAGCATCGAACAGTGCCGGCTGCTGAGCAAAAGCGGCGGCAAATCCGGCGATTTCAGGGCGGACTCCAATGATTAACGTGCTTTTTTTCGCGCAGGTGCGCGAGCTGGTCGGCACCGACAGCCTGAGCGTGGCCGAAGAGTACGCCACCGTGGAAGCGCTGCGTGCGGCGCTGGCTGCTCGTGGCGATCGCTGGGCGCTGGCGCTCTCTTCCGACAAGCTGCTGGCGGCGGTAAACCAGACGCTGGTTTCCGCACAGCATCCCCTGAAATCGGGCGACGAGGTCGCTTTTTTCCCGCCGGTTACCGGAGGCTGAAATGGAAACCCGTATCAGAGTAGGGCAGGCACCATTTGAAATGGCGGAAGAGTATCGCTGGCTGGCCGCCTGTGATGAAGATGGCGCGGTGGTGACCTTTACCGGCAAAGTGCGCAACCACAATCTGGGCGACAGCGTTGCCGCGCTGACGCTGGAGCACTATCCGGGCATGACTGAAAAGGCGCTGGCGGAGATCGTCGCCGAAGCGCGCGAGCGCTGGCCGATGCAGCGCGTCACGGTTATCCATCGTATTGGCGAGCTGTTTCCCGGTGATGAGATCGTGCTGGTCGGCGTCAGCGGCGCGCATCGCGGCGCCGCATTCGCCGCCGCCGAATTTATCATGGACTACCTGAAAACCCGGGCGCCTTTCTGGAAAAGAGAAGCCACAACGGAAGGCGACCGCTGGGTAGAATCCCGCGACAGCGACAAAGAGGCCGCTTCGCGCTGGGAATAATCCGGCAGGAGCTGGCTGCTTTCTCGCCGGAAGGATTAACGCCAATGGCTAAATGGCGTTTCGCTGTGTAACCTTGAGGGAAAATAGTCTTACACAGGGAAAGTCATGTCTTCTTCCATCGCGAAACGTCTGGCGCTGCTGGCGCTGCTGACGCTGGCAGGCTGTAGCAGCCAGCCCGAAAAGAAACTCCCCGAACGCCGTCCGGCGGACGTTAAAGCGCAAATCACCCGGCTGCTGCCGGCGAAAGTCAGCGATCGCGCGGGCTGGCGCGACGATATCTTTGCCGCCTTCAGCAGCCAGAAGCTCGATCCCTCCGCCAGTAACCTTTGCGCCGTTATCGCCGTGGCCGATCAGGAAACCGGTTTTAACGCCGACGCCAGCGTGCCGGGCCTGCCCAAAATCGCCTGGGGCGAAATCGATCGCCGCGCGGCCAAACTGCACATTCCCTCATTCCTGGTGCGTACCGCACTGAGAATCAAATCAACAAATGGCGAAAGCTACACCGAACGGCTGGACAAGGTGCGCAGCGAAAAAGAGCTGAGCGCCATTTTTGATGACTTTATCAATAGGGTGCCGATGGGCCAGACGCTGTTCGGCAACCTCAATCCGATCCACACCGGCGGCCCGATGCAGGTCAGTATCGCCTTTGCTGAAGCGCACGCCGACGGCTATCCCTATCAGGTTGAAGGCACAATCCGCCAGGAGGTCTTCAGCCGTCGCGGCGGCGTCTGGTTCGGCACGCGTCATCTGTTGGGCTATCCGGCGAACTACAGCCAGCCGCTCTATCGCTTTGCGGATTTCAACGCAGGCTGGTACGCCAGCCGCAATGCCGCTTTCCAGGCGGCGGTCGCCCGGCTCAGCGGCATTAAGCTGGCGCTGGATGGCGATCTGATTCAGTACGGTTCCGATGCCGCCGGTTCCACCGAGCTGGCCGTGCGCTCGCTGCATTTGGGCATGAGCAACGGCGCAATCCGCAGCGCGCTGGAAAAAGGCGAAACGCTGGCGTTTGAAAAAACCGATCTGTGGCAGGAAGTCTTTGCGCGAGCGGATAAAAACGCCGGCAAGCGCCAGCCGCGAGAGATGCTGCCGGGCATCAAGCTGGAAAGCCCGAAAATCACCCGCAATCTGACCACGGCCTGGTTTGCCCAGCGTGTTAACGGTCGCTATCAAAGCTGCATGGCGCGGGCGAACTGAGGCGAAATAAAATATTGTCCCTTGCTAATAATCCTTAGTACGGTCGCTGGGATTTGCCAGCGCGCGGGAAGCGCCAACTGATTAACGGCAGGGACAGCGAACTGGAAGCGTACAGAAGAGTCGCGGCGGATCTGCTCGCTATGCCGCCTGAAACCGTGGCAAGAGCGATCGCTGCCGGGAAAATGCGAGAGGTAAAATCTGATGGTTGACCATTTGTAAGATTTACAGGAAATCGCCCACGATTTTAATGAAGTTGGCGGTGTTTCTGACGAAACCATGAAATATATCGATGCTCGTGTACGACTACAGGAGCTTCGTCAGCGTCTTCCTGCCGTCCAGGAGATGACCGGCCAGGCGATACGCCAGTTACGCGAGCGCTTCGATCTCAGCCAGGCGATGCTGGCCGAATACGTCAATATGTCGGTGGTGACCATTTCCAAATGGGAAAGAGGTGAAAAGAAACCTAACGGCGCGGCGTTACGGCTACTGAATACGCTGGCGCGCAAAGGTCCGGATGTATTTGCCTGACAATGCCGATCCGCAGGATATTCTGGCAGCCCCGATATGAGGCTGCCAGTTAACCTTAAGCCGATTCCAGCCTGAACAGCTGTACCGTTTGCGCCAGCTGCTTCGCCTGGTCTTCCAGCGAGGCGGCAGCGGCGGACATCTGCTGCACCAGCGCGGAGTTCTGCTGGGTAGCGCCGTCCATTTGATTCACTGCCACTGTCACCTGGCCAATACCCTGCGACTGCTCGTCGGAAGCGTGCACGATTTCGCCGATAATGGTCTTCACAGAGTTAACGGCGGCGTTCATCTCTTGCATGGTTCTGCCCGCGTCCTGCACCAGCGACACGCCGATATTGACACGCTGGGTCGATTCGCCGATCAGCGCCGAAATATCTTTTACCGCGTTGGCACTGCGCTGCGCCAGACTACGCACTTCTGATGCCACCACGGCGAAACCGCGTCCCTGTTCGCCCGCCCGCGCGGCCTCTACCGCGGCGTTCAGCGCCAGAATATTGGTCTGAAAAGCGATGCCGTTAATGATGCTGGTAATGGCGCCGATCTTCTGCGAGCTCTCATCAATCTGCTGCATAATTTGCACTACCTGATGAACCAGCTGCTCGCCTCTTTGCGCGATGGCGGTAGCGTTATCGGTCAGTTCGGTGGCGCTGTGGGCATTGTCGGCATTGTGCTTCACCGTGGCGGTCAGCTGCTCCATGCTGGCTGCCGTCTCCTCCAGCGCGGCCGCCTGCTGCTCGGTACGTGAAGCCAGATCCAGGTTACCGGAAGCGATCTCTTCTGCGCCCTGACGCACGGAGTCGCTGGCGGAAATAATCTCGCCAACCATAGTGCGCAGCTGCTGCTGCATGGTCTGCATTGCGAAGAAGATGCTTTGCTTATCCTGCGCGCCGACCGGAATCTCCGCGGTCAGGTTGCCTTCGGCCACGCCGAGCGCGATTTCCGCCGCCTGCAAAGGCTCGCCGCCAACCGGCCGGGAAATTTTACGGCTGAACAGCACGCCCAGTACGGCACAGACGATAACGATACTCAGCACCATCAAAATCAGCGCGTGCATCAGCTGGCGGTTGGCTTCGGCCATCACGGCGCTGACCGGGGCTACCACGCCCAGATACCACGGCAGCTGGCTGTTGCCGACCGTTATCGGACGCCAGGTTTCCAGCACGTCTTCGCCCAGCACGCTGTCAAAATGCTGTACTACATTCTGCGTAAAGCTATTGGTTTCGCCCTTATAGGCTTTGCCCGCTTCCGCTCTATTCGGACTGGAAACTACCAGACCCTTGTTGGAAAGCAGCAGTGCGTAACCTGTGCCGTTCCAGGGTTTAACCGCGCCCACGCTTTTCTGCAGCGAGGCAAGCGAAATATCGGAGGTGGCGACCGCTTTCAGCTGGCCATTATCCATAATCACCGCCGCCACCGAAGTCAGCAGCGTCGGCACACCGTTATAGGCATAGCTGTAAGGCTCGATCAGTACATCTTTCTGCAGTTTCTGCGGGATCAGATAGTAGTCGCCCTGGCCTGGCGTAAAGATAGATTCCAGGTTGTGCATAGCGAGATTGCCTGAGCTGTCGCGATCGACAAAGCGCGCAAAGCGGCCCTGCGGCGGCGTACCGGGCTGCGCCGCAAATTCGGCGTCTTTGCCGTCAAAGGCGTTGGCCTCAAAGGTGATCGACAGCGACAGATAGTCAGGATTTTGCTTCATCGAATATTTCATCACTTCTTCCGCAACCTTGCGGTCGGTGATGCCGACGGCGGGCAGGGCGAGCATGCTCTGGCCCATATCTCTGGCGACGGTGCGGGCGTAATCAAGGCTTTGCTGCACGCTGAGCGCGTTGCTCTCGGCGATCTGCCCCAGATATTGCTCGGCGATGTTGCGCTGTTGCTGGCTGGATTGCCAGCTAAGCAGGCCGATAGTGATGGTGAAACCGAGCGTGATCGTCAGTGCGCCGGTCAGCAGCATCACGGTGCGCGTGCTCATTTTTCGCTTCTGGTGTGGCTTAGTCATCAGGAACCCCTGGAGTTGGTAATATTGTTCTCAGACTTCCCGGTAAGCGTTCTCCCTGTGTTCACTCTATCGGCAAAAGGCGGTCGATCTTTATGCAGCGCAAAGAACGTTCGATGTGATTTGTGCGGGATGGTATCTTTTGATACGAAAAAGCGCTGGCCTTCGCTGGCCCAACCCGGTCGGACTGTGCCAGACTTAGCAGTAAATTCACCTTTAAGGAGAACATCATGGAGAGATATCCTCGTTCCAACGGCTCGATTGTTTCTAACGCCACCACAGGTCTGCAGGCCTATATGGCCCAGGTTTACGGCTGGATGACCTGCGGCCTGCTGCTGACCGCCTTTGTCGCCTGGTTCGCGGCGAACACGCCTGCGGTAATGCAGCTGGTTTTCTCCAGCCGCATCACTTTCTTCGGCCTGATCATCGCGCAGCTGGCGGTGGTTTTTGTGCTGTCGGGGATGGTGCATAAGCTGAGCGGCGCGGTCGCTACCGGCCTGTTTATGCTCTATTCGGCGCTGACCGGGCTGACGCTGGCCAGTATTTTCCTGCTTTACACTTACTCTTCGATCGCCAGCACCTTTGTAGTGACCGGCGGCATGTTCGGCGTGATGAGCTTCTGGGGTTACACCACGAAGCGCGATCTCAGCAAAATGGGCAGCATTCTGTTTATGGCGCTGATCGGCATCGTGCTGGCATCGCTGGTGAACTTCTGGCTGAAAAGCCCGGCGCTGATGTGGGCTGTGACCTATATCGGCGTGCTGGTGTTTGTGGGGCTGACCGCGTACGACACGCAAAAGCTGAAAAACATCGGTGAGAATATCAACGTGGATGACAAAGAGAACTTGCGCCGCTACTCCATTATGGGCGCGCTGACGCTCTATCTGGACTTTATCAACCTGTTTCTGATGCTGCTGCGTATTTTCGGCAACCGCCGTTAAGGAAAAAGGGGCGAATCGCCCCTTTTTTTACGCCTGTTTCTGCATATCCTGCTGATTTTTATGCCGCAGGCTTTTCGCCCGGCTCTCCAGCCACAGATAGAGCACCAGCGCCAGCAGCAGCGGCGCGATAAAGTAGATCACGCGATAGGCCAGCAGACCCGCGATAATCGCGCCATGCGAAAGATGTTCGCCGCTCAGCAGCGCCAGAAACACCGCTTCCAGCACGCCGATCCCGGCGGGAATATGAATAATCACGCCCGCGATACTGCTGATCAGCAGCACGCCCAGCACCTGCGGATAATCCACTTTCTGCGCGAACAGCAGCCAGATAATCATCCCCATCACCAGCCAGTTGGCGCTGGAGACGGCAAACTGCAGCAGCGCCATGCGGAAAGAGGGCAGCGCCAGCTTTTGCCCTTTTACCGTCCAGTGGCGGCGTTTGGAAAAGGCGCACAGCGCCAGATAAAACACCACAAAAGCCAGCAGGCCTGCGCCGATGGTTCTCAGCGTGCCTTCGCCGATAAACCAGCCTTTAGGGATCGGCACCGCGCCGCTGCTGAAGACGACGCCAGCGACCAGCACGTAGCCCAGCCAGTTGGTGGCGATACTGAGCGAAAAGATGCGCGTAATGGTGCTGCTGCTCAGCCCAAGCCGCGAGTAGAGCCGGTAACGCATCGCCACGCCGCCGACCCAGGTGCTGAGCGTCAGGTTAAAGGCGTAGCAGATAAAAGAAACCAGCATCACCTGACGCTTTTGCAATTTGTGGCCGCAATAGGCCTGGCCGATCAAGTCGTAGACGCCGTAGGTGAGATAACTGACCGCCACCAGCGCCACCGAGGCGAGGATGGCCGTCCGGTTGTAGTTAGTGATGACGTCGAGCACGTCGTGCCAGTTAACCTTGCGGGCATAGATCACCAGCAGCACCACTACCGCGATAAAAAAGAGGCCGGTAAGGCCCTTTTTTACCCATTTCCAGCGAGCATGTTGCGACATCAGGATTTCGCCCTCTCTTTTTCAGTGGCGGATTCGACACGATCCTGGGTTTCCATTTCCGGCTGAACCGGCGGCGCGATCTGCGCCAGCTTTGGCGTGTGCGCAGGCAGCCAGCCGGCGATGGCCGGGAAATGCCGCAGGAAGTGGAAAACAACAATGCTTTTGCCCAGCTGCCACCAGTTCTGTTTGGGCAGCTTGCTCTCGTCCACGCGTTCACAATCTTCGACCAGCAGGCGCGTGAGCTCGGTGCGCAGCGTCTCGTTAAACGAGCGATCGTGGATCATCAAATTCGCTTCCAGATTCAGCGACAGGCTCAGCGGATCGAGATTGCTGGAGCCGACCGTTGACCAGTAATCGTCCTGAATGGCGATTTTGGCGTGCAGCGGTCGGCGAATATATTCGTAAACCTCCACGCCGCCGCCGACCAGATAGTTGTAAAGCAGCTCCGCGCCCACTTTAACTATGGGCATATCGGGCTTGCCCTGCACGATTAATTTCACCGACACGCCGCGCTGAGCCGCCGATCGCATCTCGCGCAGCAGGCGATAGCCAGGGAAAAAATAGGCGTTGGCGATAATCGCCTCGCGTTTGGCTTCGCGCAGCATCTCTATGTAGTGCTGCTCTATATCGTCGCTGTGTTCGTCATTATCGCGCCAGACAAAAAGTACCTGCGCATCGCCCGGCGTCTGATTACGTACGGCACGATGCGATCGGCTATTCCACCAGCGACGAATCGGTTGTTCGCTGTTAATGGCTTCTTTAACGTAGCGCGCGATATCTTCCACCACCGGGCCTTTTACCTCGACGGTGTAATCCTGCTTCGCTTCCGGTCCGTAGCTGGAGTTATGCTCGGCGGAGTAGTTGATGCCGCCGACAAAAGCGATTTCGCCGTCGCAAACCACGGTTTTACGGTGCATTCGGCGGAATACGTTGGTACGCATACCGAACACCGGCTGGCGCGGATCGTAGAAAATAAAGCGCACGCCCGCCGAGGTCAGGCTGCGAATAAACTCCGGCGACAGATCGTTGGAGCCGTAGCCGTCCAGCAGCATCTCGACTTTGACGCCGCGCTGCGCGGCCTCCAGAATCACCTGCTGCAGCTCTTTGCCGACTTCGTCTTCAAAAAGAATAAACGTTTCCAGCAGCACGCTCTCTTTCGCGCGGCGGATAGCCTCAAACACGCGCGGAAAATATTGCTCGCCGTTGATCAGCAGGCGCAGACGATTACCGTCACGCCATTCCATTTTCATAAGTGTATCTCCACAGCTAAAGGCGCGTGATCGGACAGGTGCGACCAGGGTCGCAGCGGTATGGTGTGCGGATCGCTGGTGCCGACGTTGCGGACGTAAATGCGATCCAGCCGTAGCAGCGGGAAGCGGGCCGGAAAAGTCCGTGCCGGACGGCCGGTTTTTTGGCTGAAGACCTCTTCCATCGCCGCTCCCTGTTTTAAAATGTTGTTGGCTTTCAGGCGCCAGTCGTTGAAATCGCCTGCGACCACCACCGGCGCTTCCGGCGGCAGGCTGTTAAGCAAATCGCACAGCATCGCCAGCTGGGCAGCGCGATGAGACTCCCGTAATCCCAGATGCACGCAAACCGTGTGCAGAACCGTTTCGCTGTCCGGTAGCGCGATCTGACAGTACAAAAGTCCTCTTTTTTCCGTGCCTTCCACAGAAATATCCCGGTTTTCAAATGACAAAATGGGGAGGCGAGAAAGCAGGGCGTTGCCGTGATGACCTTCCGGGTAGACGGCGTTGCGACCATAGGCGAAATCGTTCCACATCATGTCGGCCAGAAACTCGTAGTGCGGCGTGGCGGGCCAGTTGGGCACCTTCAGCGAGTGCAGATCGTGCGAGCCCATCACCTCCTGTAAAAAGACGATATCGGCTGAGGTGGCCCTGACCGCGTCGCGTAATTCCGGCAAAATAAAACGCTTATTGGAAGCGCTGAAACCCATGTGCGTATTGATCGTCAGGACTTTTAATGAAAATCCTTGCGGTTTTTGTGACATACTGTGCGCGCTCTCCTCTTCGGATCAGGAAGAGTAAAGTGTAGTCCTTGTCACAAAAGCGTGCTGCTAAGTGTAGATATTTACGGCATTAATTGAGAACTACGGTAGTCTGATGAAATGCGCTGTCGCTTACTGCGGCAGCCAGGCTTGGGCAGATCGCTCTCGGGTCTGCCAGGAGATAAAACATGAAATGGTCCAATCGTATTCAGATTGTCACCGGACAAACCTGTGTCCATATCACGCTGCACCTGCTGCTGATTGCTGCCCTGGTAATGGGTTGGAAGCATCATGCGCTGTTACAGGTCAGCATGGTGCTGGTAGCGATGTATGCCAGCGTCTTTATCGCGATGCTGCCTGCGCAGCGCGTACCGCGTCTACGTCGCCTGGGCGACTTTTTAGAAGACGTCACCACTACTTACTATTTCGGCGCCGCTATGCTGGTGCTTTATCTGCTTTCCCGCGTAGTGCATAACAACCTGCTGCTGGGCTGTGTCGGCGTAGTCATGCTGACCGGGCCGGCCGTTGTGTCGCTGCTGGCAAAAGAGTCAGCGCGTTCGCGTTAAAGCCGGGCGGGCCATCGCGGCCCGCTCCTTCTCACCTGCTGTTTTCCCGCCTGGTTTTCACCCTTTTGCCGCCATGAAAGAATATTTCGCTGTGCGTGCGCAACATCTGTTATAATCCGCCCCTTACGCACCGTGGTTTGTGCCCCCTTTCAAGCGTCAGGCTGAGCCTGGCGTCATATTTCCCCCTGGAAACTACACCGCTTGCTGCGGTCAGGGCGGAACCGGAGTCAGTCAACTTTATGTCATTTGATTCTCTCGGCCTTAACGCCGATATTTTGCGTGCAGTCACCGAACAGGGCTATAACGAGCCAACCCCAATCCAGCGTCAGGCGATCCCGGTAGTATTAGGCGGTCGCGATCTGATGGCCAGCGCCCAGACCGGTACCGGTAAAACCGCCGGCTTTACGCTGCCGCTGCTGCAGCTTTTGAGCAGCTCAAGCCCGCATCCGAAAGGCCGCCGTCCCGTCCGCGCGCTGATTTTAACCCCAACTCGCGAGCTGGCAGCGCAGGTCGGCGAAAACGTCCGCGATTACAGCAAGTATCTGGATCTGCGCTCGCTGGTGGTGTTCGGCGGCGTCAGCATCAATCCGCAGATGATGAAACTGCGTGGCGGCGTCGACGTGCTGGTGGCGACGCCAGGCCGTCTGCTGGATCTGGAGCATCAGAACGCGCTGGATCTCTCTAAGGTTGAGATCCTGGTGCTGGATGAAGCCGACCGTATGCTGGATATGGGCTTTATTCACGATATTCGTCGCGTGCTGGCTAAGCTGCCTGCTAAGCGTCAGAACCTGCTGTTCTCCGCTACTTTCTCTGACGAGATTAAAACTCTGGCGGAAAAACTGCTGCACAATCCGGAGCAGGTGGAAGTGGCTCGCCGCAACACCGCTTCCGAGCAGATTACCCAGCACGTGCATTTCGTCGATAAAAAGCGCAAGCGGGAGCTGCTTTCTTTCCTGATTGGCCGCGACAACTGGCAGCAGGTGCTGGTATTTACCCGCACCAAGCATGGCGCCAACCATCTGGCCGAACAGCTGAACAAAGATGGCATCACCGCTGCGGCGATCCACGGCAACAAGAGCCAGGGCGCGCGTACCCGTGCGCTGAGCGATTTTAAAGACGGCAATATTCGCGTGCTGGTGGCGACCGATATCGCTGCGCGCGGCATCGATATTTCCGAGCTGCCGCACGTGGTTAACTATGAGCTGCCGAACGTGCCGGAAGATTACGTGCACCGTATCGGCCGTACGGGCCGCGCGGCGGCTACCGGTGAAGCGCTGTCGCTGGTCTGCGTGGACGAGCACAAACTGCTGCGCGATATTGAGCGCGTACTGAAGCGTGAAATTCCACGCATCGCCATTGAAGGCTACGAGCCCGATCCGAGCATCAAGGCGGAGCCGATTCAGAACGGTCGTCAGCAGCGTGGCGGCGGCGGTGGTGGCGGTCGTGGCCGTGGCGCGCCTGCTCAGGGCAACCGTGGCGGCGAGCGTGGTCAGGGCGGCAACCGCAGCGGCGGCGGTCGTCCACAGGCTAGCGGCGGCGAGCGCGGCCAGTCAGAGCGTTCAGGCAGCGGCCCGCGCCGTCAGGGCGAAAGCGCTGGCGCACCGCGCACCAATAAAACCCGTCAGCGTCGCTCTAACCCGGCGTAACGGTTAAAGAATAAGGGGATCGCCAGATCCCCTTATTATCGCTTATCCTCTTTTTTTCTCTGCAACGGTTTGTGACATGCGCGTTTTACTGGCCCCGATGGAGGGCGTGCTGGATTCACTGGTGCGCGAGCTGCTCACCGACGTCAACGACTACGATCTCTGCATCACCGAATTTCTGCGGGTGGTCGATCAGCTTTTGCCCGCCAAATCCTTTTATCGCCTTTGCCCTGAACTGCAAAATGCCAGCCGTACGCCTTCCGGCACGCTGGTGCGTATTCAGTTGCTCGGTCAGTATCCTGAGTGGCTGGCGGAGAACGCGGCGCGCGCGGTGGAGCTGGGCTCCTGGGGCGTCGATCTCAACTGCGGCTGTCCATCCAAAACCGTGAACGGCAGCGGCGGCGGCGCGACTTTACTGAAAGATCCTGAGCTCATCTATCGCGGCGCGAAAGCGATGCGCGAGGCGGTGCCGTCACATCTGCCGGTCACGGTCAAGGTGCGGCTGGGCTGGGAGTCGGGCGAGCGGCAGTTTGAAATCGCGGACGCGGTGCAGCAGGCGGGCGCCAGCGAACTGGTGGTGCATGGACGAACCAAAGAAGATGGCTATAAGCCGGAGCGCATCAACTGGCAGGCTATTGGCGACATCCGCCAGCGCCTGAGCATTCCCGTTATCGCCAACGGCGAAATTTGGGACTGGCAAAGCGCACAGGATTGCCTGCGCGTCACCGGCTGCGACGCGGTAATGATCGGACGCGGCGCGCTGAACGTCCCCAATCTGAGCCGGGTGATCAAGTATAACGAGCCTCGTTTGCCCTGGCCGGAAGTGGTGGCGCTGCTGCAGCGCTATGTTCAGCTGGAGAAGCAGGGCGATACCGGTCTTTATCATGTGGCGCGCATCAAGCAGTGGCTGGGCTATCTGCGCAAAGAGTACCAGCAGGCCAGCGATCTGTTCAGCCAGGTACGCGCATTGAAAAGCTCCGGCGAGATAGCGCTGGCTATCGACCGCTATGCGCTGGCGTCGGTTTGAATTACAAATTTGTAACATTTGCTGCGCGCTATCTTAGCCTGCTAAGGGTATAATGTGAGGCTTATCACACTTATTTTCCGGCTTTAACATGTCTGCAATCCCGGCGTTATCCAGCGCACAGCTCAACAAGCGCATTATTTCGGTAGTGATTTTCACCTTCTTTTGCTACCTCTCGATTGGCCTGCCGCTGGCAGTGCTGCCAGGCTACGTGCATAACCAACTGGGCTACAGCTCTTTTGTCGCCGGATTGATTATCAGCCTGCAATATTTCGCCACGCTGATAAGTCGTCCGCAGGCCGGGCGCTATGCCGATCTGCTCGGGCCGAAAAAGGTGGTGCTGATGGGACTGGCGCTGTGCGGCGCCAGCGGATTGTTCAGCGTGCTGGCGGTAATGTTTACCGCGCCGCTGACCAGCCTGGTTTTGCTGGCGGTCGGGCGAGTGGCGCTGGGTTTTGGCGAGAGCCTGACCTCAACCGGCTCGATGCTCTGGGGCATGAACATTGTTGGCACTACGCAAAGCGCGCGCGTTATCTCCTGGAACGGTGTAGCGACTTATCTGGCGATGGCGATGGGCGCGCCGCTGGGCGTCATGCTTAACTCGGCGTTCGGCATTCCCGGCTTTGCCGTGCTGATTATGCTGATGGCGCTCTTCGGTTTCTGGCTCGCCGCTCGTCGGCAGGCCGTAGTGGCCGCGGTCGGCCAGCGCATTCCCTTCAGTAAAGTCTTTTCCCGCATCTGGCCTTATGGGCTTTGTCTGGGGCTGGGCACCATCGGTTTTGGCACCATCGCCACTTTTATTACGCTCTACTTTTCCAGCCACGACTGGCGCGGCGCGGCCTTTTCGCTGTCGCTGTTCAGCCTGGGCTTTGTCGCTATGCGGCTGATATTCAGCAGTTTTATCGGCCGTTTTGGCGGCATTCGCGTTTCCCTGTTCTCTTTCGCCGTTGAGGGCGTCGGCCTGCTGATTATCTGGCAGGCGCATTCGCCGCTGATGGCGGATATCGGCGCTTTCCTGACCGGCTCGGGTTTCTCACTGATTTTCCCGGCGCTGGGCGTGGAGGCGATCAGGCAGGTGGCGCCGCAGAATCAGGGATCGGCTCTGGGTCTCTATTCCGCTTTTCTCGATTTTGGCTTGGGGATCACCGGGCCGGTCGCCGGACTCCTGATTGGCCGCTGGGGTACGGATTCCATCTATCTGGCGGCGGCAGTGGTTGTCCTGTTTGCGCTCGCGGTAAGCTGGCGGCTGCAATTTATTTCCCGGTCAGCCGCGCAGGCAAACTGATCGGTTTCTGTTAAAAACGGGTAAACAGCCAGTAGAGCGAGGCGGAGAGCAGAATCGACACCGGGAGCGTCAGTATCCAGGCCATCGCCAGGTTGCGCAGGGTAGCAAGCTGCAGGCCGGAGCGATTTGCCGCCATAGTGCCCGCCACGCCGGAAGAGAGCACGTGAGTCGTGGAAACCGGCAGGCCAAAGCCGTCGGCGGCGCCGATGGTCGCCATCGCCACCAGCTCGGCGCTGGCCCCTTGCGCATAGCTGAGGTGCGCCTTGCCAATCTTCTCGCCTACCGTTACCACTATTCTGCGCCAGCCCACCATCGTCCCTAAACCGAGCGCGACGGCGACCACGACTTTTACCCACCAGGGAATAAAGCGCGTGGCGTTGTCCAGTTCGGCCTTCAGCGCGTCCAGATCCCGTTGCGTCTGCGCAGGCAGCTTAAACTGCGGATCGCTCTTCAGATGCTTAATAGTTTCGGAAGCGAGATACATGTTATTACGCGTATTGGAAACCGCCTGCGCCGGGATTTTATCTACCGTGCCGTACTGACGGATCTGATCGCCTATGGCGCCGGTTAGCTGCGCCAGCGCGGGCAGCACCTGCGGCGTCAGCGTATCGGTGCGCACATAGTCCGTCAGCACATTATAGGGCGAGGCGGGTAACGGCACGCCGGGCGACTGACGCAGCAGCTCCTGTTGGGTGACGGTGGCCAGCGCCGCCACGCGCGGACTCTGTTCCGCAGGAATAGAGCGGTTAAGCGCATAGGCCATCGGCATGGTGCCAACCAGGATCAGCATAATCAGCCCCATGCCTTTCTGCCCGTCATTGGAGCCGTGCGCGAAAGAGACGCCGGTACAGGTCAAAATCAGCAGGCCGCGGATCCAGGTCGGCGGCTTTTTATTACCCTGAGGCGCGCTATAGAGGCGACGATTCTTTACCAGACGCTTCATCAGCAGCAGCAGCAAACCTGCGCAGACAAACCCCACTATGGGCGAAAACAGCAGCGCGTAGCCTACTTTCAGCGCCTGATCCCAGTCCACGCCGCTGGTGCCGGTACGGCCGTGGATCAGCGCATTCGCCACGCCGACGCCGATAATAGAGCCGATAAGCGTATGGGAAGAGGAGGCGGGCAGGCCGAACCACCAGGTGCCCAGATTCCAGAGAATGGCGGAGAAGAGCAGGGCATAAACCATCGCAAAGCCGCCGCCGCTGCTGGTCTGCAAAATCAGCTCAACGGGCAGCAGCGAGATAATGCCAAAGGCCACCACGCCGCTGGAGAGCAGCACGCCTAAAAAGTTAAAAAAGCCTGACCAGATCACCGCCACGGTCGGCGTCAGCGAATGGGTATAGATCACTGTCGCCACCGCGTTGGCAGTATCGTGAAATCCATTAACGAACTCAAAGCCCAGCGCGATCAGCAGCGCCAGCCCGAGCAGCAGATAAGGCACGTAGCTGGTGCTGGCGCCGCCCGCGTCGGTCACGTCGTTAAACAGGTTCACGCCAGCGAAGGCGATACCCAGCAGCGTCAGCAGAATAAACAGCAGTACGGAGAAGCGACTGTTTTTGCGAAACACGGGACGGCTGTCCGCCGCCTGATAGTGCGGAATGGCGCTATTGTGGCTCATAAATCCTCTTTGCTGTCAGCGAAAAAAGAGACACCGGTCTGCTGAAGGTGTACGCAGCGATGATGACAGTAAGATGACCATGCGGACGCAGGCTGATTTTTATTGTCCTGGCGTCCGGCCCGATAACGCCTGGCGTGACATGAATCGCCTTATTTATCAGATATATCCGCCTGCTTAGCGTGACGTTTATCAACTAAGGTATAAGCATCGCCAGCTACGCTGTTTTAAAGGATTGTCATGCCCTATTTTTTGCGCCGCTTCGTCGGCCTGATGCTGCCGCTTTTGCTGGCGGCAGGAGCCGCTCACGCCGATACGGTCTGGATGAAAAACGGCGATCGCCTCAGCGGCACGGTGCGATCGTTAAGCGACGGCAAGCTGGTGATGGACAGCAGCTATGGCGGCACGCTTTCGCTGGACTGGAAAGCGGTCAGCACGCTCTCCAGCGAAAAGCCGATAGAGGTGCGCAGCGGCAAAACGGTATTTAAAGCGCAGCTGGACGCCGCCGATCGCGGTTTTATCGTGGTGCGGCGAGGCGAAGATGAGCAGCGTGTGCGCGTCTCTCAATTCGAAGAGTTTATGAAGCCTAAACCTAAAACCGATGCGCTGAGCTGGGCCGGGAATATTGATGTGGGAGTCAGCCTGAAAAAAGCCTCCACCCATACGCAGGATTCTCACTTTGCTTACAACAACAAAATCAACGTAGGCAAATGGCGTAACGACTTCGGCGGCACCTATACGCGCGAAAAAGAAGACGACACCATGAATACCGAGAACTATAGCCTGCGCTACGCGCTGGACTATCAGTTTCAGCAGCAGCTGTTCTGGCAGGGCAGAGCCAGCTATAAGCGCGACTGGGTAGAGGATTTATCGGAGCAGGCGCTGATCGGCACCGGGCCGGGCTATCAGTTCTGGGACAACGAGCTGGGTTCTTTTTCGCTGGCGCTGCTGGGCGGCGCTTTTAGCTATGGCTATAGCGACGGCAGCGCCGACAGTCATCTGGGCGCGTCGCTGCGCTGGGACTATCAGCGCTTCCTGCAGGGCCGCAAGCTCGTGCTGTTCAGCCGCGGCGACGTGGGCCACTCGCTCGACGGCAATATTTTCACTCTGGATGCGGAAGTCGGGCTGCGCTATCAGCTGACCAGCTGGTCTTCGCTGAATATCTCATACGGCCACGATCTGGTCAGCGGCACGCGGGATACGCTAAACGAGCGTAATTTTACCACTGGCCTGGGTCTGAAATGGTAGCAACAGCGGTTTAATGGCGTAACGGCAGCATCGATGGCTCGAAAAATTGATATGAGCCGTCACGCCTCGCTTTTGCTCGATACATCGCTATATCGGCGGTTTCGAATAACATTTTGACCGAGTCCGTCCCGCACTGTGCAAGGCTGATACCGATAGCGGCTCCGATCCGCACTTCCATGCCATTGACTGAGAAAGGGTTATCCAGACTTTCAATAAGGCGGCTGGCGATCGCGGACGCCGCTTCGCGATCGCGGCACTTCGCTGCTACCACAAACTCGTCTCCGCCCAGGCGAGCCACCGAGTCGCCCGGACGCATACAGCTTTGCAGGCGTTCGCTTACCTGCTGCAGCAAAACGTCGCCCGCCGCGTGTCCCATCGAATCATTAACCGCTTTAAAGCCGTTCAGATCGATAAAGAGAAGCGTGGTGTAGGCCAGATCGTCGCTCTGTGCGAGCATAAAGCCAACCTGGTCGTTGATCCAGGCCCGGTTGGGTAGACCGGTCAAGGGGTCAAAGGTAGCCAGTTTCTCGAGCTGACGAATTTTTTCCTTGTCGCGAGTAATGTCGCGTGAGATCAGTACCGCGCCAATGTTTTTGCCTGTGGAAGGATTGCTGACGCCGCAAGCTTTGGTGCCAAGCGTAATGTAGTGGCCGTCGCGATGTTGTTTACGCACCTCTACTACGTCCGGCAGCACGCCACCGTTAAAGATATGCAGAAGCGCTTCTGTGGCGGACGCGCGGTCGTCAGGATGCAGGAAATCCACTACTGCCCGGCCTGTTATTTCCTCGGCTGACCAGCCTATCATTTTGCTGTAGGAAGGCGAGATCGACACGTATTTACCGTTTGCGTCGCAATGGGCGATCAGGTCAGTGCTGTTTTCGATCAGCAGGCGGTATTCCGCTGCCGTGCGCAACGCATCCTCAAGCGCTTTGCGCTGTGAGGTGATATCAAGAATGAAGCCGCTGTATTGCAGATGGGAAGCGCCAGCCTGGCCCTCCGGCAGGCCGGAAACAATGACGCGTCGCGTCGTCCCGTCCAGACAAGCGATCGGCACTTCAAGATGAAAAGGGGTCATCAGTTCCAGCGCCGCAGTAAGCTGGCGCGCGATTCTGGCATCATCATCAGCCTGCGCCAACCTCAGCCATGCGCTCAGCGACACGCCTTTCATGGCGGGCATCAGGCCGGCGGGATTTTCATGACTGGTGATGCACGTGCCTTGGGCGTCCGTGGACCAAACGGCGGAAAGAACAGGTTTTAATAGAGTATTCATGATGATCGGTCCGTTATTTGCTGACGAGACTGAATAATAATGCCCGCCATCACTGACCTTTTGCTCGCGGTTATGGCTGCCCCCACAAACTCGCGGGTGCCGCAGTAAAAGGTTCGCGAATGTCGGTGATGAGCGGCGGCCGAGGTTGCAGTCCAGCAGCAGAGGCTATTGTGCCGCGTTATCCGCATAACCAGGCGGGAAATCTTCAGGATCAGCAGTGTTAGTTTTATGGTTATCGGCCGATCGACGCGAAATCTTTAATAAACCCCGCATTATGCGGCAATTGGCAACCTAATCCTGCATGGCAGCTTCACGTGCGGGTTCTGCGGAATGATGTTGAGGCGTGTTCGCTTAAAAGGGAGCGTCCGTGCTTCCGCGTTAGTTTGCACATCAAAGCCAGAAACTTATCTCACCACGAAGTCGTAGCAAAAGGCCAGGCGGCCTTCTTGCTAAGCCCAGTCGCGGCCGCAAGCATTGCCGATAATCAGGCGGTAGTATTGATGTTACGTCCGATTGCCGGGTTTGCAGGTAGCTGAGGGATAGAGTTGACGATCCCGGCGGCCAGCGACTGCTGACTATCCAGTGATTTCTTGAGTACCAGCGTGCTGACTTTATTACCAAGTTCCATGTTATCAAGGCCGGTAGCCAGTGAGGCTATTTGTGATACATCCATCTTGCTCTCCTGATTAATATAGCGGACAGGGTATTGAAAGCGGCTTTACAGAAAGCCTGAAACGGGTATCGGCGTTTGCGGGATAATCTTTAAGTCTGCGGTGGCGCTAATAGTGCTTAACCGACAGGATGACGGCCGAAAAAAACGGGCCATCAGGCCCGTTTTTCAGTTTGCGCGCCGTTAAGACTGCGCTGGCGTAACCAAAGTGGCTGCCGGTTTAGTGGTTTTATCGTAAACCGGGCCTGGCTGGGCAGGCACCACGAAAGTGCTGTTTCCGGCAGCCGGATCCTGCTGCTCTGGCGCCGCCTGGCCATCTGTGGCAGCGGGCGCATTTTCCGCAGGCTGTCCGTCTACGGTTGGGGCGTCGACGGCTGGCGCGGCGCCGCCTTCGACGTTAGCGCCCTGAGGCGTTACCGGCGTGGTTGGCTGCTCCTGCGGCTGCGCCTGATTGTTTTCCTGTACCGGGATCGGCGCGGCGTAGCCGTTACCTGCAGCGCCGTTAATCTTGGTCGGCATACCGGTACGAGCTTTCAGCGCGGCTTCCAGCGTGGCGCTGTCGACGCTGGCGTCGCTGACCACTTTATTGACGGCGGCGGTCAGGGTCAGCGGAACAGGCTCGCGGGAGTTAAACTGCTCTTCGGTCTGCGACAGCGGGTTATGCACCTCGATATAGCGAGAACCGTCCGGCTCAACGCTGGCTTTCACCGGCTGGTCGATAAACTGCACGCGGGTGCCGACCGGCACGTTGTCGAACAGCCATTTGATATCGTCGGCGCGCAGGCGCACGCAGCCGTGGCTGACGCGCAGGCCGATGCCGAAGTTGGCGTTGGTGCCGTGAATAGCGTACAGGCGGCCGATATAGAGCGCGTACAGGCCCATCGGGTTATCCGGGCCGGCCGGGAAGATCGGCGGCAGCGGCGAACCGGCGGCGGCAGCATCTTCATGCATCTTTTTGGTTGGCGTCCAGGTCGGGCCATCTTTTTTGCTCTGCACCGTGGTGGTCCAGTTTACCGGCGTATCCTTGCCCAGTTCGCCCACGCCAATCGGCAGCACGACCACTGTTTTGGTGCCTTTTGGATAATAATAAAGACGCATTTCCGCACTGTTGATTACGATGCCTTCACGCGGCGCGTCCGGCAGGATCAGCTGCTGAGGAATAATCAGCTTGCTGCCCGCTTTAGGCAGATAAACATCCACGCCAGGGTTGGCTTCGAGCATATTGCTCAGGCCCATCTGATACTGGGCGGCAAACGCCTCCAGCGGCAGCTTGCTCTCCGCAGGCACGGTAATTTCAATATTTTCGCCAAGCAGACGGCTGTTGGCGGCGGGCAGGTTGTAAATCACGGCAAAAGCAGACTGGCTGTAAGCGGTGACGGCCAGCAGTAAAGTGGCTAACGCGCGGATGCTCTTTTTCATATTCTTCAAGGTATAGCGCCATGTAAACTGTGGATAAAGGAGCCTGTGCAGAACGGCTGCGACCGGCTGCACATTATATGGTCATAACTCGTCAGGAATAAACCTGCATTTACAGTTAAGCGGCCAGATTTACCAGACAATAATTTTCTGAAAAGCCGCTCAGGGTTGCCATAAGGGATCGTCGCCGTTGAGTTTACGATTCAGGAAAAAGGCCGCGCTGATCAGCGCCAGATGACTGAGCGCCTGCGGCGTATTGCCTAATGCAAAGCCCTGATGATCGAACTCTTCGGCATACAATCCCAGTGGATTGGCATAGCTTAGCAGCTTTTCAAATTCGAAATGGGCTTCGTAAACCCGACCGGCGCGCGCCAGACACTCGACATACCAGAATGAACAGGCGACAAAGGCGCCTTCCGTACCTTCCAGCCCGTCCGCTGGCGTTTCAGCGCGATTATAGCGCTTGACCAGCCCATCGTTGACCAGCTGATCTTTAATGATATCCAGCGTAGCCAGCCAGTCGGCGTCGGTGGCGCCGACGAACCTCACCAGCGGCATCAGCAGCATAGAGGCATCGACGAAATCGCCGTGACGCGTGGCGACGAAGTGGCCTTTTTCCTCGTTCCAGAAGTTGGTCCAGATATCCTCACGGATCTCGTCGCGAACGCGCAGCCAGCGCTCATAAGGGAATGAAAGCGAGCGCTTCTGGCCCAAACGTATCGCCCGATCCAGCGCCACCCAGCACATCAGGCGCGAGTGCAGAAAATGCTCCGGTTCGCCGCGCATCTCCCAGATGCCCGCGTCGGGCTGATTCCAGTTTTCGCCAACGTAATCGATCATTTTGCAGACGTGCTGCCAGCCGCGATGAGAGATCGCTTCGCCATATTTATTGGCCAAATAGACGGCATCCATCAGCTCGCCGTAGATATCCAGCTGTTTCTGGCTCCACGCGTCGTTGCCGATACGCACCGGCGTAGAGTTGGCGTAGCCGGACAGATTAAGCAGCTCGCTTTCATGCAGCTCGGTGCCGCTGTCCAGGCGATACATCACCTGCAGCTTCTCCACGTCATGATGGCTGTTTTCCACGCAGCGTCCGACCCAATGAGTGAAATGACGGGCTTCATCGACGTAACCCAGCCGCATCAGCGCGTACATGCTGAAAGAGGCGTCGCGCAGCCAGGAAGCGCGATAGTCCCAGTTGCGTTCGCCGCCCAGCTCTTCCGGCAGGCCGAAAGTCGCGGCGGCGGCGATGGAGCCGTGTTTCCAGGAGGTCAGCAGCTTCAGCGTTAGCGCCGATCGGGTCACCATCTCCTGCCAGCGGCCGCGATAGGTGCTTTGCGCGCTCCAGTCGCGCCAGAAACGCAGCGTTTCCTGGAAGCAGAGCGCGGTTTTCTCTTCATCCACTTTCTCATCATCCGCGCAGCCCAGCACGAACTCCCGATGTTCATCGGCACCGAGCGTAAAGGTCGCCGTTGCCGCATTGCCTTCCGCCGCAAAATCGACTTTTCCGCTTAGTCGGAGCGCAGGGTGATTTTCCGCGCAAAAGATTACGCCATGCTGATCGACCGTGGCGCGAGTTTCCGCTCGCGCATAGTCGTGTACCGGCGCGCAGCGCAGGGTAAAAGTCGCTTCGCCATGCACCACTTTTACCCGACGTATCAGGCGCGGCTGGGTGTCTTCCCGATTGCACAACGGCATATAGTCGGTGATTTCCGCCACGCCGCTGCGATCCAGCCAGCGGGTTTGCAAAATATTGGTGTCGGGCAGATAGAGCTGTTGACGGCGCGCTTCCGGCCAGTTGGGTTGAATAGCGAAAAGCCCGGCGTCGTCGCCATCCAGCAGCGCGCTGAACACGGATGGGCTGTCGAGATCCGGCCAGCAGAAGTAGTCGATAGCGCCGTCGTTGGCGACCAGCGCGCAGGTTCGCAGGTCGCCGATAACGCCGTGATCCTCAATTTTTCTTTTTATCTCGCTCATGCCCTTCCTCTGGTTTCAGGTCGTGTTTTTTAACTATAGACAGCAGCTGGCGGAGTCGGCGTCAGGAAGCGCAAGCAAGTGTAAACGCCGCTGAAATTACCTCATCTATACTTAGCTGTTCGATCACCACCGAGGAGAGATCCATGAGTAAAGCAGAGCGTAAAGTAGCCGTCGTCACCGCCTCCGACTCCGGTATTGGCAAGGCCAGCGCCATTATGCTGGCAGAGCAGGGCTATGATATCGGCGTGACCTGGCGATCGGACGAAAAGGGCGCGCAGGATACGGCGAACCGGGTTCGCGAACTGGGCCGCAGAGCGGAGATCGTTCAGCTGGATCTGGCCGACGCGCAGGAAGGCGGCAAAGCGCTGGAGGCGCTGATCGGCAAACTTGGCCGTATCGACGCGCTGGTCAATAACGCCGGCACCAACGAGCAGGCGGATTTTCTGGAAACCTCTTTCGAAGCCTGGCGGAAAGTGTTTACCGTGGATGTGGACGGCGCTTTCGTCTGTGGACAGATTGCCGCGCGTCATATGGTGCAGCAGGGCGACGGCGGCAGGATCGTCAACATCACCTCCGTGCATGAGCATACGCCGCTGCCAAACTCCGTGGCCTATACCGCCGCGAAGCACGCGCTGGGCGGCCTGACCAAATCAATGGCGCTAAGCCTGATGCCGCATAACATTCTGGTGAATTCGGTGGCGCCTGGCGCGATTGCCACGCCGATGAATGAGATGAGCGATGACGACGCTCATAGCGTCTCTATCCCGGAAATTCCGGCAGGCCGTCCTGGCGACCCGCGTGAAATCGCCAGCATGGTCGCGTGGCTCTGTTCCGAATGGGCAAGCTACACCAGCGGCCAGTCTTTCGTGATCGACGGCGGTTTTACCCTGGCGAATCCGCAGTTTTATATCCAGAAATAGTCGAGAAAGATTGCCGATCGTGCAGCAGCCAAAGAGAACAAGGCTTTGTTCTCTTTGGCTGCCAGTTTAGTCGTTGTCCGGCTGACGCGCGGCCCGGCGTTTAAACCACATTCTCGCGCCCCAGACCAGCGCCACGATCAGCGCCACCCAGAAAATCTGCTTGAGATGATGATCCAGTTTATGCAGCCACGGCGCGATAACCTGGCCGCCGACGTAGCCCAGCGAGACGAATATCACCGCCCACAGCATCGCGCCAATCACATTTAGCAGCATAAACTTTTGCGGCTTAAGGCGGCTGGAACCGATAATAATTGGCCCGATAATCCTCAGGCCGTACATAAAGCGCACGCCAATCACAAACAGCACCGGTTTTTTGCGGATTAGCCTGTTGGCTTTATCGATCTGCTTTTGGTGTTTTTTGAATTTCTTCAGGATGTTCGCGCCGTAATAGCGGCCGAGAAAAAAGAGCGCGGTATCGCCCAGGATGCCGCCCGCCATGGCCACCAGGATCACCAGCCCGTAGTGCAGCAGTCCTTCATGAGCCGCCACGCCGCCTAACAGCGTAAAAGTTTCCCCTTCGGCAAGACAGCCTAAAAACAGCGCCACGTAACCGTACTGCTCGATCAGATGAGTAATATCCATTTGTCCTTGCTCCTGCGGTAAATGCGCCGAAAGCCTTTAGTCTAAACGCTGACGGCTAAAGCGCGTTAAAAGTTGCCGGAAAGCGTAAATTTTTTCGTAACAAACAGAAGCGCTTAGCCTGCGGCGTACGCGTTTAAAAAATAAACAGTTCACCATCGTTTATACTTTATCCTGACCCGCCAGCCCGCTGCGGCTTCCCGAAGATTAAGGAGTGAAGATATGAACCATGTCTGGGGACTTCTTGCGCATCCTGACCGTGAAATGCGCGATATCCGGCAAGAAAACGAAACCGTCTCGCACCATTATACGCATCATGTCTTACTGATGGCGCTGATCCCGGTGATCTGCGCCTTTATCGGCACAACCCAGCTCGGCTGGGATTTCGGCGCCCAGCGTACCGTTCAGCTGACGCTGATTAACGCCTTTGCCCTGGCCATTCTCTTTTACGCGCTGATCCTGGGCGGCGTAGCGGTGATGGGCCGGGTTATTCACTGGATGGCGCGTGACTATCCGCAGCGGCCCAGCCTGCAGCGCTGTACCGTTTTCGCAGGCTATGTCGCCACGCCGCTCTTTATCAGCGGTCTGGTGGCGCTCTATCCGCTGGTCTGGCTGTGCGTCTTTGTCGGCGCGCTGGCGCTGGTCTATACCGGCTATCTGCTTTACCTCGGCATCCCGATGTTTTTGAATATCGACCGGGAAGAGAGCCTGCGCTTTTCCGGCTCCACGCTGGCTATCGGCGTGCTGGTGTTTGAAGTGCTGATGGCGCTGACCGTGATCCTCTGGGGCTACGGCTACCGCCTGTTCTGACCGCCGCCGCCGTCGGGTTTCCGACGGCGGATCGGTAACGCCCGGATACGAATATCCCTTAGGAAAAAGATTAGCCTCAGGCGTATGATAACGCCGCCAGCTTCCGCGCGGCGTCTATTGTGCGGCGGCGGCGTATGGCCCGACCATACCTGAACCACTACCCGATAAAGTTTTCAATAATGCCTGCAAAAATTCGCTTGTCTCTTCTGAGTCTGGCTTTGCTTTTTACCGGACAGGTTTTCCCGCATCAGGCCGCCGCCAGTCCGCGCGCGGCGGCAGCCGAGTCGCTCTCACAGCCGCAAATCGCCTCAGGCAGCGCGATGATTGTCGATCTCAATACCAATAAAGTGCTCTACGCCAGCCATCCCGATCTGGTGCGGCCGATGGCCTCCATTACCAAGCTGATGACGGTGATGGTCGCGCTGGATGCGCATCAGCCGATGGATGAGATGCTGAAAGTGGATATCAGCCATACGCCGGAAATGCGCGGCGTTTTCTCCCGCGTCCGGCTTAACAGCGAGATCAGCCGTAAAAATATGATGCTGCTGGCGCTGATGTCTTCGGAAAACCGCGCCGCCGCCAGCCTGGCGCACCATTATCCTGGCGGCTATGACGCCTTTATCCGGGCGATGAACGTTAAAGCGCGCGAGCTGGGCATGACCCATACGCGCTATGTAGAGCCTACCGGGCTGTCGATTCAAAACGTTTCCACCGCGCGCGATCTCACTAAGCTCCTGATCGCCACCAAACGCTATCCGCTGCTGGGCCAGCTGAGCACCACGCATGAAGAGATGGCGACCTTCGCCAATCCAGCCTATACCCTGCCGTTCCGCAACACGAATCATCTGGTCTATCGTCCGGACTGGAATATCCAGCTGACCAAAACCGGCTTTACCAACCAGGCGGGCCACTGTCTGGTGATGCGCACCGTGATCAAACAGCGCCCGGTGACGCTGGTGGTGCTGGATGCTTTTGGAAAATATACTCATTTTGCCGACGCCAATCGTCTGCGTAGCTGGCTGGAAACGGGCAAAGTGTCGCCGGTTCCCGCTGCGGCGCTGAGCTATAAAAAGCAGAAGGCCTCTGAAATGGCCAGCAATGACGGTAACAGCGACGTTATCGAATAGTTAAACATCCGCTGGTTTTCGGACGGGCAAGCGCCTAAAATAGCGCGCGTTTGCCCGCCCGATGGGCTGATATCTGGAACTCTTCATGTCTACAATAACGACTTTTTTCCGCGCCTGCCTGCTGGCGCTGCTGGTCTTTTCCCCGTCGCTGGTTTACGCCGCCGACGATAACGGCAGCGAGCCAGCCGTTGAAGCGCCAGCCAAAATCAACGCCGCCGTTGAACTGCCGAAAATGCAGAAAGTGCTGGATAAAATCAAACAGCAGGTTTCCAGCGAAAGCAACGATGGCAAACTGAGCGCGCTGAACGATATGGCGCTGGAGCTTTCCAGCGATGCCGAAACGCTGGCGCAGGCGATTGCGCCGCAGCGCGCCCAGCTGCAGGCTCAGCTGGAGGTGCTTGGCCCGGCGCCGAAGCCGGAAAGCGGCGTCAAAGAGACGGCGGAAGTCACGGCTAAACGTAAAAATCTGCAAAGCCAGAAAAGCAAAATCGACGATCAGATCAGCCAGGCGGAAGCGATCAAAACCGGCGCGGTCAACCTTTCCACGCAGATCGTCAATTTGCGTCGTGACGCGCTAAAAACCCAGCTGGCGCTGAACGCGGGCAGTATTCTGGGGCCGCGCTTCTGGGCGCCGCTGTTCAACGGACAGAGCGGCGATAACGACAAGGTAAAAGGGTTCCTCGGTGAGCTGGCGGATACGACGGTGCTGGCGGTTTCGCCGGAGTGGCGCGTCGGGACGCTTTTCTGGATTGTGCTGGCTGGCCTGACGGCGACTTTCGGACGTCGCTATATGGAAGAGTTTCTGGCGTGGGTCGGCATTCATCGCCTGCCGGAAGGGCGCCTGCGCCGCAGTTTCCTTGCTGCCGCTATCGCGCTGACCACGCTCGCCGCGGTTGTGCTGGCCTTTAATTTCCTGAACCTCGCCTTTACCCGTCATCCTGATGTGACGGACGACGTGCGGGAATTCGCCGACAAGCTGGTTGGGCTGAGCATTTTCTGCGGGCTGATCGCCGGTCTGGGCAGGGCGTTTCTTTCCACGCGCCGACCTTCCTGGCGTTTGCCGACCATTTCCAACGAGGTCGCGCTGGCGCTGAAGCCGTTCCCGCCGCTAATGGCCGGTCTGGTGTTTCTCTTTCAGGCGCTGGAAAACCTTAACAGCAGCGCCAACACCAGCGTCGCCACCACTGTTCTGGCGAACGGCATTACCGCGCTGCTGATTGGCGCGGCGGCGCTGTCGATTAGCTTCCGCACCAACCGCGTGCGTCGCAAACTGGTGCTGGAAGGCGCGCAGCCGGAGGCGAAATCGACGCTGGTCGGCCTGATCCAGATGGCGATTACCCTGACCGGCGTGGCGATTATGGTCACGCTGGCGATCGGCTACGTCACGCTGGCGCGCTTTTTAAGCTACGAGCTGATTTGGGCGGGCATCGTGTTCGGCTCTTTCTATATTCTCAGCCATCTGGTTGCGGACGCCTGTGAATCGCTCTTCTCCACCAGCAACGCCACCGGCAAAGGTATCCAGCGCTCGCTGAATATCGATGAGCGCCATCTTTCTCAGGTCGCCGCGCTGCTGGGCGCGCTGGGCAAAACCGTGCTGGTGCTGATCGCCGCGATGGCCTTGCTTAACGGCACTTTCAGCAGCGCCACGCCAATTGAGCTGGTGCAGAAAGCCATTGAGTTCTGGGGCGGCAAGGGCCTGGAATCGCTGAATATCGTTCCGGCGCACGTGCTTAACGCGCTGCTGTGCCTGATTGTCGGCATCTATGTGCTGCGCTCCGTCAAGCGCTGGCTGGATCAAGATTTCCTGCCGAAAACCACCATGGATACCGGGATGCGCGTCTCGCTGATCACGCTGTTCAGCAACGTGGGCTACGTGCTGGTGATCCTGCTGGCGCTGTCGGTGATGGGCCTGCAGTGGAATAAGCTGGCCTGGATCGTCAGTGCTCTGTCGGTCGGTATCGGTTTTGGCCTGCAGGAGATCGTTAAAAACTTTATCTCCGGCCTGATCCTGCTGACCGAACGTCCGGTGAAAGTCGGCGACCTGGTCAGCATCAGCGGCATTGAAGGCGATATTCGCCGCATTAACGTGCGCGCCACTGAAATTCAGCTGGGCGACAAATCCACGGTCATCGTGCCCAACTCGCAGTTTATTTCGCAAAACGTACGTAACGCCACTATGGGCAACGCGCAGGGCGTAGCGACCATTACGCTGACTTTCCCACTGGATATCGATCCGGTGAAAGTACGCCAGCTCCTGCTGGATGTCTATATTGAGAACGAGCGTATCCTGGAGACGCCAGATCCGTCGGTGACGTTTAAAGATCTGACGCCAGCGGGCATCGTGCTGGCGGTGACCGGTAACGTCGCCAGTCCGCGCCAGGTCTCCGGTGCGAAAAGCGATCTGCTGTTTGATATTCTGACGCGGCTGCGTAAAGAGGGCATCGTGCTCTCCACCCCGCAGACGATGATTGTCGAGCAGCGCAATGGACAGAAAGTGGTGGTGCAGGACGGCGAGGCTTAAGGCGCTTGCGGCTTAAGCCAGCGCTATTAAATCGGTACGAAAAGGTAGTGTTCGTACCGATTTTAGCCTGGCTAATGCGTTAAGGTCAGTTCAGTTAATGACCGGCTTTAAGGCTGAACCCCTACAGATGGCGTTCCGGGTTTTTCCCGCAGCCGCACGCCATCCAGTTTTTCGCTTTAGTGGTTTTGCCGATGCCGGGATTAAAGCTATTAGTGGGATCGAGCTGCTGATAGAAAGCTTTCAGCTGCGGTTTGGCCTGATAAAGATGGCCGACGTTGTGCTCGGCCGGATACTCCGCGCCGCGCTCTGCGAGGATCTCCAGCATCTTCTCTTTCAGCGCGTGCGCGTCCACGCCTTTTTTCACAATGTAATCCTGATGGAAAACGTGGCAGAAAAAGTGGCCGTAATAGAGCCGGTGTACCAGCGCGTCGTCAAACTCCGGCGGCAATTTCTCGAACCAGTCGCGGTCGTTGCGGCGTAAAGCGATATCCAGCGCCAGAATATCTTCTACTTCCTGCTGATGCACCGCGTGATAGCGCACGGCCGCGCCCGCCGCCGCGAAACGGTGCAGAAAGGCTTTGCCGCCTTCTTCCGGCGTGCATTCAAAAAAGTCGCCGTCCGCCTCGCGGAAATAGTCCTGCAGATAGCGGCGCGCCTCTTCCACGCCCGGGCCAGCCATTTTCAGCATCAAATGGTGCTCAAAGCGATCGCGATAAGCCTTAAGCCGACGCGGAAGGTGCGAGGGCAGCAGGCCGCTGATTTTCTGCAGCGCGCGATCGGTAAAATTGGGTTTAATAAAAGAGAAGCGCCTGAACAGCGCGTCGGCGCGGCCTTTCAAGGCAAAAAACAGCGGCATTTTGTCGGTGCCAAGCTTATCTATCATCACAAAAGTATCTTTGCCGTAAACTTCGGCGATATCGAACATATCGCGATGCAGATATTCGCCGGCGACCGGCAGCTCGCTGAAATTACTAAGAATATGGCGGCGCAGTTCACCCAGCACTTCAGGCCGGTTGGTGCCGATATAAAAAACCTGCTGCGTTTTCTCACTGGCGAAGGTATCCAGCCGCACGGCGAACACGGCCAGCTTGCCCGCGCAGCCGGACGCTTCAAACAGCCTGCGCGTATCGGCGTTAAAGCGCGAAGGCGTATCCGCTTCCACCTCGCGCACGCGGTCGGCGTAGTCGTGATCCGAAGCGTGGCGCTGGTCGTTTCTGACATCTTCCGGCCGCCAGGTGTCATCGTCCAGCCGTCCGAGGATCTGCTCCGGCGTGCTGCCCAGTTCGATTCCCAGATGATTGACCAGCGTCAGCTTGCCGCTGGCATCTTTCTGCGCGTAGAGCGCCATTTCGCTATAGGCGGGGCCGCGCTTGATCAGCGAACCGCCGGAGTTGTTGCAAATGCCGCCCAGCACCGACGCGCCGATGCAGGAGGAGCCGATCACCGAATGCGGCTCGCGGCCCAGCGGCTTAAGGATTTTCTCCAGCTGCCAGAGCGTGCTGCCAGCAAATGCCAGCACCTGTTTGCCTTCGTTCAGCAGCTGAATTTTATCCATGCGGCGCGTGCTGATAATCACGATATCGCGGTCGTAATGGCCGTTGGGCGTCGACCCCTCGGTCAAACCGGTATTGGCGGCCTGCATCAGCACGATAGCGTCGGCCGCTACGCAGGCCTGCAGGATTCGCCACTGCTCCAGCAGCGTGCCGGGGAACACCACCGCCAGCGCTTCGCCTTCGCCGGAGCGAAAGCCTTTGCGATAGCGTTCGGTTTTTTGCGGATCGGTCAGCAGATGAGCGCGCCCGACGATGCGCGCCAGTTCAGAAACCAGCGCGCGGCCGGTCGGTGAGGGTCTGTTCATATCCATGTGTCCTTTTTTTACGCACGCCATAACTTTAGCATCGCTGAATCATTACGGGCTTTAACAGCCTGAAAACTACCTGCTATTCTCAACTTATGGCACACTCGCTGCTTTCCGTCCGAGCCGTTCACCTGAGAGAAACCAACCTGATGAAATGGATTTGTTCTGTTAGTTTTGCCGTCGCGCTGGCGCTGCAGCCAGCCTTTGCCGACGGTAATTTCGGGCAGCATCCGCTGACGCCCGAAGCCCGCGACGCCTTTGTCAGCGATCTGCTGCAAAAAATGACGCTGGATGAAAAAATTGGCCAGCTTCGGCTAATCAGCGTCGGACCGGATAACCCGAAAGAGGCGATCCGGGAGATGATCAAGCATGAGCAGGTCGGCGCGATTTTTAATACCGTCACTCGTCAGGATATTCGTGCGATGCAGGATCAGGTGATGCAGCTCAGCCGCCTGAAAATTCCGCTGTTTTTCGCCTATGACGTGGTGCATGGCCAGCGTACCGTTTTCCCTATTCCGCTGGCGCTGGCGGCCAGCTGGGATCTGGACGCGGTGGCGACGGTAGGGCGCGTCTCGGCCTATGAAGCGGCGGACGACGGCCTGAATATGACCTGGGCGCCGATGGTGGATGTGACGCGCGAGCCGCGTTGGGGCAGGGTATCGGAAGGCTTCGGCGAAGATACTTACCTGACTTCGGAACTGGGGCGCACGCTGGTGGAATCGATGCAGGGCAAAAGCCCGGCGGATCGCTATTCGGTGATGACCAGCGTGAAGCACTTCGCCGCCTACGGCGCGGTGGAAGGCGGTCGCGACTACAACACGGTGGATATGAGTCCGCAGCGGCTGGCCCAGGATTACCTGCCGCCTTATAAAGCGGCGCTGGACGCGGGCAGCGGCGGCGTGATGGTGTCATTGAACTCCATTAACGGCGTGCCGGCCACCTCCAACAGCTGGCTGCTGAAGGATCTGCTGCGTGACGACTGGAAGTTTAAAGGCATCACCATCAGCGATCACGGCGCCATCAAAGAGCTGATGAAGCACGGCGTCGCCAGCGATCCGCAGGATGCGGTGCGTGTCGCTATCCAGTCCGGCGTCAATATGAGCATGAGCGACGAATACTACAGCAAGTACCTGCCGAATCTGGTGAAAAGCGGCGCGGTCAGCATGGCGGATATCGACGACGCGACCCGTCACGTGCTGAATGTGAAATATGATATGGGGCTGTTTAACGATCCTTACAGCCATCTTGGCCCGGCGGAGAGCGATCCCAAAGACACCAATGCCGAAAGCCGCCTGCACCGGCCGGAAGCGCGCGACGTCGCCCGCAAAAGCATCGTGCTGCTGAAAAATCGCCTTGAGACGCTGCCGCTGAAAAAATCGGGCACCATTGCGCTGATTGGGCCGCTGGCCGACAGCCAGCGTGACATTATGGGGAGCTGGTCGGCGGCCGGCGTTGCTTCGCAGTCCGTGACCGTGCTGGAAGGCATGAAAAACGCCACGGCTGGAAAAGCGACGGTGCTTTACGCCAAAGGCGCTAACGTCAGCGACAACAAAGGCATTCAGGACTTCCTGAACCTGTATGAAAAAGCGGTGACGGTGGATGCGCGTACGCCGCAGCAGATGCTGGACGAAGCCGTTGAGACGGCGAGAAAAGCGGATGTGGTGGTGGCCGTGGTGGGCGAGGCGCAGGGTATGGCGCATGAAGCTTCCAGCCGCACCGATATCACCATTCCGCCTTCGCAGCAGGCGCTGATTAGCGCGCTGAAGGCGACCGGCAAGCCGCTGGTGCTGGTGCTGATGAATGGCCGTCCGCTGGCTATCGTTAAACAGAGCCGCGAGGCGGATGCGCTGCTGGAAACCTGGTTCAGCGGCACCGAAGGCGGCAACGCCATCGCGGACGTGCTGTTCGGCGACTACAATCCGTCCGGCAAGCTGCCGATGTCCTTCCCGCGTTCGGTTGGCCAGATCCCGATCTACTACAACCATCTGAACACGGGTCGTCCGTATGATTTTGCGAAGCCGAATAAATACACGTCGCACTATTACGACGCGGAAAACGGCCCGCTTTATCCGTTTGGTTATGGCCTGAGCTACACCAGCTTTAAGGTTTCGCCGGTGAAGCTTTCAGCGAAAACCATGCCGCGTAACGGCACGGTCAACGCTTCGGTAACGGTGACCAATACCGGCAAACTGGACGGCGCGACGGTGGTGCAGATGTATCTGCGTGACCAGGTCGCCAGTATCAGCCGTCCGGTAAAAGAGCTGAAGGGCTTCAAGCGCATCATGCTGAAGGCGGGCGAGTCGCAGACCGTGACCTTCCCGATTGACGTGAAAGCGCTAAGCTTCTGGAACGCCAAAATGCAGCAGGTGGCGGAGCCAGGCAAGTTCAGCGTGATGATCGGGCTGGATTCCGTGCGTACCAGCGACGCCGAGTTCGATTACCTGTAAAACAGAAGAGGCGAGCATTCGCCTCTTTTTTTACTTGCCGCCTTCGGCAAAGTTCACCAGCGCGTCGCCGGCCAGGCGATAACGCACCCATTCACTCTGCGGCTCGGCACCGATGCTTTTATAGAAATCGATGGCGGGCTGATTCCAGTCCAGCACGCTCCACTCCAGGCGGCCGCAGCGACGCTGTACGGCCAGCTGCGCGATATGCCGGATCAGCGCTTTGCCCGCGCCGTTGCCGCGCGCGTCAGGTGAAATATAGAGATCTTCCAGGTAGATGCCGTTACGGCCAAGCCAGGTGGAATAGCTGCTGAAAAATACCGCGTAGCCGACAGTCGCGCCGTTCACTTCGCAAATCAACGCTTCGGTTTTGCTCTCTGCGCCAAACAGCGTTTCACGAATTTCCTCCGGCGTAGTTACCACTTCTTCCGGCGCTTTTTCATAGACGGCCAGCTCATAAATCATGTCATAGATGGTTTGCGCGTCTGCCGGACGAGCCTGGCGGATAGAGATACTCATGGCTTTTCTTTTCTCCTGCGGATTGAAGCGGACAAGCATAAAGGTTATTGCGCAAGGAATTAAGCGCTATCACTTTTATCCATAATCCCGGCAGGCATATAAGCCCGGAACAAATCGCGGTTGCCGGTAGCCAGGCTGGCTAAGTCACTCTATGATGAGGCCTTTCCGCCAGTTGGCGGAAGCGTTCACTCAGTCAGGAAACCCGCGCCGTATGAGCCTACAAGATTTGGATCTGAAACAGCTGGAAGCCTTTGCCGCGGTGATCGCCGCCGGCAGCGTCACCGCTGCCGCCAGAACGCTGAACCGTTCGCAGCCCGTGGTGTCGCGCCTGATTCAGGAGCTGGAACAGACGCTGGGCTATCCGCTTTTCCTGCGTAACGGGCCGCGTATTCATCCTACGGAAGAGGCGCTGCAGCTGCATCAGTACGTGCAAAAAGCGCTGCTGTCGTTGCAGCAAATTCGGCTGCGCGCGCAGGAGATAGGCCAGCAGCAGCATCGTCCGCTCAGCATCGTGGCCACGCCAGCCCTGGCTGCCGGACTGCTGCCGCAGGCGCTCTCTACGCTGGGGCTACAGAACAAGGTGCAGATCCTCAGCGAATCCGCCGAGCAAACTGCCCATGCCGTGATTACCGGCGAAGCGGAAGTGGGTCTGTGCAGCCTGCCGCTGGAGCACCATGCGGTGCAGCTGCACTGGATCGGGCAGTCGCGCTGCGTTGTCGCCTTGCCGCAGGACGATCCGCTGGCACGGCAGCAGCAGGTCGCGCTGGCCAGCCTGGCCGGACGACGTTTAATCGCGCCGTGGCACCCACAGCGTCTGCGCGGACGTTTTGCCAAAGCGTTAAAAAAGCTGAAAACGCCACCGCACGAAACCATTGAAACCAACTCTTCCGCCAATATTCTTGCCTGCGTTCGGGCGGGATTAGGCGTGGCTATTCTGGAACCGGTAACGGCCTGGGGCGTGCCGCTGGAAGGCGTCGTCATCCGCGCGCTGGACGAAGATATCCCTTACTTTTTCGGCGTGATTACGCCGCAGGGCCGTCAGCTTTCCGCCGCCGCGCAGGCGTTGATTGACGCGCTGGAGCGCGCGGCCGGCGAGCTTCTTCCTTTCTTTCAAAAGTTTGCGGCCAGCGAGCATCCTCGCATTATGCGTTTAATCAATCAGGACTAAGCGGCTCGCCCGAGCCTTATATCTTTTCCGGCATAAGTTATAAGAAATAGGTCGACCCTTTCAGCGGCGTTTTGCTTGACGCTCACCACTGTGAAAAGGATGATTCCAGACCTTAGTCGTTACTATGCGTATTTGTGATAGTTAGTGCGCAATTATGTGATAACGGAATCATTAAAGGCGACCGGCCGGTGCGACTACGCCAGCCGCTGTAACGCTCCCGACTCGGGAATAAACCAGGGAATATTATGATGGCGCACGCTGAATCATTAGCCGGGCTGGCCGCTCTTGAGGCTCAGCTTCAGCAGGATCTGGAGTATCTTGAGCTACCCGCCAAATCCTGGGTGCCGTCGCGCACTTACCAGGGCGAGCCGGTGCGTGACGTCGTGGTTATCGGCGCAGGCATGTGCGGACTGGCGGCGACGGCAAAGCTGATACTGAGCGGTATTGATAATGTGCTAACGCTGGACGCGGCTGTGGCAGGACGAGAAGGGCCTTGGGTCACCTTTGCCAGAATGGAGACGCTGCGCTCGCCTAAAACGTTGCAGGGCCCGGCGCTGGGCCTGCCGCAGCTCACTTTCCGCGCCTGGTTTACCGCGCAGCACGGCAGCGAAGCCTGGCAGGCGCTGGATAAAATTCCCAAAGATCAATGGATGGCGTATCTGGTCTGGTATCGCCACGTGCTGAAGCTACCCGTGTGCAACGGCGTACGCATGACCAGCATCAGCCAGCAGGACGACCTGATTGCGCTGGCAGTGGAAGGCTTTGCCACAGACAAAATTTACGCTCGTCGGCTGGTGCTGGCGACCGGCCGTTCAGGACTGGGCGGCTTCGCCGTGCCCGATTTCCTGAAAGACGTCGATCGCGCCTACTGGGCGCACTCCGCGGACGATATCGATTTCAATGCCCTGAAAGGCAAACGCGTGGCGGTGATCGGCGCGGGCGCTTCTTCTATGGACAATGCCGCGACGGCGCTGGAAGCGGGCGCAGGCGCGGTGGATCTGTTAATTCGCCGCAAAGAGATGCCGCGCATCAACAAGATGACCGGCATCGGCAGCCAGGGCGTGGTGCACGGCATGCAGCATCTGCCGGACGCCTGGAAATGGAAGTTCGTCGACTACACCGCAACGACCCAAACGCCGCCGCCGCGCTCTTCTACGCTGCGCGTTTCCCGCCACGCCAATGCGCGCTTTTTTTTGAACTGCGGCATCAGGGCGGTGAAGCAGGAAAAAGAGGGGCTGCTTATCGACACTACCCAGGGCGAGATGCGCTACGACTATCTGATTGCGGCCACCGGCTTCACCAATAGTTTTAACGGTCGCCCGGAATTTGCCGCTATCGCGCCGCATATTCGCAGCTGGGCCGACGGTCGTTATCAGCCGGAAATGGGCGAGCCGCGCGCGGGTATGACGGACGCGCCGGACTTAGGGCCATCTTTCGAATTCCGCGAACGCGTGGCGGGTAGCTGTCCGCTGCTGGCGCATATTTACTGCTTCAATGACGCCGCCATGCTGACGCACGGCAAAGTCTCCGGCGATATTCCGGCGGTGAGCGCTGGCGCGGATCGTCTGGTGCGCGGCATTACAGCCTCACTGTTCGCCGAGGATGTCGACAGCCACTTCGCCAGCCTGGTCGCTTACGACAAGCCCGAGCTGGAAGGCGACGAATGGACGGATTCCACCCCTTTGCTACAGGAGAACGCGTTGTGATTGACGCTATCGATAAGGCCGCCGGTTTAGCGCCGGACGAGGCGCTGTTCAACGCCCGCCGCTTTCGGCCCGAGTTTGTGCAGGGCGCGGAGCAGTGTCGCCTTTCCGTGCTGCAGCCTGCGAACGATCAGGGATTGGCGAGAGAACTGCGGGTTGCGCTGGCGTGTCGTATGGCGACGCTGAACAACGACGCAGCGCTTACGGCAGATTACGAGACGCAGCTGGCCGCGTTAAAACCCGCAGAAGCGCTGCTGGCGATTGCCGCAGGCGAAACCTCGCTGGCGGAGCCGCTGGCGACAATAGTGCGCCATGTCGATCTGGTGACGCTGACGCCGAGCGAAGCAGAGGCCGACGATATCCGCAAGCTGGAAAAAGCCGGGCTGGACAATCCGCAAATTGTCGCGCTTTCCGAGCTGATTGCTTTCGTTAATTTCCAGACGCGCGTGGCCGCAGGGCTGCGCCTGATGAGGTCTTCATGACGCCTTTAGTTCGCCTGAAGCCGCTGGTCTGGCATCCTTATATCGCGCCGCTGGCCATAGCCGACGCCACGCAGGAGCAGCTCGCGGCGATGGAAGTGACGCCATCCGGCAAGAAAATTTCTGACTATGTCCGCACGCTGGCGCACGACCCGGAAAGCTATACCGCACGCACCGTGCTGTTTAACGCCATTATGTACGTGGAAGGCGGTCTGAATCGCGCCGATCGCGAGCTGGGGGCGCTGGGCGCTTCCATCGTTAACGGCTGCAAATATTGCGCGGTGGTTCATGCGCGTCGTCATGTTCAGCTGAGCAAAAGCGAGCAGGTGGTCAGCGCGCTTTATTTCAGCAGGCCGGAAGAGCTGGGCCCGCGCGATGCGGCGATCTATCGCTTTGCCTGCCGCTTGTCGGTGACGCCTTCGCAGGCTACGGCTGAGGATATTGCCGCGCTGCGCGAACACGGGATGGACGATCGGGAAATTGTCGATCTGATCCACGCTATCGCTATCTTCGGCTGGGCCAACCGCCTGATGCACGTGCTCGGCCATGCTTCTTCTGCAAAAGGGTCTGCAAATGCTTGAACTTAATAATATTAAGCTCGCTTACGGCAATAACCCGATCCTGAAAGGCGTCAATCTTTCGGTCAATCGCGGCGACGTCGTCTCTATTATCGGCCCCAGCGGCACCGGCAAAACCACGCTGCTGCGCTGTATTAACTATCTGGCGAAGCCCGATGCCGGTTCTATCGCCTTTGACGATATCCGTATGGACTATCAGGCGGTTAACAAAAGCGCGGTGCAGGCGATCCGCCTCAGAACCGCGATGGTTTTCCAGCAGTTCAACGTTTTCCGCAATATGACGGTGCTGGAAAACGTGATGAATCCGCTGGTGGTGGTGCAACGCAAAACCAAAGAGGAAGCGAAAGCTATCGCCCGGCAGGAGCTGGCGCGTGTTGGCCTCGGCAACAAAGAGCATCACTATCCTTCGCAGCTTTCCGGCGGGCAGCTGCAGCGTACGGGCATTGCCCGCGCGCTGGCGGTCAAGCCGGACGTAATTCTGTTTGACGAGCCGACTTCTTCCCTCGACCCGGAGCTGGTCGGCGAAGTGTTGAAAGTGATTAAAGACGTCGCCTCTTCCGGCATCACTTCGCTGCTGGTCACCCATGAAATGCAGTTTGCCAGAAGCATCTCTAACCGTATCGTCTTTATGGATCAGGGCGTCGTCGCCGCTGAAGGCTCGCCGGAGGCGATTTTCGATAAGCCGACGCTGCCGCGCCTCGCCCGCTTCCTGAACGCCGAACGCGAACTCTGATAATAAAAGGAAATACTATGCCTGCAATCACCACTCTGCGTCGCCTGGCCTTTTCCGGCGGCGTCGCCATCGCTCTGTTTACCGCTTTTGGCGCCCATGCCGCCGACGGCGTTCGCACTATTAAAATCGCAACCGCGGCGGAATCCAAACCGCTGTCGTGGGGCGCTATCGGCGTTGAGCCGCAGGGTTACGAGCCGGACGTGCTGAAGGCGATCAACGCCAGACTGCCGCAGTATAAATTTGTGATGGAAGGCGCGGCGGATATCGCGCAGGAGACTGGTCTGGTAACCGGCAAATACGATATGGCAACCGGCGGCTATTACAAAGCGCCCGCGCGCAGCAAGCAGTTCCTGATCCCTGATGCGCCCATCGGCGCCAGCCTGATGAAGATCTACAGCCGTAAAGACAGCAACATCAACAGCATGAAGGATCTGGTCGGCAAAAATATCGTGCCCGTAACCGCTGGCGGCGGCGTTTATAAATTCGTCACCCAGTGGCAGCAGGATAATCCGGATGACAAAATCACCATTAAGGCTTCCAGCGCCGGTATTCCTTATCCGGATCGCCTGAAGGAAGTCCAGAACGGCAAATATGACGCGCTGATCCTGCCGTCAAATCTGGGCGAGCAAACGGTGATCGATAACCAGAAACTGGCCATTAAAGCGAGCGAGCCGGTGGTCACTAACAACACATACGTACTGATCCATAAGTCCGATAAGAACAAAGCGCTGAACGAGGATATGACGAAGGCGCTGAAAGCACTCAAGGATGACGGCACGCTCGATAAGCTGTCGCAGAAGTGGTTTGGCGAGCCAGTCGTCAAATACATGAAGTAATTGCTTCGCCCGGCTGCTGACGGCCGGGCGATAAAAGGAGTCCTGCATGAACCTCTCCGCTATGATCCCCGAGCTGCTGTCGGCGCTGCCGCTGACGCTTGCGATTGTGTTTGTCGCGCTGATCGCCGGTTTCTTTCTGGCGCTGGCGGCCACCGCGCTGCGCGTGCGCAGAATACCGCTGTTGAGCCTGTTTGCCGATCTGTACGTCTCCTACGCGCGCAGCGTGCCGGTCGTGTTGCAGCTGTTCGTAGCCTTTTATGGTCTGCCGCTGATTGCCGGTGCGTTCGGCCTGGACGATTTTTTCTCGGCGACCACGGCTTCAATGGTGGGCCTGAGCCTTTATCACGGCGGCTACCTTTCCGAAGTAATGCGGCCCGCCTTTCTGGCGGTCGAACGCGGTCAGCATGACGCTGCGGACAGCCTCGGCTATAGCTTTCGCCAGAAGCTGACCCGCATCATTGGGCCACAGGCGCTGCATGTCGGGCTGCCCGGCTACGGTAATGCCCTTATCTATCTGATCCACAATGTGGCATTGGTGATGTATATCGGCGCGGCCGATGTTATGGCTACCGCCCACCTGATTATGGAACGCGATTATAACCAGTATCAGTTCGGCACTTACCTGGTGCTGGCGGTGCTTTATTCGCTGCTTTGCCTGATCGCCTGGCTGATCGTGCGCTTCTTTGAACGTCGCCACGCCTGGGGCGCGAAAAGCGACACGGCGAAGGTCAGGTTTACGGCAAGCGTCTGATAAAGAGAGAAAATCATGTTTGAGTTAGATCTGCTGCTGCCCGACTTCTGGAGCATTCTGGACGCGGTGCCGGTTACGCTGGCGATGGCGCTGACCATTTTTATTTTCTCCACGCTGCTCGGCGGCCTGTTCGCGTTGGTGGAACATAAAAAATTGCCGCTGCTGCGCCAGCTGGTGGTGACCTATAAGGTTGCCTTTAAAGGCGTGCCGATGGTGGTGGTGATTTTCCTGGCCTACTATGGCCTGCCGCCGGCGCTGCATTTTGTCGTCTCGCTGTTCGGTATTGACTATAACGCGCACGCCGTACCCGGCTGGGTCATTATTATCGTCGCGCTGACCGCCTGCATGGCCGCTTTCCAGGCGGAAGTGGTGAAAGGGGCGCTGAACTCCTTCGACGCAGGTCAGGCTGAAGCGGCGCGTTCGCTGGGCTACACCGGCGGCCAGCTGTTTCGACGGGTGCTGTTTCCGCAGATGATCGTGGCGGCAATCCCGGATCTCGCCAACGCGTTTATGGTGATTATGAAAGCGCTGTCGCTGGCGTTCGCCATCGAAGTCGTGGATATTTTCGCGCAGGCGCAGCTGACTGCCGCACTGAACTTTTACTATCTGGAAGCCTTTGCGGTAGCGGTAGTGTTCTATATGGTTATCGCGTGGGCAGTGACTAAACTGGCCGATAAGATCGAGGCGGCGCTCAGGGTGCGTACCTGAGGCTGGCGAAAACTGTTAAGCTAAGGCAAAACCAGGCCGGAAGCCGCCGTTCAGCGCTTCCGGTTTTTTTATTCGTGGAGCGTTATGCTTTCTCTCAGAGACAGGATCCAGCAGCAGGTCTTTCGCCTTAACGGTCTGGCGATGAACGACTTCGACCTCAGCCAGCCGCCGGGCGATCCCGGTCTTTACGGGCCGGACAGCACTATCTGGCAGGTTCACGGCGACTTCTCTTCGATGCTGTGCGGCGGTATCTCGGCGCTGCTGATGCAGATGCTGCATCCTCAGGCGCTGGCGGGCGTCTGGGATCACTCCACCTTCCGCGAAGATATGTTCGGCAGACTGCGGCGCACCAGCCAGTTTATCGCCGTCACCACCTTCGGCAACACGGCGGACGCCCATACCTTAATTGAGCGCGTTAAGCGCATTCATTTAAAAATTAACGGCGTGGATAATGAGGGCAACGCCTACGCCGCCAGCGATCCTGCATTGCTGACCTGGGTACACGTAGCGGAAACCAGTCGTTTCCTGGCCGCCCATCTGCGCTATAAAAACCCTGATTTAAGCCTGCAGGAGCAGAATCGTTATTACGCCGAAGCGGCGAGAGTGGCCGAGGCGCTGGGCGCGCGGCAGGTTCCGAAAACAGCAGACGAAGTGGCAGCGTATCTGACGGCGATGCGGCCGCAGCTGCGCTGTGACGAGCGCACCAGGGAAGTGCTGAACATTCTGCTGCAGACGCCTGCGCCGAGCTGGCAGGCGCGTCCGGCGATGCGCACCATGATGATGGCGGGCATTGAACTGCTGCCGGAATGGGCTCAGCAGCAGTTTGGCTTCGACTTTCCGGGCTGGCGGCGAAAGCTGATTCAGCAACGGATGAAATGGCTCGCCGCCGGGCTGCGCTGGTGCGTACGGCGCGGTGGTTACTATCGGGCAATGAAGCGTATGGGGCGCGAAGTTTGTTAATTTCTGCCTCTCTCTGCATACTCTGATGTCAGCAAATGACACTTTCGGGGGTAGCAAAATGAAATATCTGTCAGAATGGGCAACTTTTCTCAGGGAAAAAAATGTTCTGTACGTTAATTCGCTGGCAAAGAGAATCGAGAAAAATAAGTGGCTAAGCGGGAAGGCGCTCGCGCTGGCGGAAAAAGTGATAACGGCAAAGCCGCTTGCAAAAGATAATTTATCCAGCGACAGAAGGATTGCAGATTTATTATGCGTTTTGCTGGTATGGCTGGCGCTGGCGAGTGTCATTTTTTATTTTATTAAGGGCGTCTATTCCTCAGATAAACCCTTTGAGGTGTTAACAACCTTCGCTACGGCTCTCGCCGCTTTCTCGGCCGCCTCGGCCGCTATTTCCGCGCAACGCAGCAATGATAAAAACGAAAAGAAAAATCAGCAGGATGCTTTCGATCGCCGCTTCACGCTGCTGCTGGAGCAGCATAACCGCCAGCTGACGCTTGTCCTCAGCTACCTTGAGTCACAACAGGGTAAAAGGTTCAACAACCTGAATGCCTTAACCGAAAACGGCAAACTCTGCACGGCAGGGGAAGTGACCGATCTTATCCGAGGCCATATTGTCTTTAGCCCCTACATGCGCGTTCTCTATCATCTTTTAAAAGGAATAGCGGATAACTTTTCGCCTGGCGACAGGTTTTCTTACGCTAAACCGGAAGAGAAAAGCTATTCAAATATAGTCAGGTCACTGATCCCTGATAATGTACTGCAGTTAATTTCTATTAATACTCTCTTTTTTTATAGCGAAAACGTTGGCAAGCTTTCTCTGAGAAAAGATATTAATGAAATTATTTACAATGATTACCATAAATATTTCGCTCTGCTTCGTCGATATGATTTCTTCGCCCATATGACTTCGCCTGCGGTTGATCTGACTATAACAGACGCGGTTCTGGCAGCGAACCCTCTGTTATCAGGCAATTCCCGTAAGGCTATTTTTTTTAATCAAGGTCAGGCGGCATATAATAATCAACTTTTTATCGTTAACGATGGGCTGAAATCAGATAACCTGAAGTGGATTAATTATGACATTACGCTGCTGCTGAAAGAATTAAGAGTTTCCGACGCCATCGCTTTTTATAACGGCTGGTCTTTTGCTACCAAAGGCCATTCTTTGTTTCAGTCGGTGGAGCAAAAATTTATCGGCGAACTGGTAACCTGCCCAACCAAAAATGCCGACGATAACCGAAGCTTTTACACCGTCTCGCCGGATTATTTTCTGCGCTGCTTCGCTAACGGCGAAATGGTGAAAGCGCTTTCCAGTGGCGCTATCAAACGGCAATAGTCGGCAACGGGGACGTGCCGGTTATTCAACAGGATAAGGCGAAATTTGAGAGTTTTACCCTTGCTGTAACATGGCGCGCGCGGGCATCCTGCTCTATTCTCCGGGATTGGGATGCCCCTGAACCCTTGTCGAGGCGCTATGACACAGACGTACCGGCTGGCTGAAGTCTTTAATCAGCAACAAACCCTTATTGCCACGGTTGAGCAGGATGAGCGCACCGCCTATTTCTATCTTCGTCCCGCCGAGCCGTTTCGCGGTCAGTTCCCCGTACGCGGCTGCTGGCTGAGAAACCTGCTGCCCGCGCCCGCGCAGGAAGATATCGCCGCGATGGAGCAGGGCGTGCCGCCTTTGCTCAGCGCGGAATATTGCCGCACGCTGGAAGCCGAGCCGATTCTGCATCCCGCCGGACTACAGGTTGTCTGGACGCCCGGCGACGACGGCGCGTCGCTCTGGTATCAGGGACAGCTGCTGGCGGTTATTCCTGGCTGGAGCCTCTATCAGGATAAGCAGGTCAGCTTTTCGGCCGGCTGTATTAAAGAGAATCGTCTGACCGCGCCGCTCGGCTCCGCGTCCACCAACAGCTGGTACGCGCGTGCGGAAAAAGATCGGCTTTTCTGGCGCGACTGGCAGGATGGTCAGCCGTGGGAAGCGATCCAGCGCGAGATACTGCGCTGTTATGAGACGCACTACGGCGAATCGCTGAAATATTACGCCATCGATCAGGGCAGCTGGCCGCCGATGGCGATTTCGCAGCACTACCATCAGGGCAGCTGGTTTTTCCTGACGCTGGGCATGAGCATTCGCCCGATGCCGTGGATCGATTTTCTCTACAAGGATAAAGAGGCGGCCGATCATCGCCGCATCGAGCTGGCGATGGCGATCGACGCCGAAGTGATGAGCGAAGAAAACGCGGTGCAGATGGCCAGCGCGCTGGCGGGCTTCGCGCATTTTCCCTGGGCGCGCCTGAGCTGGCTGGGCGAAGGTCATACGCTCTCTTCTGCCGTCGCGCCGGTCGGCTTTGAAGGTTTTCTGCTTTCCGCCGCGCTGGGCGACGCTGTCCGGCTGCCGCCGCGCGAAGGCGATAAGGTCACGCTGCTGTGGACAACGCCGGTGACCGCGGCCGAGCAGGCATTTGTGGAAGAAGAGCCGCGCGGCGGCCAGGCGTTAGTGGAACGTTTTACTGAATCCGGCATCAATCATATTTTTCGGGCGCGGCCCGAACTGGTGGAACCCGCTAAGTAAACCTTCATACTTCCGCACGAATTTCTTCAGCCAGGGTGACGGAAGATATGCCACAATTATCAGAGATTACTCTGAAGGGGTGTGCATGTCTGCAATTGAAGTCATCCTGGTCGACGGTCAGGATCGCGCCATCGGTCGCATGGAAAAGCTTGAGGTTCACCAGAAAGGGCTACTGCATCGTGCGGTAACCGTTTACGTTTTTAACTCTCGCCATCAGCTTCTGCTGCAAAAGCGCGCCAGCGGCAAATATCACTGCGGCGGGCTGTGGAGCAACACGACCTGCGGCCATCCTTATCCCGATGAATCGACGCGCGACGCAGCGGAAAGACGCCTGTACGAAGAGATGGGGCTGAGCCTGACGCTGAGCCCGATGTTTGAACTCAGCTACCGGCTGCCGCTGGACAACGGCCTGATCGAGCATGAGTATGGCCACGTCTGGTTTACCCTGAGCGACGAGCTACCGCAGCCTAATCCGGCAGAGGCGGACGACTGGCGCTACGCCTCGCTGGCGGAAATCCGCCAGGAAATCGCCGAGCATCCGGAGCGTTTTACGCCCTGGTTTTTGCTTACCTTTGCGCGCATCCCCGCTGAATTCGCCCGCTTTACCCGCGCCGCTACGAACCAGCCGGCCTGAAATCTTCGGCATCCACGTCATAGCCTGAAGGCTCCCAGCGCACCAGCAGCAGCGCCAGTAATCCCGCCAGCGGCGCCAGGCCGATAATCCAGAAGACATTGGTGCCCAGCGCCGCCGACAGCAGCGGGAAGAGAAACAGCGACAGGGTCGAGCTGCCGCGCATCAGCGTCTGGTTCATCCCAACGCCCACGCCGCGCAGCGAAGTCGGATAACTCAGCGACGCAAAGGTCATGGTATGAGAGCCAGGGCCGAACCCCTGGCCCAGCAGAAACAGCGCCAGCATGGCAATGGAAATCGCCGCCTGCGCGCCGTCATCCGGTCGGCCAATCAGCGCCAGACCGAGCAGCGCGATAAACTGGCAGCCGTAGCCCGTCACCGTCATTTTCCAGGCACCGAAACGCGGCACCAGACGCACCGCCAGCAGGCCGCCGACAAAGGCGAACAGCAGATTCAGCGCCAGCGAAACCAGGATAGTGCTCAGCATCGACTGGGCCAGAAAACTGGAAAGGATCACCGGCAGGCCAAAGGCGACGGCGTTATAGGCGAAGGCGGAAGCGATGGCGGTGACGGCGGCAAGCAGCGTGCGGCGCAGGTAAACGCCCTTAAATAATTCGCCATAGTTGCGCCAGCCGGCGCGGCGAACCGGCGCAACAGGCTGCAAATCGGCCTCTTTCGCCACCCGGGCGTTAATCCCCCAGGAGCGACGCAGGATCGCGGCGGCGCCGTGCAGATCGCCCTGATTGGCCGCCCAGACCGGCGATTCGCTCATATAGCGGCTGCGGATAGCGATAATCAGCAGCGCGGGCACGGCGCCGAAGCCGAGAATGATACGCCACAACAGGCCCGTATGCGCTTCCGGCAACACCGCGTAGAAAAAAAGCACCAGCAGATAAGAGACGGAGATCGCGGCATACCAGGTCGGGCACCACATAGCGATACTGGCGGCTTTATTGCCTCGTCCCTTTAGCTTTGAAAATTCGGCCAGGAAAGCCATCGCAACCGGTAGGTCGATACCGACGCCCAATCCCATGACGAAACGCGCGCCGGTCAGCACATATTCGTTTGGCGCGAAGGCGCATGCCAGCGCAGCCACCACAAAGAAAAACATATCGGCCATAAAAACGCGGTAGCGGCCGATTTTATCGGTGAGATAGCCGCCGATCAGCGCGCCGACAATAGCGCCGAAAGCGATGGCGGAAGCTACCATGCCGGCGCCGGTCGGCGTCAGGCCAAACTCTTTGGTGACGTCTTTCATGCCGAACGCCAGCGCGCCCAAATCGTAAGCGTCCAGAAAAACGCCGCCCAGCGCGATAGCGATAACGATATGCGCGTTGTTGCGCGCCTGGTTGCTGTTGTTGACCAGCGCTGAAACGTCGGCAGCCTGACGAAGAGTGAAGATCTCGCCCGCAGGCTCGCTGCCTGCCGTAGCGATATGAGCCGAAGAGGATAAGTCAGTCATGGCGTCAGGTTCATTTTTAAGAGTGGGGTAGGTGAGCATACTCCCGACCATAACAGAGTTAAATTCCGGCTGGTTATAAGTTACAACCAAATGGCGCAACGGTATGAGGTTGTAAAGAAGAAGTTTTAAGCGATTAATAATTCGACTACTCTTGAAGCTGAGTCGACAACAGGGAACAGACGAAATGGCAAAAGGTACCCGGTTAGGCAGCGCGCTGGCGCTGACGGTATGGCTGGCGTTGACCGGCGGCGCGCAGGCGGCGGAAGCGGTAAAAGTGGGATCGAAAATCGATACGGAAGGCTCGCTGCTGGGCAACCTTATTCTGCAGGTGCTGGACAAGCACGGCGTCAAGACGGTGAATAAAATCCAGCTGGGCAACACTCAGGTGGTCAGAGGCGCGATTACCGCAGGCGAACTGGATATCTATCCGGAATATACCGGCAACGGCGCCTTTTTCTTTCATGACGAGAAAAATCCGGCCTGGAAGAACCTGCAGGCGGGTTATCAGCTGGTGAAAAAGCTCGACGGCGAGAAAAATCATCTGATCTGGCTGACGCCTTCGCCTGCCAACAATAGCTGGACGATTGCGGTGCGCGGCGAGCTGGCGCAAAAAAACAAGCTGGCCACGCTGGCCGACCTGAGCGCTTATCTAAAAAAAGGCGGCGAATTCCGGCTGGCCGCCTCGGCGGAATTTATCGAGCGGCCCGACGCGCTGCCCGCTTTTGAGCGCGCCTACAACTTTAAGCTGAGCCAGGATCAGCTGCTCTCGCTGGCGGGAGGCGATACGGCGGTAACGCTGAAAGCGGCCGCCCAGCAAACGTCCGGCGTCAACGCCGCAATGGCTTACGGCACCGATGGCCCGGTAGCGGCGCTCGGTCTGCAAACACTGAGCGATCCGCAGGGCGTGCAGCCTGTTTACGCGCCAACGCCGGTGATCCGCGAGGCGGTACTGAAAGCTTATCCGCAGATCGGCGACTGGCTGCAGCCGGTTTTCGCCTCTCTGGATGAGCAGACGCTCCAGCAGCTGAATGCCAAAATCGCCGTGGAAGGAATGGATGCCAAACAAGTGGCCGCCGACTACCTGCAGCAGAAAAAGCTGTAGACGCGCGTTGCAGGATGACTATCCGGGTTTATAACCGCGTCGCGCTGACGCTGGCGCTGCTGCTGGCCGCAGCGCTTGTCGCGCTTCCTTTTCTTAACTGGGCGCCAAACCGACTGGTTTCCGGCCAGGCCGTCGCGCTGGGGCAGATAGCGAACGGCCTCGGCTGGCTGCTGCTGCTGCCCGCCGTTTTACTGATGCTGCTGGCCTTTCTGCCGCAGCGGCGCATCGGGCCTGTGTTGACGCTGTGCTGTAGCGAGGCGCTGCTTATCGCTATGGTCGCCGCAGGGGGTTTTGCGGCGGCTTCGCTGGCCAAGCAGGGACATCCGCTGGCGAGAACCTCTTACGGCAGCGGCTTCTGGCTGGCCTCTGCGCTGGCGTTGCTGATTGCGGCGGATGCCGTCAGCCGCCTTACGCAATATCCGCTGTGGCGCTTACTGCTGAACGGCCAGATTTGGCTGCCCGTTATTTTTCTGCTGCTGAGCGGCGAGCTTGACGCGCTGTCGCTGCTGAAAGAGTACGCTAACCGGCAGGAAGTTTTCGACCAGGCGCTTGGTCGGCATTTGCTGATCCTCGGCGGCACGCTATTGCCGGCGCTGCTGATCGGCGTGCCGCTGGGCTGGTATTGCTGCCGTCGTCCGGGCATTCAGTCCCCGGTGTTCGCCACGCTGAATATTATTCAAACCGTGCCTTCCGTTGCGCTGTTCGGCCTGCTTATCGCGCCGCTCAGCGGCCTGGCTCGCGAATTTCCGGCGTTGGCCTCGCTCGGCATCAGCGGGATCGGTATGGCGCCCGCGCTGATCGCGCTGGTGCTTTACGCGCTGCTGCCGTTGGTGCGCAGCGTGGTGGCAGGGTTGCAGAACGTGCCGACCGCGGTGACGGAAAGCGCGCGGGGAATGGGTATGAGCGGCCGGCAAATTTTCTGGCAGGTCGAGGTGCCGCTGGCGCTGCCGGTGCTGCTGACCGGGCTGCGCGTCACGGCGGTACAGACTATCGGCATGGCGGTTATCGCCGCGCTGATCGGCGCTGGCGGCTTTGGCGCCGTTATCTTTCAGGGGCTGCTCAGCAGCGCGCTGGATCTGGTGATGCTGGGCGTTATCCCCGTCATCGCGCTGGCGGTAGCGGTGGACGCGCTGTTTAAGCTTTTACTCTCCATAACCGGGAAACAAGTTCAGTGATTGAATTTCAGGGCGTGAGCAAACATTTTGCAGGCAAGGCGGCGGTCAGTGAGTTGACGCTGCGTATCGCTAAAGGCGAACTGACGGTGTTGATTGGCACCTCTGGCTGCGGCAAATCGACCACGCTGAAAATGATTAACCGGCTGGTGGAGCACGATACGGGCGCGATTCGCTTTGGCGGCGAAGAGATCAGGCGCTTCGATCCGCAGGCTTTACGCCGCCGGATGGGCTATGTGATTCAGTCGACGGGGCTTTTTCCCCACTGGACGGTAGAGAAAAATATCGCCACCGTGCCGACGCTGCTGGGCTGGAGCAGGGCGCGGATAGCCGAACGCGTCAGCGAGCTGCTGGCGCTGCTGAATATGGAAGAGGCTTTTCGCCATCGCTATCCCCATCAGCTCTCCGGCGGTCAGCAGCAGCGCGTCGGCGTGGCGAGAGCGCTGGCGGCCGATCCGGAGGTGTTGCTGATGGACGAGCCTTTCGGCGCGCTCGATCCGGTCACGCGCGCCGCGCTGCAGCAGGAGCTTGCCCGTATTCATCAGCTCTCCGGCAAAACGATTGTGCTGGTGACGCACGATATCGACGAAGCGCTGGCGCTGGCCGATCGGCTGGTGCTGATGGACGGCGGCAGGATTGTACAGCAGGGCACGCCGACAGAGCTGTTGACCCGACCAGCCAGCGATTTCGTTCGGCGCTTTTTCGGCCAGAGCGAATGGGGCATTCGGCTGCTGTCGCAGAGGCTGGCTGGCGAAGCGGCGCGGCGCGGAGAGTGGCTGGAAGAGGAAGGCATCGCGGCCAGCCTGACGCTGAGAGAAGCGCTGTCGGTCTTTATCGCGCGCGGCACCGATCGGCTGGCGGTACGGGACAGCGGGCAACAACCGCTGGGCGTGCTGCATTTCGCCGATCTGCTGCGGCAGAAAGGAGATTAACATGCGCCTGTTCCGCGATCCGCTTCTTTGGCTTATTCTGCTGTTTGCGGCGCTGCTGTGGCTGTTACCCTACAGCGGCCCGCTGTTCGGACGCTGGTTTCCGGAGCTCGACAGGCCGCTCTATCAGCAGGAGAGCTTCGCCAGGCTGGCGCTGGCGCATATTCGTCTGGTGGCGCTCTCCAGCTTTGCCGCCGTGGTGATTGGCGTCAGCGCCGGTATCGCGGTCACGCGCCGGGCGGGAGAAGAGTTTCGTTCTGTGGTGGAGACGTTGGTGGCCGCGGGACAGACTTTTCCGCCGGTAGCCGTGCTGGCGCTGGCCGTACCGGTGATGGGCTTTGGCGAAAAACCGGCGATGATGGCGCTGCTGCTGTATGGCTTACTGCCTGTACTACAGGGCACGCTGGCAGGTACAGGCGCCGTGCCGGCCAGCGTGCGAGAAGTCGCGGCGGGCGTCGGCATGAGTCCGCGCCAGATTCTGTTCAGGGTAGAGCTGCCGCTGGCCGCGCCCGTTATTCTGGCCGGTATCCGCACGTCGGTGATTATCAATATCGGCACCGCCACCATCGCTTCCACGGTGGGCGCCAAAACGCTGGGATCGCCGGTGATTATCGGACTGAGCGGCTTTAATACCGCCTATATTCTGCAGGGCGCCTGTCTGGTGGCGCTGCTGGCGATTATCACGGATCGCCTTTTCGAACGGCTGCTGCGCCGCTTCAGGAACGAATAAGAATGGTGTAGCCGGTAAGCATTACGCCGCCGATGCCGCCCAGCGCCATCATTAGAAAGATAAGGGTTACGCCGATTTTCTGCCAGTTCATGCCGTTGTCCGTCTGCCGCCAAAAAGAGGGCAAAGTATATCGCTTTTCATTAACGGACGTTAAGCCTTTGCTGTCTTTTTGTGGGAAAACGCGGGGCGAGCGTTAACCCGCCTGATGGGTAACGGCGTAGCCCTGTTCCTGCCAGTGAACGATCTGCTCCTGCTGGCGACGGGTTAGCGGCTTGCCGGTAAAGATAAACAGCTGCTGACCGGGAAAAAGCTCGGGCCGCGGCAGATCCAAAGGTTCAGCCAGCACTTCCATCCGCCAGCCCTGCTGCGAAAGACGCCAGGCCTCCAGCCAGATGCGCGTGCGGTCTTCCGTGCCCCAGCCGATAATCAGCGCGTCCTTGCCCATTTTTTTGCGGCTGCCCGCCAGGCAAAAGGTCGCGTAGTCGATAAGGATGCCGTCAAGCAGACTGCACATGGTTCTGGCGGTATTTTGATCCAGGCCCAGACGCTGGCGGATAGGAATAAAAACATGATCGATTAACGCGTCGGCGGGATGTTCTTTGCCGGCGGCCGCGACTTTCGCTCTTAGCTTCGCCGGCCTGACGTGGCGCAGCACCGCCATCAGTTCTTCCTGCAGCGCCGTCCAGCCGTCATGAACGTTAACACTTTCGCCTTCCAGCAGAGCTTTGACTTTACCTACCGGCACGCCGCTCTCGATCCAGCGCTTGATCTCTTCAATGCGCTGAATATCCTCATCATCGAACTGACGATGGCCACCTTCGGTGCGCTGCGGCTTTAGTAAACCGTAGCGGCGCTGCCACGCGCGCAGCGTGACGGGATTTATCCGGCAGCGTTCGGCGACGTCACCAATACTGTATAAAGCCATGCATTTCCTTAAAACCCGTTTGACTTCCCTGAGCCTAACCAACTCTCCATTGTTGTACAACTATTATTTAACTGTACAACTTGCGGCGCGATCGACGACATCGTATATCTTATTGAAAGGCGCCGGAAAACCGCTGGCGGCCCTTTAAACGACCGCGATAGTTTACCCGCTAATCTCCGTGCCGCCAAAGCACGATTTACAGGATATTTTGCTGATTATGACCACTATTACCTGCCAGCTCCTTAGCGAAGAAGAGGCGCAAACCGCCCTCGAGCAGCTCTACCGGGTGCTGAGCGCCTGTGTCGCTCTGGGCGCCAGTATCGGTTTTACTGATAACAATCCTGAACCTATGCGAAATTTCTGGCGGGGTATTATCGCCAGCCTCGCCAGCGGCGAGAAGCAGCTGCTGGTGGCGCGTCGTCAGCAGGAGATTGTCGGAACGGTTATCGTGGAGTATTGCGGCAAGCCGAACGGCGCTCACCGCGCGGAGATCGCCAAATTACTGGTGCATCCAGATGCCAGACGTCAGGGCATCGCGCGCGAACTGCTCTCCCGGGCGGAAAAGCTGGCGCAAGAGCAGGGGAAAACGCTGCTGGTGCTGGATACGCGCAGCGGCGACGCGGCAGAGCAGCTTTACCTGGCGCAGGGCTGGCAGGTCTGCGGACAGATCCCCTGTTTTGCACGCTCAACGCAGGGCGAACTGGATGCCACCACGGTGATGTACAAGCTGTCGGAACCCGCGGCATCCAGCTCATAGGCGGATTTATTCCTTTTCCTCATTACACCATTCGGCTAATAGCGATTGAATGGCGGCCCGATTTTCAGTAGTGTGATTCTGCTCACATCCTAAGCGACGGAACGCTGCTCGCTAACTTTTTTCATTTCTGACCAGGCCTGCTGTCGCGGGCGGCTAAAGGTATTATGTTTCTTACAAAAGTCATCAGTATCGGTTTTCTCTGTATGCTGCTGCTCTCATTCGTACAGAGCTATGTTAAAGCCACGCACAGCGGCGTAGCCATCACCGGGCAGCACTGGTCTACGGCACGGCGTGATTCAGCAGAGATAGCGCCGGATCCGCAAAAATTTATCAATACGGCGATTGTTCAGGTCTATACCGCGCCGACTTTCGGCTGGCGCGGACTCTTTGCCGTTCATCCCTGGATTATCTATAAAAAAGCGGGCGAAAGCCGCTTCAACCGCTATGAGGTAGTCAGCTGGGGCAGCAGCAATGTCGTGCGCCATAACTACGCTTTGCCTGATGGCTACTGGTTTGGCGCTAAGCCCAGGCTGCTGGTCGATCATCGCGGCGAGCGCGCCGCAATGATGATCCCGCAGATTGAGGCCGCTATCGCCAGCTATCCCTGGCCGCACAGCTACCGCGTCTGGCCCGGCCCCAACAGCAATACCTTTCTGGCCCATATCGGCAGGGAAGTGCCTGCGCTGAAGCTGGATTTGCCCGCCAACGCCATCGGCAAGGATTTTCGTCCGCTGAGTCGTCCTGTTGGCCTGCCTGCGTCAGGCAGAGGCCTGCAGGTTTCGCTACTGGGCGTTCTTGGCCTGACGCTGGGCGCGGAAGAGGGGCTGGAGTTTAACATCCTCGCCTTTAATTTCGGCATCGATTTCAGGCATCCAGCGCTGCGGCTGCCTTTTACCGGCAGGCTGGGCAGCAGCAAGCTTGAGACGGACGACGGCGATTAACCGGCGCGGCGGCCAGAGCGATAAGTTGCGAGCCGGGCCGAAGGATTCACTTTCAGGGGCTATTGCTGAACGGAATACTGTGTAAAAATACAGGCCGTTTCAATAAAAAGTGGTTGTTATGGCGCTAAATGCCGCGTTAAAAGCGCAAATTGCCGGCTGGTACAAAGCTCTCCAGCAGCAGATCCCCGATTTTATTTCCCGCGCGCCGCAGCGGCAGATGATTGCCGAAGTGGCGAAAACGCTGGCGGGCGATGAAGGCCGCCATCTGGCGATTGAAGCGCCGACTGGCGTGGGGAAAACTCTCTCCTATCTGATCCCGGGCATCGCCGTCAGCCGGGCGGAAGATAAGCCGCTGGTGGTCAGCACCGCCAACGTGGCGCTGCAGGATCAGATCTACAGCAAAGATCTGCCGCTGCTGCGCAAGATCATTCCCGATCTGCAATTCACCGCCGCCTTTGGTCGCGGACGCTATGTCTGTCCGCGCAACCTTTCCGCGCTGGGCGGCGATGAAGAGAAACAGGGCGATCTGCTGCTGTTTCTGGACGATGAAATGACCGCCAGCAAAGATGAACGGGCGCTTTGCACCACGCTGGCGAAAAATCTCGATCGTCATCAGTGGGACGGCCTGCGCGATCACTGCGAAGAGACAATAGAAGACTCGCTCTGGCAGCGCATCAGCACCGACAAGGCCAACTGTCTGGGCAGCAACTGCCACTGGTTTCGCGAATGCCCCTTTTATCTTGCTCGCCGCGAGATCGAAAACGCCGACGTCGTGGTAGCCAACCATGCGCTGGTGATGGCGGCGCTGGAAACGGAGTCGGTGCTGCCGCCGCCGAAAAACCTGCTGCTGGTGCTGGACGAGGGCCATCATCTGCCGGACGTGGCGCGCGACGCGCTGGAAATGAGCGGCGATATCACGCCGGCCTGGAGCACGCTGCAGCTCGATCTTTTCTGCCGGCTGGTGGAGCAGTGCATGGCGCAGTTCCGGCCGAAGAAGCCGCCGCATCTCGGCAATCCCGAGCGGCTTAAGGCGCACTGCGAAGAGGTGCGCGAGCAGCTACAGCAGCTGTCGCAAATCCTGACGCAGCTGCTGCCGCCCGGCAATCAGGAAGGCGAATACCGCTTTGAGATGGGCGAGCTGCCGGAAGAGGTGATGACGCTGTGCGCCCGCCTCTTCAAGCTGAGCGACGGCCTGCGCGGGCTGGCGGAGGCGCTGCTGAACGACCTTAGCGAAAAAACCGGCCAGTTTGACGTGGTGCGGCTGCACCGCACGCTGATTCAGATGAACCGCGCGCTGGGCTGGTTCGAAGCCAGCAGCAAGCTCTGGCGGCTCGCCTCTATGGCGCAGGCTTCCGGCGCGCCAGTTTCCAAATGGGTGACCCGCGAGCTGCGCGAAGGCAACGCCCATCTGCTGTTTCACTGCGCCGGCATCCGCGTCAGCGAACAGCTGGAAAAGCTGCTGTGGCGCAAGATCCCGCACGTGGTGCTGACATCGGCTACGCTGCGCTCGCTGAACAGCTTCCAGCGCCTGCAGGAGATGTCGGGACTGAGCGACAAGCCGGGCGATCGCTTTATCGCGCTGGATTCGCCTTTCAACCATGTCGAGCAGGGCAAGCTGATTATCCCGCAGATGCGCTACGAGCCGATGCTGGCCAACGAGGTGGAGCATCTGGCGGAGATGGCACACTTTTTCCGTCACCAAATTAAAGAAGGCAAACATAAAGGTTTGCTGGTGCTCTTCGCCAGCGGTCGCGCCATGCAGCAGTTTATCTCTTACCTGCCGGAGCTGCGGCTGATGCTGCTGGTGCAGGGCGATAAGCCGCGTCCGGCGCTGGTGGCGCTGCACCGCAAGAAGGTGCAGCAGGGCGAAACCAGCGTGCTGGTAGGCCTGCAGTCGTTCGCCGAAGGCCTGGATTTAAAAGGCGAACTGCTGTCTCAGGTGCATATCCATAAAATTGCCTTTCCGCCAGTGGACAGTCCGGTTATTTTGACCGAGGGTGAATGGCTGAAAAGCCTGAAGCGCTATCCTTTTGAAGTACAGAGCCTGCCCAGCGCCTCTTTTAACCTGATTCAGCAGGTGGGTCGGCTAATTCGTAGTCACGACTGTTTCGGCGAAATCGTGATCTACGATCGTCGCCTGCTCAGCAAAAGCTATGGCGCACGACTGCTGGGCGCGCTGCCGGTTTTCCCGATTGAGCAGCCGCCGATGCCGCCAGGCGAGCCGCCGAAGCCGGTAGCAAGCGTTCAGGGTAAGAAAAGCCTGCGTCGTCGACGTCGCTAACAACCAAACAGAGCAGAAGCATGGACTATACAAAAATCATTAAAGAGATCGGCCGCGGAAAAAATCATGCCCGCGATCTTGATGCCGTTGCCGCCAGCGAGCTTTATCGTCGAATGCTGGCGGACGAGGTGCCGCCGCTGGAGATGGGCGCCATCCTGATAGCGCTGCGTATCAAAGGCGAAGGCGAAGAGGAGATGCGCGGTTTTTATCAGGCCACGCAGGAGCGCGTGCTGAAGCTGCAGCCGCCGGCCAGCCTGCCGATGCCGGTGGTTATCCCCAGCTATAATGGCGCGCGCAAGCAGGCTAATCTGACACCGCTGCTGGCGCTGCTGCTTTCCGCGCAGGGTTTTCCGGTGGTGGTACACGGCGTCAGCGACGATCCGACCCGCGTCACCAGCGAGGCGATCTTTGCTGAAATGGGCATACAAGCCGCGTCCTCACTGGAAGAAGCGCAGCAGCGGCTGGAAGCGGGCAAGCTGGTGTTCCTCACCGTCGATACGCTTTGTGCGCCGCTGGCGCGACAGCTTTCGCTGCGCTGGCAGCTTGGCGTGCGTAACAGCGCCCATACGCTGGCCAAGCTGCTGACGCCTTTTGGCGAAGACGCGGCGCTGCGACTCTCCAGCGTATCGCACCCCGAATATATCCCGCGCGTCGGCAAGTTTTTTCATGCGGTCGGTGGCCGCGCGCTGCTGCTGAACGGCACGGAAGGCGAGGTCTACGCCAACCCGCAGCGCTGCCCGGCGATAAACCTGATCGCTGGCGAGGAGCCGGAAGTGCTGCTGGCGCGCCAGCTGGAGAGCGATATCGCTCGCGACGCGCTGCCCGCGGGCAAAGATGCGCAGACTACCGCTGAATGGATTAGCCGCTGCCTGAATCGTGAAGTGGCGGTGCCGCAGTCGCTGCGTCAGCAGATCGCCTGCTGCTATGTCGCTACGGGCCGTGCGGCGGATGTGGAAAGCGCGCTGGAGCAAATCGCGAAGGCGGGATATTAAGAGAGGCCAACGTCACTCCTGTGCGGCAGTCGGGCAGAAGCAATAAAAATGCTCAGCCGTGGGCAGAGAAGCGACGACTGGCCTGCTCTTCAGGCAAACGAAAGTGGGCTGAAGAAGACAAAAGTAAGGCTCGCCGAGCCTTACTTTACGGTTACGCCTGCGGCGTAAGAAAAATCACGCTTTCAGTGCGTTTTTTATCCAGCTTCTGAAAGTGCGCATGAACCTCTTTCATCCGCCGGGCCTTAAGGGCTATCGCCTCTTCCAGCGTCAGCGGTCTGGTGCGTTTATTTGAGTTTAATGGCATAACCCCTCCTGTGAGGATCAAGGTTTTGGTAAACGGCCGCTATCCGGTGCGGCAGGCTTCTGCAAAGCTTAAGCAAACTCAGGCGATAAGCCCGCGAAAGCAGCTCGTCGAAAGCCAAAAACGTATAGCAGTAAGGCCGGTAGCGAGTATAGTGATTGTTTATAATGTGATCAATAATACAATGTAATGCCTGGCTGCGCTGGCCTCGCATTCTCTTTTTAACAAAAGGCGTATCCTTCTCTATATTCGTCAGGCTGTCAAAAGAGATGTCATAACAGCCGCCTTGCAGCGTCAGCAAATCCGGACGTTTACCGGTCAGCAACGCCGTCGGCAGCGCAATCAGTGAATCCTCCGCCGTCACTATTTCATTAAACTGCAACAGATATGTCCCTGAATCGCCTGTTTCCACCTGATATGACATAACGTGTCTGCCGTCCGGCAGCAGACTTTGCATCCTGCTAATCATCTCCATAGCTCTCCGCCTTCCTCGATCGCTGTCTCGTCAGGATAAGGCGGTAAAGCGAGGATACCAGTGACGTTTTGCCAAACAGGAATGAGCTACGCAAAATATTTTACGAGCCCAGGCGTTTTGCTCTCTTTTTTGCAGTGGATCTGAATTTGCGGATAGAGAGTAGCGGCGATTTTTACCGCATCGGCAGAAGCTTTTCCGCCAGCGCCGTCCAGAACGCGACGCCTTCCGCGATAAGCTGGTCATTAAAATCGTAGCGGGCGTTGTGCAGCGGAGCGGAAGGGCGCTCGCCATCCGCGCCCAGCCAGAAATAGGCGCCGGGACAGGCTTCCAGCATGCAGGCGAAATCTTCAGAAGCCATGGAAGGATTGGTTTCCCAGTGCACTTTTTCCGCCGGCAGCATCGCCAGCGCGCAGTCGCGAACCTGCTGCGCGGCGGCGGCGTCGTTACAGGTCACGGGATAGTCAGCCAGATACTCAATGCTGCCGTCGATGCCCAGCGGCGCGGTAAAGGTCGTGACAAAGTCATCGATCATAGCGCGCACCCGCGTTCTTACATCGCTTTGCAGACAGCGCAGCGTACCGCGCAGCACTACGCTTTCCGGGATAACATTAATCGCCTCGCCGCCGTTGATTTGCGTGATGCTGACTACCGCAGAAGAGAGCGGCGACAAACGGCGGGCCGGAATGGTTTGCAGCGCTAAAATCAGCTGCGCGGCGGCGACAACAGGATCGGCGCCGTTTTCCGGCATCGCCGCGTGGCAGCTCTTGCCGCGCAGCGTAATGGCAAAGGCATCCAGCGAGGCCATCATCGGGCCGCTGTTTACCGCCAGATGCCCGACCGGCAGGCCAGGCCAGTTGTGCAATCCATAGATGGCGTCCATCGGAAACAGGGTAAACAAACCGTCGGCGACCATTTTTCTGGCGCCGCCCAGATTCTCTTCCGCAGGCTGAAAAACAAAGTGCAGCGTGCCGCTGAAGCGGCGCGTCGCGCTGAGGTGCTTCGCCGCAGCCAGCAGCATGGCGGTGTGACCATCGTGTCCGCAGGCGTGCATGACGCCTGGCTGACCAGAACGCCACGGCGCATCGCCCAGTTCGGTGATCGGCAGCGCATCCATATCCGCACGGAAACCGATTGTCGGGCCGGGCCCGTTTTCCAGCGTGCCGATCACGCCGGTGCCGGCCAGGCCCGTATGTACCTGCAGGCCAAACTCGCGCAGCAACGCCGCGACCCGCTGAGAAGTGTGGTGCTCCTGATAGCCCAGCTCAGGTTGAGCATGAAACTGCCTGCGCCATGCAATAGCTTCCTGAATCAGCGAAACGGGGATCATATTTTCTCCTTAGCGGACGATAAGCTGGATGGCAGGCGCGAGAGCGCGCCGGGCGATAATTTTTACCGGAAAGTCAGAGCAGCAGATTCTCTATTTCCTGCCAGTTTTTAACCCGACGGTAGCCTGTTACCTCTGCGTTATGCGGAGCGCTGTAAAGGATCCCTTCACCGCAAAACCCTTCGAAATTATGGGCGTTGTCATCGATCATATAGTCGGCGTTGATAATGCTTTTATTGCCGCAGAACACGATGTTGCTCGGTTTGATGGCGGGAAAATGCGTATTCAGCCAGCGGAACTTGGCGTTAAATGAAGTTGGCATCTGCATGGCGGCGGTAGTGATAAAGATCTCGTAGCGGCGGCTCAGCGCCTCAATCACGCGCTGGCTGTCGGCGATAACCGCCAGATCGCCAAAGAAATCCACATCCTCGCTCACCAGGCTAAAAATTTCCTGCAGCATCTCCGGCTTTTCCCGGGAAAGGCTGAACAGATTCAGCTCGCTGTGCGTCAGTTCAAGCGAAAAATGGCGGTTGAAAGTGGCAACCATCTTGGGATGGAAGTCGGCGATGACCTCATCCATATCAATAGCAATTCTTTTCATTATCGCTCCATGACTGCATTCGGGATTTTTCTCTATCATACCAAAAAAGCCCGATGCCCGGCTTCAGGCGCTGACCGAAAATCGCAGGAGAAGAGGGAAAAGAGACGCACCTGCTTTCGCGTCGGCCAGGGGTAAAACAGCCGGAAGCCGATGCAGCAAGGCCGCATCGGCCGTTAGCGGGCGTTTTTTCAGGCTACAACGATAGCGGTTGTGAATAAGCTAAAAGAAAGTGTTCTATCGGCGAAAGCCACGATGAATATCAGGACTTGCGGGCATCCGGACGAACCAGGTCAAAACGCAGCTCGTCGCTGATGGCGTAGTAAGCACTTGGGCCGCCGGCGCGCAGAATGGGGTTGGCTTTCGCCGTCTGATAGATCCCGTCTTCCAGCAGAGCGTGGTCGATATGGATAGCTACCGCTTCGCCCAGCACCAGCCACTGTTCCAGCTTGCCGCCGTCGGCATCCTCCAGTTGAATAACCTGCGTCAGCTTGCACTCAAAATTGACCGGGCTTTCCGCCACCATGCTGACCGCCACCTGAGTCGCGGGAATGGGCGTCACGCCGGCGAAAGCGAACTCATCTTCGCCGCGCGGCAGCGAAGCGGAACTTTCATTCATCGCGACAGCCAGCTCGCGGGTCGCCAGGTTCCAGACAAACTCGCCGGTTTCCACAATGTTCGCCACGCTGTCTTTCCAGCCCTGGCTGGAGAAGCCGATAATCGGCGGCTTATAGTTAAAGCAGTTAAAAAAGCTGTAGGGCGCCAGATTCCGCTCGCCGCTGGCGCTTTGTGAACTGATCCAGCCGATGGGACGCGGCCCGATAATAGCGTTAAGCGGATCGTGAGGCAGACCGTGGCCCAGACGAGGCTGATACGAGTGGCGGGAAGATGACATCATAACTCCTGTTTTTAAAGGATAGTTACTACATAGTAGCCGTTCAGGCGCGGGAAAAAAGGCGGGAATTGTTTACGATCTTTACCGCAGCAGGTATCTTACGCGCCTGCAGATAAGAGAGCCGTTCATGAAAAAAAGTGTTGAAAAAGCCCAGCTTCATCCCCGTAACCGCCATCGCGGCCGCTATGATTTTCCTTCCCTGATCGCCAGCCATCCGCCGCTGGCCGCTTTTGTGGCCGTGAATCAATACGGTGATGAGTCAGTGGATTTCGCCGATCCGGCCGCGGTAAAGATGCTGAATCAGGCTCTGCTGAAGCATTTCTACCAGATTGAGCAGTGGGCTATCCCGGACGGCTTTCTCTGCCCGCCGGTGCCGGGCCGGGCGGACTATGTTCACCATCTGGCCGACCTGCTGGCGGAAGATAACCGCTCCGTGCCGCCACGCAATATTAACGTGCTGGATATTGGCTGCGGCGCTAACTGCATCTATCCGCTGATCGGTCACCGTGAATATGAATGGCGCTTTACCGGCAGCGAGATCAATGAAGAAGCCGTGCGTGCCGCCAACGCTATTATCGCTGCTAATCCCGGACTGAACCGCGCTATCCGCCTGCGTCGCCAGAAAAACAGCCAGGCTATTTTCCACGGCGTTATCCATAAAAACGAGCAGTATCATGCTGTGATCTGCAATCCGCCGTTTCACGCCTCCGCCAGCGACGCGCAGCAGGGGAGCCAGCGCAAGGTGCGCAATCTCGGCCTGGATAAAAACGCGCCGCTGAATTTCGGCGGCCAGCAGGATGAGCTGTGGTGCGAAGGCGGTGAAAAGGCGTTTATCGCCCGCATGATTAATGAAAGCGTGGATTTTGCGAAGCAGTGCGTCTGGTTTACCTCGCTGGTATCGCGACGCGAGAATTTGCCCGAGCTGTGGCGCGCGCTGGAGCAGGTCGGCGCGGTTGCGGTACGCACCGTGGAAATGGCGCAGGGCCAGAAACAGAGCCGCTTTATCGCCTGGACCTTTATGGAAAAACCGGCGCGCGAGCGTCAGATGAGCCGCAGCTGACCCGCGCGGCATTGCCAGCCCGCCTCTGCAGCGACGCGGGCTATGGCCGTTATTCCGGCGCTGGCAAAGAAGGATAGCTGGCGGCGGCGTCCAGCTCGCTGCCCGTTTTCATCACCTGCACGGTAGGATGCGGCGCTTTGATCCCGGCCGCGTCGAAATGCTTTTTCACCCTATTGTCGAGCGCAAAACGCACCGTCCACTGCTTCAGCGGTTGTGTAGTGAAAGAGACGCGTACGGTGAAAGCCTGATTGGTCAATCCTACCAGCCCCGCGAAGTTGGGTTCGCCAATGACCATGCCGCGAATCGTCTCATCCTGCATTAGCTCGCTAACCGCCGCCCGCAGCGTGGCGTTAACTTTATCGCTATCCTCGCTGCGATCCACATCGTAGTTGGCGACAAAAGAGCCGATGCCGCGTACAAAGTTGGCGAATGTGGTAATCGAAGACCACGGGATAATATGGTAGGCGCCGGTATCCTGGCGCACGCCGACCGAACGGATCGACATGCGTTCCACCGTACCGGTAATCGCGCCAATAGTGACCAGATCGCCGGTATTCATGCCGTTCTCAAACTGGATAAAAATACCGGTAATAATATCCTTTACCAGCGTTTGCGAGCCGAATGACACCGCCAGACCCAGCGCGCCTGCGCCCGCCAGCAGCGGCGCGATGTTCACCCCGATTTCCGACAGCAGGATCATAATAGTGATGGTGCTGATGACCACGGCCAGCGCATTGCGGAACAGCGTCAACAGCGTGCGGGTTCTGGCGCTGGGCATCGGCCTGCCGTGCGAATCAGAAGCGAGACGGCTCTCTATCAGGCTGGCTAGCAGCGTCCAGCCGACCGCCGAGAAAAACAGGATCATCACGATACGGATAATCACGTCGACCATTTTCACGCCCGCGCCGACCGTCAGCCAGTGCCAGAGATCAAACAGATTCCAGGCATTGAGCAGCAGCAGGCAGACAGCGAAGACCGTCAGCGTGCGCGCCAGCTTCAGCATCATAGAAACCCAGCCGTTGACTCTTTTTTGCAGCTCGGGATAGTTGCGGCGCAGCTCCGGCGAAAGAATGATGGTTTTGGCGATCCAGCGACTGAGCATACCGGAAACCAGCGCGCCCAGGCCGATTATCGCCAGCGAACGCACGGTGGCGGACATCATAAACTTCAGGCTGTCGCCAGGGTTGAAGATCGAAAGCAAAAACAGCGCGATAAAATAGGCGCTGGCCAGCCAGTGCCAGATCAGGGCGAAAGCGCGGATAAACAGCGAGAAAAAGCTCATCGACCGATCGGCCAGCTGCGTCAGCGCCAGCTGTACGGCACGGCGGTTGCGAAAGATCAGCCAGAGCGCCCAGGCGGTAATCACACACATCAATACCAGATTGACCACGGCCGCAATCTGCACGTTAATCTGATTGGAAACAATAGGGACGATAACCAGCAGGCCATAGCCGATAACGCCGCTCAGCCAGCTAAGCCGGGTATTCCAGTAGGTGGCGCGCTCGTCGGAAAGATGGAAAAAGCGTAGCTGCGGATAGCGCGGGCAGAAGATCAGCCGCAGGATCGCCTTGAAGAATTCAATCAGCGCAAAGGCGCTTAAAAACAGTCCCTGTTGGCGAGCAATGGTTCGACTGCCCGCGTTCAGCATATCGCTAAGCAACTGACCGACAAACAGCGCCAGCGCCAGCAGCAGCAGATCGATGACAAAGGCGCCCAAAATCATTGCGGGCAGATGTAGCCAGCTGGTGCGCTCGCTGTTTTTACGCCTTCCCCATGCGCCCATGCGGCGATAGAGCGGCGCCACAGCCCGACGGAGCAGCCAGTAAAAGGCGAACAGCGCGGCGGCGAGCATGGCGAAATGGCTCAGCGCATTATAAAAGGTGGTGGGGTTAAAAGCCTTGTGCGGCGCGCTGGCGATATTGCGCTGAAGCCTCTCTATCTTGCCCAAAAATTCGCTGCCGAAATGGCGACTGACGTCCGTTACGCTCTCCAGCACCGTTTTATCTTCCTCGTCCGGCGGCGTCAGCACGGGATCTTTGGTTTTGGAGGCGCTTTCGGAAGCGCTGCGCAGCTGCTCGATCAGTTCCGCGCGCGACTGGTCATTTTGCAAAATATTAGCCAGCGCGGCGTAAGCGGCTTTTTTCTCGGCGAGGCTGGGTTCAGCGGGCGCGCTGGCGGCGTTGGTCTGGGATGCCGCTATGGCGGCGGATGGGCTGACGGCTCGCGCCTGACAGCAAAAGATAACAGCGACTAACAGTAGCCATCTGAGCAGATGGCGCCAGAATGGGGCAGCTCCCAACATTATTTTCTCCTGAGACGACGCAAAACAAGCATCGACCAGCAAGTATAGTCTGCCGGGAGAAACGGGAAGGGCGCTTTTTTAGCGCAAAGAAAGCGGGGCGGCGATACCGCCCCGTGACATCAGGAAACGTGCTGCAGGAATTCCTGCAGGCGCGCGCCTGGCGGATTGTCGATCAGCGCTGCCGGATCGCCATCTTCCGCGATACGGCCCTTATCGATAAAGATCAGACGGGAAGCCACTTTTTTGGCGAAGCCCACTTCATGCGTGACGATCACCATCGTCATGCCTTCTTCGGCCAGATCCTGCATCACTTTCAGTACTTCGTGACGCAGTTCCGGATCGAGGGCGGAAGTCGGCTCGTCAAACAGCATCATTTTGGGCTTAACCGCCAGCGCGCGGGCGATGGCAACGCGCTGCTGCTGGCCGCCGGAAAGCTCTGACGGGAAATGGTGTGCGCGCTCCGCCAGGCCAACCTTGCCCAGCAGCTCTTTCGCCAGCTTTTGCGCGTCGGCTTTATTAGTGCCGCGCACACGGATGGGGCCGAAAGCGACGTTGTCCAGCGCGCTCATCTGTGGGAAAAGATGGAACTGCTGAAACACCATGCCCGCTTCCTGACGGATCAGGCGGTCATCTACTTTCGGATCGTTAACCCGCAGGCCATCCACAATCAGTTCGCCAGAGGTGATCTCTTCCAGCTTGTTGATGCAGCGCAGCAGCGTGGATTTACCAGAGCCTGACGGACCGATAATCACCACGACTTCGCCCTGTTTAATGGTCAGATCGATATTGTGCAGCACCTGGGTTTCGCCAAAGTGCTTGGAGACGTTCTTAAATTCAATCACAGGATTTTCATCCTTTTCTCAATGCGACGCAGAACAAAGCTCAGCACCAGCGTAATAAACAGATAGATAACGGCTACGGCGCTCCAGATTTCCAGCGCGCGGAAGTTACCGGCAATGATCTCCTGGCCCTGACGAGTCAGCTCCGCCACGCCGATAACGATAAACAGCGAGGTATCCTTGATGCTGACGATCCACTGGTTGCCCAGCGGCGGCAGCATACGGCGCAGCGCCAGCGGCATAATCACATAGCGCAGCGTTTCGCGGCTGGAGAGCCCCAGCGCCAGGCCCGCTTCGCGAAAGCCTTTATTGATGGAAAGCACGGCGCCGCGAGTGATCTCGGCGATATAGGCGCCGGAGTTGATCATAATAGTGATCACCGCCGCGCTGAAGGGATCGATGCGCAGATCGCTGAACGCCATCGGCAGCGCGAAGTAGATAAACATCACCTGCACCACAATCGGCGTGCCGCGGATTAGCTCAATAAACACCAGCGCGATATTGCGCGACAGCCAGCCGCCGTAGGCGCGGGCAAAACCCGCAATAAGGCCGATAATCAGGCCGCCGATCAGGCCGAGGACGGAAATCCACAGCGTCAGTCGGGCGCCCTCAAGCAGGGCCGGAATAGATGGCCAGATGGCGCTCCAGTCAAACTGCATTCTTATTTCTCCGGTTCAAAACCATTCTGTTGGTGTGGAAAAAGCAGGCGCGAGGCGCGCGCCTGCAAAAGTAAAACACTCTTATTTAGGTTCTGAACCGAACCATTTTTTATAAATAGCGTTATAAGTGCCGTTCTCACGCAGGGTTTTCAGCGCGCCGTTGACCTTCTCGCGCAGTTCATCGCTGCCTTTCGGGAAGGCGATGCCATAGTCCTGCGCCTCGATAGAGTCGCCTACCGCTTTAAACTGACCTTTGCCAGCGGTATGGATAAAGTAAAGGATGTTTGGCGTGTCATGCAGGACGGCGTCAGCGCGGCCCGTACCCAGTTCCATATAGGCGTTGTCGATATTCGGGAACTGGCGCAGATCTTTGGCTTTAATGTTCTGCTTAGCGTAGTCCACCGAGCCGGTACCGCTTTTCACTGCAACGACTTTGCCATCCAGATCTTTGATGCTTTTAACCTGGTCGTTGTTGGCTTTAACCATTACCAGCAGGCCGCTTTTGTAGTAGCTGTCGGAAAAATCGATCGCTTTTTTACGGGCATCGGTGATGGTAATGCCGGCCAGCGCCAGATCGACGTTGCGGGTTTGCAGACCAGGAATGATACCGCTGAAATCCATCGGCTTGAGGGTGTAATCCAGCTTCAGCTCCTTCGCGATAGCGGCCCACAGTTCCACATCGAAGCCAACGTATTGGTTACCCTGTTTGAACTCGAATGGCACGAAGGCGGTGTCGGTAGCGACAACCAGCTTTTTTTCTGCGGCGGTAGAAGAGACGGCAAACGCCAGCGTCAGCGCAGCCAGGGAAAACTTAACAAGTGACTTCATCTTTTTATCCTTATGCAGTCGGACAAGCATTTGTCCGATTGAATGCCAGCAGCCATATGAAAAAACTATGCCAGTTTTTCGAAATATATTGAAAACAGCACGTTGAGTCAATTTAACCGGGATAACAGCGCCCGTAGCGGCGCTATGCACCATAATGGATCACCAAAATGGTGCATTAGTTTCATCATGGTGCAGATCTGTTGTAACCTGGCGGGAAGAAAAAACAAAGTGAAAAAGACGGAAAAATCTGATAAGAAAAATTAATTGATCAGCGCAGCTGGCTGTCTTTACTGCCACGGCGATTATAAAGTGAGGCGGCCTGCTGCTTATCGCGCTGCGCCTGACATTGGATGCAATATTGCACGCCTGGTAAGGCGATGCGACGTGCTTGTGGGATAGGTTCGCCACACTCTTCACAATACTCCGCGCTGACGCCGTGGTGAATGGCGCGCCTTGCACGATTAACGGCATCTTCCACCGTCGAATCAATCTGTTCCTGTACGGCATCATCACGTGCCCAACCACTGGCCATCGTTAATCCTCCATAAGAAAAAGAAAAAGCAGATGAAGGCCTCATCTGCTCTGTAACTACTCTATGAAACGGCGGCCACTTTGACCGCCTGCTGCGATTTATTCGATATTAGATTCGATAAACCACAGGAATTTGTCCAGATCGCGCGAGGCCGCAGTAAAGATGTCGGCGGTATCTTCGTCTTCTACCTGGGTAATCGCTTTACGGGTATCGTTAGCCACGATAGCGTAACGTTCCGCCAGCGCCTTCAGGTGATCCTGAACGGTATGAATGTTCAGCGGATAGCTTTTCAGCGGCGTTCTGTCGTTCACTACCTGAGTGGTACCCAGCGCTACGCCACCCAGCTGCACCGCACGCTCGGCGATAGTGTCAAGGTGATCGGTAAGCGTGGTACGGAAGCCGTCCAGCATTTCATGTACGCCGATGAAGTTTGCGCCGCGCATGTTCCAGTGCGCCTGTTTGGTGATCAGGGACAAATCAATGAATTCCGTTACCAGACGATTCAGCACCTCGATGGTGGCTTTCTTTTCCTCGTCGGCCACGTCGTTGCGGGTATAATGCAGATCGGTTGCAGTCGTTTTTACCAGTTTTGCGGTACTCATCATTAATATCCTCTTAATGTCAGTTGTCCTGAAATGTACCGATTAAGTATAGCAGCGCTTTCCACTCTTGCCATGAAGATGCTGCCTATTGCAAAAATAGCGACGATCTTGCGCCTTAACTCACTGGTATTTCAGCTAAATAAACTGGTAAGTGTTAATAATAAATATTCTCATTTACAACTTTTTACTAACTTACTGATAATAAGCCTCTTTTTAATTTATCCGTTCGCTGTTTATTCCCTGGCAATGTGAATGAAATTCATCCTCTTTTATTCGTTTTGCTCAGAATAATCCGATTAAAGTTAAATCAATCCTCTGAAACAGAGGATTATTTTATTAGGCTGCGTCATAACAAGGAATTAGCGCTATTCACGGATTTCGCTAACCGGATCGATTTTGTTTTTTGCGGGACGCAGCGTCAGCGTCGCTCCCGCTGAGGCAATAACTATCGCCAGCAGGCCCAGCCACTGCGGCAGCGTCAGCAGCTCTCCCAGGAAAAGCATACCGGAAAGCGCGCCCATCGCCGGCTCCAGGCTCATCAGCGTCCCAAAGGTTTTAGCCGGCAGCCGGGTGAGCGCCATCATCTCCAGCGTATAGGGAAAAGCGGTGGAAAGGATGGCCACCAGCAGGGCGACCGGTAGAATCGACAGGCTCCAGACGCCGCTGTCAGCAAAAGTGAAGCCAACCGGCACAAAAATCAGTGACGCTACCAGCGAACCCATCGCCACGGTCGCAGGCCCATGCTCCGCACCGGCGCGCTGGCCGCTGAGGATGTAGACTGCCCAGCAGGCGCCCGCCAGCAACGCCAGCAGCGCGCCCTCAGGATCGACGCCGGAAAGACTTTGGTGCAGCGGCAGCAGAAACCATAACCCGCCCAACGCCAGCGCCACCCAAAGGAAATCGAGCGGCCTTCTTGAGCCTGCCAGCGCCAGCGTCAGCGGGCCGACAAACTCCAGCGCGACGGCGATACCCAACGGCACGGTGCGCAGCGCCAGGTAGAAGGTATAGTTCATTCCGCCCAGCGCCAGGCCGTAAATAATAAGCGGCAGCAGGCGCTGACGGCTAAAGCGCAGGCGCCAGGGTTTGAAGATCGCACAGAGGATAAGCGTGCCCAGACTAAGACGCAGCGCGGTAATGCCAGGCGCGCCAACTACCGGAAACAGCGTTTTGGCCAGAGCTGCGCCGCCCTGAATAGAGGTCATGGCAAGAAGCAGCAGTAAAACGGGAAGCCAGATTGAGGAAGCACGAGAAGGGGAAGACATCCTGTTGACCAACCTTGTTTGTCCATTGAACGAGGAAAAAGTTCCCAGCAGTGTATCAACAGATCGCGCTAAAACAGCAAAAACCGCCGGAAAAAGGCTAAGAAAATTCGGAGATTTTGTGGTGCGTAGGTAAAGAATTGTCAATTTATTTAAGATTTATCTCAATGAACAATTTTTTACATTCCAGACATAACGAAGCGGTAAACAGAAAAAAATAAGAAATAATAATGACATACAATGATTCATTAACGTCCTGTTACACCAAACATTGTCTTGGACAACAAAATCGGGGCAGAGTTTCTGTCTGAGTTTTGTTATATTTTCAGCGTTGTCAGGAGATAAGTACTTTCACATTTGAGGTGGTTATGAAAAAAATTGCATGTCTTTCAGCACTGGCTTGTGTACTGGCAGTTTCTGCTGGTTCAGCAATGGCACAGAGCACTGTTTCCGGTGGTTACGCACAAAGCGATATGCAGGGCGTGGCTAACAAAGCTAACGGTTTCAACCTGAAATACCGCTACGAAAACGGCAGCGATCCACTGGGCTGGATCGGTTCTTTCACCTACACCGAGAAAGATCGTACCGACGCTGGCGTCTATAACAAAGGCCAGTACTACGGCATCACCGGTGGTCCTGCTTTCCGTCTGAACGACTGGGCGAGCATCTACGGCGTGGTGGGTATCGGTTACGGTAAATTCCAGCAGAACGCAGCAGATCGCGTGAAGTCTGACTCAAGCGATGTTGGCTTCTCCTACGGTGCAGGCTTCCAGTTCAACCCAGGCATCGAAAACGTTGCTCTGGACGTTGGCTACGAGCAGAGCCGCATCCGCAGCGTAGACGTTGGCACCTGGATCGCTGGCGTTGGCTACAGCTTCTAAGGTTTGCTGACAGCCGGTTTCGACCGGTCGATAAAAAATCCGCCCAAGTGGCGGATTTTTTTATGGCTGTTTCAGCGGCAGGTTTTTCGCCGCTCGCTCAGCATCTCCAGCAGCATCAGCCGCAGCGTAAAAGGCGAGCGACAGAACAGCTGCAGTAAAAGGGGCTTTTTCATCGCGTTCTCCTCTGGTCGCTTTGTAAACAGGTATAGCACAGGCTATAATTCATAGCCAGCGCTGTTGCGCGAAATTTTGTGCTTCCCCGAGCTTCGTTTACACTGTTGCACCTGAAGGCTGATGCGAATGGTAATGCGCGTTAGTGATAATAAAGAGGAAGCTTAATGAGTCGTCGCGCGAAAACCGCAGTGCCTGCGCCACTGAAAGAAATTGAAGAGCACGTCGAAGGCTTCCGGCAGGTGCGTGAAGCCCATCGTCGCGAGCTGATCGATGACTACGTTGAGCTCATTTCCGATCTGATCCGTGAATTCGGCGAGGCCCGTCAGGTTGATATGGCGGCGCGTCTTGGCGTTTCTCAGCCTACCGTAGCAAAAATGTTAAAAAGGCTGGCGACAGGCGGTCTGGTCGAGCAGGTTCCCTATCGCGGCGTTTTTCTGACCGCCGAAGGCGAGGCGCTGGCGGAAGAGAGCCGCAAGCGACACCACATTGTGGAAACTTTTCTGCTGGCGCTGGGCATCAGCCCCGATACGGCTCGCCGTGATGCCGAAGGGCTGGAGCACCACGTCAGCGATGAAACGCTGGCCATATTTCAGCAATTTTACGAAAGCCGCCAATAACGGGTGATAAATGACCGCGCTGCTCAGGCCTTTTTTGCACGATCGCTTTTTGCATCTGTTGGTTTTATTGGGGCTGCTGCTGGCCTTTTTTGCGCCTTTCCAGCTCCGTCAACTGCCGGCAGCGGTTGACTGGTCAACCATTCTGACGCTGTGCGGACTGCTGATGTTGACCAAAGGCATCGAGGCCAGCGGTTATTTTGACGTGCTGGGCAGGCGGCTGATCCAGCGTTTTGATTCTCAGCGCTCGCTGGCGCTGTTTCTGACTGCCGCCGCCGCGTTGCTCTCAACTTTTCTGACTAACGATGTCGCGCTCTTTATCCTGGTGCCGTTAACGCTGACGCTGCGCCGCTACTCTTCGCTACCCATAACCCGGCTTGTGATTTTCGAAGCGCTGGCCGTCAACGCGGGTTCGCTGCTGACGCCTATCGGTAATCCCCAGAATATCCTGCTGTGGCAGCATGGCAAAGCCGGCTTCGCCGGGTTTATCTGGCAAATGCTGCCGCTGGGCGCCACGCTGCTGCTGAGTTTGCTGCTGCTTACCGCTTTCAGCTTCTCCGCGAAACGCATTGAGCGGCCGCAGCACTCGCCGGAGGCGCAGTGGCAACGCCCGCTGCTGATTACCAGCGTAGTGCTCTATCCGCTCTTTATTGCCGCGCTGGAGTTTGGCTATGCGGGTTGGGGCGTGCTGGGCGTCTTTCTCGTCTTTCTTCTGATGGCGCGCCGTATTTTACTGGCGATTGACTGGAGCCTGCTGGCGGTGTTTATCGCTATGTTTGTGGATGTCTTTCTGCTAACGCGGCTGCCCGCCTCACAGCATTTATTACAACAAATTCCGCAGCTGTCAGCAGGCGGACAATATCTGTTGGCGATCGGACTGTCGCAGGCGATCAGCAACGTTCCGGCGACCATTCTGCTGCTGGCGAATCTCCCCGCTACTACGCTGCTGGCGTGGGCGGTCAATATTGGCGGCTTTGGCCTGCTGCCAGGCTCGCTGGCGAATCTGATCGCTCTGCGGATGGCGCAGGATCGCAGCGTCTGGCTGCGTTTTCACTATTACTCGCTGCCGATGTTGCTGTGGGCGATGGCGCTGGGTTGGGCGCTGCTTTTAGTGATTGGTGCTTTGTCAGGCTAAGGCTACTCTGACTTCGTAAAGAAATGCTGGCATTTGTCAATTTAAGCCCTATGTTTATAGCAGCGTTAATCCTGCGGGCTCGGCTTGAGCCCGCCGTAACCTGATGAGAACTATGGCTAATCAATCAAATTCTTCCTCAGATGATGACCAGCGTCATCCGCATAACCAGGCTCAGTCCGACAAGGGCGATAACCCGCGTCAGCAGGACGACAATAAACAGCAGGATGATGAGCAGCCGGAGCGCAAACGCCCCGGCAAAAAACCGCTGATTATTCTGGCAATTGTGGTCATCGTGATGATCGTTGTCGGCTTTTATTTCTGGTTTACCAGCCGCAATATCGAAACCACCGACGACGCCTTTACCGAAGCGGACGCGGTCACCATCGCGCCGAAGGCTTCCGGCTACGTCACGCAGCTGCTGGTGAAAGATAACCAGCTGGTGAAGAAGGGCGATCTGCTGGTAGTTATCGATCCGCAGGATAATCAGGCCCAGCGCGATCAGGCGCAGGCGCAGCTCGGCCTGGCGACAGCGCAGTTGCATCAGGCCCAGGCCCAGCTGGCGCTTTCCCGCGTGCAGTATCCGGCGCAGCGCGATCAGGCGCTGGCTCAGCAGGCGAAGGCGGAAGCGAATCTGCTTAACGCCCAGGAAGATTACAAGCGCCAGCGCGGCGTCGATCCTCGCGCCACCTCGCAGCGCAATATTGATGCCGCCAGCGCACAGTTGCGAAGCGCCAAAGCCGAGCTGGAAAGCGCGAAAGCGCAGGTAGAAGTCGCTTCGCAAATTCAGCTGCAGATCCGTCAGCAGGAAACCAATGTGGAAGCGCGCCAGCAGCAGGTCGAGCAGGCGAAAGCCCAGCTGAACACCGCCAATCTGAACCTCTCCTACACCGAAGTGCGCGCGCCTTACGACGGCTTTGTGACCAAACGCAACGTGCAGGTCGGCACGCTGGTGCAGGCCGGAACCTCGCTCTTTTCGCTGGTTTCGCCTGATGTCTGGATCACCGCTAACTTCAAAGAGTCGCAGCTGGAGCGCATGAAGCCAGGTAACAAAGTGGAAATTTCCGTGGATGCCTGGCCGGATATGAAGCTGGAAGGGCATGTGGACAGCATCCAGATGGGTTCCGGTTCACGCTTCTCCACTTTCCCTTCAGAGAACGCCACCGGCAACTACGTGAAGATCGTGCAGCGCGTACCGGTAAAAATCGTGATTGATAAAGGACTGGATCCCAACAGGCCGCTGCCGATTGGACTGTCGGTAGAGCCTGAGGTAACAGTGGAATGAGTCACAGCCAGAGCTGGCAGCCGGCCAGTAATCCCTGGCTGGTCGCCATGACGGTGACGCTGGCGGTGTTTATGGAAATCCTGGACACCACCATCGTTAACGTGGCGCTGCCGCACGTGGCCGGTTCGCTGTCGTCCAGCTATGACGAATCGACCTGGGTGCTGACATCCTATCTGGTGGCGAACGGCATTGTTCTGCCGATCTCAGCCTTTCTCAGCCGCGTATTTGGCCGCAAGCAGTTCTTTTTGATCTGCATTGTGATGTTCACCGTCTGCTCTTTCCTGTGCGGCATCGCCACCGAACTGTGGCAAATCATTCTCTTCAGGGTGCTGCAGGGCTTTTTTGGCGGCGGCCTGCAGCCGGTGCAGCAGTCGGTGCTGCTCGATTATTTTAAACCGGAAGATCGCGGCAAGGCGTTTGGCCTTTCCTCTATCGCGATTATTGTCGCGCCGGTGCTTGGCCCGACGCTGGGCGGCTGGATCACCGATAACTACAGCTGGCGCTGGGTCTTCTTTATCAATATTCCCGTAGGCATTCTCAGCGTGCTGGCTATCTATCAGCTGCTGGAAGATCCGCCGTGGGAGCGCAAGATGGCGAAGGGCAAGCTCTCAATCGACTATATCGGCATCAGTTTGATTACGCTGGGACTCGGCTGCCTGCAGGTATTTCTGGATCGCGGCGAAGACGACGACTGGTTCAGCTCTCAGTTTATCGTGACGTTTGCCATCCTGAGCGCCATCGGGCTGGTCGGCGCGGTTTACTGGCTGCTCTATGCCAAAAAGCCGGTGGTGGATCTGCACGTGCTGAAGGATCGCAATTTCGCCGTCGCCAGTATTCTGATGTCGGGCATGGCCGCCATCCTTTATGGCAGCTCGGTAGTGATCCCACAGCTGGCACAGCAGGACTTAGGCTACACCGCAACCTGGTCTGGGTTGGTGCTCTCGCCCGGCGCGGTGCTGATCGTTCTGACTATTCCGCTGGTACTGAAGCTGATGCCGCTGGTGCAGACGCGCTGGATTATCGCCTTCGGCTTCACCTGCCTGTTCGTTTCATTTATTTATTCAGCGCAGCTCACGCCCAATATCGATTTCACCACGCTGGTGATGATGCGCAGCGCGCAGACTATCGGGCTTGGCTTCCTGTTTGTGCCCTTGACCACGATCGCTTTTGTCACTATCCCGCAGAGGCTGAATGCCGACGCTTCGGCGCTGTTTACCATGTGCCGCAATGTGGCGGGCTCAATCGGCATCTCGCTTTCCACCGCGATGATCACCGAACGGGAACAGGCGCGCAGCGCGCATATGGTGCATAACATGACGCCGCTGAACGAGCCTTTTAACCTGGCGGTGGAGCGCTGGGCGCAGGGCGTTAAAGACTTTACCTCTGCCGTCGGCGATCCGATTACTATCGCCACCGGCCAGCTTTATAAAGAGATGATCGTCCAGGCGCGAATTCTGGCCTATATCGATGTCTTTATGGGGCTGAGCATTCTCGCCCTGATCCTTATTCCATTTTGTTTACTGCTGGCGCCGATTAAGAGCGAGGGCAGTGCAGGAGCACACTGACATGAACGTTTCTCCTCTGTTTACGCGTTCGCGACTCGGCGTGCTGTTGGTCGCCGCTATCACGCTGTCGGCCTGTAGCGTTGGGCCGGACTACCGCGCGCCGAAACCTTCCACGCCGGCCGCTTTTAACTCGCTGGCCTCCGATCGCGCGTCGCGTCCTCAGCCCACCGTGACCAATCCGGGCTGGTGGAAATCCTTCGGCGATCCGCAGTTGAACAGCCTGGTCGACCGCGCTATTGCCGGCAATCTTAGCCTGCAGCAGGCGGTACTGCGTATTGCCGGTTCGCGGCAGCAGCTTAATCAGGCTCGCGGCGCCTGGTTCCCTGCCGTTAACGGCCAGGCGTCCGCGCAGCGCCAGCAGCTCGGTCTGAAAGGCGAGCTGGAGTCCAACGGCGTCTATAGCCAGCTGGACCAGGTTGACGGCGGCAGCGACGTCCGTTCGGCGCTGGATGGCCTGACAAAACCCGTCGGACTTTATCAGGGCAGCTTTGACGCCTCCTGGGAGCTGGATCTCTGGGGCAAGGTACGTCGCCAGGTTGAAGCCGCAGGCGCACAGCAGCAGGAATCGCTGGAAAGCCGCAACGACGCGCTGGTTTCGCTGCAGGCAGAAGTGGCCCGAACCTATCTTCAGCTGCGCGGCGCCCAGCTTGTCAGCCAGACGCTACAGACTCAGATTGAAGTAGCGCAGCAGACGCTGGAGCTGACGCAGAGCCAGCAGCGCAACGGGCTGGCGCCGCAGATGGACGTGGAAAACGCCCGCGCGCAGCTGCATTCCCTGAACGCCCAGCTACCGCAGTATGAAGCGCAAATTCACCAGGCGATGAACGGGCTGGCGGTATTGATCGGCAAGCCGCCTGGCGCGCTGGATGCGGAACTGAGCGCGCCGAAAGCGATGCCGGCTTTGCCAAAAGCGGTGGCGGTAGGGCTACCGTCCACGCTGGCGCGGCGACGTCCGGACGTGCGTCAGGCCGAAGCGAGACTGCATGAGGCTACGGCCAATATCGGCGTTTCCGTCGCGCAGCTCTTCCCGGACTTTTCGCTGACCGGCCAGTTTGGCCTCCGCAATACCGAAGCCAGCTATCTCGATAACTGGAGCAGCCACTTTTACAGCTATGGCGCTTCGGTTTCGCTGCCCATTTTTCAGGGTGGTCGGCTGGTCTCGGGCGTGAAGCTGGCAAGGGCGGAACAGGCCAGCGCCGCGCTTGGCTATCGTCAGACGGTGCTGACCGCTCTGCAGGACGTGGAAAACGCGCTGGTCAGCTATCGCACCGATCAGCAGCAGGTTGAAGGGCTGGATCAGACGGTCGACGCGTTGCAAAACGCTTTCGACCTGGCCAACGACAGCTATCGTCAGGGACTTTCTTCCTTTATCGACGCGTTAACCGCACAGCGCCAGCTGTCGCAGGCGAAGCAGCAGGCCGCTTCCGCCAGGGTACAGACCAGTCTGGATCTGGTCGCGCTCTATAAAGCGCTGGGCGGCGGCTGGGAGCTTTACCAGAACGTACAGCTGCCGGACTACTCCGTATTTGGCCCGGCGGAAAGCGGCGATACGCCTGCAGGCTGACGCCTTTCACTGACCGGCGGCAACATAAGGTGCCGCCGGTTCGTGCCGTCGTTGCACCACCTCATTAAATTTCCTTCCTCGACGCTTAACGCGTACAGCTCGCTACCGGAAACCGTCTTCGCTTTGCGGCATCGCAGGTTTGCAAGCAAAACAGCGCGTTTGCTGAAATTATCCTGATGCTATTCCATCAAAATGAAATGAATTTTTTATTTCGCTTTTCCTTGATATCTGTGCCGGAAAGCCAGTTTGATGAGTAATGCCGGGATTAGACCGCCGTTTTTTGATACGGGCATCACAAAATCAGCAATTGTGTGAGAGCTATGCCGCAAAATTTAATTTTCATTGTTATTTCAAATGAAAAAAACAGACTAACTTAAGAGCCTAGAGATTATATCGGGCCTCGTTGGCGGCCTGACCTGCGAATAACGATAAGAGGTCGATCATTATGCCGAAAGAACAATATCTCACGCCCAACCGGGCTTCAGGGCCAAACAGCACGTCGCGAACAGAGCCTTTTGTTAAGGTTATCGCCGTTATCGCCACGCTGGGCGGCCTGCTGTTTGGCTACGATACCGGGGTGATCTCCGGCGCGCTGCTGTTTATGGGCTCGGAGCTGCATCTTACGCCTTTTACCACCGGTCTGGTGACCAGCTCGCTGCTGTTCGGCGCGGCGTTTGGCGCGCTGCTTTCCGGGCATTTCGCTGCGGCTGCCGGACGGAAAAAAATCATTGTCGTGCTCGCCGTGATTTTTGCCATTGGCGCATTAGGGACTTCGCTGGCGCCTGATGTGCACTGGATGATTTTCTTCCGCCTGGTATTAGGCGTGGCGGTGGGCGGCGCGGCGGCGACCGTGCCTGTCTATATCGCGGAGATCGCACCCGCGAATAAGCGCGGTCAGCTGGTTACGCTGCAGGAGCTGATGATCGTATCCGGACAGATGCTGGCCTATATCTCTAACGCCGGCTTTAACGCCGCCTGGGGCGGCGAGCAGACCTGGCGCTGGATGCTGGCTGTCGCCACCGTGCCGGCCGTGGCGCTCTGGTTCGGCATGATGTTTATGCCGGATACGCCGCGCTGGTATGCGATGAAAGGGCGCCTGGCCGAGGCGCGCAAGGTGCTGGAACGTACCAGAGCGAAAAGCGACGTTGAGTGGGAGCTGACCGAGATTGAAGAGACGCTCAGCGAAGAAGAGAACAAAAATAAGCCCAGCCTGAGAGAGTTGCGCAAGCCCTGGCTGTTCAAGCTGTTCCTTATCGGCATCGGCGTGGCGGTTATTCAGCAGCTTTCCGGCGTCAATACCATCATGTACTACGCGCCAACCATGCTGAAGGCGGTTGGCATGAGCACCGACGCTGCGCTGTTTGCCACCATCGCCAACGGGGCGATTTCAGTGCTGATGACCTTTGTCGGCATCTGGCTGCTGGGCCGACTGGGTCGCCGCACTATGACGATGATCGGGCAGTTCGGCTGTACCACCTGCCTGCTGTTTATCGGTTGTATCAGCTACTTTATGCCGGAAACGGTCAATGGCCAGCCGGACGTGATGCGCAGCTATCTGGTGCTGCTGGGAATGCTGATGTTTCTCAGCTTCCAGCAGGGCGCGCTGTCGCCGGTAACCTGGCTGCTGCTTTCCGAAATCTTCCCAACGCGCCTGCGCGGTATTTTTATGGGCGGCGCGGTATTCGCCATGTGGATCGCCAATTTTCTTATCTCGCTGGCTTTTCCGCTGCTGTTGGCGAGCGTGGGCCTCTCCGGCGCCTTCTTTATTTTCGCCTTTATCGGCCTGTTCGGCGCCGTCTTTGTGATTAAATGCGTGCCGGAAACGCGCAACCGTAGCCTGGAACAGATCGAGCACTATCTGCATGACTGGCTAAGCAACGATGCCGAGTCGCGACCGGCGCCCGCTTCCCGACGCAAAGCGGAAAGCCACTAACGAAAAGGGAAGCCTTCAGCGGGCGGCGGTGTATTCGCCGCCCCTTTTTTTTGGCATACTACGCGCTGATTTTTCCCCATCGCAAACGAAAGGCTATCCTGTGCTAGTTTCCAGCAACGTCACCATGCAGTTTGGCAGTAAGCCGCTGTTCGAAAATATTTCCGTCAAATTTGGCGGCGGCAACCGCTACGGCCTGATCGGCGCCAACGGTAGCGGCAAGTCCACCTTTATGAAAATCCTCGGCGGCGATCTGATGCCGACAGCGGGGAATGTTTCCCTTGATCCAAACGAACGCATCGGTAAGCTGCGCCAGGATCAGTTCGCCTTTGAACAGTATTCCGTGCTGGATACGGTGATCATGGGTCACAGCGAGCTGTGGGAAGTGAAAGAAGAGCGCGACCGCATCTATGCGCTGCCAGAAATGAGCGAAGAGGATGGCTACAAAGTCGCCGATTTGGAAGAGAAGTATGGCGAGATGGACGGTTACACCGCCGAGTCCCGCGCTGGCGAACTGCTGCTGGGCGTAGGGATCCCGCTGGAGCAGCACTACGGCCCGATGAGCGAAGTAGCGCCAGGCTGGAAGCTGCGCGTGCTGCTGGCACAGGCGCTGTTCTCGAACCCGGAAATTCTGCTGCTCGACGAACCAACCAACAACCTGGATATCGATACTATCCGCTGGCTGGAGCAGGTGCTGAACGAGCGTAACAGCACCATGATCATCATTTCGCACGACCGTCACTTCCTTAACATGGTCTGCACCCATATGGCCGATCTCGATTACGGCGAGCTGCGCGTTTATCCGGGCAACTACGACGAATACATGACGGCGGCGACTCAGGCGCGCGAGCGTCTGCTGGCCGATAACGCCAAGAAAAAGGCGCAGATCAACGAGCTGCAGTCCTTTGTCAGCCGCTTTAGTGCTAACGCCTCTAAATCGCGTCAGGCGACTTCTCGCGCCAAACAGATCGATAAAATCAAGCTGGACGAGGTAAAAGCCTCCAGCCGTCAGAACCCGTTTATCCGTTTTGAGCAGGATAAAAAGCTGTTCCGTAACGCGCTTGAACTTCAGTCTCTGACCAAAGGTTTCGATGGCGAACCGCTGTTTAAAAACGTCAATCTGCTGCTGGAAGTCGGCGAGAAGCTGGCGATTATCGGCCCGAACGGCATCGGTAAATCGACGCTGCTGAAAACGCTGGTAGGCGAACTGCAGTCGGACAACGGCACGGTTAAGTGGTCAGAGAATGCCCGTCTTGGCTACTACGCGCAGGATCACGCGCATGACTTCGCCAACGACCTGACGGTGTTCGACTGGATGAGCCAGTGGATGCAGGAAGGCGACGACGAGCAGGCGGTGCGCAGCATTCTGGGTCGTCTGCTGTTCAGCCAGGATGACATTAAAAAGCCGGCCAAAGTGCTTTCCGGTGGTGAAAAGGGCCGTATGCTGTTCGGCAAGCTGATGATGGAAAAGCCGAACGTGCTGATTATGGATGAGCCGACCAACCACCTGGATATGGAGTCAATCGAGGCGCTGAATATGGCGCTGGAGATGTATGAAGGCACGCTGATTTTCGTTTCTCACGACCGTGAATTCGTCAGCTCGCTGGCAACCCGCGTGATTGAAATGATGCCGGGCAAAATCCATGACTTTACCGGCAACTACGAAGACTACCTGCGCAGCAAAGGTATTGTCTGAGGAAACAGAAGGCAAAGCGCCCGCTTTGCCTTGCTATTATGCTGGCCCGGCAGAGAGCCGGGTCAGTTTAACATCGCCGTTTTGACCAAGGGTGTCCGGAATTAAACCCGCCCGTGGCGGTCGGCACTGTTTACAGGTCTTGTCAGAACTTATACTCCAGGCCGACATTGCCGGTGTAGCCTTCCGAACCCGCGCCGAAGCTGTGCGAATATTTCACCTGAGCATAGGCGTTGACGCGCTGGTTCAGCTTGCCGCTGACGCCCGCGGTTGCCTGCCAGAAGTTACGACGCAAATCGGGTTTCAGTTCCTCGCTGTTCATCTCCACGCCCGGCATCCGACCAACAAACTGTACTACATCCGCCTGCAGCCAGGGTTTAAGCGCGGCGCCGCCGTAGGAAAGGCGTAATCCTTCGCGCATCCGGCCGGTGGTCAAATCCTGCGCCGAGAGCTTCACGCCGCCGGCATTCAGTTCGCGGGTATTGAGATATTGCCCCATGGCCTGCAGCTGCGGCTCCAGCCAGAAGCTGCCGCCCAGCGCTACGGGCAGGCCCGCCTCCAGAGAGGCCACCACGCCGTTGCTGTTCATGGTGGCTTCGGTAAGGCTGGAGAATTTGTTGCGGTAGCGGGTCGCCTGGATAACGCCATCCAGGTAAGCGCCCTCATCACTCCATGCAGTAAGGTAGCCGCCTAAGCCATAGGCATGAGTGACGTTTTTACCGACGTCCGCAGAAAGCTCTGGTCGGATGCTGCGCGCGTTATCCCGGTTGTTGCTGCGCTGATGGCCAAGCGTCAGCATCGGGCCGGCGCTGAGGTGCCAGCCAGTAGCCAACTCTGTCTGCAGCAGGTCGCCGCCCAGCTGAACAAAAGAGGTATTGACCTTAAAGCCAAAGCGTCCGGCGTCATGCTCGTCGCGACGGCTCTCGATTCTGCCCCAGGCAGCGCCGCTGCGGCGGGCGCTCTGTCGCTCGTGCCAGCTGCCGACGCTGTCAAAGCCGTAGGAGGCGTTAAGGTAAGGTGCGATAAGGTAGCCGGCGGTTTCCGGGCGGTAAGCGAGCACGGGAGAAGAAATCGCGATATCCTCAGCCTGGGTTTCGGGCAGGATTTCAGCGGCAATCACGGTATCAGCGATCACGGCGGCGGTTGCGGTTGTGGCGAGCGCGGCGGTTTTGAAAGCCCGGCCCTTTTTCACCGGGGTCAGTGAAGACTGCAGATACCATTCGTGGTCGCTGACCTTATTCAGCAGATACTGGTAGTTGCCGGCGACGATAGTGTTTCGCTGCACGAAGGAGGCTTCCTGCGTGCTGCCGGTAACGCTGATCACCGGAATGCCGAGGCTGGTAAGCGCGCCCGTGCCGCCACGGTTGTTGACGATGACGCCGTAGCTGCCGGAGGCATCGCCTTTAACCAGCAGCCTATCGGTAGCGGAGTTATCGTCGCCGAGACGAGTGTTAAGGACAAACTCGCCGGAGCCGGTGAGATTGCCTTTTACGGTAAGGGTGCTGAAGTCGGAAGGATGGCTGAAGATAACCGAGCCGCCGATTTGTTGCAGCGAGCCGACGTCGGAACTGCCGGTCAGCAGCCAGCGGCTGCTTTCATCCAGGGTCAGGCTGGTCAGGCTTCTGACGACGCCCTCGAGTTCGGAGCCGTTACTCAACGTTAAATCAAGCGCGGCGTCTTCCGCGTAAACGGCATAGCCCGTTTCACTACGCAGACTACTGTTATACAGCTTAACGACGTTGTTTTCCTGTTGCGCCAGCAGCCCAATGGAAATTCCATCAGAACCGGCGTAAGTCTCAATCTGGCTGTCGCTGATCTCTAAAGAGGCTGAACGGGTAACCATCGCCCGGGAAGCGTTGCCATAGCTGGTCAGCGTCAGGTTATCCGCGCTAATGGTCGCATTTCCTGAAGCGTACAACCCTGTGCTGCCGCTGCCCGTATTGGATAATGCTGCGTCAGAGAGAGTGACGGAAGAACGATTGGCCACTAAAGCAGCAGCCTTCTCTCCGGAGGTGGTGATTGTCAATCCTTCCGCGGTAAGCACGCCGTCAGAAGAAACGGCTATCCCGTTACTCTTTTCGCCGGAGGTAGAAATAGTGGTTTCATGAATATCCAGCACGCTGGCGATATTCGTTACGCCATGAGAGGCATTACCGGAAGTGGTTAGTACGGAACCAGAGAGTTGGCCCTCGCCTGAAGAAACCTGCAACCCGTGCGCGGTATCGCCTGCGGTCGTTACCGTGAGGTTTTCCAGCAGTAAACGATGATCTTTCGTTCCTATTACCCCAACGCTGTACTGCCCGGCTGTGTTGATTTCTGAGTCGGAGAGGTTAATGGTTCCACCGTTATAAGCGACCACAGCATGGCTTTTTTCTCCTGAAGTCGCGATGCTCAGATTGCTGCCGGTGATACTGTAGCTGGTCGTCAGGCCGTAGCTGCTCATTCCGGAAGTGGTAATGACGCTGTCAGCAATCGTCGCCGTGCCATATTGCGCGTTAATGGCGTGCGCGTGCGCACCGTTAGTGGCAAAAATTGCGCCCGAGGCATCCAGCGTGGTAGGCCTGTCGGTTTTTCCGGAAAAAATAACGGCGTCCGCGTAATCGCCTGCTGTCTGAAAGCTTCCGCCACGAATCACCGCGTCAGCATTGAAATTAAGGTCGATAGCCTTGCCGAATGCCAGAGTAGTGTGGATATCAACGTTATTTAGCTGCATATCGCCATTCATGGCGCGAATACCGATAAACGCCGTATTAAGGCTACTGTCAGTCAGCGTTAGCGTACTTCGTCTTCCGCTACCGTTACCCACGTGAATGGCATCGTAATTTGTCGAGCCGCTATTAACGGTAACGTTAACGCCCGTCAGATGGCTGTTAACCAGGCTGATGCTTGTTATGCTGGTTTCGTAAGGCGTGTTGATCTCTACATTCTCCAGAACGGCACTGCTGTTATTGGAGAGTACAATACCTGCATCCGCTTTATTAATGGATGAATCGGTAAGGCGGAGCGTACTTCTTTTTAGCGCGATAGCGCCTTTGCGTAAGCTATTCCAGAAAGTCGAGCCGCTGACGGCAACCTCAGCATCAGTGGCATAAATAGCGCGACCGTTGTTTGTCACCGCAAACAGACTGTCGGTAACGTTAATTTTACCGTTGCTCTCTGCAATAATCCCGTCTGCATCTTTTCCTGTAGCCACGATAGTGGCATCGTTAAGGCTTATAGCCGCCTCCTCTGTTATATAAGCGACAGCGGTGGCGGCGGCAACGCTGTTAAACGTCAACCGTTTATTGGTAATCAATTCACTGCCCGCGCCGGTAGCTACCAGAATTTTGTCGCCATATTCCGTTGAGGTATAACCTGAAGTGACCTGTAGGGTCGCGCCTTCAGTTGCTTTCCACGGCGAAGCCGCTACGCAACAGATCGGGATTAATCCCAGCATTAAAATACCGGGCAGGAAACGCTTTATTTCCTTAGTCATATTATATCCTTCTGAATATTACTAATAATAAAATTGACGGCCTGCCAGATATGAAAGAGGTTACAGAAAATGATTGAAATGCCAGTTTATAAAGCCACAGAAAACAGTGTAGCGAAGACTTTTCGCTATATTAAATAACCTGTTTCATCGGCAGTGTTATTCTGGCGCTTAAGTTAGCTTTGTTAAACTATTTTGTAAAGAATTCATTATGAAAACTTTAGGTATAATTAAGCGCTTTGTTAATATATTTCCTGTTTTTTCATAAAACAAGGGAATATAAGAAGGTCAGCCGGCGAGTCGTCAGTTATTACAAAAAAAGATCGCGTTTATTCTGTAGGGGGAAAGCAGAATTCCAGGAATATTCTTTTATTTTTTTAAAATATACATAGACTGATTATATCTTGTTATATTGCTTATTTTCCTGAAAAGGTATTGAAGAGATTCAGGCGGGTTGCTGGTCGGACGTTAGGTTGAAAAAAGGGGAGTTAAAAAAGGTGGCGAGTAATTGACGACTGCGGGCCGAGGTTTTAGCCTCGCGGCTTTGTTTCTGGCTAAGCGGGGATTTTACCCGCAGGCGTTTAGCGGTCGATTCGGTTAGCCGCGCTGCACTCTGGCTTACTGGCATTTCTGCAGCTACAACGCCTCACCTGACCTCTGTGCGATTTCGTCCTTTTGTTTTTGCCGCGTAGAGGGCTTTGTCCGCCTGGCCGATAAGCGTCTGGCGATCTTCCGGCTGGTCGCTTTGCATGACATGCAGGCCTATGCTAATCGTCACCACTTTCGTCGCGCTTTCGCTGTTGCGATGCGGGATCGCCAATGCGGCTACGGCCTCCCTGATTCGCTCGGCCAGCCGTCTGGCAACGTCCTGGTTGCAGTCGTACAGGATCACCGCGAACTCTTCGCCGCCATAGCGCGCAATCAGATCGTCGGTGCGATGCTCAATGCTTTGCAGCGCGTTGCCGACATACTTCAGACACTCATCGCCTGCCAGGTGGCCATAGGTATCGTTAAACCGCTTAAAAGAATCCACGTCGATCATCAGCAACGCCAGCGAAGAACGCAGCTTGTGGGCGCGCTCAAGGCTGCGATCCAGATAGAGATCGAACTGGCGGCGGTTGGCGAGCCCGGTGAGGCTGTCAACCAGCGCCAGCGTTTGCAGCGTGCGATTCATCGCCGTCAGCCTGTCGCGCGCCAGCGCCAGCTCTTTCTGATCGCGGATAGTATGGGCGATATTGCGCATCAGCAGCCAGCCCAGCGCGGCGATCACCAGCAGCAGCAGCGCGCATAACGTCAGGTAAACCACCAGTTCCGTAAGCTAGTCCTGCACCAGCTGCTGCTTGTCGTAGCCGACGGTGACTACCAGCGGATAGCGTTTCAGGCTGGCGTAACCAAACAGGCGCTCGACGCCGTCCAGTGCGGCTTTGTAGTTGGCCGTGCCGTTGGAGGAGGATTTTAATAAATGGGTAAACAGCGGACTGTAGGCGATATTGCGGTTCAGCAGCCTTTCGGAAAAAGGACGGACGTAAAGGATGTCGCCGGTATGGGTCATCAGCGCCAGCAGGCCTTTGTCGCCCAGATTGTAGTAGCCAAAAATTTGCCGGAAATAGTCGACGCGTAGCGTCGCCAGCAGCACGCCGCGAAAAGAGCCATCGCGGTTATTAAGCCGCATCGACAGCGGAATAATCAGCTCGCCGGTAGAGCGGCTGCGGATTACCTCATCTATGTGCAGGCTAAGATCGTCGTGCTGCTGGTGATATTTAAAATAGGCGCGATCGGCGTTGTTATTATGCTGGCCCAACATGCCCTGCGAAGCCAGCACCCAGTTGCCGGCGCTGTCATAGACAAACAGCCCGTGCAGCTGCGGCAGCGAGGCTTTTCTTTCCATTAATAACGTGCGCAGGTAGTTTTGCCGCTCGGCGTCAAGGCCGACCAGTGTAATACGATCGCGCAGATCCTGCAGCGTCAGTTCGACAGGCAGCAGCGTATCTTCAGATTGTCGTGACAGCGACTGGGACAAATTATGGGCGTCGTTCTGCGTTTCGTTCACAATGCGCTGCCAGATACTGTAAACCACCCAGCCGTTTACCAGCACGACTGCACAGCCTATCACCAGCAAAAAGAGAATCAGCAGGCGACGCAGGCTTTGCATGCTGACATCGGGTTGCGGATGATGCTCCTCGCTCATGAAATTCTCCCTGGCGCGAAATTCGCTGTGATCTAACTATAGCGGCAGCCAGAAGAATATGTTGTTTTTACGGCCAAATTGGCGGGGGCGGGCGCACTGTAGCAAATCAGGCGGGACGATCGCCGCAAACTTCACAATGCGGATCTCGGGCGAGCTTAAGCGTGCGGAATTGCAGCGTCATCGCATCGTACATCAGCAATTTTCCCGCCACGCGCTCGCCATAGTTCGTCAGCAGGCGAATCGCCTCCATCGCCTGCAGCGAACCCGTCACCCCAACCAGCGGCGCCATGACGCCAGCCTCCACGCAGCTGAGCGCCGCGTCGCCAAAGAGTCGGCTAAGGCAGCGATAGCAGGGTTCCGTTTCCTGCCAGGTGAAAACGCTGAGCTGGCTTTCCATACGGATGGCCGCGCCGGATACCAGCGGCGTTTTGCTGGCGAAACAGAGCCGGTTCAGCTGCTCGCGGGTGGCGACATTATCGGTGCAGTCCAGCACCACGTCATGCCGCGCGATCAGCTCGGCCAGCTCCGCATCGTCAAGCTGGCGATCGATCGTCTCCACACTGATATGCGGATTGATCTCACTGAGCTGCTGGCGGGCGGATTCCACTTTCGGCAGGCCAATTTGCGCGTCGCTATGCAGGATCTGCCGCTGCAAATTGGAAACGGAAACCGTATCGAAATCAAGCAGCGTTAGCTGACCCACGCCGGCGGAGGCGAGATAAGGGCTGGCGGCGCAGCCCAGACCACCCAACCCGACAATCAGCGCTTTCGCCGCCTTTAGCTTCTCCTGACCGTCGAAATCGAAGCCGCGCAGCACAATCTGGCGGTTGTAGCGCAGCATCTCTTCATCGCTAAGCTCCGGCTGCATTATCCCTCCAGCAGGCTGTTAAAGGGTTCGACTTCGACCCACTCGCCAGCCTGGACGTTGCCGCGTTCGCGCTCCAGCACGATAAAGCAGTTTGCCTGGCTGAACGAGCTGAAAACGTGCGAGCCCTGTGGCCCGGTGCTGCTGACTTCCAGCTCGCCCTGAGCGTTACGCGTCAGCCTGCCGCGTTGAAAATCGAGCCTGCCCGGCGTTTTCTTCAGGCTACTGGCGCTTTTCACCCGCTGGCGCGGCGGCAGCGCGGGCGCCGTCAGGCCGCTGAGTTTCGCCAGCAGCGGCTGTACCAGCTGATAAAAGGTCAGCACGGCGGAAACGGGGTTGCCCGGCAGGCCGCAGAACCAGCTATTTTGCAGACGGCCAAAGGCGAAGGGCTTGCCCGGCTTGATCGCCAGTTTCCAGAAACCGACTTTGCCCAGCTCTTCCAGCATCGCTTTGGTATAGTCTGCTTCGCCCACCGATACGCCGCCGCTGCTGATAACCACATCGGCCCGGCTGTCTGCTTCGATAAAGGCGGCGCGCAGCGCGGGCTGGTTGTCGCGAACGATGCCCAGATCGATGACTTCGCAACCCAGCTTTTCCAGCATCAAACGCACCGCGAAGCGGTTAGTGTCATAAATCTGTCCGGCGGCCAGCGGCTTGCCGACCGGCTGCAGCTCATCGCCGGTGGAGAAAACCGCCACGCGCAGCCGACGCTTGACGGTGACGTCCGCCACGCCCAGCGAGGCCAACAGCGGCAGTTCCGCCGCGCCCAGGCGAATGCCGGCAGCCAGCACGCTGGCGCCGCGAGCAATATCCTCGCCGGCCAGGCGAATGTTTTGTCCGGCGTTCGCACCGGCCAGAAAGCGCACTTTATCTTCCGTCAGCTCAGTTTCTTCCTGCATCACAACGGCCTCGGCGCCTGGCGGAACCGGCGCACCGGTCATAATGCGGATGCAGCTGCCGGCAGGCCAGTCGCCGCTGAAAGGCGATCCGGCAAAGGCTTTCCCGGCAATAGCCAGAGGTCTCTCCATCGCCAGATCGGCCAGGCGAACGGCGTAGCCATCCATCGCGGAGTTGGCGAAAGGCGGAACGTCGATGGGGGAAATAACAGCAGCAGCCGTAATCCGGCCTGTGGCCGCCGTCAGCGGCAGCGTTTCCGTTTCGGCAACCGGCGTAACGCGATCCAGCATGGTGGAGAGCGCATCGTCAAGGGAGATAAGTCCCGCAGTAAAAGCTTCCATAACTTCCTCCGCGTATCCGGCAGCGCGGACAGGCATAGACTTCAGATAGCCATTATTATGGCGTGATTTATCGGTACGGTCACGAAAAGCCGCCGTCAGGTTATAAACCATAAGCTTTCGTTATTACCGCTCTCCCCACTTTCCGCTTTACATCACTTTACAGCCTGCCTATAGTCAAAAACGGCAACAGGTCGGCAAAACTATTCTAACACAGTGTTTTTATTGCCAATTTGGCGGGCAGGGTAAGGGAATTATGAGCAGAGCAGCGATTGTCATTCACGGTGGCGCTGGCGCGATCGCCCGTGCCAGCATGAGCGCGGAAAAAGAGCGGCTTTATATCGAGGCGCTTTCGGCCATCGTAGCCAGCGGCCAGGCTATCCTGGCTCAAAACGGCAGCGCGCTGGATGCGGTAACGGAAGCCGTGCGGCTACTGGAAGAGTGCCCGTTGTTCAATGCGGGTAAAGGCGCGGTATTTACTCACCAGGGCACGCACGAGCTCGACGCCTGCGTAATGGACGGGCGCTTGCTGGACGCAGGCGCGGTGGCGGGCGTGAAGCAGGTACGTAATCCGGTGCTGGCGGCGCGGGCCGTTCTGGAGAAAAGTCCGCACGTGATGCTGATCGGCGAGGGCGCGGAAAAGTTTGCCGTTGAGCAAGGACTGACGCCGGTGTCGCCCGATTTCTTCTCCACACCTGAACGTTGGCAACAGCTCCAGCGGGCGCTGGCGACGCAGCAAACGCTGCTGGATCACGACGGCGCGGCGCAAACCCCGGACGATCCGCTCGATCCCGATCGTAAATTCGGCACCGTGGGCGCGGTGGCTCTCGATCGTCAGGGTAATCTTGCCGCCGCTACCTCAACCGGCGGCATGACCAACAAACAGGCCGGTCGCGTAGGCGATTCGCCCATTGTGGGCGCAGGCTGCTATGCCAATAACGCCAACGTGGCGGTTTCCTGTACCGGCAGCGGCGAGGTATTTATGCGCACGCTGGCTGCTTATGATATCGCGGCGCTGATGGAGTATGGCGGCCTGTCGCTGAAGCAGGCCAGCGAGCGCGTAGTAATGGAAAAAATTAAAGTGTTGGGCGGCAGCGGCGGCGTGATAGCGATAGATCGCGAAGGCAATATCGCGCTGCCTTTCAACAGCGAAGGCATGTACCGGGGTTTTGGCTACGTAGGCGAAGCGCCGAACGTAGGAATCTATCGCGAAGAATAGGGAGAGAGGATGACCAGTGGATCCGATCTGCCCGACGGGCAGGTTCTGTCGGTCAGTAATCTGAGCGTCAGCTTCGCGCAGGAAGGCGAAACCGTGCGCGCGGTGAAGAATCTGTCGCTGGAGGTTGGGCGCGGCGAAACGCTGGCTATCGTGGGCGAATCCGGCTCGGGCAAATCCGTCACCTCGCTGGCGCTGATGCGGCTGGTGGAGCAGGGCGGCGGGCGTATCGACAGCGGCGAAATTTTACTCAGGCGCCGCAATGGCGAAGTGGTCGATCTCGCCCGTTCGTCGCAACACGCGCTGCGCCGCGTGCGCGGCGCGGATATGGCGATGATTTTTCAGGAACCGATGACCTCGCTGAATCCGGTGTTTTCCGTCGGCGACCAGATAGCGGAATCCATTATTCTGCATCAGGGAAAAAGCCGTCGCGAGGCGCTGAAGGAAGCGGAGCGTATGCTGGATCTGGTACGCATTCCCGAAGCCAAAAACGTGCTGGGGCGCTTTCCGCATCAGCTTTCCGGCGGCATGCGCCAGCGGGTGATGATCGCGATGGCGCTCTCCTGCCGTCCGGCGCTGCTGATCGCCGATGAGCCTACCACGGCGCTGGACGTCACTATTCAGGCGCAAATCCTCCAGCTGATCCGCGTCCTGCAAAAAGAGATGCAAATGGGGGTGATTTTTATCACCCACGATATGGGCGTAGTGGCGGAAATGGCCGATCGCGTCCAGGTCATGTATCGCGGCGAGGTTGTGGAAACCGGCCCGGTTGAAGCCATTTTTCAGAACCCGCAGCAGGATTACACCAAAGCGCTACTGGCCGCGGTGCCGAAGCTGGGCGCGATGCACGGCAAGCCTTTTCCGGCGCGTTTTCCGCTGATAAATTCCGCCGACGCGCAGGAAGAAGAGAGCCAAAACACGGTGAAGGCCGATGCGCCACCGGTGCTGCAGGTGCGCGATTTGGTGACGCGTTTCGATATTCGCAGCGGCATCCTTAATCGCGTTACGCGCCGCGTACATGCGGTAGAAAAGGTCAGTTTCGATTTGTATGCGGGCGAAACCCTGGCGCTGGTGGGCGAATCGGGCTGCGGCAAATCCACGACCGGTCGTTCGCTGCTGCGGCTGGTGGCCAGCCAGAGCGGCACTATTACCTTCAACGGTCAGCGTATCGATAACCTTACCGGCGCGGCGCTTTCCCATCTGCGGCGCGATATCCAGTTTATTTTTCAGGATCCCTACGCCTCGCTCGATCCGCGTCTGACGGTTGGCTTCTCGATTATGGAGCCGCTGCTGGTTCACGGCGTGGCGAAAGGCAAAGAAGCGGAGGCGAGAGTAGCCTGGCTGCTTGAGCGCGTTGGCCTGCTGCCTGAACACGCGCGCCGCTATCCGCATGAGTTTTCCGGCGGCCAGCGGCAGCGGATCTGCATTGCGCGAGCGCTGGCGCTTAATCCTAAGGTGGTGATCGCCGATGAATCCGTTTCCGCGCTCGACGTATCCGTACAGGCGCAGATCGTCAATCTGATGATGGATCTGCAGCGGGAATTCGGTATCGCCTTTCTGTTTATTTCTCACGATATGGCGGTGGTGGAACGGATCAGCCATCGCGTGGCGGTAATGTATCTGGGGCAGATCGTTGAAATCGGTTCGCGTCAGGCGGTGTTCGAAAACCCGCAGCATCCCTACACGCGCAAGCTGATGTCCGCCGTGCCCGTTGCTAATCCGCACCATCGTCGCCGCGAGCGGGCGCTGCTGGTGGATGAGATACCCAGCCCGATTCGGCCCGTCGGCGATGAGCCGGAAGTGGCGCCGTTAGTGGAAGTGGGCGCAGGACACTACGTTGCGCGTCATGTCGTCGGCAGCGTCTGAAAAGGCCAGATAATAAAATCACAGGAGAAACAAGCATGATGATTCAACGCAAGCTGCTGGTGGCTGCCGGGATCCTGAGCAGCCTGGCGGCACTGCCGGCCTGGGCGGCGAAGGACGCGGTCATTGCCGTAGGTTCTAACTTCACCACGCTCGATCCCTACGACGCTAACGACACGCTGTCGCAGGCGGTCGCCAAATCCTTTTACCAGGGCCTGTTCGGCTTCGATAAAGAGATGAAGCGGGTTAACGTGCTGGCAGAGAGCTTTGATGCCAGCAAGGATGGCCTGACCTACACCATCAAACTGCGTAGCGGCGTCAAGTTTCAGGACGGCACGGACTTTAACGCCGAAGCGGTAAAGGTAAATCTGGATCGCGCCAGCAATCCCGATAATCATCTGAAACGCTATAACCTGTTTAAATCCGTGGCGACCACTGAAGTTATCGATCCCACTACGGTAAAAATTACGCTGAAAGAGCCGTTCTCGGCGTTTATCAACACGCTCGCCAGTCCGGCGGCGGCGATGATCTCGCCGACGGCGCTGAAAAAATATGGCAAAGAGATCGGCTTCCATCCGGTGGGCACTGGCCCATATGAGCTGGAGACGTGGAATCAGACCGACTTTGTGAAGGTAAAAAAATTCGCGGGATACTGGAAACAGGGCTATCCGAAGCTGGACAGCATTACCTGGCGTCCGGTGGTGGATAACAACACCCGCGCAGCGATGCTGCAAACCGGCGAGGCGAACCTCGCGTTCCCGATTCCTTACGAGCAGGCGAAACTGCTGGAGAAAAACAGCAAGCTGGATCTGGTCGCCTCGCCGTCGATTATGCAGCGCTATATCAGTTTCAACGTCACCCAAAAGCCGTTTGATAACCCGAAAGTGCGCGAAGCCGTTAACTACGCCATCAATCGCCAGGCGCTGGTGAAGGTCGCGTTTGCCGGCTACGCGGAACCGGCTACCGGCATTGTGCCGCCATCCATCCAGTATGCGCAGAGCTACCCGGCGCCGGAGTACAATCCGGCGAAAGCGCGCGAGCTGCTGAAGGAAGCGGGCTATCCAAACGGCTTCAGCACCACGCTGTGGTCTTCCCATAATCACTCCACGGCGCAGAAAGTATTGCAGTTCACGCAGCAGCAGCTGGCGCAGGTCGGCATCAAGGTTAAAGTCACGGCGATGGACGCTGGCCAGCGCGCGGCCCAGGTGGAGGATAAAGGCCAGAAAGAGAGCGGCGTAAGAATGTTTTATACCGGCTGGAGCGCCTCGACGGGGGAAGCCAACTGGGCCTTAACGCCGCTGTTCGCTACGCAGTCCTGGCCGCCGACCATTTTTAACACCGCGTTCTACAGCAATCCTCAGGTGGATAAAGATTTAGCCGACGCGCTACGAACCACCGACGATGCAAAGAAAGCTTCCCTGTATAAAGACGCGCAGGATCGTATCTGGAACGACCGTCCGTGGGCGCCGCTGGTGGTGGAAAAGCTGGTGTCGGCCAACAGTAAAAACCTGACGGGCTTTTATGTGATGCCGGATACCTCTTTCAACTTTGACGAGGCCGACCTGAAGTAGCCGCCACGGCGGCGTCGGTGGATGCCGGCGCCGCCGTAAAGCGCAGGGAAAAGTATGCTTAATTATTTTATTAAACGTCTGCTGGGACTGATCCCCACGCTGCTCATTGTGGCGGTGCTGGTGTTTCTGTTCGTGCATATGCTGCCGGGCGATCCGGCCAGGCTGGTGGCCGGGCCGGAAGCGGACGCGACCGTGGTGGCGCTGGTACGTCAGCAGCTTGGCCTGGATCAGCCGCTAATTCAGCAGTTCTGGCACTTTATCAGCCACGCGTTGCGGGGCGATTTCGGTCAGTCGATGGTTTCCCGCCGACCCGTTTCCATGGAAATTGCCCAGCGCTTTTTGCCAACTTTATGGCTGACGCTGAGCAGCATGGTCTGGTCGGTGATTTTTGGCATGGCGATCGGTATCGTCTCTGCCGTCTGTCGCAACCGCTGGCCGGATCGGATCGGCATGACGCTGGCGGTTTCCGGCATCTCTTTTCCCGCCTTCGCGCTCGGCATGCTGCTGATGCAGATTTTTTCCGTTGAGCTGGGCTGGCTGCCTACCGTTGGCGCGGATGGCTGGCGCAACTATATTCTGCCTTCGATAACCCTGGGCGCGGCCGTCGCCGCCGTTATGGCGCGCTTTACCCGCGCCTCTTTCGTCGAGGTGATGCAGGAAGACTATATGCGTACCGCGCGGGCGAAAGGCGTGCGTGAAACGCTGGTAGTGATTAAACACGGTTTGCGCAACGCCATGATCCCGGTGGTCACCATGATGGGGCTGCAGTTCGGCTTTCTGCTGGGCGGCTCGATAGTGGTGGAAGTGGTCTTTAACTGGCCTGGTCTGGGGCGCCTGCTGGTGGATTCGGTAGAGATGCGCGATTACCCGGTGGTACAGGCGGAAGTGCTGCTGTTTTCCCTGGAATTTATTCTTATCAACCTGGTTGTCGATATGCTTTACGCGGCGATAAACCCGGCGATTCGCTACAAATAAGGACGGGCGATGAAAAACTGGCGACGTAACGCGGCTCTGGCCGCAGTGCCGACAATAGAGCAACATCGCGTACGCACGCCATGGCGGGAGTTCTGGCGGCGTTTCAAGCGCCAGCCGGTGGCGATGGTAGCCGGAGTTTTTGTACTTTTGCTGGTGGCGATCGCTTTGCTCGCGCCCTGGTTAGCGCCTTTCGACGCGGAAAACTACTTTGATTACGATCGCCTGACGGAAGGGCCTTCCGCCATGCACTGGTTCGGCGTGGATTCGCTGGGCCGCGATATTTTCAGCCGCGTGCTGCTGGGAACCCGGCTGTCGCTCATCTCCGGCTTCTTTTCAGTGGCTATCGGCGCGGCGATCGGGACGCTGCTGGGCCTGCTGGCGGGCTACTATGAAGGCTGGTGGGATCGAATTATCATGCGTATCAGCGACGTGCTGTTTGCTTTCCCGGGCATTTTGCTGGCGATCGCGGTTGTGGCTGTGATGGGCAGCGGTATGGCGAATGTGGTGATTGCCGTGGCGATTTTCAGCATTCCCGCCTTTGCCCGACTGGTGCGCGGCAATACGCTGGTGCTGAAACAGATGACCTATATTGAATCCGCCAGAAGCATCGGCGCCAGCGACATCACTATTATTCTGCGGCATATTCTGCCGGGCACGCTTTCCTCCATCGTGGTCTATTTCACCATGCGTATCGGCACCTCCATTATTACCGCTGCCAGCCTTTCTTTTCTGGGCCTGGGCGCGCAGCCGCCGACCCCGGAGTGGGGCGCGATGCTGAACGAGGCGCGGGCGGATATGGTGATGGCGCCGCACGTGGCGATCTTCCCGAGCCTGGCGATCTTTTTTACCGTGCTGGCGTTTAACCTGCTGGGCGATGGCCTGCGCGACGCGTTGGATCCCAAACTAAAAAACTGAGCCGCGTCCGCCGACGCGTTTTCGCTTTCCTGTGCCAGACTTACTCTTTTACCCGGAGGTCGGCCATGAAGGAATTTGATTATCAGCAGGATTTTAAAACCATCGACTTTCGTCAGCATCCGGAACGCTATCAGGTAGGTCGCGGCGAGCAGGGCGTACTGATGGTGGAGCCTTATAAAGGCGAAATATTGCCGCACTGGCGCTTCAAAACCCCCGCGATCGCGGAAGCGTCCGCGAAAAAAATCATGGAGCTGTTTGAAGAGTACCGAGCGAAAGACGATTTTGTCGGCATGGATATGGCGCGTAAATTTATTCAGATGGGCTATACCCGCGCCCGGCGCTATGCCAACCACAAAGGCGGCCGCAAATATGATGAGGATCGCAAAGTGCTGCCTTATCACGTTAATGAAGAAAAAGCCGCTGCCGCCGCCATCTTCAAAGGCTGGTGGGACAAGATCCGTGAAGATGAAGACTATCTGAAACGGAAAAAAGCGCATCAGGCAAAGTATGGCTGAACGGAACAGGCCGCTATTCAGCGGCCTGTTACCGCTGCCAGTCGTGATGCAGAGTATTCACCTACCCAAAAAAAGAAGCCGCGACGTTATCCGCCGCGGCTTTTTAATAGCTAAATTGTCAGTCGATCTGCAATTAAGCGGCGCTATTTTTTTAGCGCGGCGGCGTCGTCAGGCAGCATCTGCTCTTTCTGCGCGCCGGAGCCAGGCCTGGCCGGGCCAAGAAGAGGCTCCTGTCCCAGAATCTCCGGTTTCTCTTTCGCCGTGAATTCACCTACGCCGTCATAAGCCGGGCCTTCGCTCCAGCGGCCTTTCGGCAGCGGCTTATCCAGCGAAGTATTAAGACAGTAGTAAGAATGCTCCTGCGCTTCTTCCGACTGCGGGAAGCTGTTAGGAATGGGCATAGAAGCGCTGATGCCACCCATATCCTCAATCACCGCCAGCCACTGCTGCTGATGCATGGTGTCGCGGGCGATCAGGAAGGAAAGGAAGTCTTTCATCCCTTTATCTTCCGTAAGATTATAGAGACGTGTCGCCAGTACGCGGCCCGTCGCCTCTGCAGTCACGTTAGCCAGCATATCGGCAGCAACGTTGCCGGAAGCGTAGATATGGCTCATATCAAAAGCCATGCCGTTAGCGTTGACCGGCATAGCCGCCAGGCCGGACGACAGAATATGGCGCGGATTCATACCGCCCATGATGGCGTTAACCACGGGATCTTTTGCGGATTCTTCCTGATAAGAAAGCGGCGCGCCTTCCAGGTTAAGCGCGACGGCATGACCAAGCATTTCGATATGGGCCAGCTCTTCGGTGGCCGTGGAGATCAGCAGATCCTTGATGCGCGGATCGCCGCGCGTGCCCATTGCCTGGAAAAAATATTGCATGGCAACACGTATTTCCCCTTCAACGCCGCCGATGGCCTGCTGCAGAAGCATGGCAAACTCTGGATCGGGCTTGTCGACTTTTACCGGATATTGCAGTTTCGATGAATGATGAAACATGATTTCCTCCTGGTGGGTTACGTAAGTTAAGCAACGCATTAAGCCTGGTTGAAATCGCTCAGAATGAAAGGTAAATGCAACAGATTCTCATATTGCTGGCGCGTTCGATCGAAAAATAAGCAGGATGGAAACAGGCTTTTTTCGTAAAAGCGTATTAAAATCAATTAATAACGCCGGTGGTGGGAATAATTTTCAGGCAGGAGCTATTATGTAAACGGTCGTTATGCCTGGTTTTCAGTACCGCGACCAGGGCAATATCAAAGCGCAAACTGCGAAATCATCATGCCATATAGTCACCGCGGCGTGTTCTGGTGACATGCGCAACATCTGCATTTATAGTTACAACATACTAAATAACAAGCCTGTCCGTGGCTTGAGTAAGGTGATAGCGATTATGCCGCCGCGCCTTTTGGCTGAGTAGCGAGGTGCGCCGCCCACAGGTTTGTCACCCATTTGACGCCTTTCGAGGTAAAACGCGCCTGGGAAAAAGCATGCAGATTTTCGCCCACGCTGGTGCGAACGGTAAAGTAGCCCGCCTGAACGTGATGCTGCTGCGGCATCAGCGTGCCGTTGGCGCGATACATAATATTGCGCTCAAACAGGAACTGGCGGAACTCAGGCTCTTTCGCTTTCAGCATCTTGCAGAGCTGGCGAAAACCCAGCGAATCCTCTACCTGCACAAAGCGGTCGAAGAATTCTGCTTTTGGGGCGAAAAGGGCCAGCTGCTGTTCCGCAGCCTGACGCTGTTCAAACTGTTCAGCCCAGGCGCGTGCCGCCGCTGCAGGATTGGTAAAGTCCGGCAGGCGAGTGTTTCTTTCACGCTCCTGCCAGCTATCCAGCGCCTGGGCAATAAAGGCGGGTGCCAGGCGGGCAACCGCCAGCAGCGAATCGCGTTTGTTCAGGCAATACTCCTGACGCGCTTCGCCCTCACGCTCGTAGACTCCGATGGTCAGCGGTTGAGAAAGACGCTGCGTAGTTTCCAGCGTTTTGATCAGCCGTTTTACTTCGCCATGCGGGATGCCGACTAATTTGGCGATTTCGCGGCTGCTCATCGTGACCGATTGATTCAGCGAGCTGAGGTTTTCTGTCGAAATCATCATAGGTTTTACCCCCAAGCTTTTCAAAAGAGCCCCGAGCGGGCAGTAGAAATATTATACAGTTGCCTGTTTAAATATCCAGTACTTTTTTTAAGCGATCAAGTTATATGAATTGCTTACTCATTTTCATTTTTTGTAAAGGTAACGCACCGCTACGGCATCTTCGCTAAGGTTATTTCAGCCCTTGTTAATCAGGAGAAAAAGCATGTCCCGACCGCTGCAAACCTGTCTGCTGAGCCTCTCTCTTTTGGCAACCGGCGCCGTTGTCGCTGAAGAGGTGAGCGTCACCGAGTTGCAAAAAGGCTTACGTCATCCCTGGTCACTCGCTTTTCTGCCCGACAACCAGGGAATGTTGATTACGGAACGCGAGGGACAGCTTCGTTTATGGCAGCAGGGAAAAGGGCTGTCCGATCCGCTGTCGGGCGTGCCGAAAGTGTGGGCCGAAAGGCAAGGCGGTCTGCTGGACGTGGCGCTGGCGCCAGACTTTGCGCAAAACCGGCGACTCTGGCTCAGCTACACCGAAGCCGACAGCGATGGACGGGCTGGCGCGGTGATAGGTTACGGTACGCTGAATAAGAGTAATACCGCGCTGGAAAATTTCCGGGTCATTTTGCGTCAGCAGCCAAAACTCTCTGGCGGCGCCAACCTGGGGACGCGACTGGCTTTTGATGACCGCGGCTATGTTTATGCCAGCTTCGGCGATAACTTTCAGGCCGCTACGGCGCAGGATTTAAAAACCCTTACTGGTAAAATCGTACGTTTAAAGGCTGATGGCAGCGTGCCTGAGGATAATCCCTTCGCACATACAAAGGATGCACGGCCTGAAATCTGGACTTATGGCATGCGTAATCCGCAAGGGTTGGCGCTAAATCCGCAAACGCGTGAGATATGGGAGAGCGAACATGGCCCGCGCGGCGGCGATGAAATCAACCTGTTGCGCAAGGGACAAAACTACGGCTGGCCGCTGGCGACCTGGGGAGTGGATTACAGCGGCGACAAAGTTCCCGGCTCTCAGGGCGGTGAAGCGCCGGGTACGTTACAGCCTCAATTTTACTGGAAGGTTTCGCCTGCTCTCAGCGGCATGGCTTTTTACCAGGGCGATCGCTTCCCGCAGTGGAAAAATTCACTGTTCGTCGGCGCTTTGAAAGATAAAAGCCTGATTCATCTCTCCGTTAACGAGAATAAGGTTGAAGAAAAAGCCCGCCTGTTAAAAAATTTCGGCGAGCGAATTCGGGACGTGCGCGTTGGGCCGGACGGCTACCTTTATGTGCTGACCGATGAAACTGACGGCAAGCTGCTCAAAATCGGGCTGCAATAAAACCGGCCGGCTGGCCGGTTCTGCCTGTGCTGTGGCGAAACTATTTTACCCAGCGGCAAACTTCCCAGCCGCGCTGCTGCGCCAGTTGATAAAGCGGTTCAGCGGGATTCACCACGTGCGCGCGATCCGCCTGTTCGAGCAGCGGCAGATCGGTAATAGAGTCGCTATAGGCCCAGACAGAGTCAAAAGGAGCGTGACTCTGTAACGCCAGCCAGTCGGCTAATCTCACCATACGATCTTCCTTACCAGCGCAGTTGTCGCAGATCTGGCCGCTATAGCGATCGTTTACGATCTCTACGCTGACCGCCAGCGCGCCATGGGCGCCAAGCTGTTGCGCAATCGGCATAGCAAGGTGATCGCCGCCTGGCGAAACGAGCATGATTTTGTCGCCGCGCTGTTGATGCCAGGCCAGTTTCTCACGAGCGGCAGGATAGACGCGCGGCAGGATATCACGCTGAATAAAGCGTCTGACCCAGCCGGAAACGGTCAGCGTACTCATGCCCGTCAGCGGCGAGAGCGTGGTTTGCATATACTCCTCTGCTGACAGCAGACCCTGATCGTAGCGGGCCATCAGCGCTCTCTCCTGCTCTATCAGCGAGGCGGGCGCATAGCCCTGTGAAACCAGCCAGCGCGACCACAGGCTGGCGCTGTCCTCGCAGATCAGCGTTTCATCAAGATCGAACAGAGCTAAATCCATGGTTCTTACTCCACTGTGACATTTTATTCAGCGTAGCGGAGTTTTGTGATCGACTTAACAGCATACCGTAAAATCAGAATACGCCTGCCTCGCGCATCTAAATTTCTCTAATAAATTTTAAGAAACTTTACCGAAACGCGGTTCTTTTTAGCGTCGGTAAACGATAGCGTAGGAGGCACTCTGCCTGGTTTAGCTATAAATTTATTATCTTTCATAAGGATATCCGAGAACCGCCATGATGAATACGCGCCTTTCCGTCGCCGCTACCTTACCCGTTCTGCTGCTTTTAACCGCCGCTACCAGCCGCGCGGCGGAAGTACCGATGCCGCCGCAAATCGAAGCCAAAGCCTGGATTCTGATGGACTACCGCAGCGGCAAGGTGCTGACCGAGTTTAATGCGGACGAACGCCACGATCCGGCCAGCCTGACAAAAATCATGGCCAGCTATGTTATCGGGCAGGCGATGAAGGCCGGAAAAATCCATGATGACGATTTGGTCACCATTGGCAAAGACGCCTGGGCGACCGGCAATCCGGTACTGAAAGGCTCATCGCTGATGTTTTTAAAACCGGGCGATCGCATTCCCGTATCTGAACTGAATAAGGGCGTGGTGATCCAGTCCGGCAACGACGCGAGCATCGCGCTGGCGGATTACGTTGCGGGCAGTCAGGACTCCTTTGTGGGATTGATGAACAGCTATGTGAAAGCGCTTGGCCTGAAAAACACCCATTTTAAAACCGTACATGGGCTTGATTCCGCCGGGCAGTACAGCACCGCGCGCGATATGGCGCTGCTGGGCCAGGCTTTAATCCGCGACGTCCCTGCGGAATACGCGCTACATAAAGAGAAAGAGTTCACTTTTAACAATATCAAACAGTACAACCGCAACCGCCTGCTCTGGAGCACCAATCTGAATGTCGACGGCATCAAAACCGGCCATACGGCGGGCGCGGGCAATAACCTGGTAGCTTCGGCCACGGAAGGGGATCAGCGCCTGATCTCCGTAGTACTGGGCGCGCAAACGGACGCTATCCGCTTTCGCGAAAGCGAAAAGCTGCTGACGTGGGGATTTCGGTTTTATGAAACCGTTACGCCGATTAAAGCGGATAAGCCTTTCGCCACGCAGCGTGTCTGGTATGGCGATCGTAAGGAGGTCAACCTGGGCGTGGCGGAAGATGCCGCCATCACTCTGCCTAAAGGCCAGCTAAAAGGGCTGAAGGCCAGCTTTACCCTGAACGAACCGCAGCTGAGCGCGCCGTTACGTAAAAATCAGGTTGTCGGCACCATCGATTTTCAGCTGGATGGCAAAATCGTCGAGCAGCGTCCGCTGGTAGTGATGGAAGAAGTCAAAGAGGGCGGATTCTTTAGCCGGATGGCGGATTTTGTCCTGATGAAGCTGAATGGCTTGTTCAGTAAATGGTTTGGCTGAGGAAATCAGGAAAAGAGCAGGGCGGTTGCGCCATCCGTGGCGCCGGCTTGCTGACGATCAGAACAGATCGTAAGCGATCGCGGAAATAGCGATCAGGCCGGAGACCACCACGAAAAGATTGCTGATTTTACCGCTGTACTGACGCATTGATGGCACTTTATTAATGGCGTACATCGGCATCAGGAAGAGCAGCACGGCGATAATCGGGCCGCCCAGGGTTTCGATCATGCCCAGAATACTGGGGTTTTTCGTCGCGACCAGCCAGGTGGACAGAAACATAAAGATCGCCGTTATGCGGTTCAGCCGACTTTCTGCTGGTGGATTTCGCATCGCTTTCGCCAGCAGACCGTTAAACCCTTCGCGTGCGCCCAGATAGTGCCCCAAAAAGGATTTGGTAATGGCGACCATCGCAATCAGCGGCGCCAGCCACGCCATAAGCGGCGTGTCAAAATGGTTGGCAAGATAGGAAAGAATAGAGATATTCTGCGCTTTTGCTTCCGCCAGGTTCTCTGGCGACAGGCTGAGCACGCAGCTGAAAACAAAAAACATCACCGTTATCACCATCATCAGATGGCTGCGCGCCAGAATGCGAGAGCACTGTTGCGCGGCTTTCTCGCCATACTCCTGACGTTTAGCGACGGCAAAAGCTGAAATAATCGGCGAATGATTAAAAGAGAACACCATTACCGGGATCGCCAGCCACAGCGTCAGCCACAGCCCTTTGCCGCTGACTGCCGCATGCTGGAAAATCGCGCTGTTCCAGTGTGGGATCAGAAACAGCGCCAGCGCCATCAGAACTAAAACGAAAGGGTAAACCAGCACGCTCATGGTTTTGACAATCATCTCTTTGCCGAAGCGGACAATCGTCATCAGACCGGCGATCAGAATCAGCGACAGCAGCGCTCGCGGTGGCGCCTGCAGATGAAGCTGATGGGTGATGAAGCTTTCCACCGTATTGGTGATCGCCACGCTGTAGACCAGCAAAATAGGATAAATAGCGAAAAAGTAAAGCAGAGTCAGCAGCGCGCCCGCGCCTGCGCCGAAATGCTCTTCCACCACGCCGGTGATATCACGATCGCCACGACCGGAAAGGACGAAACGGCAGAGTCCGCGATGAGCGTAAAAGGTCATTGGAAAAGCGAGAGCCGCCATAATCAACAGCGGAATCAGCCCGCCGATACCGGCGTTAATTGGTAAAAACAGCACGCCGGCGCCGATGGCGGTGCCATACAGACCCAGCATCCACGTGGTATCGCTTTTGCGCCACGCTGTCGATGTCTCCGTCGACGACAACTTAGCCGTTTTGGTGGATTCCATTAAGATCTCCCGGTTGAGAATAGTGAGCTAAATAACCTGAACCTGGCGCAGGAAAATCCTCTTACCAGTCGTTATTTAATTAACTACTCTGGCCGAGGCGAGCAACACTCTACCATTAGCAACGGAAGAAGAAAGTGAAAAATAGGCGGCAGGTGAGAAAGGTGAGAGCAGCGTAACACTATTTTTTAGTTTAATAAGCTGTAAGCTATTTTCTATTTGGTTTGATGTGCTGGTGGCAGGCCATTACCGTAGTGATAAAAACCGTATTTAACAGGATGTAAATAGTTAAGTTTCGTGTTTTGAGACGACGAAATAATCGGAGTAATATTTTTAAGCTATTAAAAACAATAAGTTATAATTATAGTCAGGCAAGATTTGTTGTTTTTTTACTCGCTTGCGCAACAGGGAAATAAAAAGGCTTTTTTGTTTTGACCTGTTGCGCAATAGCGCGTTTGTTTTTTGTTCATTTATTGCAGACGCAATAAACGCTTAAGAAACTATTACTCTCTTACCCAACCCTTGCGAATAGGAAAAGCAAAAAGCAGCCGATAGAGCGATGAAATATTACTCAGCAAACGCTGTCCGCAGAAGTGCCAGGCAATCTGGGCTATCAGGCAGGAAAGCCCGCCAAGCAACAGCCCGCCCAGCATATCCATCGGCCAGTGAACGCCCAGGAAAATTCGCGACCAGGCGATTGCCAGCCCGACAGCCAGCAGCACTATGCCCGACCAGACACGATGCCAGCAGAAAAAGGCGATAGCGAAAGTGAAAATAATAGTGCCGTGATTGCTGGGATAAGATTCCGTCGCATCGTGCGCAAGGAACTGGTGGCCCAGACCAACAACGAAAGGACGCGGATGAGGATAAAGGTTGCCGATAAGCCAGGAGACGGTAAGCGCCCAGGCCAACGCGATAGCGGTTTTCAACACCAGGCGACGCTGCGAACCTACCTGATTTTCCGGGCCCCACAGCCACAGGGCGACAATCAGCACCGGCACTATGGTGATCAGATCGCGGGCCACCAAAGTAGCCAGCGAGATCAGCCAGTCGGGCGTGTCGGGCGTGGCGTTAATCCAGAGAAACAGCGTCCGGTTCAGCGCTTCCAGCATGGTTATTTCCTCATCTCGTTCAGCAGGTACGCGATGTATCTGCAGGTGAAAACAGGCCGGGTCAGGCCATAACATAGTGCTTATCTGAGCAGAGGTTGGCCTCGTCTACCGGTCGCTTTTCAACAGGCGTAAACGGTCTCCCTGACTGTCAGCCGGATAAGGTAGAAGCGGGTTGATAAAAGATAAATAGTCTCGTTCTTAATTCGGCAGGCGGTTGCGGTTTCGTTAAGGTTTGATGACAAACAAAGCGTGGCGCAGAGCTAAATGCCAGAAAAAGAAAGAAAAAAACCCGTCAATCAAAAAATTGACGGGCTCCACAATCCGGGGATTTCAAAGAAAAGCAGTGGCATTAATTATGACTGCGGGCCGTTGCAAAAGTTCGCGACCAGACAGAAATTATTTTAGCCGCCGATCATCGGCCAGATTAAAACGATTAAAGTGCCAGCCAGGGTCAGCAGCACGTTGGCGATGGCGTAGGTACCCGCGTAGCCGAGCGCGGGAATATTGCTGCGGGCCGTGTCGCTGATTATTTCCATCGCCGGCGCACAGGTGCGCGCGCCCATGATCGCACCGAACAGCAGCGCACGGTTCATTTTCAACACCCAGGCGCCAAAAACAAAGCTGATTACTACCGGCAGCAGGCTGACCATCAATCCTGCCACCAGCATCAGCAGACCGGTATCGCCCATACCTTGCGAGAGTCCGCTGCCCGCGCTCAGGCCAACGCCAACCATAAACACCATCAGGCCAAACTCTTTCACCATGGTTAACGCGCCCTGCGGGATATAGCCGAAGGTGGGATGGTTCGCCCGCAGAAAGCCCAGCATGATGCCAGCGAACAGCAGCCCGGCGGCGTTGCCGACGCTAAAGCTGAAGCTGCTGAACTGGAAAGTGACCATGCCGACCATCAGCCCGATAATAAAGAAGGCGCAGAAAGCCAGCAGATCGGTCACCTGGCTATGAATAGAGATAAAGCCGATCTTATCCGCCACCGTTTTAACCCGGCGCGCTTCACCGCTGACCTGCAGCACGTCGCCCTTGTTTAAAATGATGCTGTCGTCGATCGGCATCTCAATCTGGCTACGAATCACGCGATTGAGGAAGCAGCCGTGGTCTGTCAGTTTCAGCTGGCTGAGCCTTCTGTTTACCGCGTTATTGTTCTTGACCACGATCTCTTCGGTGATGATGCGCATATCAAGCAAATCGCGATCGAAAACCTCTTTGCCGTTGCGGAAGCTGGGATCGAGACGGGAGTGAGCGTCCGGATAGCCTACCAGCGAGATTTCGTCGCCCTGCTGCAGCACCGCATCGCCATCGGGGTTAGCCAGGATGCCGTTGCGGCGAATACGTTCGATGTAACAGCCGGTTTGCCGATAGATACCCAGCTCGCGCAGATTTTTACCGTCGATCCAGGCAACCAGCTCCGGGCCTACGCGGTAGGCGCGGATAACCGGCAGATAGACCTTACGCTGTTCGGCGTCCAGGCCACGTTCGCGAGCAATCTGCTGCGCGCTGGTAGGCAGATCCTGATGCTGAAGTTTAGGCAGGTAGCGCGCGCCGAAAATCAGGCTTACCAGGCCGACCAGATAAGTCAGCGCGTAACCGAGGCTGAGATTGTTCTGCGCCTGGCTCAGTACCGCGCCGCCTGGCCAGGTATGCCGCAGCGTATCGCCTGCGCCCACCAACACCGGCGTGGAGGTCATCGAGCCTGCCAGCATCCCGGCCGTCAAGCCGATATCCCAGCCAAACAGCTTGCCCAATCCCAGCGCGATCAGGACGGCGCTAAGCACCATCACCAGCGCCAGCATCAGATAGTTTTTGCCGTCGCGGAAGAAAATAGAAAAAAAGTTAGGCCCGGCTTCCACGCCCACGCAAAAAATAAATAACATAAAGCCAAGATTAAGCGCATTGGGATTAATAGTGAAATGCAGCTGGCCAAGCAGAAGAGAAACCACTAAAACGCCAATAGAATTACCCAGTTGGACAGAACCGAGGCGTAATTTTCCCAGGCACAGTCCCAGCGCCAGTACGACGAATAATAACAGAATGTCATTTCCACTTAACAAATCTGCGACGTTTATATTCACGGTTTAACTTCTTGTTTACTAGTAAGATGTTGAATTAGTGGGTGTTTTGCGATAAATTTACTGCACTGCCATCAGAGCAGCGGCAACATTCAGGATTTTCCGCGAATTACAGCCCAGCGTCAGATAAAACGGCCGTCATTTTAATCGCATCACGCTTTTTCAGCCAGTAAAAGCCACGGCTTTTGTTTATTCAAAACAGGGAAAATCGGTCCGGTATTGTTCCGGCCAGGTGATAACATCCATTACCGAGAGAAGATCCTATTATGTTTAAGGGTATGTCCTGGACAAGCGTAGCATTTAGTTTTGTTCTCTACAGCATCGTTTTCCTGGCAGTGCGCTATGGTATGGTGATTGAAGGATCCGCCTGGGCGCAGGCAAGACCGGGTTTGCTGATGTTTACGCTGCCCGGCGGCGTCGCCGCGCTGATTTCAAAAGAGCATCCGCTGTCGGTAGCGCTGCTGGGCGCCTTGCTGGCTACGCCGTTTTGCCTGATCTTCCTGCACTATTATTCACTGCATTACCATGCGCCTTTTCAGGAGCTGGCTTTCGACACCAGCGCCATTTTCTGGTGCGGCTCCGGCGCGCTGATCGTAATGCTCTGCCGTACGCTGTTCTGGCACTCGCACAGCTAAGACGGAACAGAAGCAAAAAAAAGAGGATCGCCAGGCGATCCTCTTTTTTATTGTTCATTTACCAATCCGTAGCGGATGGCTTACTGGAACAGGCCCAGGTTTTCTTTAGCGTAGGCTTCGAAATCGGTGCAGCCGCCGATATGGGTCTGATCCAGGAAAATCTGCGGCACGGTTTCCACCGGCTTACCCACGGTTTTTTCCAGATCGGCTTTGGTGATGCCTTCGGCATGGATATCCACATAGCGGAAGTTGAAGTCTTCACGCTCTTCGGTCAGCTTCTCTGCCAGTTCTTTTGCGCGGACACAATAAGGACAGCCAGGACGTCCAAAAATTACGGCAAACATAGGTTTCTCCTCAAAGTCCAGATTTTGTGTGATATGCATCACAACTTATCACGTAATGGCGCTTATCATGCCCACTTCCGACCGCGAAAGAAAGAAGGAATTGCCTGTCGCTTCGATTCGTTTCATCTATGTAGAGAAAACAGGTTACGCTTTATTAACCCTTTTATTATCAGGATGGAGTCGATATGCGCGGCCTTACCTTTAGCGGAATGCCTAAAGCGGTGCTGGTGGCGGAAGCGCTGGGAGGAATTATACTGCTGCTCTCTTACTTCGTGCTGCATCAAATGCTACCCTTGCCCGCATCTTTTTCCGGCCCTGGCGCCGCGGCGATTCTGTTTATCACTGGCATTATCCTGATGCTGCCAGCCGCCGCTGTGATGATGTGGCGTACGGCCAAAGCGATGGCGCCGGAGCTGTTTACTTTGTCAGAAAAGCACCAATCAGGAGAGAAGCATGACGCCGACCATTGACCTACTTTGCGCCCACCGTTCCATTCGATCTTTTACCGACCAGCCTGTGGGCGAGGCTGAACGTGCGGCAATTATCGCCGCTGCACAGGCGGCTTCCAGCTCCAGCTTTTTGCAGTGCTCCTCCATTATCCGCGTGACAGACCGGACGATGCGCGACCGGCTGGTTGAGCTGACCGGCGGCCAGAAATATGTTGCGCAGGCCGCTGAGTTTTGGGTGTTCTGCGCCGATTTTAATCGTCATCAGCAGATTTGCCCGGAAGCACAGCTGGGCCTGGCGGAGCAGCTGCTGCTGGGCTGCGTGGACACCGCGCTGATGGGACAAAACGCGCTGGTTGCCGCAGAGTCATTGGGGCTGGGCGGCGTCTATATCGGCGGCATCCGCAACGGTATCGCCGAGGTGACCGAGCTGCTGGGGCTGCCGAAATTCGTTCTGCCGCTGTTTGGCCTTTGCCTCGGCTGGCCTGCGCAGACGCCGCAGCTGAAGCCGCGTATGCCGGCGGCTATGCTGGTGCATGAAAATCATTATCAGCCGATCGATCCGCAAACGCTGGCCGCGTACGACGCGGAGCATGAAGAGTACTACCTGACGCGTGAAAGCAACGCGCGGCGCGAAAGCTGGAGCGAGCATATCCAGAAAACCATTATCAAAGAAAGCCGTCCGTTTATGCTGGATTATCTGCATAAGCAGGGTTGGGCGACCCGTTAAAAACCTTTCTGGAGATATCGGGTGAAAATAGCGATTCTTTCCCGGGATGGCTCGCTTTACTCCTGCAAGCGGCTGCTGGCGGCCGCACAGCTGCGCGGTCACTGCGTTGAAGTCATCGATCCGCTGTCCTGCTATATGAATATCAATCCCGGTTCGTCAGCCATTCACTATCGCGGCAGGCAGCTGGGGCATTACGATGCGGTGATACCGCGTATCGGGCCGGCCACCACTTTTTACGGTACGGCGGTGCTGCGCCAGTTCGAAGTTTGCGGCAGCTATCCGCTAAACGAATCGGTCGCCATTACCCGAGCGCGGGATAAGCTGCGTTCGCTGCAGCTGCTCGCCAGAGAAGGGATCCCGATGCCCGTTACCGGCTTCGCTCATTCGCCGGACGATACCCGCGATTTGATAGAGATGGTTGGCGGTGCGCCGCTGGTGGTCAAGCTGGTGGAAGGTACGCAGGGAATCGGCGTGGTGCTGGCGGAAACGCGGCAGGCGGCTGAAAGCGTCATCGACGCTTTTCGCGGTCTGAATGCCCATATTCTGGTGCAGGAGTTTATTAAAGAGGCAAGAGGTAAAGATATTCGCTGCCTGGTGATCGGCGGCAGGGTAGTGGCGGCTATCGAGCGGCAGGCCAAAGAAGGGGAGTTTCGCTCTAATCTGCACCGTGGCGGAAAGGCGCGCAGAGTGGAAATCACCGCCAACGAGCAGGAGATCGCTCTGCGAGCCGTAGCAACGCTGGGGCTGGATGTGGCAGGCGTGGATATTTTGCGCGCCGCGCGCGGGCCGCTGGTGATGGAGGTCAACGCTTCGCCCGGCCTGGAAGGCATTGAGAAAACCACGGGCAGAGATATCGCCACGCAGATGATTGCCTGGATTGAACAGCAGGCAAAGCCGGGTTTCTGTCTGAAAACGGGCGGTTGACCCGATATTTCATACACAATCGTGGTGTTCAGAGGCTTTTTTCCGTAAGCTAGGGCGCAATTTTAAGGCAGTAAGAGACCAACTACATGGATTCACTCGTCGTTCCCGATATTGACCTTCTACGACGTTGGCTGGATCAGCAAAGCATCACCTGGTTTGAGTGCGACTCCTGTCAGGCGCTTCACCTGCCGCATATGCAAAATTTCGACGGGGTGTTTGATGCCAAGCTGGATCTGGTGGACAACGTCATCCTGTTTTCCGCCCTGGCGGAGGTTAAACCCACCGCGCTGATCCCGCTGGTGGGCGATCTTTCGCAAATCAATGCCAGCTCGCTGACCGTCAAGGCCTTCGTCGATATTCAGGATGACAATCTGCCCAAGCTGATTGTCTGCCAGTCGCTCAGCGTCACGGCCGGATTGACCTATGGTCAGTTCGTGCATTTTATGAAGCAGAGCGAAGAGCAGATCTCGATGGTGGTGATGGAAGCCTTTGCCAACCACCTGCTGATGATGAGCGAAGAAGAAGAGCGCGGCGAATTCGTCTCCTCGCACTCAATGCTGCACTGATTTTTACTCAACGGTCAGAGCTGTCCGGCTCTGACTGGCGCATATTTCCCCGCTTAACAGCGAAACTCATTATTTCACCAGGTTTTCTCGCCTTTTTCACCCGCGTTTATGCTACCGCTGTCCGCTTTTTCCCTATTTTCCACGGCCTTTTTACCCCAGCGCCTTCTCCATATAGAGTAAATCCAGCTAAAACTCGATAAATGGCGTTTTTTGCGTGCGCATCTGGTCTGGCCCGGATTGTAGGGCTATTCTTGCGAAACTGCGTTTTGGGCGCAACGTCGCAACGGACATAGGTTTTTTCTATTAAACAACGCGGCGAACACGCCTTACATTTAGCCAGTCAGCCGTTGGCCTTTTTAGCCGTAGTTAGCTCTGTTCAGGAGGATGGAAAATATGTTCAACCAGCGTAAGAAATGGTCGGTTGCGATCGCAGGCCTGGTGATGGCGGTTTCCGCCAGCTCGATGGCGGCGGATAAAACTCTGCACGTCTATAACTGGTCCGACTATATCGCGCCCAATACCGTACCTGACTTCGAGAAGCAGAGCGGCATTAAGGTGGTTTACGACGTTTTTGATTCCAATGAAGTGCTGGAAGGCAAGCTGATGGCCGGCAGCACCGGCTACGATATTGTGGTGCCATCCTCCAGTTTCCTGGCGCGTCAGCTGCAGTCCGGCGTGTTTCAGCCGCTGGATAAGAGCAAGCTGCCAAACTATAAAAATCTCGATCCCGATTTGCTGAAAAAAGTCGAACAGCACGATCCGGGCAATAAATACGCCATCCCTTATCTGTGGGCTACCACCGGCATCGGCTACAACGTCGATAAGGTGAAAGCCGCGCTGGGCAAAGACGCGCCGGTAGACAGCTGGGATCTGGTGTTGAAGCCGGAAAACCTGGAGAAGCTGAAAAGCTGCGGCGTCTCTTTCCTGGACGCGCCTGAAGAGATATTCGCTACCGTTCTTAATTACTTAGGTAAAGATCCTAACAGCAGCGATGCGAAAGATTATTCTGGCGCCGCGACCGACCTGCTGCTGAAGCTGCGTCCGAATATTCGCTATTTCCACTCTTCGCAATACATCAACGATCTGGCGAACGGCAACACCTGCGTGGCTATCGGCTGGGCTGGTGACGTGCTGCAGGCGAAGAATCGCGCCGCCGCCGCGAAAAACGGCGTGAATATCGCCTACAGCATTCCGAAAGAGGGCGCGCTGGCGTTCTTCGATATGCTGGCGATCCCGAAAGACGCTAAAAATCTGGATGAAGCCTATCAGTTCCTGAACTACCTGATGGAACCGGCCGTTATGGCGAACATCTCCAACAAGATTTTTTACGCCAGCGGTAATAAAGCATCAGTGCCGTTAGTGGATGCCGCCGTGCGTAATAATCCGGGGATTTATCCAACGCCCGAAACGATGGCGAAATTGTTTGTGCTGAAGGTCCAGGATCCGAAACTCGATCGTGTGCGTACGCGAGCGTGGACTAAAGTTAAAAGCGGCAAGTAGTTGAAGCCCCGCTGAGTTATCACAGAGGCGCATTCGCCTCTGTTTTCTTTTTTATACGGCATGGCCGTTTTAAAAGCGTTGGAGTGTAATGGAAGTGAACGACGCGATCCCTCGTCCGCAAAAAAAAGTCAGCAAGGCCGTTACGCCGCTGCTGGAAATTCGTAATCTCACCAAATCCTTTGACGGACAGCACGCGGTTGACGATGTCAATCTGACTATTTATAAAGGCGAAATTTTTGCCCTGCTCGGCGCTTCCGGCTGCGGCAAGTCGACGCTGCTGCGTATGCTGGCCGGTTTTGAGCCGCCCACTTCCGGGCAGATTATGCTGGACGGCCAGGATCTCTCGCACGTTCCTCCCTATCAGCGTCCTGTCAATATGATGTTTCAGTCCTACGCGCTGTTTCCACATATGACGGTAGAGCAGAATATCGCGTTTGGCCTGAAGCAGGATCGGCTGCCGAAAGCGGAAATCGCCGCGCGCGTGGCCGAGATGCTGGCGCTGGTGCATATGCAAGAGTACGCGAAACGCAAGCCGCACCAGCTTTCCGGCGGTCAGCGTCAGCGCGTGGCGCTGGCTCGCAGCCTGGCTAAACGTCCCAAGCTGCTGCTGCTGGATGAGCCTATGGGCGCGCTGGATAAAAAGCTGCGTGACCGTATGCAGCTGGAGGTGGTGGATATCCTGGAGCGCGTCGGCGCGACCTGCGTTATGGTGACGCACGATCAGGAAGAGGCGATGACCATGGCGGGACGCATCGCCATTATGAACCGCGGCAAGTTTGTGCAGATCGGCGAACCGGAAGAGATCTATGAACATCCGACCACGCGCTACAGCGCCGAGTTTATCGGTTCGGTCAATCTTTTCCAGGGGATGCTGCGCGAACGCCAGCCTGACGGTTTGATTATCGACAGTCCCGGCCTGATCCATCCGCTGAAGGTGGATTCCGACGCTTCGATAGTGGATGGCGTGCCCGTCCACGTGGCGCTGCGCCCGGAGAAAGTGATGCTTTGCGACGAAGTGCCTGCCGACGGCTGCAATTTTGCGGTAGGCGAGGTGGTCTATATCGCCTATCTGGGCGATCTCTCCATCTATCATGTGCGTCTGCACAGCGGGCAGATGATTAGCGCGCAGCTGCAGAATGCTTATCGCTTTCGTAAAGGCACGCCGACCTGGGGAGACGAAGTTCGTCTCTGCTGGGATACGGATAGCTGCGTTGTGCTGACGCAGTAGCGGGGGAAGCTTTATGACTCAACGTGCTGCGCCAATGCGGCGTCCGACCTGGCTGAACAGAGTGCGATCCAGCCGCAAGCTGGTTATCGCGCTGCCCTATTTATGGCTGGTGCTGCTGTTTCTGCTGCCGTTTATGATCGTGCTGAAGATCAGCTTCGCCGATATTGCTCGCGCGATCCCACCCTATACGGAGCTGCTTAGCTGGGCGGATGGTCAACTGACCGCGGTCATCAACTTCGGCAACTATCTGACGCTGACGGACGATCCGCTCTATGTCGACGCCTATCTGCATTCGCTGCAGGTGGCGGCCATCTCCACCGTTGTCTGTCTGGTTATCGGCTATCCGCTGGCCTGGGCCGTGGCCTACAGCTCGCCCTCGACCCGCAACATTTTGCTGCTGCTGGTTATTCTGCCTTCCTGGACCTCTTTCCTGGTGCGCGTTTACGCGTGGATGGGGCTGCTGAATGATAACGGCGTGCTGAACCGTTTCCTGATGTGGAGCGGCATTACCGATCATCCGATAGCGCTTCTCTATACCAATCTTGCGGTCTATATCGGCATCGTTTACTGCTATCTGCCGTTTATGGTGCTGCCCATCTATACCGCGCTAACGCGCATCGACTATTCGCTGGTGGAAGCCTCGCTGGATCTGGGCGCCCGTCCGCTGAAAACCTTTTTCAGCGTGATTGTGCCTTTGACGAAGGGCGGCATTATCGCTGGTTCAATGCTGGTCTTTATTCCGGCGGTTGGCGAGTATGTGATCCCGGAGCTACTCGGCGGGCCGGACAGCATTATGATCGGACGCGTGCTGTGGCAGGAGTTCTTTAACAACCGCGACTGGCCGGTAGCCTCGGCGCTGGCGGTTATTATCTTGCTGATCCTTATTTTGCCGATTATCTGGTTTCATAAGCATCAGAACAAAGAGTTGGGAGAAAAAGCATGAGCAGTTTGCCAACCGTGCGTTCTCCGTGGCGCATTGCCATCCTGATGGTTTGCTTCTTCTTCCTGTACGCGCCGATGGTGCTGCTGGTGGTTTACTCTTTTAACTCGTCACAGCTGGCGGCGTGGGAAAGCTTTTCGCTGCACTGGTACAAGGTGCTGTTCCACGACGATGCGATGATTAGTGCGGTCACGCTGAGTCTGACCATCGCCGCCTTATCGGCTACGGCGGCGGTGGTGCTGGGCACCATTGCGGCGGTGGTTATCGTGCGCTTTGGCCGTTTCAAGGGATCTACTGGTTTTGCTTTTATGCTCACCGCGCCGCTGGTGATGCCGGATGTGATTACCGGCCTGTCGCTGCTGCTGCTGTTTGTGGCGATGGGCAATGCTTTCGGCTGGCCTGGCGATCGCGGCATGTTGACCATCTGGCTGGCGCACGTGACTTTCTGTACCGCCTATGTGGCGGTCGTCATCAATGCGCGTCTGCGCGAACTGGATCGCTCGATTGAAGAAGCGGCGATGGATCTGGGGGCCACACCGCTGAAGGTCTTTTTTGTGATTACCGTGCCGATGATCGCGCCGGCGATCGTCACCGGCTGGCTGCTGGCCTTTACGCTTTCACTGGACGATCTGGTGATCGCCAGTTTTGTTACCGGGCCAGGCGCCACCACGCTGCCGATGCAAATTTTCGCCACCGTGCGGCGCGGCATCAATCCGGAAATTAACGCGCTGGCTTCGCTGATCCTGTTTGTGGTGGGTATTGTTGGCTTTATCGCCTGGCGGTTTATGGCGCATGAAGAGAAGCAGCGCATTCGGGATATCCAGCGCGCACGCGGCGGACGCTAAAACCGAGCCGGTCAACGATGACCGGCTGAGGTTGATGAGGCCGCGTTTAAATTGATGACGGAGCGGCAGAGGCAGATCGGAACATGGACTCGCCGTTAATCCGTCCCTGGAGGCTCGGTTGGCGCCTCCCTGCGCCAAACGGTCCATTTATCCGTTCAGCCTCTGCCGCTATCAAGCTGCCGTGTTGCTACAGAAAAAACCAAAATCCAGAAACGGTTTGGGTTTGTCAGCAGTCTGAGCCGGTCAGCGATGACCGGCTTTTTATTAGCCTAATACCTTAACCACGCAAGCTTTAAATATCTTTACGCCAACCGGCAGCGCGTTGAGATCGAAACGCATTTCCGGATGATGCAGGCCTGGCGTTAAACCGGTTCCAAGTCCCCAGAAACCTGATTTAACCGTCGGGCGCTGGACGGCGTAGTGAAAGAAATCCTCGCTGCCCGGCGTCGAGCGTTCCGGCATCAGCGCCGCTTCGCCCAATACCTCTTTAATGGCTTCCGCTACCAGCGCGGTCATCTCACCGTTAATTTCTGCGGCAGGCATCGCTTTCATCACTTCGATCTCTGCCGTAGCGCCATAGGCCAACGCGCTCTGCCTAATCGCCCGTTCGACCCGGCTTTGCAGCTGCGTCATCTCTTCGTTTTCCGCCGCGCGCAGGTCGAATACCACGCGGGCCACGTCGGGCACCGAGTTGGTGACGCCCGCGTCGCATAAAAAGCGGGTTGCCTTGGCGCTCCAGCTTTTGCCCGGCGGCAGATGCACGGCGTTCACTGCCTGCACGGCGCTGACGGCAGCGTCCAGCGCGTTGATGCCCAGATGCGGCCGCGCGGCGTGGGCGGTTTGTCCGCGAATTGTGGCTTCAATAGTGACGCAGGCGGAGTAGTACATCGCGGGAATGGCGGTGCCGACAGCACACTCTTCCGCAGGTCGGAGATGAAAGCCCAACAGCATATCCACGTCATCCACCGCGCCGCCTTCCACCATAGCCAGCGCGCCGGTGCCTAACTCCTCCGCCGGCTGGAAAATCAGCTTAAGACGGCCTTTTTTTACCGCGTTTTCCGCCATCAGCTCCTGCGCGGCGGTCAGTACCACGGAAGAGTGAGCGTCGTGGCCGCAGGTGTGACGCGCGCAGGCTTCGCCGTCAATGATATGGCCAAGCGCGTCCATATCGGCGCGCAGCGCCAGCGTCGGCCCCGGGACGCCGCTTTCGAGCAGGGCGACGATGCCAGTGGTGCCGTTAACGTTCTCCTTCACCTGAAAACCGGCGGCCTTCAGCTGCTGGCTGAGGTAAGCTGAGGTTTTAAACTCCTGAAAACCCAGCTCCGGGATTTCGTGCAGATTAGCGTAATGCTCCAAAACTTTTAACAAGGTCAATTCTCCATTCAGCGATCAGGCGATAAGACGCATCACCAGCATGGCGATAACGGCGTTCAGAATGCTGGTCAGCATCAATAGCGGCCAATACTTTTTCGGCACGTCGGCGACGCCCAGCAGGCGACCCATATATTGCAGCTGCGAGCCCATTAAAAAGATAGCCGGAGCAAGGATGGTGATATCGGCGCCGGTCAGCACGCCTTTCGCCAGCAGGCTTACCGCTACGCCGGTGCCGGCGGAAGAGGAGAGCCAGGCGGTCAGCAGCACCGTCACGGCTTCGCCCGGCAGCCCAAACAGACCCATTACAGGTGCAAAGACCTTGCCGATAAACGCCATTACGCCCAGCAAATTAAGCATTTCGGCAATCACATAAGCCATGATGACGTTGGGCATCAGGTTGTGAATGGCGATATGGAAACCTTTACGCGCGCCGATAACGAAGACATCAAAAGGGTTGTTGGAAACGGCGACCGGCGGGTTATTTTTCATGCTGGAAATCCTGCTTATAAAAAGTGGTTAACACCAGGCGCACGATGGCGGCGCCGACGAACTTAAGCACAAACATCAGCACCAGCGGTATCAGTACCGGAACGGAAAGCGAGACGAACAGCGCCGAGCCGATGGCAAAATAGTTATTGATCATGCCCGCGCCGGAATATTGCCAGGCGGCCATGATCACCACATCTTTTTTGCTGATTTGTTTCTCGTCATGCAGCTCCTTGGTCAGCGCAGCGCCCGCGTCAGTGCTTTGCAGATCGGTAATCAGCGCCAGCCCGCAGCGCCCCGGAATACCGAGCAGCGGTTTCAGCAGCGGCGTAAGCAGCTTATGGGCGGCGCGAATAGCGCCATAGTGGGTAAATATCTCCAACAGGCCGAGCGCCAGCATTACCGTAGGCACCAGCGAAAGCGCGAACAGAAAACCGGCTTTAGCGCCCGTGCCGCCGGCCCCCAGAAAGGTGGCGTGAGCGGCATCTTTAATGGTGCCGAACTTGCCGCCAAGCGTCGTAAAGTCAAAAGCGCCCAGCCATTTCGCGTTTTCAACGTTTAAGAACAGGCCGGAAAAAAAGAGGATGGCCACGATCAGGGCCAGGTAAGCGCCAACGCCAGGCGACCATGACTGCCGGGCTTTCGCCGATTCTGTATCCATCTGATAACTCCCTGCAAAACGAGTAGTGAATTCGCCCAGTGGAAATAGTGCGCAAACTGGACTAAACATAAATTGCTGTCTTTTCAACAGGGATAAAGCAGATATCGTGCCAGAAAGGACAGCCAGGAAAAAAATCGCCTCCCGAGGCCGCGTACGCCTGCGACCAGACAGCGGCGAAATAAGGGGATTTTCCTGAGAAAGACCAAAAAGGGGCAGGCGAACGCTATGCTGGCGCGGCTGCACTAAAAAGGGGCATAGTCAGGAGGAAGCGATGTCAGAAGCGCTTAAGCAGGGGAGTTTGCCTGGTTATGAGGTTCCCGTACCGATAATGGTCGCGGCGATCGCTATCATTATGACACGCTGTCTCGGCGTGGCGCTGGAAGTTCATGAAATGGGCATCAACGGGCTGCTGATGTTTGTGCGGCTTGCCGCGCAAAGCTGGAGCGCTACCCTGATATTTATCGCCAGCCAGCTGCTCTTTTTTATCGAACTACGCTGCGCGCTTGCGCTGCTGCGCGGCCATAACTGGGGGCGCCTGGGCTACGGCTGCTCGCAGCTGATCGTAACAGGCTATATGCTGTTCGTCGCTGCTGGCTGGGCCAGCCCGGTAATCTTCAATCTCAGCGGCGAAAAGAGCCACCTGCTGCTTTCGCAAAAGCTGCCAGACCTGCTGGTGCTGACGCTGCTGTTTTTGCCGGCCAGCAGTCGGGAATTTTTTCGGCAGCGCTGAATCCGGAGTGATACAATCCCCGCCCGTTTTGGTTTGACGAGATTCTACATGCACTGCGCCCTTTATGATGCCGATCGCTGCCGCTCCTGCCAGTGGCTGGATCGCCCCTATCCGCAACAGCTGGAACAGAAGCAGTCTCAGCTGCGCGACCTGCTTTCAGCCCAGGCGGTAAGCGAATGGCTGCCGCCGGTCACTTCGGCGCAGCAGGGTTTTCGTAATAAAGCGAAAATGGTGGTTAGCGGTAGCGTAGAGCGGCCTATTTTGGGTATCACGCATCCTGACGGCACGCCGATCGATCTTTGCGCTTGCCCGCTCTATCCCGCCAGTTTCGCCGGCGTTTTTGCGCAGCTTAAGCCTTTTATCGCCCGTGCAGGCCTGACGCCTTACAACGTGGCGCGCAAACGCGGCGAGCTGAAATTCATTTTGCTGACCGAGAGCAGCAGCGGCGCACTGATGCTGCGTTTTGTGCTGCGCTCCAGAGAAAAGCTGGCTCAGCTGATTAAAGCGCTGCCCGCTTTGCAGGCGCAGCTGCCGCAGTTAAGCGTGATCTCCGCCAATATTCAGCCGGTGCATATGGCGATTCTGGAAGGCGAAGAGGAAATTCCGCTGACGGAAAATCAGGCGCTGGCCGAACAGCTAAATGACGTCCCGCTGTGGATCCGACCGCAAAGCTTTTTTCAGACCAACCCGGCGGTAGCCGCTTCGCTGTACGCTACGGCCAGAGCCTGGGTAAGCGAACTGGATATCCGCAGCATGTGGGATCTGTTTTGTGGCGTAGGCGGTTTTGGCCTGCACTGCGCTACGCCGCAGATGGCGCTGACCGGCATTGAAATCAGCGCGGAAGCGATCGCCTGCGCCAGGCGCTCGGCTGAAAAAATGGGGCTACAGCGTGTCAGCTTTGCCGCGCTTGACTCCACGGCTTTCGCTACCGGCGAAGGCAGCGCGCCGGATCTGGTGCTGGTTAATCCGCCGCGCCGCGGCATCGGCACCGCGCTTTGCGACTATTTAAGCCGCGTGGCGCCGCCGTTTATTCTTTACTCCAGCTGCAACGCGCAGACGATGGCCAGCGATATCGCCCGACTGAGCGATTACGCCATCGTTAAAGTACAGCTGTTCGATATGTTTCCCCATACCGCGCATAGCGAGGTTTTGACGCTGCTAAGGCGTTTGTGATTCAGCAGGCAGGCTGGCCGAGGAGCCGAACCAGCGCTGTTTGAGTTGTTGCAGCGTGCCGTCCTCGCTCAGGCTTTGTAGCGCTTCGTTCAGCTGACTTTGCAGCGCCTTATCACCCTTGCGCACCGCTATGCCCATACCGGAACCAAAGTAGCGACCATCTTTGATTGGCTGGCCTACTGCGGCCAGGCCAGCATTGTTTCTCAGCATTGTCTGCATGGAAGGCGTCATGCCGAAAATGCCGTCCAGCCTGGCGTTGCGGATATCCAGCAGCGCGTTCTGATAGTTGTCATAAGCGACGGGAATGATATCCGGCCATGAGCTTTGCAGCCACGCCTGTAAAGTTGTCGCGTCAGCGACGCCCACGCGCTTGCCTCGCAGCTGCTCTAAAGAGCCGTAGCTACCCTTAACGGCGATCATCGTCGCAGAGCTCTCCAGGTAGGGACGGGTAAAACTCACTTCTTCCTGACGCTCTTCGGTAATATCCATTCCGGAAATTACCGCGTCATAGCGATTATATTTCAGCGACGGCAGCAGGCGATCGAAGTCGTTATTGGTAAAAAGGCACTGGCGCTGGATCTTTTCGCACAGCGCTTTCGCCAGATCGATATCAAAACCAACCAGCTGATGTGTGGCGCTAAGATAAACAAAGGGAGGATAGGTCGCGGAAGTGGCGAAACGAAGCGGAGCGCTGGCCAGCGCGCTGGTGGTCAATCCCAGAAGAAGAAAAACGCAAACCTTAAGCATGACTCCGGTTCCTGCGTGATTATTATCGGGGTAGTATGCCTGTAGCAGACAAGGGCCTATCCGCTAAATAGCTGGTAGTTAAGCGCTGTTTTCAGGCGAATGCCGGCGACAGACGCCGCCGGCAAATCCTCAGTTGCGACGCTCGAAAGCCAGCGCCCGCCGCTCGATCAGCCGCATCATCAGCGTAAGCAGACCGTTCACGCACAGATAAATCACGCCGGCGGCGGCAAAAACCGTGACGTCATAGGTGCGGCCGTAAAGCAACTGCCCCTGACCCATCACCTCCATCAGCGTAATGGTGTAGGCCAGCGAGGTACTCTTAAACACCAACACCACTTCATTGGAGTAAGAGGATAGCGCGCGTTTAAAAGCATAGGGCAGCAGAATACGCAGCGTGTTCCAGCGATTCATGCCCAGCGCGGCACAGGATTGCCACTGGCCTGCCGGGATCGCCCTGACCGCGCCGTAAAAAAGCTGCGTGGTGTAGGCGGCGCTGTTAAGCGACAGCGCCAGCAGAGCGCAAAGCCAGGGCTGCGAAAGCAGGTTCCACAGCCACGGGATCGCCTGAATAGCCGGAAACTGGCCTGGCCCATAGTAAATCAAAAAAATCTGCACCAGCAGCGGCGTGCCGGTGAAGATGGTGATATAACCGCGCACCAGCTGGCTCAGCACCGGCCACTTTAGCGACAGGATCACCGTAAACAGCAGCGACAACAGCAGCGCCAGCAGCAGCGAAGCGAGCGTCAGCGTCAGGCTGGTATGTAATCCTTTCAGCAACTCGGGTAAATAGCTCAGCATCAGTTATTTCCCTGCTCAAAACGAGTGACGCGCGTTTCAATACGCTGCAAAACCTGCTGGCTGAGCAGCGTAATAACCAGATAGATCACGGCCGCTATCATGTACCAGGTAAAGGGCTCCTGCGTGCGGGAAGCGATGCTTTTGGTCTGCAGCATGATGTCGTTGACGCTGATTAGCGAAACCAGCGCCGTATCTTTCAGCAGCACCAGCCACTGGTTGCCTAAACCCGGCAGCGCGTGGCGCCACATTTGCGGCAGGATCAGACGAAAGAAAATCGCTGGCGTTTTCATTCCCAGCGCCTGGCCCGATTCCCACTGTCCCTGAGGCACGGCTTTTAACGCGCCGCGCAGCGTTTGCGAAGCGTAGGAAGCGTAAAGGATGGAGAGTGCGATCACGCCGCAAAGAAAGGGGCTGACGTCAAAGTTCTCTATCGTCATCTGTACCGGCAGCGTAGTAAAGCCCAGATGCAGCGTAAAGCCGTCGGAAAGCGTCAGCAGCAGCTGCGAAGCGCCGAAATAGACGAACAGCACCACCAGGATCTCCGGCAGCCCGCGAAAGAGCGTCACCAGCGCAGTGCCGAGCCAGGCCACTGGCCGCCAGCGCGCGGATTCCCAGACGGCGAAAATCATCGCCAGAATCAGTCCTGCGACCAGCGCAGAAACAGCAAGGCCGACGGTCATCCCGGCGGCGCTTGCAAGAGGATAAAGTTCGTTCATTCCGTTATTGCTGGAACCATTTGCCGTAGATGGTTTTGTAGGTGCCGTCAGCTTTGACTTTCTCCAGCGCGGCGTTGAATTGGCTCTGCAGCTCGGTGTTGCCCTGACGGAGAGCGATACCCAGGCCGGTGCCGAAATAGGCTTTATCAGTGACTTTCTCGCCGACCGGCGCCAGCGCGGCATTCTGTTTCAGCCATTCGTTGACAACCGCGGTGTCGCCGAACACAGCGTCGATACGGCCGATTTTCAGATCCAGAATAGCGTTCTGATAGCTGTCGTAAGGCACGGTTTTCACGTCCGTCAGCTTCTCGGTCAGATATTTCTGGTGCGTGGTGCCGTTCTGCACGCCAACGCGTTTACCTTTCAGCGCGGCTACGTCAGCAACTTTGCCTTTCTGCGCGATAAACAGCGCGGAGTTGTCATAATAGGCTTTAGTAAACAGCACCTGTTTTTCGCGTTCAGGCGTGATATCCATTCCGGCCATTACCGCGTCGAAACGACGGAATTTCAGGCTGGGGATCAGGCTGTCGAAGGCCTGGTTGGTAAAAGTACAGGTCGCGTTAATCTCTTTACATAAGGCGTTCGCCAGATCGACGTCAAAACCCTGAATTTTATTGTCTGAATCGACAAATTCAAAAGGCGGATAGGAAGCTTCGGTAGCGAAACGAATGGTTTGCGCGGCGCCTGCGCTTAAACTCACGCTGGCTAACAGCGCGGCAAGTACGATTTTTTTCATCATTATGTCCTGCATCAGTGCGAAAGATAGTTAGCAAACGCTTCGGTTTGCGGCTGTGTAAAGCGGCTGGCGTCACCCTGTTCCACGATATAACCATTTTCCATATAGACGACGCGGCTGGCCGTTTTACGTGCCACTTCCACTTCGTGGGTAACGATCACCTGGGTGATATTGGTTTGGGAAAGTTCCTGAATAATCGCCACTATCTGCGCGGTAATTTCCGGATCCAGCGCCGCAGTCGGCTCATCGAACAGCAGTACGGCCGGCTCCATCATAAGCGCGCGGGCAATGGCCACACGCTGCTGCTGACCACCGGAAAGATGCAGTGGAAAACGATCGGCGAATTTGGTCAGCCGTAAACGTTCCAGTAGTTTTTCGGCGCGGGCCAGCGCCCGATCCTTGCTTAATCCCAGCACGCGGCAGGGCGCTTCGATCAGGTTCTGCATCACCGTCAGGTGCGGCCAGAGGTTATACTGCTGAAACACCATGCCGACGTTCTGCCGCAGTTCCCGAATCGCGGCGTCGCCCGGCGCCCGGCTGAAATCAAAATGATGGCCGGCGATGCCCAGCGTGCCGGAACGCGGCATCTCAAGCAGATTCAGCACGCGCAGCAGCGAGCTTTTACCGGCGCCGCTTGGGCCCAGTAAAACCAGCGTTTCGCCCTCCGGACAGGCGAGTTCTATATCAAAAAGCGCCTGATGGGCGCCGTAGAAGCAGTTTACAGCGTTAAGTTGAATACTCATGCGCAAAAAGTGAATAGCGATTAGTTCTGCGAATCTTAACGTCGACGGCATAGTTATGCAATCAGCGCGGCGGAAAATTCGCTTATGCAGGGAAGTTAACTACAAGGCTAGCACAAAATCAGGGGCGTCGAACGAAAAAGCGGCAGGGTAAAACGCGTACCGCGGCACAGGCGGTACGCGGGAAAAGCTAGCGCAGCAGGCGCTGGCTGAGCGAGCCGCCGTCGATATGCGGCGCGGCGCCAAGATAGCGCACGTCGTCCACTGCCCAACAGGTGCCTTCATGGATCATCAGCACCTCGTCCTGCCAGGTCTGCGGCTTGTCGCCGTCCCGGCTGAGTTTGACACGCAGCGGGATATTGCGCGCGTCGCGGTTAGGAATAGTGGAAGCGTCCGCCACGCTGGCCGAGGTCGCGCCTGCCGGCTGGCTGGAGAAGATATCGCCACGTAAAGTGGCCTCTTTTCGCGGATCGCTGTTGGCTTTGAGCAGGGTTTGATAAAGCCTGTCGCTAAGGTAAGGGCGATACTTAGCCAACTGCGCGGCGTCCGGCAGGCCCTGAGCAGGCTGCTCAAGACGGAGATCGTAAAACGCCTGGGCAACAGAATCCGGGCCGCCATCAACGCAGGGCGAGGTGCGGCTGCCATTATCCTTATAGACAGGTTGTACCGAGGTACAGGCGCTGAGCAGCAGCGCCAGCGGAGCCAGAGCGGCAAGCTGTAACTTCATCTTGATTTCCTTATGGTTTCTGGATGGCGTTTTTTAGCATACAGTATAGCTGCTCTGCCTGGCGATAAGAGCTAAAACCCAATATTCGTAGTAAAGGAGAGATCATGCAATTTTCCACTACCCCAACGCTGGAAGGCCAACCCATCACGGAATATTGCGGCGTCGTTACCGGCGAAGCGATTCTGGGCGCCAACATCTTTCGCGATTTTTTCGCCGGTATCCGTGATATCGTTGGCGGCCGCTCGGGCGCCTATGAGAAAGAGCTGCGCAAGGCTCGCCAGATAGCCTTCGCTGAACTGGAAGAGCAGGCGAAAGCGCTGGGTGCGAACGCCGTGGTCGGCATTGATATCGATTATGAAACCGTCGGCAAGGACAGCAGTATGCTGATGGTCAGCGTCAGCGGCACCGCCGTCAAGACACGCCGTTGATTCGTCTGCTGATAGCGCTGGTTGCGGCCGCGCTGCTGAGCGCCTGTACCGCCGGGCTGGAGAAAAAAGAAGGGTACGTGGTGGATACGCGTCATGCCGCTTACGGCGCTCGTCCTCGCATTAAAGTGCTGGTGATCCACTATACCGCCGAAGACTTTCCCCGCTCGCTGGCCACGCTTACCGATAAAGAGGTCAGCGCGCACTATCTGATCGCCGCTAATCCGCCGCTCTACGGCAGGCAGCCGCTGGTGCTGCGACTGGTGCCGGAATCGCAGCTTGCCTGGCACGCGGGGAATAGTTTCTGGCGCGGCGCCACCAGGCTCAACGACACCTCAATCGGCATTGAGCTGGAAAATCAGGGCTATCGCCGTGTAGCCGGCGCTCGGGTCTGGTATCCCTTTCCCGATAAACAGATGGCCGCGCTGCTGCCGCTAATGCGCGATATCGTGATTCGTTACAACATACAGCCACAGGATATTGTGGGACACAGCGATATCGCGCCGCAGCGTAAGCAGGACCCCGGCCCGCTTTTCCCCTGGCACTGGCTTTATCAGCAGGGTATTGGCGCCTGGCCGGATGCGGAACGCGTACGTTATTACCTGGCGGGAAGAGCGCCGCAGCAGCCTACGGACGGCGCTTATCTGCTGAAGCTGCTGGCGCATTACGGCTACGAGGTTTCGTCCGCTATGACAGATAAGCAGCAACAAAAAGTCATTGCCGCTTTTCAAATGCATTATCGCCCGGCGAATTATTCAGGCGTCGCGGACGCGGAAACCGAAGCGATAGCCGCCGCGCTGCTGGAGAAATATAGCGATTAGTCCGGCTGGCTGGCTAAAAAGGCTTTCCACTCCGCCACCACTTTTTCCAGCGCCTGACGATCCACATCCAGATGCGTAACCAGACGCGTGACGGCGCCGGTATGCAGCACGATGCCTTTCTTGCGCATCCAGGCCTGCAGCGGTGCCGCCTGGTTTTCCGGCAGGCGAACAAATACCATATTGGTATTCTGGCTCGAAACCTGCACGCCAGCCGCTTTGAGTTGCGCGGCCAGCCAGGCGGCGTTGTCGTGATCCTCCTGCAACCGCGCCACGTTGTGCTCCAGCGCATAGAGGCCTGCGGCAGCCAGAATACCTGACTGGCGCATCGCGCCGCCGGTCATCTTGCGCCAGCGTTTCGCGCGTTCGATATACTCTTTGCTGCCGCACAGCAGCGAGCCAACCGGCGTACCAAGCCCTTTTGACAGGCAAATCGTCAGGGTATCGCAATACTGCGTAAGGTCGCGCAGCGATACGCCAAGCGCGACCACCGCGTTAAAAATTCGCGCGCCGTCAACGTGCAGCGCCAGTTTATGCTTACGCGTAAACTCCCACGCCTCCTGTAGATAGCTCAGCGGCAGCACCTTGCCGTTGTGGGTATTTTCAAGGCTCAGCAATCGGGTTATCGCAAAGTGAAAGTCATCCGGCTTGATAAACTGCTCGACTATATCCAGCGGCAGCGTGCCGTCTTTTGCCGCCAGAATCGGCTGCGGCTGAATGCTGCCGAGCACGGCCGCGCCGCCCGCCTCATATTTGTAGTTATGCGCCAGCTGACCGACGATATATTCCTCACCGCGCTGACAGTGGCAGAGTAGCGCCACCAGGTTGGCCTGGGTGCCCGTCGGCAAAAACAGCGCTGCCTCTTTACCGCTGAGTTCGGCTGCCCTGGCCTCCAGGGCCTTCACCGTCGGATCGTCGCCATAGACATCATCGCCGGTTTCAGCAGCCATCATTGCTGACAGCATGGCGGCGGAAGGGCGGGTTACCGTATCACTGCGTAGATCGATCACTGTTGCGCTCCTTAAATGGCAAAAAGGACGCCGCAGCGTCCGTAATAGTAGCTCTTACAAGGTTTTACCGCAGCCAGTTGGTTTTTGCCAGCTCGACGACTTCATCGCCACGACCGTTAATCAGGGCGCGCAGCATATAGAGGCTGAAGCCTTTCGCCTGCTCCATTTTAATCTGCGGCGGCATCACCAGCTCTTCGCTGGCGGTGACCACATCCAGCAGCACCGGGCCGTCGTGCGCCAGCATCTCCTGAATCGCCCCGGTCAGTTCAGAGGCGCGCTCCACGCGGATGCCTTTGACGCCGCAGGCTTTGGCGATATCGGCGAAAGCGGGGTTATGCAGTTCAGTACCGTCGGTCAGATAGCCGCCGGACTGCATTTCCATCGCCACAAAGCCCAGCACGCTGTTGTTAAACACCACCAGCTTTACCGGCAGCTTCAGCTGCGCCACGGTCAGAAAATCGCCCATCAGCATAGAAAAACCGCCGTCGCCGCACATGGCGATAACCTGGCGCTGCCTGTCGATCGACTGCGCGCCCAGCGCCTGCGGCATGGCGTTGGCCATGGAGCCATGATTGAAAGAGCCCAGCAGACGACGTTTGCCGTTCATTTTCAGATAGCGCGCGGCCCAAACGGTCGGCGTCCCGACATCGCAGGTGAAAACGGCATCCTCGCTGGCCAGCTCGCTGAGCTGCTGCGCCAGATATTGCGGATGGATCGCTTGTTTATCGTTAGCGGTGGCCAGATCGTCCAGGCTTTTTCTGGCTTCCTGATAGTGTTTCAGCGCCTTATCGAGAAAAGCGCGATCCTGCTTCACTTCAAGTTTTGGCAACAGCGCGCACAGGGCGGCTCTGACATCGCCCACCAGCGCCATATCGACATGACAGTGGGAGCCGATGCTGCCGGGATCGATATCGATCTGAATAATTTTGGCGTCGGTGGGATAAAAGGCGCGATAGGGGAAGCGCGTGCCGAGCAGCACCAGCGTATCGGCGTTCATCATGGCGTGATAGCCGGAAGAGAAGCCAATCAGGCCGGTCATACCGACGTCATAGGGATTGTCGTATTCGATATGTTCTTTCCCGCGCAGCGCATGCACGATGGGCGCCTTGAGCGTTTCCGCCAGCTGCACCACTTCTTCATGGGCGCCCGCGCAGCCGTAGCCGCACATCAGCGTGATGTTTTTCGCTTCGTTAAGCACCTGAGCCAGTTTAGCCAGCTCGGCCGACGGCGGTTGCACAATAGGGAACTGCGGTGGATACCATTCGGCGCTGGCGCCTTCAGGCGCAGGCTGCAGCGCGATATCGCCAGGGATAACCACTACCGAAACGCCTTTATTGATAATGGCTTTGCGCATGGCGATGCCGAGAACCTGTGGCAGCTGTTCGGGGTTAGAAACCAGTTCGCAATAATGGCTGCACTCTTTAAATAGCTCCTGCGGATGCGTCTCCTGAAAATAGCCGCTGCCGATCTCGCTTGAGGGAATATGGGCGGCGATAGCCAGCACGGGAACGTTATTGCGATGGCAGTCGTACAGCCCGTTAATCAGGTGCAGGTTGCCGGGCCCGCAGGAACCGGCGCAGACGGCAAGCTGGCCGCTGACCTGCGCTTCGGCGCCGGCAGCGAAAGCGGCGACCTCCTCGTGGCGGGTTGGCATCCATTCAATGGTGCCCATGCGATTCAGACTGTCGCTCAGGCCGTTAAGCGAATCCCCGGTAACGCCCCAAATGCGTTTAACGCCGGCGTTTTCAAGCGTTTTAGCCACCAGTGCGGCTAGCGTTTGCTTCATCTCTGGCTCCTTTACGGTTTTAATGAGTCATCGTCCCGATGGCAGGATGATCTTCAGCAAAAAGCATAGTCGAAGCTGGAGGAAGAAGAGGGCGCGAAGCGGTGTTCCGCGCCGTCTTTAATCTGTAAACGCTTTTATCAGGCAGGCTCAGCCCAGCAGGGTCGCCAGATCGTTTTCCGGCGTGGAAATGGGCTGCAGACCAAACTCCTTGTTCAGCAGCGCCAGCAGATTGTCGCTCAGAAAGGCGGGCGCCGTCGGGCCGGTATAGATGTTTTTTACGCCCAAAGAGAGCAGCGTAAGCAGCACCACGATAGCTTTCTGCTCGAACCAGGAGAGCACCAGCGATAAAGGCAGCTCGTTGACGCCGCAGTCGAGTTTTTCCGCCAGCCTGACCGCCAGCATAATAGCCGCGTAGCTGTCGTTGCACTGGCCGACGTCGAGTAAACGGGGCAGCGTGTCAAGCGTGCCGAAATCGAGTTTATTAAAGCGGTATTTTCCGCAGCCCAGCGTCAGGATCAGGCAATCGTCCGGCACAGACTTCGCTAAATCGGTAAAATAGCTGCGCTGCGTGCGAACGCCATCGCAGCCGCCAATCAGAAAAACATGCCGTAGCTGCCGTTGTGCGACCAGATCCAGTAGTTTGTCTGTGGTATCAAGCAGCACCTGACGGCCAAAGCCAACCGTGATGGTCTGAGCCGGTTCGCTGTCGGCGAAGCCCGCCATGCTCTGCGCCTGAGCGATCACCGCTGAAAAATCGTCGTCCGGCAGATGATTAACGCCGGGCCAGCCGACAATGCTGCGCGTCCAGATACGTTGCTGATAAGCGCCCCGGAAAGGATTGATAATGCAGTTGGAGGTCATGACGATCGGGCCGGGAAAAGCAGCGAACTCTTTTTGCTGATTCTGCCAGCCGCTGCCGTAGTTGCCGACCAAATGGGCGTGTTTTTTCAGCTGCGGATAACCGTGCGCAGGCAACATTTCGCCGTGCGTATAGATATTGACGCCGGTGCCTGCAGTCTGTTCCAGCAGCAGTTGCAGGTCGCGCAGATCGTGTCCTGAAACCAGAATCGCTTTGCCGGCGACCGGGCTGACGTTGACCATTGCTGGTTGCGGTGCGCCGTAAACTGTGGTTTGCGCTTTATCCAGCATCGCCATCACGCCAAAGTTCATCTTGCCTATGGCCATCGCCGTCGCCAACAGTTCGCTGGCCTCATCCGGCTCGGTGCCCAGCCAGGCCATAATCTGGTGGAACTGCTTATAAATATCTTCGTCAAAATAGCCATGCACGTGAGCATGTTCCAGATAGGCGGCGGCGCCTTTCAGCCCATAAAGGCAGAGCAGGCGCAGGCCGAGAATATCCTCATGCGCTTCTCCACGATTGGGCCGAAACGCCTGAGCCTGACGCTGAAGCTGCTGCAGATCCCCGCTTTCCAGCTCGATTGCCGCCATTGGATGATTTTGCGCGTTGCAGGGTAGCTGGCAGCGCGCCTGCAGCGCTTGCCGATAGCTGATGGCCTGCTTAGCCAGAGCCGCAATACGTTCTGAATCGAAATTGACGTTAGTTAAGGTGGCGAACAGCGCTTTTGGCGTGAAGCTATCGATCTCATGCAAAATAATATTTTGCTTACGCGCCTCTATAGCCCAGGCGGAAAGCCCTTGTAGCGTGGCGATAAGTAAATCCTGTAGATCCGACGTCTGCGCTAACTTTCCGCAGGCGCCCTGCGTGCCGGTACAACCGTTGCCCGTGGCGCGACGCTGTGTTTGTTCACACTGTACGCAAAACATGGTGCTGCCTCCATAAAGGTGCATTTAAAATGCAACTTTAATCCTTTAAGCGGGCATGTGCGCTGAAAAAACGAGCTGAGTTTGATTCAGAACAATTTTTGTCTGCTGATAAAGGAGAGAAACCCGGAAAGCATCATGGCCAATTAATTTTCGCAGAAATGGCCTTGAAAAATGACAGGACGACGCCAATTTACTAGTGTTGGTAAAAGTTACCCATAAAAATGCCAGCAACGCTGGCTGGCATTTTATTGCAAGGTTGGTCAGAATGAGTCATTAAGCGGTCAGGCAGTAACGGCTGCCGCTGCGGCATCAACAGGAACGATTAGGCTGGCGTGATTGCCTTTTGGCCCCTGATGCACATCAAACTGAACCTGCTGCCCGGCTTTCAGCGTTCGGTAGCCATCCATCTGGATAGTGGAGTAATGAGCGAAGATGTCTTCGCCGCCACCAACCGGACAGATAAAGCCGAAGCCTTTGGCATTGTTGAACCATTTAACAGTACCCGTCTCCATGCTTTTGGATCCCTCGCAAGACATTCAAATGGGTGAGGTAGTGAGGCATTGGCCTCAAAGCTGGTCAAAACGCATCCAGCACACGCCTGTAATGTAGAGAAATCGTACCAGGCGTCAAGCGAATGAAGGGTCAGGGCCGGGACGAAATCATCAAAATTTGAGGTAGTTAACGCTATTGCCTTTTTTTGTGATGAAGGTCGCGTAGTTGCAGGTTGTTGCAAATATTCACCGGCTTCGGACAGCATTTTGGGCGTGCTAAACTTACGCTTTATGATGTTAGTCTGCTGCTGGCGGCAAGGTTTTCATAGTGGATACGTATGGGAAACACTAACGACTGGCTTAACTTTGAACATCTTGCAGATGACAAGCTCCGTGAAGGCCTCAAGCCACCTTCAATGTATAAAGTTATTCTGAATAATGACGATTATACACCTATGGAATTTGTTATTGACGTACTGCAAAAGTTCTTTTCTTATGATGTTGAACGTGCAACGCAACTGATGCTGACGGTTCACTATCAGGGAAAGGCGATCTGCGGCATTTTCACCGCTGAGGTGGCGGAAACCAAGGTCGCGCATATCAATAAGTACGCCAGGGAGAACGAACATCCGTTGTTGTGTACGCTGGAAAAAGCCTGAATAAGGCGATCTATTGGGGGAGGTGCCTATGCTCAATCAAGAACTGGAACTCAGTTTAAACATGGCTTTCGCCAGAGCGCGCGAGCACCGACATGAGTTTATGACCGTCGAGCACCTGCTGCTGGCGTTACTCAGTAATCCATCGGCAAGAGAGGCTCTGGAGGCCTGCACGGTTGATATCGTGGCTCTGCGGCAGGAGCTTGAAGCCTTCATTGAACAAACGACCCCGGTGTTGCCGGTCAGCGAACAGGAACGCGACACGCAGCCTACGCTGAGCTTCCAGCGCGTCCTGCAGCGCGCCGTTTTCCACGTGCAGTCATCAGGCCGCAGCGAAGTCGCGGGCGCCAACGTGCTGGTCGCCATCTTCAGCGAGCAGGAGTCTCAGGCGGCCTACCTGCTGCGCAAACATGAAGTCAGCCGTCTTGACGTCGTCAACTTTATTTCTCACGGTACGCGTAAAGATGAATCCGGCCCCGCTTCGGGCGCGGAAAATCCTGTTAACGAAGAGCAAGCAGGCGGGGAGGAACGTATGGAAAACTTCACCACCAATCTTAATCAGCTTGCTCGCGTAGGCGGCATCGACCCGCTGATTGGGCGGGATAAAGAGCTGGAACGTACCGTTCAGGTGCTTTGCCGTCGCCGGAAAAACAATCCGCTGCTGGTGGGCGAATCCGGCGTAGGTAAAACCGCCATCGCCGAAGGGCTCGCCTGGCGTATCGTGCAGGGCGACGTGCCGGAAGTCATGAAAGACGCCACGATCTATTCACTGGATATCGGTTCGCTGCTGGCAGGCACCAAATACCGCGGCGACTTTGAAAAGCGCTTTAAGGCGTTGCTCAAGCAGCTGGAGTAGGACAACAGCAGCATCCTGTTTATCGATGAGATCCATACCATCATCGGCGCGGGCGCCGCTTCCGGCGGCCAGGTGGATGCGGCTAACCTGATCAAGCCGCTGCTTTCCAGCGGTAAAATTCGCGTGATGGGTTCCACGACCTATCAGGAGTTCAGCAATATCTTTGAAAAAGATCGCGCGCTGGCGCGTCGTTTCCAGAAAATTGATATTACCGAGCCGTCAGTAGATGAAACCGTACAGATCCTGAACGGTCTTAAGCCTAAGTATGAGGCGCATCACGACGTACGCTATACCGCGAAAGCGGTACGGGCAGCGGTCGAACTGGCGGTGAAATATATCAACGATCGCCATCTGCCGGACAAAGCGATCGACGTGATTGACGAAGCGGGCGCGCGGGCGCGTTTGCTGCCGGTCAGCAAGCGTAAGAAAACGGTCAACGTGGCGGATATCGAATCCGTGGTAGCGCGTATTGCGCGTATCCCGGAGAAAAGCGTTTCCGCGACCGATCGCGATACGCTGAAAACGCTTGGCGACCGTCTGAAAATGCTGGTCTTTGGCCAGGATAATGCGATTGAAGCCCTGACCGAAGCGATCAAGATGAGCCGCGCCGGTTTGGGTCAGGATCGCAAGCCTGTAGGCTCTTTCCTGTTCGCCGGCCCGACGGGCGTAGGTAAAACAGAAGTCACCGTACAGCTGGCGAAAGCGCTGGGCATTGAGCTGCTGCGTTTCGATATGTCGGAATATATGGAGCGTCATACCGTCAGTCGCCTGATCGGTGCGCCTCCGGGCTATGTTGGTTTCGATCAGGGCGGCCTGCTGACGGATGCGGTTATCAAGCATCCGCACGCGGTGGTGCTGCTGGATGAGATCGAGAAGGCGCATCCGGACGTCTTTAACCTGCTGCTGCAGGTAATGGATAACGGTATGCTGACCGACAATAACGGTCGTAAAGCCGATTTCCGCAACGTGGTGCTGGTGATGACTACCAACGCAGGCGTGCGCGAAACCGAACGTAAATCGATCGGCCTGATTCAGCAGGACAACAGCACCGATGCTATGGAAGAGATCAAAAAGATCTTTACGCCAGAGTTTCGTAACCGTCTCGACAACATTATCTGGTTCAAACACCTCGACAGCGTGGTGATCCATCAGGTGGTGGACAAGTTTATCGTCGAGCTGCAGGCGCAGCTGGATGCGAAGGGCGTCTCGCTGGAAGTCAGCGACGAAGCGCGCAACTGGCTGGCTGAAAAAGGCTACGATAAAGCGATGGGCGCGCGTCCGATGGCGCGTACGGTGCAGGAAAACCTGAAGAAGCCATTGGCGAACGAGCTGCTGTTTGGCTCGCTGGTGGATGGCGGGTCGGTGTCGGTGGCGCTCGACAAAGAGAAAAACCAGCTGACCTACCACTTCCTTAGCGCCGAGAAGCGCAAAGCGGAAGGTACAGTGCACTAAAAACTAAAGGCCGAAGATTCTTCGGCCTTTTTTTTACTCGTGCGGCGCGTCAGGCGCCAGCATCTGCAGTAAAGAGTAGGTTAGCGGATACGGAAGGTGATACGACCTTTGTTCAGATCGTATGGCGTCAGTTCTACAGTAACCTGGTCACCCGTTGAGATACGGATATAGTTTTTGCGTATCTTTCCGGAGATATGGGCAGTGATGATGTGTCCGTTTTCCAGCTCAACACGGTACATAGTGTTAGGTAACGAATCCACTATCTTACCCTGCATTTCAATATTATCTTCTTTGGCCATCAAATCCTCTGGGTGTTATAACCTTTGTCTCTAATCGGCAAATAATGCCGACTTAAGAACGTTATGTAAAGAATTGCTGATGATTCCACCAGCATCGGCCTTCCTGCGGCACAGGCAGCGCAGGAAAACACGTAATCAAGAGTTGGTACAAAACCGGGGGGAAAGTGCGGTCTTCAAAAAGGCTTATTTACGCATACCAAGCTCTCTTATTATACCATTATTATCCCGCTCTGCGTGGAAAACATCGTTACGCGGCTTTAAAAAAGGGTTTGCTGCCGCCAGCATTCCACCGGGAGCGGCTGCTTAGCCAGTAAATCAAGCTGTTTGAGGTAGTCGGCGCGAGAGATCTCCTCGGCTCCGAGCGAAGCGGTGTGGGGATTCAGTACCTGACAGTCGATTAGCCTGCCGCCCTGCTGCGCAAAGTAGCGACTGAAAACCAGCAGCGCCGTTTTCGAGGCGTTTTCGCAGCGGCTGAACATCGACTCGCCGCAAAAAATTTGTCCCAGCGCCAGACCGTACATGCCGCCGACCAGCTCATTGTGATGCCAGACCTCTATCGACTGCGCGTCGCCGGCATCGAAAAGCTTCTGCCAGGCGTGTTTCACCGCAGGCGTAATCCAGGTTCCTTCATGACGATCGCTGGCGCAACCTTCAACCACCTCGCTGAAACTTTGATTTAGCGTAACGCGATAGGGCGAATGTCGATGAAACCGCTTCATGCTGCGGCTTAAATGGAATTTTTCCGGCCAGAGCACCGCGCGCGGATCGGGCGACCACCATAAAATCGGATCGCCCGGCGAAAACCAGGGAAAGATACCGCGATGATAGGCGTTAAGCAGGCGTGGCACGCTCAGGTCGCCGCCCATTGCCAGCAGCCCATTAGGCTCGCGTAACGCCATTTCCGGCGGCGGAAAATTAAATGATTCTCTGGAGAGCTGCATCAGACGCATGGTAACGGTCTCTGTAATACGAGAGGCTATGACTATAACGCAATACGCTGCAGGAAAGCGTAATAACGGCTGCGTTTTGAGATTAATTCGACGTGCGCCCCCTGTTCGATCACGGCGCCATTCTCCATAAGGCAAATCCTGTCGAAATGCTGCAGGCCCTGCGGACGATGCGTTACCAGAATCATCGTCTTGCCGCAGGCGGCCTCACGCAGCAGCGCCAGGATTTGATGTTCGGTCTGCGCATCCAGCCCTTCGGTTGGTTCATCCAGCAGCAGCAGGCAGCCGTCGTGCAGCAGCGCTCTGGCCAGCCCCAGACGACGCAGCTCCCCGCCGGACAGCTGGCGGCCGCCTTCGCCCAGCCAGGCGTCAAGCCCTTCCGGATCGTTAAGTAGCTGCTGTAACCCTACCTTTTGCAGCATAAGGATCAGCTCTTCATCGGTGCGGTGCGGTGCAGCGATCAGCAAGTTATCACGAAGCGTGGCGCTGAACAGGTGAATGCGCTGGGTAACAACGCTGGTCGCCTGACGTAAAGCGGTTTCATCCCATTCGGACAGCGGACGACCGTTAAAAATAATGTTTCCTTTTTGCGGATCCCAAGCGCGAGTTAACAGCTGGAGCAGCGTGGATTTACCGCAGCCGCTGCTGCCAAGCAGCGCAAGATGTTCGCCCTGGGCAATATCCAAAGAAATGCCCTGTAGCGCCGTGAAGCCGTTGTCATAGCGGAAGCTGACGTTGTGCAGGCTCAGCCGAACGCCCTGAGTGGCTTGCCTGTTCGCCGCTGGAAAAATCACGGACGGCTTTTGCGTAATGATTTCATTGACCCGAGCGGCCGAAGCTAATACTTCGCCAAGATGTAAAAACGCGCTGCCCACGGGTGCCAGCGCTTCAAAGGCCGCCAGCGCGCAAAACAGAAAGAGCGCAAGGCTGGCGTCATGAGAAAACCAGCCTGCGCCCAGCCAGAGCATTGCAACGGCTGTTGCGCCGGTAATAACCGTCAGCAGCGCCTGGGACAGGCCAACCAGCGCGGCGCGATCGCGTTGGGCTTGCAGCCACTGGATTTCAGTTTTATCAAGCCGGTCGCGAAAACGCCGCGCGGCACCGTAAATTCTTAGCTCCGCCTGGCTCTGCAGCCATGTTGTCAGCTGACTGCGATAGTGCGAACGCAAGCGGATAAGGGCTTCGCCCTTTTTTTGACCGAGCCGGTAAAACAGTGGCGGCAGCAGCAGCAGGGTCAGCAGCATAGCGCCGCCCAGCATTAGCGCCAGCGGCCAGTTCAGCCATCCCAGAAAAAGCGTTACCGCAGCAATCGCGATTAAAGCGCCCAGCAGGGGAGAAAGCAGGCGCAGATAAAGATGATCGAGCGTGTCCACGTCCGCTACCAGCCGGTTAAGCAAATCACCCTGACGAAAACCGGCAAGCGCGCCGGGAGAAAGGGGGATTAGCTTGCTGAAGGTGAAAACGCGCAGACGTTCCAGGATACGGAAAGTACCGTCGTGACTGACAATCCTTTCAGCGTAACGCGCGGCAGTGCGGACGATAGCCGCGCCTCTGACGCCAGCGGCGGGCAGCATGTAATTGAAGCTGTAAAGTCCGGCGGCGCCAGCCAGTGAGCAGGCCGCCAGAAACCAGCCGGAAAGCGTCAGAAGCGCAATGCTGGCCAGCAATGCGATAACCGCCAGCAGGATGCCGAGCGTCAGGCGTCCCGCGTGCAGACGAAACAGGGCAAGCCAGGGGCGCAAAAGCTTCATAGCAGCGCCTCCTTACGTCGCGCCAGCAGCGCTTTAAAAGGCCCGTCCTGCTGCAGCAGGCTCGCTTTATTGCCTTGCTGCGCAATCCTGCCATTTTGCATCAGCCAGATTTCATCCCACTCTTCAAGCTGATCGAGCCTGTGGGTAATCAACAGCGTGGTTTGATTAAAAGAAGCGGCGAGCAGCGCCTGATTAACGTGCCGTTCGCTCGGCCCGTCGAGGCTGGCTCCGGGCTCATCCAGCAATAATAAACGGCAGGATTTATAAAGCGCTCTGGCGACAGCAATACGCTGCGCCTGTCCCACAGACAGGTTTGCTGCCTGTTCGTCAATGACGCTTTCCAGACCAGCGGGCAGACGCGCCAGGAACTCGTCCACGCCAGCCTGCGCGCAAACCTGCTGCAGCCTGAGTGGATCGCAGGCGCCATCTGGCACAATATTTTCGCGTAGCGTCGCTGCGGGCAGGTGCGGGTTCTGTCCTACCCAGGCAAGCTGCTGCTGCCACCAGGCTGGCAAAATATCGCGTAGCTCAACGCCGTTGATTTTTAGCGATCCCTGATAGGGCAGATAGCCTGATAAAACATTCAGCAGCGATGTTTTTCCCGCGCCGCTTTGGCCAATCAACGCCACACGCTTTCCCGCATCCAGCGTAAAATTTAGCGGCCCGACGAGCGGAGTTCCTTGCGGCGTGACAATAGTCAAATCGACAGCGGCGATAGCGATGCCTGCGCTAAAATCGGGTGTCAGCGTACCGGTTTGCGGCTGCAAATGAGGCGCGGCCAGGAATGTTTCCAGCGTATCGGCCGCTCCTGTCGCCTGGGCTTTGGCATGATAGAAAGTGCCAAGCTCCCTGAGCGGCTGAAAAAATTCCGGCGCAAGAATCAGCGAAAGAAAGCCGGCAAAGAGCGATACGCCAGCGTTGTAGTGACCAAAATCGAGCTCGCCGAGGTAGGAAAAGCCGAAATACACTGCGACGACCGCAATAGAAACGGAGGCGAAAAACTCCAGCACGGCGGAAGAGAGAAAAGCCAGCCTCAACACCTCCATCGTCCGCTCGCGGAAGCGGGCGGAAGCAGTCTGGATGCGTCCGGTTTCCGCTTCGGCCTGACTGAACAACCGCAGCGTATCCAGCCCTTTCAGGCGATCCAGAAAATAGCCGCTAAGCCGCGCCAACGCCTGAAAGTTGCGTCGGCTTGCCTCGGCTGCGCCCATGCCCGCCAGCGCCATAAAGAGCGGAATAAGTGGCGCTGTCACCAGTAAAATCAGCGCCGCCGCCCAGTTGACGGGAAAAAGAAGGATAAGGATAAAACAGGGCGCGAGCACCGCCAGCAGCATTTGCGGCAGATAGCGCGCATAGTAATCCTGCATATCCTCAATTTGCTCCAGTAACAGCGTGGCCCAGCTGCCGGCAGGCCTGCCATAAATAACGGCCGGCCCCACTTCTTCGAGTTTATCAAGCACGATCTGGCGCAGTTTCTTTCTGATGGCGCAGCCAGAGGCGAAACCGGCTTTTTCACGCAGCCACACCAGCAATCCGCGCAGGAAAAAGCAGGAAAAAAGCAGCAGAAACTGGGGTAAAAGCGTAGCGCGGGAAACACCGTCGACAATTAGCGCCTGTAACAGCGTAGCGAGCAGCCACGCCTGGCAAAGGATAAGCAGGGCGCCTGAAACGCCCAGTAGCAGCGAAACTCTGAACCAGACGTTGCCGTATACGCGCTGTTTTTTCAACCAGCGGAGAAGTTCTTGCTGCCGTGATGTCTTCATGATCTACCAGCGTGCCAAACAGTCAGCATAAAAACTGAATGCCTTATCTTTAACAGGGATAATCGCGGGCAATGGTACAGCGCAGAAAGCAAAAAGGCGACCTGAACAGGCCGCCTTCATTAAGATCGCATCAAAGTAATAAAATTTACTGAGATTCTTTAACCAATCCGTCCAGGTAGCGCTCGGCATCCAGCGCCGCCATGCAGCCGGTGCCGGCGGAAGTGATCGCCTGGCGGTAGATATGATCCATCACATCGCCTGCGGCGAACACGCCCGGAATGCTGGTCTGGGTCGCGTTGCCATGCAGCCCGGACTGAACTTTGATATAGCCGTTTTCCAGCTCCAGCTGATCTTTAAAGATCGCCGTGTTGGGACTGTGTCCAATCGCCACAAACAGGCCCGCTACGCTCAGCTCCTGCTGCGAATCATCCACGGTGGAGCGCAGGCGCAGCGAGCTAACGCCCATCTGGTCGCCCATGACTTCATCCAGCGTCTGATTAGTGTGCAGCACGATATTGCCATTGCGCACTTTTTCCATCAGGCGATCGATCAGAATTTTCTCCGCGCGGAAACTGTCGCGACGGTGAATCAGATGAACTTCCGAAGCGATATTCGCCAGATACAGCGCTTCTTCTACGGCCGTGTTGCCGCCGCCGATAACGGCAACCTTCTGATTGCGATAGAAGAATCCGTCGCAGGTTGCGCACGCCGAGACGCCGCGTCCTTTAAAGGCTTCTTCGGAAGGCAAACCGAGATAGCGGGCAGAGGCGCCCGTCGCAATAATCAGCGCGTCAGCCGTATACTCGCCGCTATCACCAATCAGACGGAAAGGGCGGTTTTGCAAATCCACGCTATGGATATGATCGAAAATAATCTCGGTGTTAAATTTTACCGCATGCTCGTGCATACGCTCCATCAAACCTGGGCCGGTAAGATCGTGCGGGTCGCCCGGCCAGTTTTCGACTTCTGTGGTCGTGGTCAGCTGACCGCCTTTTTCCAGTCCGGTAATCAATACCGGATTCAGATTGGCACGTGCAGCATAAACGGCTGCCGTATATCCAGCGGGGCCGGATCCTAAAATAAGTAATTTACTGTGTCTGGCCTTGCTCATGAGACCCTCATTAATTAGCTGACAACCATTTTTTCGATTGTAGGGAATTTAGGGCGGCAAAAAAAGCATTCTGCGATTTTGTTAGCGATAGCTGCAAAAGGTTTAACCAATTTACCTTATGGAGCCTCAACAAGCCTGTGCCAAAACGGGGAAAAAGCTGCATTCAAATGGTGCAGTAAGGAAATTTTTTCATTATAAAACAGTGACGCAGTTTAACATCTGGCATGTTGTACTGATTTTGGTTGTTTTACTTTGACAATCGGCTGCGCTTTTGCGAAAACAGTGTGGGAAGCAGAGGACATTCGGGCTGACAGGGCAAATAATCCCTGTTGCGCTGCATCCAGCCCGGTCGACTCGGTCTGTCATTGGTCATGACGCATGGTGTGGACAGACAGCATGCGTCAGGCGGATGGGCGTGGTAAACCGCAGCAGGCTCCAGACTTCACTTAGAACAACCCTGCAACAGAGAAGGCGTTCAGGGTGTGGCAGGCAAAGGGAAGGCATTAAGAGAGACAATAATAATGGTAGACAATAAAAAACGACCTGGAAAAGATCTCGACAGAATCGATCGCAATATCCTCAACGAACTGCAAAAGGATGGGCGCATCTCTAACGTCGAGCTTTCCAAACGCGTAGGTTTATCACCTACACCATGCCTTGAGCGTGTTCGTCGTCTTGAAAGACAGGGTTTTATTCTTGGCTATACCGCCCAGCTGAATCCGCACTATCTGGATGCTTCGCTGCTGGTGTTTGTTGAGATTACTCTGAATCGTGGCGCGCCCGACGTGTTTGAACAATTTAACGCCGCCGTGCAAAAACTTGAGGAAACTCAAGAGTGTCACCTGGTTTCAGGGGATTTTGACTATCTGCTGAAAACCCGCGTACCGGATATGTCTGCCTACCGTAAACTGCTGGGCGAAACCCTGCTGCGCCTGCCTGGCGTAAACGATACGCGGACCTATGTGGTCATGGAAGAAGTGAAACAAAGTAACCGCTTAGTCATCAAGACACGGTAACACAGGGCAGGTGCAAAACCTGGTAGTTTTCGGTACACTCCTGTGAATTCATACAGTTTCAGCGTCGGGCTTGCCCGACGCTGTCGCGTCCCTATTTTACAGGCACCTGGAGAGTACTCTTGAGCCAGGAATATACAGAAGATAAAGACGTTTCGTTACAGCCGCTCAGCAGCAGCCGTCGACTGCTCGAAGCGTTACTGATTGTTGTTGCTCTTTTCGCCGTCTATCTGATGGTCGCGCTGTTGAGCTTTAACCCCTCCGATCCCAGCTGGTCGCAGACCGCCTGGCATGAGCCTATCCATAATTTGGGTGGCGGCGTCGGCGCATGGCTGGCGGATACGCTGTTTTTCATTTTTGGCGTAATGGCCTATGCCATTCCTCCGGTGATTCTGGGGCTGTGCTGGATTACGTTTCGCCAGCGGCACTCGCAGGATTACATCGACTATTTTGCCGTGGCGCTGCGTTTAATTGGCGTGCTGGCGCTGGTGGTGACCTCCTGCGGGCTGGCGGCGATTAACGCCGATGATATCTGGTATTTCGCTTCCGGCGGCGTAATCGGCAGTCTGTTGAGCAATGCGATGACACCATGGTTCAACTCTGCGGGCGGCACACTGACGCTGCTCTGCGTCTGGGCAGCCGGGCTGACCCTTTATACCGGCTGGTCCTGGCTGACTATTGCTGAAAAAATCGGCGCGGCCGTCATGGGCGTACTGACCTTTGCCAGCGGACGTTCACGCAGCGATGAGCAGTGGTATGAGGATGATGAAGAAGAGCAGGCGCCCAAACCTGTTTCAAATCAACGTGCTCGTTATGATGATGAAGACGATATTCTGCTGGCCGCACCGGAAAAAATTTATGCGGATGAGGATGACAACGATCCGCTGTTGAGTAAACCTGCGGCAGCACCGGCAGCACCGGCAGCACCGGCAGCACCGGCAGCACCGGCAGCACCGGCAGCACCGGCAGCACCGGCAGCACCGGCAGCACCGGCTATTTCATCGGTTCAGCCAGCTGCTGCGTCCGCAACGATGCAGCCGCAGCCAGCCTCCGCTCAGCCAGTCGGCCAGGCTTCCGCTGCAGAAGCGCCGGAACTTTACCGTTTTGAAATGCCTGCAGAAACTCCTGCGCCGTCACTTCCCGTCACCGATGAGGATGATGCGCCGCGAATGGGTAACTGGCGTGAAGCCGAAGCGTCACCATTCGACTTTTCCACACCGCAGCCTGAACAAGTGGCGCAGCATGCGGCCAGCGCGGCACAAGCGTCTGCAGCTGCTGCTGCGTTTATGCCGGGCTTTAGTGCGACCAGCGAAGCAGCGCCCGCTAACCCTCAGGTTAAGCAGGGGATCGGCCCAACGCTGCCGCGACCAAACCCGGTTAAGCTGCCAACCCGTCGTGAGCTGGCTTCTTATGGTATCAAGCTGCCTTCACAGCGAATGGCCGAGGAAAAAGCGAAGGAAGAGGAGCAGCGTTTACAGGAATCCTCTGCGGTAACGCCTGAGGAACAGAGTCAGGACGAAACGCACTTGCGTGAGGCTTTTGCAGCCCAGCAGCAGGCACGCTATGGCGAAACTCATGCCGCTGTTGAAAGTGAATCGAGGATGGATGGCGCCGCTGAAGACGAAGAGGAAGCCCGACATCAGGCAGAGCTGGCACGCCAGTTCGCCGGACAGCAAAATCAGCGTTATTCGCAACCGCAGCCGGATTCGCCAGCTTTCAAGCTGGATACCGCGGGTGCCTTCGATTTTTCCCCGATGGCAGATCTTGTCGACGACGGCCCGGGCGAGCCTTTGTTTACTCTGCCACCGGAAACAAGTCAGATCGAACCGACAACGCAGCCTCAGTGGCAGCAACAGACCCAGCCTCAGGAACCGGTAAAACAGGCGGCACCATCGTGGCAGCCAGCGGCACAGCAGGAACCGGCACAACCGGCGGCGCCATCGTGGCAGCCAGCGGCACAGCAGGAGCCAGCGCAACCGGCGGCGCCATCGTGGCAGCCAGCGGCACAGCAGGAACCAGCGCAACCGGCGGCGCCATCGTGGCAGCCAGCGGCACAGCAGGAACCGGCGCAACCGACGGCGCCATCGTGGCAGCCAGCGGCACAGCAGGAACC